>ENA-UOVV01000117-UOVV01000117.1-compost-metagenome-genome-assembly--contig:-NODE-117-length-118349-cov-24.180280_pt1 | contig 118349 bp, 112 predicted proteins | sample MGYA00238155_ERZ761577 | MGnify/ENA primary metagenome ERZ761577 (study PRJEB28898, sample SAMN06268775) | compost metagenome | isolation source: Emeryville, CA | place: USA:Emeryville, CA...
GTGTTGTCGGACCCGGAGGGCTCGATCCTCGCCGGTGGCGGCCGCATCTTCTTTGTGGCACGAGCCGGGCTTCAGTGCGCGGATGCTGAAGGAGCATCTGAGCCAGAGCCACGACCGGGCCTCGCGGCGCAGCGAGACGGTGGCGCGGCATGTCGAGTGGATCGCGCGCGAGGTGCTGGGACCAGCGCCGGCGCGGGTGCTCGATCTCGGCTGCGGGCCGGGGCTCTACCTGCAGGCACTGGCAGCGCGGGGGTATGAATGCCGCGGGATCGATTTCTCGCCGGCGTCGGTTGCCTATGCGTGGGCTCAGGCGGGGGAGGCGGGGCTCGCAATCGACTATGTTGAAGCGGACCTGCAGGCTGCGGAGTTTGGGCCGGATGGCTCGTTCGACGCGGTGATGCAGATCTTCGGCGAACTCAACGTGTTTGAGCCCTCGGCGGCGCGCAGCATTGTCGGCAAGGCCTTCACGGCGCTGAAACCGGGCGGGCGGCTGCTGGTCGAAGTGGCGGTCGAGGAGGCGGTGCGGCGGATGGGGGCCGAGCCGCCGGTCTGGTGGTCGGCGCGCGAGGGACTGTTCGGCGACCGGCCGCACCTGGTGCTGACCGAGTCGTTCTGGGACGAAGCGCGGAAGGCAGCGACCATGCGCTACTACTGCGTCGACGCAGTGACCGCCGAGGTGACGCGCTGGGCTAACTCGCAGCAGGCTTACTCGGAGGCCGAGTATCGGGCGCTGCTCGAGGGCTGCGGTTTTGCCGACGTGCGGGTGTTTCCGGCGCTCGCGTCCGACGAGCCCGGTGACTATTGCGCCATCGTGGCGCGTAAGCCCTAGGGGTAGGTGGCCTCGCCCCGGGCGACCATGGCGAGAGCTTCGGGGTAGATGCGGTGTTCCTCGACGAGGACGCGCTCGGCCAGGGTTTCGGGCGTGTCGTCGGGGAGGACGGGGACGCGGGCCTGGAGGATGGTGGGGCCTTCGTCCATGCCTGGCGTGACGAAGTGCACGGTGCAGCCGTGTTCTTTCACGCCGTCCCTGAGCGCCTGTTCGTGGGTGTGGAGTCCCTTGTGTAGCGGCAGCAGCGAGGGGTGGATGTTGATGAGCTTGCCCGCCCACTTGTTGGTGAACTCGGGCGTCAGCATGCGCATGAAACCGGCGAGCGCGATGATGTCCGGCCGCCACAGCTTCAGCACATCGTCGATGGCGAGTTCGAAGCCGATGCGGCTGGGGTAATCCTTGTGCCAGCGCCAGGCGGTGGGAATGCCATAGGTGGCGGCGGTAGCGAGGCCGGGTGCATCGGGCCGGCTGGCGAGGACACCGACGATCTGCGCCGGATAGTCGGGAGCGCGCGCGGCCTCGATGAGCGCGGTCATGTTGGAGCCGCGGCCGGAGATCAGGATGGCGACGCGCTTCTTGCTCACAGTGCCAGCGCGCCCGTGAAGGTGACGGGCTCGCCCGTGCGCTCGGTGAGCTTGCCGACAATGGCGGCGGTCTCGCCGGCGTCGGTGAGGTGGGCGACGAGGCGCTCCGCGTCCTCGGCGGCGACGGCGCACAGCATGCCGACGCCACAGTTGAAGGTGCGCAGCATTTCGCGCTGGCCGAGGCCGCCGACGCGGGCCAGCCAGCCGAAGACCTTCGGCACGGTTACCTTGTCGAGGTCGATATCGGCAGCGAGCGCCTCGGGGAGGACGCGCGGGATGTTGTCAATGAAACCGCCCCCGGTGATGTGGGCGAGGGCCTTGATGCCGATGCCGGCCTTGAGGGCGGAGAGCAGGGGCTTGACGTAGATGCGGGTGGGCGTCAGCAGCGCATCGGAGAGAGCGACGCCCGGCTGGAACGGTGCTTCGAGATACCAGTCGATGCCGGAGATTTCGACGATCTTGCGCACCAGCGAGTAGCCGTTGGAGTGGACGCCCGACGAGGCGATGGCGACGAGCGCGTCGCCGGCGGCGACATCGGCACGGGGGAGCAGCGTGCCCCGTTCGGCAGCGCCGACGGCGAAGCCCGCGAGGTCGTAGTCCTTGCCCGGATACATGCCCGGCATCTCGGCGGTCTCGCCGCCGATGAGGGCACAGCCGGCGATGCGACAGCCTTCGGCAATGCCCTCGACGATGGCGGCGCCGGCCGTGACGTCGAGCTTTCCGGTGGCGAAATAGTCGAGGAAGAACAGGGGCTCGGCGCCCTGCACGATGATGTCGTTGACGCACATCGCCACCAAGTCCTGGCCGATGGTGCGGTGATTGCCTGTGTCGATGGCGATCTTGAGTTTGGTGCCGACGCCGTCATTGGCGGCAACCAGGATCGGGTCGGTAAAGCCGGCCGCCTTGAGGTCGAACAGGCCGCCGAAACCGCCGATTTCCGCATCCGCACCCGGGCGGCGGGTGGACCGCACGGCGGGCTTGATGACCTCCACAAGGGCGTTGCCGGCGTCTATATCAACGCCGGCCTGCTTGTATGACAGGCCGTTTGATGGCAGATTTTGCGCGTCGGACATAGGGTTAGCCGGGTTTCCTTCGGGGACCACTCAACAGGGTCTATTCGACTGTCGGAACTCTGCGGCGCTGATAGCCGCTCCACCTCACTCGCGCAAGCATGGCACGGTCGATGAGCCTTAGAAACCAGGTGCTGATTTGGGCGGGGATCAGCCTTCTTGCGATCCTGCTGCTCTGGGTCTTTCGGTCAATTCTCCTGCCTTTCGTTATCGGGCTCGCTCTCGCCTACCTGCTGAACCCGGCAGTCAACTGGCTGCAGCGCATTCATATCAGCCGGCCGTGGGCGGCGATGATCCTGCTGACGCTGGTGATCGCCCTGATCCTCGGGCTGTTCCTCGCACTGGTGCCGCTGGTGCTGCAGCAGATTCTCGATCTCGCGGGACGCCTGCCGGGCTATATTGCCGATATCCAGGGGCTGGTGCAGCAATGGGCGCCACAGTTCAACGAGTGGCTGGGGCCCGAGCGGGCGCAGCAGCTCGAAGGCAGCCTGACCGATCTCATCGGCCGCGGCGTCGAGTTCGTCGGCGGGCTGACCGCAAGCCTCGCGGCAAGCGGCCTTACCGTGATCAACACCATCGCCGTGCTGTTCATCGCGCCGGTGGTTGCATTCTACATGCTCGTCGACTGGGAGGGCATGGTGCGCAAGGTCGATGACCTGCTGCCGCGCCAGTACCAGAACGAGATTCGCGGCGTGTTGGGCGAGATCGACCAGGCCATGGCCGGCGTGATCCGCGGGCAGGGCGGCGTGATCCTCGTGCTCTGCGTCTATTATTCGACGGCGCTGACGGTGACGGGCCTCAACTTCGGACTCGCCATCGGGCTGATCGGCGGGCTTCTGAGCTTCGTGCCCTATGTAGGGTTCCTGACCGGCTTCGCGCTTTCGATGACGGTGGCGCTCGTGCAGTTCTGGCCCGACCAGTGGGTGTTCATCCTGATCGTGCTCGGCATCTATCTGATCGGCCAGTTCCTCGAGGCCAACATCCTCTATCCCAAGCTCGTTGGGCAGAGCATCAACATCAACCCGGTGTGGCTGATGTTCGCGCTGTTCGCCTTCGCCCTGCTGTTTGGCATCGTGGGGCTGCTGTTGGCGGTGCCGCTGGCGGCGATTTCGGGCGTGCTGGCGCGCTACCTGATCCACAAGTACCAGGCGTCGAGCCTTTATCTTGGTACCGATGACGGACTGGTGCTGACTGCGGCTCCGCCGGGTGGCGCCAGCCCCGACGCAGTGACGGTGGCGGCTGCCGAAGCGGCCTCCACCCCGGTGATCGACAAGCCCAGGACCCCGCCGCGCCGGCGGCGCACGACGGCAAAATGAGCGGTTTTTTCAATGGCGGCAGGCGCCCGGGCCAGCTGGCGCTGGACCTGGGCCACCGGGTTTCGCACGCCGAGGACGATTTCATCGTCGGCGACGGCAACCGGCTCGCCTACGGCCATGTGGTGACCTGGCCCGACTGGCCCGGGCCATTGACGCTGATCGAAGGGCAGGCGGGGGTCGGCAAATCGCATCTCGCCCGCATCTGGGCCGAGCGGGCCGGGGCGAAATATGCGGCGCCCGAGACGGCCGAGGAGCTATCGCGGCTCGGTGGCACCATGCCGCTGGTGGTAGAGGATGCCGACCGCGCAGGCTACGAGGAGGCGGCGCTGTTCCACCTCCTTAACCAGTCGATGCGAGACCGGCGCCCGCTGCTGCTCACGGCGCGCGAACCGGTTGCCAACTGGCCGTACGCGACCGATGATCTCAAGTCGCGGGCGCGGCTTGCGGCCCGTTTCGGCATGACGTTGAGCGACGACATCCAATTGTCACAGATGTTTGTGAAGCTGTTTCAGGACCGCCAGGTCGCTGTCGATCCCAAGACGATCGGCTACCTCGTGGCGCGCATGGAACGCTCGCCGGCCGAGGCGGTTGCCCTTGCCGAGATGATGGATCGCATGGCTCTCGAACGCGGCGTTGCCATTACCCGCAGCATCGCCGCCGAGGCGCTGGCACGGCGCAATGCGGCCAAGGACAGCGACCAGATGTCATTCGATCTGGCTCCCCTGGATGGCGACGATGATGAATGAGATGAGTGAACTCGCCGATCAGGGCGGCCTCGCTCCCGATGTGCAGGAGTTGCGGCACAGCCCGGCGCGCTTCGTTAACCGCGAGGTCAGCTGGCTGCAGTTCAACATGCGCGTGCTCGAGGAGGCGGGCAACACCAGCCACCCGCTGCTCGAGCGGCTGCGTTTCGTGTCGATCTCGGCCAACAACCTCGACGAGTTCTTCATGGTGCGTGTCGCCGGCCTCAAGGGCCAGCAGCGCGCCGGCATGACCAAGCTGAGCGCCGACGGGCTGACGCCGGCCGAGCAGCTCGAGGAGATCGCCAACCTCGCCCAGCACCTGCATCTGGAGCAGCAGGACCACTGGCAGCAGCTGCGCGAGGAACTTTTCGCGGCCAATGTGGTGATCCACGAGGCCGACGACCTGAGTCCCGAGCAGATCACCTACCTGCAGAAGCTGTTCCGCGAGGAAATCTTCCCGGTACTGACGCCGATCGCGGTCGATCCGGCGCATCCCTTCCCGTTCATTCCGAACCTCGGCTTCACGCTCGCCTTCGAGATGGTGCGGCCGGGAACGACGCAGACGCTCACCGCACTGGTGCGCGTGCCCTCGAACCTCGACCGCTTCGTGACGCTGCCCAAGGATCTGACGCTGGAAGCGCGGGTCGAGGTAGTGACCATCGACACGCTCATCAACCTCTTCATCTCCAAGATGTTCCCCGGCTACGAGGTGACCGGGGCAGGGTCGTTCCGCATCATCCGCGACACCGAGATCGAAATCGACGACGAGGCGGCGGACCTGGTGGTGGAGTTCGAATCCGCGCTGCGCCAGCGCCGGCGCGGGCAGGTGATCCGCCTCGAGATCGAAAAGCGGATGCCGCGGGCGCTGCGCCGGCACATTTCGGAGCGCCTCGGCGTTGCCGCGAGCGAAACCTTCGAGGTGGAAGGGTTCCTCGGGCTCGCCGACGCCAGCAAGATCTGCGACATCGACCGGCCGGACCTGAAGTTCCCGCCCTATCTGCCCCGCTATCCCGAGCGCATACGAGACTTTAGCGGCGACATCTTCGCCGCCGTGAAGGCCAAGGACCTGCTGGTGCACCATCCGTTCGAGAGCTTCGACGTGGTGGCGCAGTTCCTGATGCAGGCGGCGCGCGACCCCGACGTGGTGGCGATCAAGCAGACGCTCTACCGCACCTCGCGCGATAGTCCGATCGTCAAGGCCCTGGTGCAGGCAGCCGAGGCGGGGAAGTCGGTGACGGCGCTCGTCGAGCTCAAGGCACGCTTCGACGAGGAGGCCAATATCCGCTGGGCTCGCGACCTGGAACGGGCCGGGGCGCAGGTGGTTTTCGGTTTCATCGAGCTCAAGACGCACGCCAAGATGAGCCAGGTGGTGCGGCGCGAGAACGGCAAGCTGGTGAGCTACTGCCACCTGGGCACGGGCAACTACCACCCCATCACCGCCAAGATTTACACCGACCTCAGCTTCTTCACGGTCGATCCGGCGATCACGCGCGACGTGAGCCGGGTGTTCAACTTCATCACGGGGTATGCGCGGCCGACAGAGATGGAGGCGATCGCCTTCTCGCCGGTGACGTTGCGGCAGACGCTGATCGAGAACATCGCTCGCGAGGTGGCGTTCGCCAAGGAAGGCCGCCCGGCCAATATCTGGCTCAAGATGAATGCGCTGGTCGACCCCGACATCATCGACGCGCTTTACGATGCGAGCCAGCAGGGCGTGAAGATCGAGCTGATCGTGCGCGGCATCTGCTGCCTCAGGCCGGGCATACCGGGCTTCTCGGACAATATCCGGGTGAAGTCGGTGGTCGGGCGCTTCCTCGAGCACAGCCGCATCTTCTGCTTCGGCAACGGCGAAACGCTGCCCTCACGGCGGGCGCGGGTCTACCTCAGTTCGGCCGACATCATGCAGCGCAACCTCGACTGGCGGGTGGAGGTGATGGTTCCCATCCTCAACAAGACGGTGCATAAGCAGATTCTGGACCGGATGATGGTGACCTACCTGAAGGACAACCAGCAGAGCTGGGAGGTGTTGCCGGACGGCAGTTCGGACCGGGTGCGGCTCAAGGAGGGGGAGGAGCCGTTCAACGCGCACGATTACTTCATGACCAATGCGAGCCTGTCCGGACGCGGCAGCGCCTCGCAGCGGGACAGCGAGGATAGCGACGATTGAATGAATACTGGGGCGCCGAAGCCGACCCCACCGCGCAGGGCCGCATCAAGGGTGCGCGCCCGGTTGCGGTGCTCGATATCGGCTCGAACTCCGTACGTCTGGTCGTCTATGAGCGCCATGCGCGCTCGCTGACCCCGCTCTACAACGAAAAGTCCGCCTGCGCCCTCGGCCGCGGCCTCGCCCAGAGCGGCAAGATTGCCTACGAAAACATCGACCGCGCCCTGACCGCGATCCAGCGCTTTGCCCTGGTATGCAGACTGATGCGGGTGGGCACCACGCATGTGCTCGCCACCTCCGCGGTGCGCGAGGCCTCGAACTCCGCCGCCTTCGTCGATGCCGTCGAGCAGATCATGGGGGTGCCCGTGAAGGTGCTGAGCGGCGAGGAGGAAGCGCATTTCGCCGCGCTCGGCGCCATTTCGGGCATGCCCGACTTCTTCGGCGTGGTGGGCGACCTCGGCGGCGGCAGCCTCGAGCTCTCGGCGATCGCCCTGGGCCAGGACAAGGCTGGCGAAACGCACGAGCTCGGCGTCATCCGCATGCAGGACGATTCCGGCAACTCCCCGGCCAAGGCGCAGTCACTGGCGGCCAAACGGCTCAAAAAATCCCTGCTGCTGCACGGGCAGGGGGGGGCCTTCTGCGCCATCGGCGGCACCTGGCGTTCGCTCGCCAAGGTGCACCAGGTGCTGCGACAATACCCGCTGCACATGGTTCAGCACTACACGGTGAAGGCGCACGACATGCTCAAGCTGTGCGAGGACATCGTCGAGTCGGCGGCTGCCGGGAAGAGCTTTGCCGGCGCCGAGCATACGAGTTCGGGCCGTCGCGAACTCGTGCCCTATGGCGCCGCGGCGTTGATCGAGGTGCTGAAGGCGGGCAAGTTCGACACCGTGGTGTTCTCGGCCATGGGCGTGCGCGAGGGCTATCTCTACGGGCTGCTCGACGAGACGGAACGGGCGGTGGACCCGCTCATACAGCTCGCCACTGACGTTAACATCCTGCGCTCGCGCGCGCCGGCGCATGCCGACGACCTCATCGCCTTTACAGCGGGGTTCCTTGAGGCGCTTGGCCTGCCGGAGACGGAGGAGGAGGCGCGGCTCCGCAAGGTGGCGTGCTATCTTGCCGATATCGGCTGGCGCGGCCACCCGGACTATCGCGGCGAGCAGGCGGTGGACATGGTGGCCTATTCCTCGGCGACGGGGGTGAACCATGCCGGGCGGGCCTTCCTCGCCGAGGTGCTGGCGGTGCGATACATGGGCCTGAAGCACAAATCGCTGAGCAGCGAGATCATGGCGCTGTCGGGCTCGGCCGCGAGCTACCGCGCGCGACTGATCGGGGCGGCATTCCGGGTCGCCTATCCGATGTCGGCGGCCATGCCCGGCGTGCTGCCACGCACCGGCTTTTCGCTCGAAAAGGGTACGCTGAAGCTGCACCTCCCCGCCGACCTCGCCTTCCTCGACGGCGAGCACCTGCGCGGCAGGTTGGACCAGCTCGCGGGTGTGGCGGCCATCAAATCGACCGGGGTGGTGGTCGCGGACCGATGACGGTCCCATTCCAGTACGCACACGCGTCCGAATAGTTCGACCGCTTCCTCAACGTCGAAGGGGTGCTGCGGTTGTTCGGCCGGCGGCTGACGATGGAACAGGGGCAGCTCTTCGCGGATGCGCTGCCGGCCGGAGCCAGCAGCTCTGGTACCCCTCAGTCCTCGTCGTCGATGATGTCGATCTCGATGACGCCGCCCTTGGAGGCGGCGAGGCCGATCTTGCCATGCTTGATGGCGAGGGCCTTGTCGCCGAAGAGCTTGCGGCGCCAGCCCTTGAGAGCGGGGACGTCGGCATCGTCGTCGAGGACGAGCGCGTCGATGTCGTCCGATGTGGCGATGATGCGGCTCGCCACGCCGTGCTCCTCGGAGACGGCCTTGAGCAGAACGCGGACGAGGTCGCCGACGGCGCCCTTGGGCGAGGGGCCACGATAGCGCTCGGGCAGTTTGGGCAGCTCGTTCTTGGGAAGTCCCTCGACCTCGCGGAGGAGGCCGATGATCTCGGCGGCGGCGCTCGAGCGGCCGAAACCGCGCTGCACGGCGCGCAGCTTGTCGAAGGCTTCCGGCGTCTGCGGGCGCTGCTGGGCGAGCTCGATCAGCGCGTCGTCCTTGAGAATGCGGCTGCGCGGCTGGTCGGTATCCTGCGCGCGGCGCTCGCGCCAGGCGGCGAGCGATTTAAGCGCGGCGACATCGCGCGGCTTGTTGAGGCGGGCCTTGAGCCGCTCCCATGCATGCTCGGGCTGGACGACATAGGTGTGAATGGATTCGAGCACGGCAATCTCGTCCTCGACCCAGTCCCAGCGGCCGGTATCGTCAACCTGCTTGAGCAGCGACTTGTAGACGTCGCGCAGGTGGGTGACGTCGGCAAGGGCGTAGAGTTTCTGCTTGTCGCTGAGCGGGCGGGCCGACCAGTCGGTGAAGCGCGACGACTTGTCCAGCTCTACATTGGTGATCGAGCGGACCAGGTTGTCGTAGGAAACGCTGTCGCCGAATCCGCACACGGAAGCGGCCACCTGGGTATCGAAGATATTGGCCGGCACCTTGCCGGTGAGCTTTACGAAGATCTCGATGTCCTGCCGTGCGGCGTGGAAGACCTTGCGGACCTTTTCGTTGGCGAGCAGCTCGAAGAAGGGCGACAGATCAAGGCCGGGGGCGAGCGGATCGATGAGGACCGCCTCGTCTTCGGTGGCTGCCTGGATCAGGCAGAGCTTCGGCCAATAGGTCGTCTCGCGCAAGAACTCGGTGTCGACCGTCACATAATCAAAACCGGCGGCCCGTTTGCTGAAGGCGGCGAGCACGTCGGTCGAAACAATCATGTCCATCAGGACTCTTTTCTCAACCGGACTGTGGACGGTTGAATAACAGGCGAATCCCTAGGGTTCCAGCCTCGAATCGCCGAGAAGGCGGGTAACCTTGACAAAGGCGCGGTCCCATGCGCTTGTCCCGCGCCTCAAGTACCATTCTTGCGCCTTTCCCGAGAACCGAAATGACCGAGATGCATCGCTATCGCTCCCACACCTGCGCCCAGCTTACGACGGGTGACGTGGGCAATAATGTGCGGCTCTCGGGCTGGGTGCACCGCATCCGCGACCATGGCGGCGTGCTGTTCATCGACCTGCGCGACCATTACGGCATCACACAGTGCGTGGTGGACCCGGATTCGCCCGCCTTCCCGACGGCCGAACGGCTGCGCGCCGAGTCGGTGATCCGCATCGACGGCAACGTGAAGGCGCGCACGCCGGAGACGGTGAACCCGAACCTGCCGACCGGCGGGGTGGAAGTGTTCATCCGCGAGCTCGAAGTGCTGGGCGCGGCGACAGACCTGCCGCTGCCGGTGTTCGGCGAGCCGGACTATCCCGAGGACATCCGCCTCCGCTACCGCTTCCTCGACCTGCGCCGCGAAACGCTGCACGCCAATATCGTCAAGCGCACGAAGATCATCGCGGCGATGCGCCGGGAGATGACGAAGATCGGCTTTGCCGAGTATTCGACACCGATCCTCACCGCGTCGTCGCCGGAGGGTGCGCGCGACTTCCTCGTGCCCAGCCGCATCCACCCGGGCAAGTTCTTCGCGCTGCCCCAGGCGCCGCAGCAGTACAAGCAGCTGCTGATGGTGGCCGGCTTCGACCGCTACTTCCAGATCGCGCCCTGCTTCCGCGACGAGGACCCGCGCGCCGACCGCCTGCCGGGCGAGTTCTACCAGCTTGACCTCGAGATGAGCTTCGTGACCCAGGAAGACATCTGGAACACGATGACCCCGGTCATCACCTCGATCTTCGAGGAGTTCGCCGACGGGAAGCCCGTGACCACGGATTGGCCGCGCATTCCCTATGACGTGGCGATCCGCAAGTATGGCTCGGACAAGCCGGACCTGCGCAACCCCATCGAAATGCAGGAGGTGACCGAGCACTTCCGCGGGTCGGGCTTCGGCGTGTTCGCCAACCAGATCGCCTCGGACAGCAAGGTCGAGGTGTGGGCAATTCCAGCCAGGACCGGCGGCTCGCGCGCCTTTTGCGACCGTATGAACGCCTGGGCGCAGGGCCAGGGGCAGCCCGGGCTGGGCTACATCTTCTTCAAGGACGGGGCCGGCTCGGGCCCGATCGCCAAGAATATTGGCGAGGAGCGCACAGCGGCCATCCGCTCGCAGCTCGGGCTCGAGGACGGCGATGCCGTGTTCTTCGTGCTCGGCCGGCCGGACAAGATGTACAAGTTTGCCGGCGAGGCGCGGGTGAAGGTCGGGCTCGACCTCAACCTGACCCAGCTCGACCAGTTCAAGCTGTGCTGGATCGTCGACTTCCCGTTCTACGAGTGGAACGAGGAAGAAAAGAAGTACGACTTCGCGCACAACCCCTTCTCGATGCCGCAAGGCGGGCTCGAGGCGCTGCAGAGCAAGGATCCGCTGGAGATCAAGGCCTACCAGTACGACGCGGTGTGCAACGGCTTCGAGATCGCCTCGGGTTCGATCCGCAACCAGGAGCCGGAGACCATGGTCAAGGCGTTCGAATTGGTCGGGCTCAGCCGTCAGGACGTCGAGGAACGCTTCGGCGGCCTCTACCGCGCGTTCCAGTACGGCGCCCCGCCTCATGGTGGCGCGGCCTTCGGCATCGACCGCATCGTGATGCTGCTGTGCGGCGCGCAGAACCTGCGCGAGATCACGCTGTTCCCGATGAACCAGCAGGCCGAAGACCTGCTGATGGGTGCGCCGAGCCCGGCCGAGCCCAAGCAGCTGCGGGAGCTCGGGATCCGGCTCAACCTGCAGTAGCCGGGGGAACGTACCCCATTACGGACAGGGGCGCGCCCTAACGGGCGGGCCCCGAGCGGCAGATCAGAGCGGCGCGGTGGCAGGGAAGCCGCCGCGCCGCGGCGATTCCAGCCCCCTGTTGCGCCCACCGCCGCCGGCGCCTTCGGCGGGGGTTAACCACCACCGTGATATCTGTGTGCGGGAAACCGTTGGGCCGTGCGTCAGGCTGATGCAGTCGGCCGCGGCTGGGCAGGTCGAGTGAGAGACGCCGGAAACGATTTATTAACCATCTCTTAAGCACAGGGGCGCTAGGCATTTTCTGCCTAGCTGGGGGCAGAGTCGGGCGCCGTGAAATCGAGATACGCCAACATCCTGATGCTGCTGGCAGCAATCGCGGCTTTCCTGCCGCTGATGGCGGTCGATTTCCTCCTCGATTCCTATGTGCGCGTTAAGGAGCGGGCGGTTCTGCAGAACGCCGCCGACGCAATAGCAGCCAATGTGCAGTCCGGCGCCTATGACACCATTGCCTCGCTGCGCCGGGTGCTGGCCGACAGCCCCTCGCTGTGTACGCCGAGCTTCGTCGCCAATGTGCGCAAGCAGATGGACCAGAGCCTCTACCTGCGCCAGGTGGTGGTGGAGAACCATAGCGGCGTGCAGTACTGCGATGCGCTGGGCAAGAATGTGAGCTACACGCCGCTTTCGAGGGCTCTGCCCATCCCCAACCATACCGAAACGCTGGAGGTGGCCCGGCTGGGCGGTCTGGCCACTCCCGTGCTGAAGGTAACCCAAGGCTTTGGCGAGGCGCGAAAGGTTTCTGCCTTCGCGCCCATGGTCCTTTCGACGCCGCAGAGCCTACTGGTGGGCCTGAAGCCGACCACCGCGGTGCGCCTGTCGATGGCGGATGGCACCGAGGTGATGACGGCGGGCGACGCCAGCTCCTTCGGCGAGCATGGAGACACCGAGTTCCTGACGGTGGAGTCCTATGCCGGCGAACTGCCGCTCAAGGTAACGGCGACGGTGCCCTTCGCCATCGTGCGCGCGGAGTACTCCGACCTCGACGCGAGCTTCACCGTGTTGTGCTGCCTGATGTGCGGCGCCTTTCTCGCGTTGGCGCTGCAATATGTACGGCGGTCTGACCTGCCGGCCTTCGACCTCGAACGCGCCATCGCGGCCGGCGAGCTGAAGCCTTACTACCAGCCGGTGATCAACCTCAGAACCGGGGCGCTGGCGGGCTGCGAGGTGCTGTGCCGGTGGGAGAAGAAGAACGGCGAAGTGGTGCCGCCCGGCGCCTTCATCGAATATGCCGAAGTGACCGGTCTTGCTGTGCCGATGACGATCAGCCTGATGCAGCAGGTGAAGGCCGACCTCGCCGAACTGTGCCGCGAGATGCCGGAGCTGAAGGTGTCGATCAACCTGTTCGAGGGGCACTTCCGCGACGGCAACGTGGTGGAGGACGTGCAGGCCATCTTCGGCGGCTCGTCCATCTCCTATCGGCAACTGGTGTTCGAGATCACCGAGCGCCGGCCGCTGAGCCAGATGCAGACCGCTACCACCGTGATTGCCGGCCTCCATGCGCTCGGCTGCCGCGTCGCCATGGACGATGCCGGCACCGGGCACTCCAACCTCGCCTACATGCAGACGCTCGGGGTCGACGTGATCAAGATCGACCGGGTGTTCACCGACATGGTCAAGGAAGGCACCACGCAGGTGCCGGTGCTCGACGGCCTGATCATGATGGCGCACGACCTGGGCACCGAAATCGTGGCCGAGGGCGTGGAGACCGAGGCGCAGGCGCTCTACCTCCGGGCGCGCGGGGTGGTTCACGCGCAGGGCTACCTCTTCGCCCCGGCGCTGCGGATCGCGCCATTCCGCGATCTGGCGCGGGCGCTCAATGGTTCGGGCAAAATTGAGCGGGCGCAGCCGGCCATTTCTGCCGCCTGATGGGAAATCCCGAGAGGTCATCTTTTCACTGCCGCCTTTTGATGGCACTCCATCAGCTCTCTCGGGGAGGGCTTGAATGACTGCCGACGTGAATGAACAGCGCAAGGCGTTGCGGGAAGCGGCGCTGCATTTTCACGAGTATCCCAAAGCGGGCAAGCTCGAGATCCAGGCCACCAAGCCGCTGGGTAACCAGCGCGACCTGAGCCTTGCCTATTCGCCAGGCGTGGCTGCGCCCTGCGAGGAAATTGCGGCCAATCCGGATGCGGTGACCCGGTACACGTCACGCGGCAACCTGGTGGCCGTGATTTCGAACGGTACGGCCGTGCTCGGGCTCGGCAATATCGGGGCGCTGGCCTCGAAGCCCGTGATGGAAGGCAAGGCGGTGTTGTTCAAGAAGTTCGCCGGTATCGATGTTTTCGACATCGAGATCGACGAACTCGACCCGCTCAAGTTCATCGAGGTGGTGCGGCCGCTGGAGCCGACATTCGGCGGTATCAATCTTGAGGATATCAAGGCGCCCGAGTGCTTCATGATCGAGGAAGCGCTGCGCGAGCGGATGAATATCCCGGTGTTCCACGACGATCAGCACGGCACGGCGATCATCGTCGGCGCCGCGGTGCTGAACGGGCTGGAACTTGCCGGCAAGAAGATCGACGAGGTGAAGATCTGCACCTCGGGCGCAGGGGCGGCGGCGATCGCGTGTCTCAACGTGCTTCTGGCGCTAGGCGCGAAGCTCGAGAATATCTGGGTGGCTGACAAGGACGGCCTGCTCACCTATCGCCGCAACGACGTGAACGACAAGTGGCGCGGCAAGTTCTGCCGCCAGGACAGCGAAGCGACTTCGCTGGCCGAGGTGATCGACGGCGCCGACATCTTCCTCGGGCTGTCAGCGGCGGGGGCGCTGAAGCCCGAGATGCTGATGAAGATGGGGCCGAACCCGCTGATCCTGGCGCTCGCCAACCCGTATCCGGAAATCATGCCGGAGGCGGCGAAGGAGCTGCGGCCCGACGCCATGGTCTGCACGGGGCGCTCGGACTATCCCAACCAGGTCAACAACGTTCTCTGCTTCCCCTACATTTTCCGCGGCGCGCTCGACGTGGGTGCCACGGCGATCAACGAGGAGATGAAGCTCGCGGCGGTGAAAGCCATCGCCCGGCTGGCGCATGACCCGGGGCTCGAAGTATCGCCGTCCGGTCAACCGGCGGTGTATGGCCCGGATCACATCATCCCCAACCCGTTCGACCAGAGGCTGATCCTGCGCATCGCGCCGGCCGTGGCGCGGGCGGCGATGGAATCGGGCGTGGCGAAGCGGCCGATTGCCGATTTCGAAGCCTATCAGGACAGCCTCAACCGCTTCGTTTTCCGCTCGGGGCTGGTGATGAAGCCGGTGATCGACCGGGTGGTGGGGCAGGGCAAGCGCGTCGCCTTCGCCGATGGCGAGGACGAGCGCGTGCTGCGTGCGGCGCAGGTGCTGATCGAGGACCGTATGGCTCAGCCGATCCTGATCGGCCGCCCGCAGGTAATCGAGAGTCGTCTGCAGCGCTTCGGTCTTTCGATCAAGCCGGGCCGCGACTTCGAGGTGATCAACCCCGAGGACGATCCGCGCTATCGCGACTATGTCAGCGAGTTCCACGCACTTGTGGGGCGATCGGGCGTGACCCCCGACATTGCGCGCACCATCGTGCGCACCAACACCACGGTGATCGCAGCGCTGGCGGTGAAGCGCGGCGACGCCGATGCGCTGCTCTGCGGCTTCCAGGGCCGCTACATCAAGCATGTGCGCGATATACGCTCGATCATCGGGCTGCAGGACGGGATCAAGGAGGTCTCTGCCCTCTCGATGCTGATCATGCCGCGCGGTGCGTTTTTCCTCGCCGACACCTACGTGAACATGGACCCCACGCCCGAGGAGCTGGTGTCGATTGCGCTGCAGGCGCGCGACCACCTCAAGCGCTTCAACATCGAGGCGCGGGTGGCGCTGCTCAGCTACTCCAACTTCGGCTCGCGCGACGGCGACAGCGCCTTCAAGATGCGCGAGGCCTACAGGCTGCTGAAGGCCGTGGCGCCGGAGATGATCGTGGAAGGCGAAATGCAGGGCGACCTGGCGCTCAACCAGGAGCTGCGCGAGCGCTATATCCCCGACACGGTGCTGAAGGGCGAGGCGAACCTGCTGCTCTTCCCCAACCTCGACAGCGCCAACCTGTCGATGACGCTACTCAAGGAGATGAACAACGCCTTGGCGGTAGGGCCGATCCTGATGGGCACACGCGCGCCGGCCCATATCCTCGCCCCCTCGACCACGAGCCGCGGAATCGTCAATATGACGGCGATCGCCGCCAGCGAAGCGGTGACACTCGGGGAGGCGTTGGCATGATCCGGCATACGGTGGTTTTCACCCTCAAGCACGCCCATGGCTCGCTGCAGGAAAAGGCGTTCCTCCGCGACGCCAAGGTATTGGCGGAGATCCCCGGCGTGGAGAGGTTCGAGCAACTCCGGCAGGTGAGCCCGAAGAACGACTACGAGTTCGGTTTCTCCATGGAGTTCGCCGACCAGGCCGCCTACGACGCCTACAACTCGCACCCCAAGCATGTGAAGTTCGTGAAGGAACGCTGGGAACGCGAGGTGGAGCGGTTCCTGGAGATCGACTACGTGCCGGTGTGAGGGGCGCAGCTGTATCGGCGGAGATATTCCGGGTAGAAGTGTAGTTCGTCAGTGCCCAAATATGACGAGCCACAGGAAAGCATGAACGATGCGGGTTGAGGTTGAGCGCGAGGACGACGGCCGGTGGATAGGCGAAGTGCCGGCCCTGCCGGGTGTACTGGTGTACGCAGCCACGGAACAGGAAGCGCGCTCCAAGGCGGAGGCGCTGGCTTTTCGCGTCATCGCAGACCGTCTTGAGCACGGAGAGCCCATACCGCCCGAGGCTCGCCAGGTCTTTGCCGCGTGAGCAACTGGCCGTCCGCGAAAGCGTCTCGTGTGTTGCGAGCGTTGCTGCCGATCGGTTGGACGGTCAAGCGGCAGGTCGGTTCCCATCGCACTTTGTCGCGCGATGGGTGGCCTGACTATGTGTTCGCCTTTCATGATGGCGAAGAGATCGGCCCGAAGATGCTGGCCAGGCTGGCCAAGCACACCGGGCTTTCCGCTTCCGACCTCTGACGGCGCTACTGGAACGCCGTCTCCGCAAAGCTGCGGAGTTTGCGGGAGTGGAGGCGTTCGGGGGGCTGATCGCGGAGGATTTCCATGGCGCGCAGGCCGATCTGGAAGTGGCGGTTGACCTGGGTGCGATAGAAGTCCGAGGCCATGCCGGGCAGCTTCAGCTCGCCGTGGAGCGGCTTGTCCGAAACGCATAGCAGCGTGCCGTAGGGGACGCGGAAGCGGAAGCCGTTGGCCGCGATAGTGGCCGACTCCATATCGAGCGCCACGGCGCGGGACTGCGAGAGCTGGCGCGTGATCTCGGCCTGGTCGCGCAGCTCCCAGTTGCGGTTGTCGAAGGTGGCGACGGTGCCGGTGCGCATGATGCGCTTGGTCGCGATGCCTTCGGTCTGGGTCACCTCAGCCACGGCCTGCTCTAGCGCCACCTGCACTTCGGCCAGTGCCGGGATCGGCACGGTGATGGGCAGGTCGGCATCGAGGACATGGTCCTCGCGCAGATAGGCATGGGCAAGGACGTAGTCGCCCAGCTCCTGGCTGTTGCGCAGACCGGCGCAGTGGCCGAGCATGATCCAGGCATGCGGGCGCAGCACCGCGATATGGTCGGTGATCGTCTTGGCGTTGGAGGGACCGACGCCGATGTTGACGATGGTGATGCCGCGGTTCTTCGGCATGGTGAGATGGAGCGCCGGCATCTGGGGGATGCGCTGCGCCCGCTGGCCGCTGGTGCCGCCGCCGAGGCGGGCGTTGCGGGTGACGTAGCCGCCCGGCTCGACGAAGCTCTCGTAGTCGGGGTGGCCTTCTTCCATGAACTTGAGCGCCACGCGAGCGAACTCGTCCATGTAAAAGGCGTAGTTGGTGAAGATCACGAAGTTCTGGAAGTGATCGGGCTCGGTGCCGGTGTAGTGCGCGAGCCGCTGCAGCGAATAGTCGACGCGCGGCGCGGTGAAATGCGAGAGCGGGTAGGGGCCGCCCGGCGGCGGCACGAAGGTGCCGTTGGCGATCTCGTCGTCGGTATCCTGGAGGTCCGGCACGTCGAAGAGGTCGCGCAGCGGGATGGGCAGGGAGTTGATGGCCTCGCCGTCTATGCGTTCCGTGGTGGGAATGGCGAAGTGGAGCGGGATGCGCGTGGTAGATTCGCCTACCTCAATGGCCCCGCCATGGTTGGCGAGGATCACCGTGAACTGCTCGATGAGGTAGCTCTTGAACAGCTCCGGCGCGGTCACCGTCGTGCGGTAGATGCCCGGCGTGTGCAGGTATCCGTAGGGCAGGGTGGAATCAGTCTTGCCGTAGCTGTTCGAGGTGACCTGGACCTCGGGATAGAAGGCGCGCACCCGTCCCTTGGGCACGGAGCCGCGGGTGAGGCTGAGAAGCTGGTCGCGGATGAAGCCGGTATTGCGGCGGTAAATCTCGGCAATGTAGGCCCAAGCTTCGACCGGATCAGTGAAGGCCTTCCTGGCCATGGGCTCGGGAGTGATGGTGTCCATATTATTCTCGTTGGCAATGCGCGCGAGGAGGAGAGCGCGGCTTTGCAAGTCATCCTTATGGCCTAAGCCGGGGCGAGGCAATTGTCTTACCAGCCGTTCATGAATCTCACATTCCGGCGAGCGCCACTTTTCCTGCCGCAATGAGACACCATCTTGACTGACAGTTCACTGGACCACTGCAAACGACCCATGCACCGGTGGACGCGCGAGGAGAGACCTGCCGCTGCCCCCAAGCCCTCAACAGTGCGGCGGGAACTCCTCAGGGCCCTGGTACCGGAGACGGTGCCGGGGCCCTCTTTATTTCGGGCACATGACATCGTGATGACCCTCGGGGCGGCGGGCGAGCCCCTTCCAGCAACCGGGCGAGCGGGCTATGGTCGCGACCGCTGGCTGAGGAGGGACCATGCTGCCGAGGATTGTTGCCGCCGTCTGGACCTTGGGGCTCCTGTTCGGGCCGGCTACCGCTGTGGAAATGGTCGAGTCGGACTTTCAGGTGACCTTCCAGTATGGCGGCACTGGGCAGCGCCTCTCCGAAGACAGGGTGCCGCTTCTGCCGGGCAATACCTGCTATACGTGGTGGGTGAGGCTGGCCCCGGGCGATGCCCCGCAATCGGCGGTGGAACGCCTGATCCTGCCCGCCCCGCTGAGCAGTTGGGGTGACCTTGCGACCAATCCTGACGACGGCGTGGAAATCAGCGCCGACAACACCACGGCGACCTCCAGTTTCGTGCCCGAGCTCGATTCCGCGGGCTGGCTGTCGAAGGGGTGGTGCGCCGCCGAGGGCGATCCGCTGGGGATGCACCGGATCGAGGTCTCCATCGACGGCACGCCCATGAAGACGTTCGAGTTCGAGGTGCTGGCGCCGGAGGATTATCCGTGGCCGGCCCTTACCCAGCCCGCCCCGCGCGAGCGCACCGTGCACAACAGCTGGTAGCGGCAGTTTTTCGAGGCCGCGACGGCCATGTTCAGGGGAAGACGATGACTGTCTCGATGTACGCGATCACCGTTCCGGTGTTCACGCGCTATCTCATCAACCTCAATGCGATACTGGTGAAGGCCGAGGCCAACGCGGCCGAGCGCAAGATCAGGCCAGAGGTGCTTCCGGCGGCGCGGCTGGCACCCGACATGCACCCGCTGACCTTCCAGATCCAGTCGGCCACCGACCGCATCAAATTCCTCCTTGCCCGGCTGACCGGCCGTACCGCGCCGACCTGGGAGGACAACGAGACGACGCTCGAGCAGCTGCGCGGGCGCATCCAGAAGGCGCTCGACTATGTCGCGACCTTCTCGGAGGCCGATCTCGAGGGCAAGGAGAACGGCATGGTGACGATCCGCGGAAAGCAGGTGCCAGCGCTGGATCACGCCCTCAACAACGCCATTCCGCAGATATTCTTCCACATCACCACGGCCTACGCGATCCTGCGCCATAACGGCGTGCCCATCGGCAAGGTCGACTTCACCGGCGCGTAAGGCGGGGCGCCAGCTGGCGCGGTGGCGGGAACAGCGTCCGCGTCAGCTGTAGCGCTCTTCCTTCCACGGATCAGCGTGATTGTGGTAACCGCGGACTTCCCAGAAGCCGCGGTGATCCGCCTGGGAGAACTCGATCCGCCTCAGCCATTTCGGGCTCTTCCAGAAGTAGAGATGAGGCACCACAAGGCGGACCGGCCCGCCATGGTCGAGCGAGAGGGGCTGGCCCTCCCAGCTATGAACGATCATGGCGTCGGGATGGGCGAAATCCTCGATGGCCATGTTGGTGGTATAGCCGTCATTTGAGGTAAGGAGCATGAAACGCGCCTCGGGCCTGACGCCGACCGCACCGATGAGCTGTTCGGTGGAAACACCGTCCCAGCGGTTGTCGTAGCGGGACCAGCTGGTGACGCAGTGGATGTCGGTGACCTTGGTGACCTGCGGCTGGGCCATCAGGGTAGCGAAGTCCCAGGTGGTGGGGTGATCGACCTCGCCGGCAATGTCGAGGCGCCAGACCTCCTTGGGGACGTTGGGCGTTTGGCCGAGATCGAGGATGGGCCAGTTGCGGACCAGATGCTGGCCGGGCGGCAAGCGCTCCTCCTCGGGCCGCGCCGTATGGCCGGTGAGGAACTTGCCGAGCTCCGCCCAGCGCGACTTGGTCCTTGTGAGTTTGCTGTCCTCGGGGGTGTCTTCGTCCGCCATGCTCGCCTCGCTTGCTCGTTGGAAGGGTGAACCAAGCGGCGGTCAAGTCAACCGGCAAATGCCGCATGGCTGGGTCGCGGGCCTGTCCGATTTTGCCGCGACGAAGCATTGCGGCACCCCCGGGCGGTCCCCATGTGATGGTGGCGATGCCCATAGCGGCGCCACAACGTACACGGAGACCAACATGCTGAACCCCGAAGATCGCCGTGCCATAGAAGGCCTGTTCGCCCGCCTGGCCGAAGCCGAGCGCCGGGCGCCCGACCGTGACCGCGACGCCGAGGAGCTGATCCGCGCCGAAATCGCACGGCTGCCCAACGCGCCTTACTACATGGCCCAGACCATCGTAGTGCAGCAGCAGGGGCTCGAAGCGGCCGAGGCACGCATCAACGAACTCGAAGCGAAACTGCGCGAGCGTGAGCAGCGCCAGCGCAGCCCGTGGGATCGCGCGGCAGGCGACGGCTACGATCAGCGTCCGCAGCGTGGTTTCGGTGGGGGCGGTTTTCTTGGCGGGGCCATGCAGACGGCCCTCGGCGTTGCCGGCGGCGTGCTGCTCGGCAGCGCCATAGGTTCGCTCTTCGGTGCGGGCGGGGCGCATGCCTCGGAGACCGGCAGCAACGACGCCTCGATCGGTAACGATAATGTCAGCGAACAGGACACCGGCGCCCACACGGATGCCGGCACCGATAGTGGCGGAGATTGGGGCGGTTTCGGCGATGATGGCGGCTTCGACATGGGTGGAGACTTTTAGTTACATTCGGAAATGCTTGCCCTATCCCGGAATCGCTGCATGATCCGGGGCGATGACAGAGCAGCACGCTGAGATCGACCTATCGAAGGTAGACCAGGCCGAGGGAGCGGACCGCCTCTCGGCCATCCTGATGGCAATCGCCGAGGCGGAGGACCGGGACCGGATTTCCATCGGCGATCTGCTCGAGGCGCTGAAGCGCCGAGCGCTCGGTGCCCTGATGTTCATTTTTGCCATCATCACGGCACTGCCGATGCCGCCGGGGGTTTCGGCCATTGTGGGGGCGCCGCTGGTATTTCTGAGCGCCCAGCTGATGCTCGGGATGAATGCCTGGCTGCCCAAGATCATTACTGACCGGTCGCTCAGCCGTGTGGATTTCCATCGGGTGATGAAGGCGGCTTCGCCCTGGCTGGCGCGCGCCGAAAGCATCATGCGCCCGCGCTTTGAGTTCCTGGCCAAGCGGCCGGCCGTCTACGTCGCAGGGTTTGTTGCCCTGTTCATGTCGTTGCTGGTGCTGCTGCCGATCCCGGGAGCCAACATGGCGCCGTCGGTGGCGATCTGCATCATTGCGCTCGGGATGCTCGAGCGCGACGGCCTATGGATCACCATCGGCGTGCTGGTTGGCGTCGTTTCGACCATCGTCGTTGCGGCGATCTACTGGGTGCTGATCACCTGGGCCGTGGACGTGGCGCTGAGTTTCCTGGGCTTCGGCGCGCCGCCACCGATGCCTGACATACCGGACGTGCCGATTGGCTGACGCCTACCAGTCGGCCAGCGCCAGGAACGGGTTGTTGGTGAACGTGCCGGCCTTGCGCTTCTCGTAAAAGTTGTTCCCGCCTGCTTCGAGCACGTAATACATGTTGTTGTAGGGGAACTTGTACCCGGCCGTGTGAAAGTGCTTCACGTCCCGGCCGAGGTTCGGGTGACGGGCGCCGCGCAGTACTTTGTCGGCCATGGCATAGGCGCGGGCCTTGGAAGTACCTTCCTTCATGGGCTTCGACAGCACGCCGGGGGCAAACTGGTTCTTTTGGCCGACGACGCCGCACACGGTGTTGGGGTAGGCCTTGTCGGCCACGCGGTTCATCACCACCGTGCCTACGGCCAGCATGCCGTCATCACTCGAGCGGTTCGACTCGAAATACATGGCGCGGGCCATGCAGTCCCGGGAGGAAAGGTCGCCGAATGGCGAGGTGGCACAGCCGGCGAGGGGGCTTGCGAGCAGGGTCGCTGCCAGAAGCAGTTTGATCGGTGCCGCCAACGATGACTCCACAACGCAATACACAAGGAGCCCCGGGCTGACGTTGCCCGAGAGTCCCCAGAATACGCGTTATGGGGTTAAGAGGTCGTTTGCGTCAGCGGCGCCTCGAGGCGCGTCCGGAGGCACCCACCAGCACCATCAGACAGGCAAGCCCGGCGACCGCTGCCACGGCGGGTATCGGATCCTTCTTCACGGCGCGGCCGGCGCGGAGCGCCTGCTTGCCGATGGCCTTGGCTGCCATAGTGCCTTGGTGCCACGCCTCGTCGGCGAGTTCATGACCGTAGTGGCCTGCCTCGCGGCGAGCGTTGTCGCTCAAGCGGCCGAGGAGTTCAGTGATCTGGCCGGCGTCGCGCGCGACGCTTGAAACCTGGCGGCCGATGCGGCGTTGGGTGGCGTGGTCGAGGAAGGGAAGATCATAGGCCATCGGTGGACGCTCCTGCGATTTGGAACATCAACGCGGCTGGCTCTGTGGCGGTTCCTGAAATGGGCGAGGACAGGGGCCTCCACATGGGGGAACGCCGCCTGCCCTCTACTTAAGCCCGGTCAGACTGCTACCAACTAGTTAACGAGGCGTTAACGCATGTCCCCGGGTGACACGACGGCCCGGCGATAAAGATGCCAGGTGGCGTGGCCAAGGACCGGCGCGGCGATGGCAAGCCCGACGAGCAGCGGCAGCGCCCCCAGCAGCAGGATGGCGACGACCATGAGGCCCCAGATGGCGATGACGATAGGGTTGCGCAGCACGACGCGAACCGAGGTCTGCACGGCGACGGCCGTGCCGACATCCCGATCGAGCAGCAATGGAATGGACACCACGGAGGTGGCGAGCACCACGACGGCGAAGCCGAAACCTATGAGATTGCCCCACACCATCAGGCTCTGGCCCTGCGGGGTGTTGAACACCTCGTCGATGAAGGCGGCAAGCGACGGCGGCGAGCCGGGGCCGTAAAGCGACTCATAGAGGAACTGCGCCGTCATCAGCCAGACGGTGAAGACGATCATCAACCACACGCCGAGCGCTGCGATGGAGCCAAAGGCCGGAGTGCGAAACACGTCAAAGGCGGCGCTCCAGTGGGTATCGAGCCCCAACTCCTGCCGGCGGCTCATCTCGTAGATGGGCAGGGCGGCAAAGGGGCCGACAAGGGCAAAGCCGGTGATGAGCGGGAAGAGCAGGGGCCAGGAGTTGTTGCCGGAACTCCATACGGCGAGTGCAGCGCCGATCACAGGATAGATGAGGCCGAGGAAGGCGAGGTGCGATGGCTTGCGCCAGAAGTCGCGCCAGCCGGCGCCGAGGGCCCCGAACAGGTCTCCCACGGTCAGGTGTCGGACCTCGGGGATGTCGAGACGCTCGCCGGCATTTGTCAGCACGTGGAAGTCAGCCATTTCCATTCTCCTCGATGGAACTGGCGACGGCCTTTCGCGCGAGGCGAAAAACCGCCACCTGCGAATACACTAAGGAGCCTACGCTCTTGTGGCGCGCCTGCAAGTGAGCATTGCGTGATACCTCGGATGGGAAAATCAAGGCCGGTTCCGTCCGATTTTCCGGAACCGGGTGGTTGTACCGGCGGTTGGAGCCACCACGTCTCCAGCACTCGCCAATCGTGGAGATGACGATGAGCAAGGAAGAAGCCCGCCTCAACCGCCAGTTCGACCGCCTCGGCCGGAGCATCCCTGCCTCCAACGGCTTCCTGACCTGGATTCGGCAGCCGGGCTCCCGCTGGGTGCGCATTCCGCTCGGCATCCTTCTTATGCTGGGCGGTGTGCTGAGCTTTCTGCCGGTGCTCGGCATCTGGATGCTGCCGCTGGGCGCTTTCCTCCTGGCACTCGACCTGCCATTCCTGCAGGGGCCGCTCAACCGCCTGAGCTTCTGGGTGCAGCGCAAGTGGCAGAACTGGAGCCGCGCGCGCCGCGACCGCAAGGCGGCGCGGGACAAGTCGGGCGAGTAGCTATTCCAGCGTGCCTTCGCTGATGGCGGCTTCGAGCAGGTCCACGGCGTGGGCGAGCTTCTCGTCGACGATGTGGAGATATTGCTGCCAGTCGTCGAGCTGACTCAGCTCCTGGTCGCCGTCCGAGATGCCGCGCAGGGCAATGAGCGGCAGCTGGAAGCGCTGGCAGGCGCGCAGCACGGCATACGTCTCCATGTCCACCATGTCGGCGCCCGCCTTCTCGTAGGCGACGCCCGAGACGACGTTGGCCCCCGAGGAGAGCGTCGCTTTGGGTATGCCCGGCACGAAGGGGCCGAGTTCCAGCACGGCGGGGAGGTCGAGGAGCGGCGTCACGCCCGGCTCGAAACCGAGGGCCGAGGCATCCATATCGCGATAGCACACCGAGCTGGCTTGGTAGATGCCAAGCTGTTCGAGCTTCGCCGAACCGGCCGAGCCGAGCGACACCACGATGGCCGGCGTGCGGTTGGCCGCCTTGAGCGTGGTCAACGCCTCGGTGACGACGATGGCGGCTTCGACCGGGCCGATGCCGGTCATCAACGGGTTGATCCGCGACCTGAGGTGCGGGCCATATTCCATGGGAGCGGCCATGACATAAAGGATGTCGGGGGCGCCGGGAGTGCGATTTGCGAAGGGCATGCGCCCATAGGACATACCAACAAGAATAATGGCAAGGGTGGAGCGCGCAGTACATTGACACGGCATGGGGCGCGCATACGCTCGCGTTCATGAACACCGCCGATCTGTCTTCCGCCGGGCTCAAGCCGCGGCTCCTTGCCGAAATCGACACCCGCCGTGACGACCTCATCGCGCTGACACAGGACATGGTGCGGATTCCCACGATAAATCCGCCCGGCGACAACTATCGCGAGATCTGCGAATACCTCGCCCAGCGTCTCAAGAAACGCGGCTATGCGGTTGAGTTGATACGCGCCGAGGGTGCGGTCGGCGACGTCGAGAACCATCCGCGCTGGAATGTCGTGGCCCGCAGGGAGGGAGGCTCGCCGGGCGACACGGTGCATTTCAACTCGCACCACGACGTGGTGGAGGTGGGCCGCGGGTGGACCACCGATCCCTTCGGCGGCGAGTTGCGCGACGGCCGCGTCTACGGCCGGGGCACCTGCGACATGAAAGGCGGCCTCGCTGCGTCGATCATCGCCGCCGAGGCCTTTGCCGATATCTGCCCGGACTTCCGCGGGGCCATCGAAATCTCCGGCACGGCCGACGAGGAAACCGGCGGCTATGGCGGCGTCGCCTACCTGGCGGAGAAGGGATATTTCTCGCCCGAGCGCGTGCAGCACGTCATCATTCCCGAGCCGCTGAACAAGGACCGCATCTGCCTCGGACATCGCGGCGTGTGGTGGGCGGAGATCGAGACCTTCGGCCGTATCGCCCATGGCTCGATGCCCTTTCTCGGCGACAGCGCCATCCGCCATATGGCAGCGGTGCTGCACCAGTTCGAGGAGGTGCTCTACCCGGCGCTGAGCCGCAAGCAGACGGCGATGCCGGTGGTGCCGCCCGGCGCCCGGCAATCAACCATGAACATCAACTCGATCCATGGCGGGCAGGACGAACCAGAGGAGGGCTATACGGGCTTTCCGGCACCGGTGGTGGCGCACTCGGCCCGCATCGTCATCGACCGGCGCTACCTGATCGAAGAAAGCCCCGCCGCGGTGAGGCAGGAAGTGGTGGACCTGCTCGAGAAGCTGAAGGCCGAACGGCAGGGCTTTTCCTATGAAATCCGGGACCTGTGGACCATCTCGCCGACCATGACCGAGAAGGAGGCGCCGGTGGTGCGCTCGGTGGCGAAGGCAATCGGCGAAGTGATGGGGGTGAACCCCGAATATGTCGTCTCGCCCGGCACTTACGACCAGAAGCACATCGATCGCATCGGTCGGCTCAAGAACTGCATCGCCTACGGGCCGGGCATTCTCGACCTCGCGCACCAGCCGGACGAGTGGGTAGGCGTCGACGACATGCTGGACTCGGCCAAGGTAATGGCACTGACATTGGTGGAGCTGCTGGGCCCGAAATGACTTCGCCAGTCACTCCACGGGGGCGGAAGGCAATTTCCCTGAAAGACTTGCGGAGATGATGCCGCCGCTCAAGCAACCGGTTCACTAGCGGGCGGAAGCATCCTAGGATCACAACAAGGCCGCCGGGGTGAGCGGCTCAAACCGAAGGGAACATCATGCGCAAATCACTGGTCGTGCTGGCTCTTGTCGGCGCCCTGGCTATGACCACCGCGTTGACGCCGGCCTATGCACAGGCCCGCACCGACGTGAAGATCGGCATCCAGCTCGAGCCCACCAATCTCGACCCGACGACCGGCGGCGCGGCGGCTGCCATCCGCACGGTGACCAACACCAACATCTTCGAAGGCCTGACCCAGATCGACAAGGACGGGGCGGTGCAGCCGGCGCTCGCCAAATCGTGGGAGATCTCCGAGGACGGGCTCGTCTACACCTTCCACTTGAACGAGGGCGTGAAGTTCCACGACGGGACGGATCTCACTGCCGACGACGTGAAGTTCACGCTGGACCGCAACCGCGCGCCCGACTCCGTGAGTGCGCAGAAGCAGCTCTTCGAGGCGATTGCCTCGGTGGACGTGGTCGATCCCTTGACCGTGAAGGTGACGCTCAGCCGTCCGCAGGGCGACTTCCTCTACAACATGGGCTGGGGCGATGCCGTGATCGTGGCGCCCGAGAGCGCCGCCGACAACCAGACCAACCCGATCGGCACCGGACCCTATAGCTTCAAGAACTGGGCCAAGGGCGACCATGTGGAGCTCGAGAAGAACCCCAATTATTGGGGTGTTGCGCCTTCGATCGAGAATGTGACGTTCAAGTTCATCTCCGACCCGACCGCAGCAACGAGCGCACTGCTTGCCGGCGATATCGATGCCTTCCAGGGCTTCCCGGCTCCCGAACTGCTCGAGCAGTTCAAGGCGAACCCGGAGTTCCAGGTGATCGTGGGAACCACGCAGGGCGAGACCATCGTCGGCCTCAACAACGCGCGTCCGCCGCTCGACAACGTGAAGGTGCGCCAGGCCATAGCCCACGCCATCGACCGCAATGCGATCATCGACGGCGCCATGTACGGCTATGGCCAGCCCATCGGCAGCTTCTTCCCGCCGGGCGACCCGGCCTATATCGACCTCACCGCCCAGTCGGCCTTCGACCCCGAGAAGTCGAAGGCGCTGCTCGCCGAGGCGGGTGTGACCGACCTGACGCTCACCTTCAAGGTGCCGCCGGCCGCCTATGCCCGCGCCGCCGCGCCGATCATCCAGCAGCAGCTTGCCAATGTCGGTATCAAGGTGAACGTGGTGAACGTCGAGTGGGCTGACTGGATCGCCAACGTGTTCCAGGGCGCCTATGACTACGACCTGACCATGGTGAGCCATGTAGAAGCGAACGACTTCGCCGCCTTCGGCAAGCCCGGCTACTACATCAACTACCAGGCCGATGCGCTGAACAAGCTGGTGGACGAACTCAACGCCACCACCGACCCGGCCAAGCAGATCGAACTCAAGCAGGCGATCCAGAAGCAGCTCGCCGACGACTATGCCGCGGTCTACGTGTTCGAGTTCGCCAACATCACTGTGGCGAAGGCTGGCCTTCAGGGCCTGTGGCCGAACGCGCCGCAGCCGACCACCAAGCTCTCCGACCTGAGCTGGGCCGAGTAAACTTGGGCCGACCGGTGACTTTCCAACCCTTTGCGGGGGGGGCTGACGGCTCCCCCGGTCTCCATCCATTGGCGGGACCATGACGAGCTATCTCGCCGGTCGCTTCGCCGGGCTGGTCGCCAGCCTGCTCGTCGCCTCCATAGTGATCTTCATGGTGCTCGAGGTGCTGCCGGGCGATCCGGCGCAGTTCATCCTGGGGATGAACGCGCAGCCCGAAACGCTAGCGGCGCTTCGCACCCAGCTGGGCCTCGATGAGCCGCTGCTGAGCCGCTATTTCGGCTGGCTGTTCGGCATGCTGCAGGGCGATTTCGGCACCAGCTACACCTACAAGGTTCCCGTCGGCGAACTGGTGATGGAGCGCATCGGCGTCTCCGTGCCGCTGGCCCTCTATTCGCTGACGCTGACGATCCTCATCGCTTTCCCAGCGGGCATTCTCGCGGCAGCCAAGCACAATTCCAAGACCGACGTGGCGGTGATGGGGGCGACGCAGCTGGGCGTCGCGATCCCCAATTTCTGGTTCGCCATGCTGCTGGTGCTGCTGTTTGCAGTGACCCTGCGCTGGTTCTCGGCCGGCGGCTTTCCCGGTTGGGACAAGGGCTTCTGGCTCGGCATGCGGGCGTTGACCCTGCCGGCCATCGCGCTGGCCCTGCCGCAGGCCTCCATCCTCGCACGCGTCATGCGCTCATCGCTACTCGACACGCTGGGCGAGGACTATATCCGCTCGGCCCGGGCCAAGGGTCTATCACGCGGGCAGGCGCTGTGGCGGCACGCCGTGCGCAACGCGCTGATCCCGGTGCTGACCATCGTCGGGCTCCAATTCGCGTTCCTTCTCGCTGGAGCGATCATCATAGAGAACGTCTTCTTCCTGCCCGGCCTGGGGCGGCTGGTGTTCCAAGGCATTAGCCAGCGCGACCTCGTGGTGGTGCGTTCGGTGGTGATGCTGCTGGTGTGCGCCGTGATCCTCGCCAATTTCCTCGTCGACGTCGCCTATGTCATTGTCGACCCAAGGCTGAGGCGGCGCACGTGAGCTCGCTCGACATGGCCCGCGGCGACCTGTGGCGCGCCGCAACCCGCTCGCCCAGCCTGATGGTCGGCCTCGTGCTGACCGCCATCTTCATCCTCGCGGCGCTGATCTCGTTCGTGTGGACGCCCTATCCGTTCGCCGCGCAGGACATTCCCAACAAGCTCAAGGGGTTTACGGCCGAGCACTGGTTCGGCACCGACCAGTATGGGCGAGACGTGTTCTCGATGATCATCGTCGGCGCGCGGACTTCCATTGCGGTAGCGCTGATCGCTGTGGGCGTCGGCATCGGCATCGGCACGCCGCTCGGGCTGTTCGCCGCCTCGCAGCGCGGTACGCTGCTCGACGAAGTGGTGATGCGCGCCAACGATCTCGTGTTCGCTTTCCCGGCGCTGCTGATCGCGGTGCTGATCACGGCGGTGTTCGGGCCGGGCGAGGTGAACGCAATCATCGCCATCGGCATCTTCAACATCCCGGTCTTCGCCCGGCTGTCGCGAGCCGCGGCACTGACGCTGTGGAACCGCGAGTTCATCATGGCCGCGCGAGTCTCCGGCAAGGGCGCGGCGCGGATTTCGGTGGAGCATATCCTGCCCAACATCGCCAACACACTAATCGTGCAGGCGACGATCCAGTTCGCGCTCGGCATCCTGGCCGAGGCCGCGCTTGCCTATGTCGGGCTCGGCGCGCAGCCGCCAACGCCGAGCTGGGGCAAGATGCTCGCTGACGCGCAGACGCTGATCTCGCTCGCGCCGCACCTCGCGCTCGTGCCCGGCCTCGCCATCGTGCTGATGGTGCTGGGCGTGAACCTGCTCGGTGACGGCCTGCGCGACGTGCTCGACCCACGCCTGAGGCGCGTCCGCTGATGGCGCTGCTCGAAATCAAGGACCTGTCGCTCTCGATCGCGGGCTTCCCCGTGTTGCGCGACGTCGACCTGAGCGTCGATTCCGGCGAAGTGCTAGGCGTGATCGGTGAATCGGGCTCGGGCAAGTCGATGACGGCGCTGTCGATCATGCAGCTACTGCCCATCGGTTCGGTGACCGGCGGCTCGGTGAAGCTCGACGGCCGCGAGGTGCTGGGTCTGCCTGACCGCGAGATGCGGGCGATCCGTGGGCACACGGTCGGCATGGTGTTCCAGGAGCCGATGACGGCCCTGAACCCGGTCAAGACTATTGGCGACCAGGTGGCCGAAACAGCGATGGTGCATGGCCGCATGGGCCGTGAGGAGGCGCTGAAGATTGCGCGCGAGACGCTGGATCGCGTCGAATTGCCGGCCGACCGCTTCCCGCTCGACCGCTACCCGCACGAACTGTCGGGCGGACAGCGGCAGCGCGTGGTCATCGCCATGGCGATCGCCATGCGGCCGAAGCTGCTGATCGCAGACGAGCCGACCACGGCGCTCGACGTGACCACTCAGGCGCAGATACTGAAGCTGCTGCAGCGCCTGGTGGATGAAGACGGCATGGGCATGATCTTCATCACTCACGACCTCGGCGTCGTGGCGGGTCTGGCCGACAAGGTGGCGATCATGCGCCGGGGCGAAGTGGTGGAAGCGGGCCCGACGGTCCAGCTGTTCCGCAACCTGCAGCACCCGTACTCGAAGGCCCTGTTCGAGGCCTCGTCTCATGTGCCGCCGCGCATTCCGCCGGCCGACGCCAGCGGCACGCCGGTGCTGTCGGTCGAGGAGGTGGTGCGGGAATACCCGCTGCCGCGCAAGGGCCTGTTCGCCCCCCGCCGGGTGTTGAGGGCGGTGGACGGCGTTTCGCTGACGATCAGGCGCGGCGAGAATGTCGGGCTCGTGGGCGAATCCGGCTGCGGAAAGTCGACGCTGGCCCGAGCCATCATGTCGCTGGAGCCGATCCAGGGTGGGCGGATTGCCATTGCAGGCGAGGGACTCGATCCCAAGCGCGGGGCCAGCTTCGCCACCCGCCGCAAGATGCAGGTGGTGTTCCAGGATCCCTATGGTTCGTTCAACCCGCGGCACCGGGTCGACCGGCTTGTAACCGAGCCCTTCCACCTGCTCGGAGCTGCCGCACCTACTGGAGCGGAGCGCGAGAAGCGGGTGGCGAAGGCGCTTGAAGAAGTCGGGCTCTCGGCGTCGGACGCGTACAAGTATGTGCACGAGTTCTCGGGCGGGCAGCGGCAGCGCATTGCCATTGCGCGGGCTCTCATCATCGAGCCGGAGCTCATCATCCTCGACGAAGCGGTGTCGGCACTCGACGTTTCGGTGCGGGCGCAAGTGCTCGACCTGCTCGCGGACCTGTCGGACCGGTTGCAGATCAGTTACCTGTTTATCTCGCACGACCTCGGCGTGGTACGCTCGATCACCGACCGGGTACTGGTGATGAAGGCCGGCAAGATCGTGGAGGAGGGGGAGACCGAGGAGGTCTTCCGCTCGCCCAAACACCCCTATACGCGGGAGCTTCTGGCGGCGACGCCGAACCTCGAACAAGCGCTCGCCGAGCGCGAACGGACTGGACGATGAGCAAGCTCGATCTCTTCTTCGACCCCACCAAATGCTTCATCGGTGGGCACTGGGTTGCACCCGCAGGCGGCGAACTTCTGCCAGTCGAAAATCCGTCGACGGGTGAAGTGATCGCCGAGATCGCGCGCGGCCGCTCGGCGGACATCGACGCCGCGGTGGCGGCCGCCCAGGCTGCGCTCGCGGGGGCGTGGGGCAAGACCCCGGCCTTCGAGCGTGGCCGCATCCTGACGCGCATGAGCCAGGCGGTGCTCGCGCGGGTCGACGAACTGGCGCGGCTCGAGGCCCTGGATGTCGGCAAGCCGCTGAAGCAGGCGCGGGCCGATGCGGTGGCGCTGGCCCGCTACCTCGAATTCTATGGCGGCGCTTGCGACAAGATCATGGGCGAGACCATTCCCTATCTCGACGGCTACACGGTCTACACGCTGCGCGAGCCGCACGGGGTGACGGGGCACATCGTTCCGTGGAACTACCCCATGCAGATCATCGGCCGCTCGGTGACGGCGGCGCTCGCCATGGGTAATGCCGCGGTGCTGAAGCCGGCCGAGGAAGCGTGCCTGACGGCGATCGCGTTCGCGAAGATCGCAGAAGAAGCCGGGCTGCCGGCCGGGGCACTAAACGTCGTGCCGGGGCTGGGCGAGGAAGCGGGCGCGGCGCTCAGCGAACATCCGGGTGTGAACCACATCTCGTTCACCGGCTCGGTGGCGGTGGGCGAACTGATCCAGCGCGCGGCGGCAAAGAACGTGTTGCCAGTGACACTGGAGCTGGGCGGAAAGTCACCCCAGCTGGTGTTCGAGGATGCCGACCTCGACCGCGCGTTGCCTTTCCTCGTCAATGCCGGCATCCAGAATGCCGGGCAGACCTGCTCGGCCAGCTCGCGCATCCTCGTACACCGCTCGATCCACGACCAGCTGCTCGACCGGATGGCGGAGCGATATCGGGCGCTGAAGGTGGGGCCGGCCATCGACGATCTCGATGTCGGTCCGCTGGTGTCCGGGCGGCAGCAGGAGATCGTCGGCGGCTTCCTCGGCGACCTCGGCGGTGGCGAGATTGCGGCGCGCGGCGAGATCGTTGCCAGGGCGCCGAGCGGCGGTCACTACCTGGCGCCCGCACTCGTGCGCGGCGTGAAGCCGGATAACCGGCTCGCGCAGGACGAAATCTTCGGCCCCGTACAAGTGGTGATCCCGTTTGACGACGAAGCCGAGGCGGTGGCGATTGCCAATGGCACGGAATACGGCTTGGTCGCCGGCGTTTGGAGCCGCGATGGCGGGCGAACCATGCGGGTGGCAAAGGCCATCCGCACCGGGCAGGTGTTCCTCAACAACTACGGCGCGGGCGGCGGCGTCGAGCTCCCCTTCGGCGGTGTGGGGAAATCCGGCCATGGCCGCGAAAAGGGTTTCGAGGCGCTCTACAGCTTCTCGGTGTTGAAGACAGTGGCCGCTTGGCACGGGTGATCTGATGAGACTTGAAGGCAAGGTGGCGATCGTCACCGGTGGGGCGTCGGGTTTTGGCGCGGGGATCGTGCGGAAGTTTGCCGCCGAAGGCGCGAAAGTGCTGATCGCCGACATCAACCTCGAAGGCGCCGAAGCGCTGGCCCGGGAGCTCGGGCAAAAGGCCGGGCATGTGGACGTAAGCAAGGACGCGAGCGTCAACCAGCTGGCGGCAGCGGCGCTGATGGCATTCGGCAAGGTCGACATCCTCGTCAACAATGCCGGCGTCTCGCACCTGCCGGCGCCGATGGACGAGATTTCCGAGGCCGATTTCGACCGGGTGTTCAACGTGAACATCAAGTCGGTCTACCTGACGGCGCGCCACCTCGTGCCGCACTTCAAGGCGCGGAAAACCGGCGTGATCCTAAACGTCGCCTCGACGGCGGCGGTGAGCCCGCGCCCCCGGCTCAGCTGGTACAATGCATCCAAGGGCTGGATGGTGACCGCGACCAAATCGATGGCCGTCGAACTGGCGCCGTTCGGGGTGCGCGTCAACGCCATCAACCCGGTGGCGGGCGAGACGCCGCTGCTCAAGACCTTCATGGGCGAAGACACGCCGGAAATGCGGGCGAAGTTCCTGGCGACGATTCCACTCGGGCGCTTCTCGACCCCGGAGGACATGGGCAATGCAGCCTGCTTCCTCTGCTCCGACGAAGCCTCGATGATCACCGGCGTGGCGATGGAGGTCGACGGCGGGCGCGTGATCTAGTCCAGGAACCCGATGATCGCATCGGCCACGGCTTGCGGCGCTTCCCAGTGGATGGAGTGGGCGGCGGGCAGGGTGGCAAGGGTCAGGTTGCGGACGCCCTGGTGGCCGGCGATGACGGCGGCGTGAGGCATCAGCAGGTCAAGGCTGCCCGCAACCGCGAGAACCGGGCACGCGATGCGGCCCAGGTCCTCGGCTGCCATTCGGTCGATGGCCTTCACCTGGCGCGCGAAATTTTCGGGCGACTGGCGGTAGGGATAAGCGGCGGAAGCCGCAGCCGCGGCGGCGATATTGGCGTCGTCGGCGAAGAACGGCGCAGAGAACAGCCACTGGAAGAGCAGCCTGAACCAGTCCTCGGGCGGCATGGTGAAATAGTGCCTTTCCATGTCGCGGAACAGCGCCCGCTCCTTGACGCCGGGAACGTTGGCCGAGGTGAGGGTGACAAGGCGGCGGACTCGCTCCGGATGGCGGGCCGCGAGGCGCAGCCCGATCATGCCGCCGAGTGAATGGCCGACGACATCGGTTTCGGCGATGCCGAGATGGTCGAGCAGAGCAACCGTGTCGGCGACCATGTCGCCGATCTCGAACTGCCCCTCGCACACGGTGCGGCCTGTACCGCGATTGTCGGGCATGATGAGCCGGCGACCGGGCAGGAACGGCGGCAGCGGCCCCCAGCTGGCGCTGTCGCTGGCGGTGCCGGCGATGAGCAGCAGCGGCGGGCCGTCACCCGCGATTTCGTAGTGGACGTTGGCGCCGGAACTTTCGAACTCGGGCATGCGGCAAACTCCGGCAGTCAGGTCACGTGGCCGCGTGGACAGCCGCAACCGGCGGTCTATAGTCGCCACATGGGACAGAGGCGTGTTCGACCATGGCACAGGATGCCCTTGGAAATGAAGTGAGCCGCGCGTCGGACAAGACGCTGAAGGGTATAGACGATTTCATCACCGGGTTTCTCGGCTACGAGAAGAAGGCCGCCAACATCATCGCCGCGGCGGACGGCGAACCGGACTCGGTTCTGGCCAATGTCTATGCCGGGTTCACCTGGATGTTCCTTGAGGCGGAGGGGGCTAGCAGGGCAGCTGCGATCTACCTCCAGCGGTCGCGGGCGGCGGCCGCGAGTGCCAATGAGCGCGAGCGGATGCTGCTTGCCCAGCTGGAGGCCTGGATCGGAGATGACGTGCCCAAGGTGCAGGCGATCGGCGACGAGATCGTGGAGCGCTATCCGCGTGACCTCGCCTCGGTGAAGCTGCACCAGTATTTCAGCTTCAACCGCGGCGATGCGAGGAACATGCTGCGTATTGCGCAGGCGGCGCTGCCGCACAACGCCGAAAACCCGCATATCCATGGCATGCTCGCCTTCGGCTATGAGCAGATGCACGACCTCGAAACCGCAGAGCGCGAGGCGCGGCTGGCGCTCAGGCTCAAGACCAAGGAGCCGTGGGCCCAGCATGCGCTGGCCCATGTGATGCTGGGGCAGGGGCGGGTGGCCGAGGGCGTGGCGTTTCTGGGCGAGGCGCAGAAGACCTGGGTGGACCTCAACTCGTTCATGTACACCCACAACTGGTGGCACAAGGCGCTGTTCCACATCAGCCAGGGCGACGAGCAGGCGGTGTTCGACGCCTATGACAACCACGTCTGGGGCGTGGAGCCCGACTACTCGCAGGACCAGATCAACGCCGTCTCGCTGCTGGCACGGATGGAATTGGCTGGCATGGATGTCGGCAACCGCTGGGAGGACGTGGCGAACCACATGAAGGGCAGGGTGCGCGACACCATCCAGCCCTTCCTTACGCTGCAATATCTCTACGGTCTGGCGCGCGCCGAGCGCGAAGAGGCCGACGAACTGATGCGCGCCGTCGAGGAGAAGGCGGCGCGTTCGACGGCCTTCGATCGCGTGGCGTGGCAGGAAGTGGCACTGCCGGCCGCGCGCGGCGTGCTCGCCCACGCGCGCGGCGACTACGTCGCGGCGGCGAGATGGCTGGGGCTCGCCAATCCGCGGATGACCGAGATCGGAGGTTCCCACGCCCAACGCGACCTGTTTGGGCAGCTGCTGCTCGATGCGCACCTCAAAATAGGTAACTGGGCGGTTGCGCATCAGATGCTGGAGATGCGCCGAACCTGGGACCCTGACGGCGTGCCCGTGAACCGGGCGCTGGCCCTTGTGAGAGAAAAGCTGGGGGCGGCATAGCTACGCAAGTGGCATCGACCTGAGCCCCGCCCTCATGGTGAGCTGGTCGAACCGCGAGGGCTAGCCACAACGAAAGGAGCCCGGATGAAAACCGGACCGCTGAACCTGATCACCGACGTCGAGGGGCTGCGCGTCGGCAATGCCGAGGACCATCGGCGGAAATCCGGTACCACCGTGCTGGTGGCGGATGCGCCGTTCCGCGCCTCGGTCGACGTGATGGGCGGCTCGCCCGGATCGCGCGAGACCGAACTGCTGGCGCCCGACAAGGTGGTGGAGGCCGTGGACGCGCTGGTGCTGTCGGGCGGCTCGGCATATGGGCTCGACGCGGCCTCGGGCGTGTCGGACGCGCTGCGCAAGGCGGGGCGCGGCTTTAAGGTGGAGTCGGCGATCGTGCCGATCGTGCCGGGCGCCATCATCTTCGACCTGCTCAACCAGGGCCACAAGGACTGGGACGAGAACCCGTACCGGGCGCTCGGGCGGCAAGCCTACGACAATGCCGCGGTGAAGTTCGGGCTGGGCACGGTGGGGGCCGGGACCGGGGCTTTGACGGCAAACCTCAAGGGCGGGCTCGGCTCGGCCTCGCTGGTTATTCCGGGTGGCTTTACCGTCGGCGCGCTGGTGGTCGCCAACCCGACCGGTTCGGTGACCATGGGCGACAGCAAGCATTTCTGGGCCGCGCCTTTCGAGGTGGACGGTGAGTTCGGCGGGCTGGGGCCGCTTCTGGAGCCGCTGAGCTTCGAACAGTCGGCGCGCTCGAAGCGCGACTGGGTGAACCCCATCGCCAACACGACCATCGCAATCGTCGCCACCGACGCCGACCTCACGAAGTCGCAGCTCAAGCGTCTGGCGGTGGCGGCGCAGGACGGTATCGCGCGCGCCTCGAGCCCGGCACACAGTCAGGTGGACGGCGATCTCGTGTTCTCCGTCTCGACGGGGCGGAAACCCATCGACAACCCGGTGGCCAACGTCCTGCATCTCGGCCACGCTGCTGCGGTGTGCCTGAGCCGGGCCATTGCCCGGGCGGTGTATCACGCCACCCCGGCCGAAAACGACATTGTGCCGACCTGGCGGGAGAAGTGGGGCGGCTGAGTCCGTCCCGACCGGCCTCTCCATTCCGCTGGAATCCGTTGCCGTTCATCCTCGGTGCAGCCTCATGCTGGCATGAGGCGGTAGAACGACGAGGGCGCAATGAATCCCAAGGGCTGGTTGGAGCGGCAGGCTCCCGATTTTCTCCAAACCTGGCAGCGTTTTCCGCTCGCCATCGTGCTGGCAGCGCTGAACACGGTGATCGTGCTGGGCGCGATCAACGAGGTGCAGTGGCTGCAGCAGGAGGTGTGGGCCCGGGCTGCGTTCGGGCTCGCTACCGGCGCCGTGCTGGCCGTTGCGGGCGCCTACTTCGCGGAAAGCCGGCCCGAGGCCACGGCCTGGGGCGTGGCGCTGAAATACCTGCTTCCGCTCGCGGCGATCGGGCTTGTCCAGATCACCGACACCGCCTGGTTCGTGCCCTATGCGCTGCCGGCAGTATCGATCCTTTGGCTTTCGGTTTCGCCCTTCACCCGGATCGGCCGGGGCGAGGAGCGCGAGATGCAACAGAACCGGTTCTGGCTCATCAACCACCAGGCACTCGCCACCGCGGCCATCGCGGCGGGGGCGTTCGCGATCATCGCGCTCGGTTTGGTTGTCATCGAGCGCTCACTCTCGCTGCTGTTCGGGATCGAGAGCAGCACGCTGTTCTATCGCTGGCTGCTGCCTTTCACCGGACTGTTCCTGGCACCGGTCTACTGGCTGTCGACCTTGCCGAGTCTCTCCGAGGTCGATGCGAAAGAGGCCGAGCGGCCGGAATTCGTCGGCAAGGCGGTCGGGTTCCTCGGCCAGTTCGTGCTGGTACCGATGTTGTTCATCTACGCATTGATCCTCCTCGCCTACACGGCGCAGATCATGGTGACGCAGAAGCTGCCGCAGGGCACGATCGGCTGGATGGTGATGGGCTTCGTCGTGGTCGGGGCGGGCACCTGGCTGGTGCTCCATCCGCCCTTCATGCGCGGAAAGCCCCTGGTGCGACTGTTCCGCCGGCTGTGGTTCTGGCTGACGCTGGTGCCGCTGGGGCTGTTCTTCTTCGCCGTGTGGGTGCGCATAGATGCCTATGGCCTCACCGCCGAGCGCGTGCTGCTGCTGGCGGGCGGCGTGTGGGCGCTGGCGCTCGCCGTAATCTTCCTCACGCGGCGCGGCGATATCCGTCTGGTGCCAGCGCTTGCCGGACTGCTGCTGCTGATGCTGTCGGTCGGGCCTTGGAACTACACCTACCTGCCCATGCAGCAGCAGCTGATGCGGCTCGACGCCCTGGTGATGAATGCAGGCGCCGACAAGTCGCTGAGCCCGCCGCGGCCGAACTGGAACAGCGAGGAAGTACTCGCGGCCCGCGGTATCATCGACTACCTCGTCAGCACCGGCGAAGGACGACAGGGGGTGCGCGAGGTGATGGGCCGCTATGGCATCACCTGGAACGAGGGCGTGGACGGCAGCTATGCGGTGCTCGAGGCGCTGGGGGTTAAAGAGCCCGAGATCATTGCCAGCTCGCGCTTTGTGACTCTGTGGCGCGACCCTGACCGCCAGCCCGTGGATGTGTCGAAGACGCCGTTCCTGCTGCGTGGGGTGAACATCTACGGCGAGGCCTACCTCACGGCACACCCGCTCTATTTCGAGATGAAGGCCGGCGTGCTCTCGGTCCGGAAGGACGGGCAAGGCGCCGCGGAGATTGTGGAGCTCGACCTGCGCCCATGGATGGAGGAAACCGGGACGCTGCCGCAGCCCTGGTTCGACTTCGCCATCGAGGGGGTGAACTACCGGTTGGTGGTCAACTCGCTGAGCTTCGACCGCGGCGAGGAGGATTCCGGGCCGCAGCCGAAGCTGTTCTCGAACGTCGACGCGCTGCTCTTCGCCGACCGGGCGCCTACGCCCAGGCCATAATGTCGTTGATCGCCCGGGCGGTGATCGCTTCCTTCTTGGCGATCGTCTTTTCGGTCGATTTCCAGCGTCCGACATGCCCCTCGGGCTTAGCAATCGAGACCGGCGGGAAGAGGCCGAAATTGACGTTCATGGGTTGGAAGCTCCGGGCGCCCGAATAGGCCTCGGCTTCGAGGTGGCCGCCGGTGATGTGGTTGATCAGAGCGCCCATGGCCGTCGTCGCGGGCGGCGCCGCCATCGTTTCGCCGCGCGCATCGGCAGCAGCGAGGCGGCCCGCGATGAGGCCGACGGCGGCACTCTCGACATAGCCCTCGACGCCCGTCACCTGGCCGGCGAAACGCAGGCGCGGCATGGCCTTGAGCCTCAAGTCACCGCCCAGGACCTTGGGCGAGTTGAGGAAGGTGTTGCGGTGAAGGCCACCGAGGCGGGCAAACTGCGCGTTCTCAAGTCCCGGGATCATGCGGAAGATCTCGGTTTGAACGCCGTAGCGCATCTTGGTCTGGAAGCCGACCATGTTCCACAGTGTGCCCAGCGCATTGTCCTGCCTGAGCTGCACCACGGCATAGGGCTTCACCGTGGGATTGCGCGGGTTGGTGAGGCCGACCGGCTTCATCGGCCCCCAGCGCAGCGTGTCGCGGCCGCGCTCGGCCATAACCTCGATGGGCAGGCAGCCATCGAAATAGGGCACCTTCTCCCAATCCTTGAACTGGTGCAGCGGCGCGGCGAGCAGCGCATCCACGAAGTCGTTGTACTGCTTCTCGTTCATCGGGCAGTTGAGGTAGTCGCGCCCGTCCCCCATCGGTCCGACCTTGTCGTAGCGCGACTGGGCCCAGACGATGTCCATGTCGATCGAGTCCTTGTGGACGATCGGCGCGATGGCATCGAAGAAGGCGAGCGAATCCTCCCCGGTAAGGCCCTGGATGGCTTCGGCGAGGGCAGGGGAGGTCAGCGGCCCTGTCGCCACGATGACGTTGGCCCAGTCCTCGGGCGGCAACCCCGCCACTTCGCCACGCTCGATGGTGATGTTGGGGTGGTTGTGGATCGCCTCGGTCACCGTGGCCGAGAACCCGTCGCGATCGACGGCGAGCGCCCCGCCCGCCGGCAGCTTGTGCGCATCGGCGGCGCGCATGATCAGCGAGTTGCAGCGGCGCATCTCCTCGTGCAGCAGGCCGACGGCATTGTGCTGCCAGTCGTCCGAGCGAAAGGAGTTCGAGCAGACGAGTTCGGCGAAGCCGTCGGTCTGGTGCGCATCGGTCTTCTGCACCGGGCGCATCTCGTGGAGGATGACCTTGGCGCCGGCCTCGGCAGCCTGCCACGCGGCCTCCGATCCGGCGAGCCCGCCGCCGATCACGTGGATGGGTTCGTTCTTCTGGTTTTGCATGGCGCGCCAGATAGCAAGCGGGCGGGGGTGGTGCAACCGAACCTAGTCGACCCAGGGAAAGCCATCGGGCTCGGCCCGGGCGCGGGGGAATACGACCTCATCGATATGGCCGCGCATCTGGGAGAGCAGGGGGAAGTCGCCGGGACCGACCTCGATCCGCGCCAAGGGCACCACGGGCTCGAGGCTGGCCCATTGAACAAAGGAGACCAGTTGGCCGCCCTGCCGCTCGCGCGGCTGGCGCACGAAGGTGCGGCGGGGCAGGAAATAGACCATGCCGCGTCCGAAAGCGCGCGCCTCCAGCGCTGCCTGGGTGATGGAGAAGAAGTAGTAGGGCTCGCCCAGTTCGCCATTCCGCTCCACCAGCTGGAAGCTGGCATTGATGGTGGACATGGGGTGGACCGAGCGGTCGAGGATGGCGAAATACATCGGCCACAACCCGTCGGAGGCGGCATAGACCGCCTTCTGGTTGCCGAAGGCCGTCGTGTCGTTGGGCTGCCGCGGCTCGAAGACGGCAATCTCGCGGTTGGGCGAGCCGTGCAGCACCACCTCGCGGCAGTCGGCTATGTAGCAGATGAACTGCCACAGCGGCTGAGTGAGCCGATAGTCGATAATGGTGCCCGGGCCGCTGGCGACAGCCATGTCGAACACACGATCGAACTCGGCCAGTGCGGCCGGGTCGTCAGGCATGGCCGGGCGGCGGCTCATGTGCTGCAGCATGTCGGTAGTCCCTCCCTGCCGAAGAGATAGCGTTGCAGGCGCTCCATGCAATAGGTTGCCGCGATTGCATTGGGAGGAGCGATGACGACGATTACGCTGTGGGGCCGTCTCAACTCGGCCAATGTCCAGAAAGCCGTGTGGGCGCTCGAGGAGCTGGAACTGCCCTATGAGCATGTGCCGCTGGGCGGCAGATGGAGGGGCAACGATGCGCCCGACTATCTCGCCATGAACCCCAACGGCCTTGTGCCGACCCTGCGCGACGGGGACGTGACAGTGTGGGAGAGCCACGCCATCGTGCGTTATCTCAGCGCCGAATATGGCAGCGGCCTGCTGTTTCCGATGGAGGCGCGAGATCGCGCCATAGTGGATCAATGGACCGACTGGACGGCGACCACCTTCCAGCCGGCATGGATCGGCCTGTTCTGGAGCAAGGTGCGCACGCCGCCGGAACAGCAGGATGCAGCGACGATAGAACGGTTGCTGGCGGCGACAAACCGCTGCCTCGCCATGCTGGAGCGGCGGTTGGGGGAGGCCAAGTATCTGGGGGGCGCGCAGTTCACCTATGCCGACATCGTGGCAGGGGTGGCGATGTATCGCTGGAGCACCATGGAGATCGAGCGGCCGGAACTGCCAGCGGTGGCGGCCTGGCATGCCCGGCTCAACGAGCGGCAGGCGTTCCGCAAGGCGGTCAACGTGCCTTACGACGACCTGCGCGGGCGGCTGGCGTTCTGAGGGCCGTAATAGGCTGAACGCCCGCTTCTATCAGGAAGCGAGCGTTCGAAGGTTCACCAGGGAGGAGGTGCGGGCGACTGGCGCGCCGTTAGATGGAGCGCGCATGGTCGCGGGCAACGCGCTGGATGTCGGTGCGCGCAATGCCGAGGTCGCTCAGCTGGCGGTTGTCGAGAGCGCTGAGCTCGCGGACGGTCTGCTGGTAAGCGGCCCACTTCTTGAGTGTCTGACGAATGCCCATTGGAAGTCTCCTTTCGTTTGCAAGACGACAGATAGGCCGGATCGTGCGCGCTGAGCAGATGGCAATGTCTCAAAACCGTTATGCAATGAGTGCATGGCGGTCCGAGGTCGCGTTCACGATTGCTTCATCGGTTTGGCCATGACCGGGCAGCAAGATGGCCGCCGGTTGTCCGGCGGCCACCAAAGCCATGGTCAAGGCGAATCTGAAGTCAGCGATCGAACAGCCCGCGCGTCATTTTCTGGAAGTCGGTGCCCGAAAGCCCGAGGGCATCGCGGGTCGTCGGAACTTCCATCTCCCGCAGGGTCTGCTTGACGTTGACCAGCCGCTTGAGCCGCCACACGGCACGCACAAACATCGGGTCATCTCCTGGCACGTCGCGGTTCATCGAACATGGGGTGATTTGAACAGGAGATGAACAGAGGACTTCGACACCCCGCTATGCGCCGCGCGCATGCCACATTTAGTTTCTGCGCAAGCACAGAGACGCGTCTGCGTTTGAAGCGGACGGGCGGTCGTGTTGACGTGGAGGGGGAGGCTCTTGGCTGGCCTCGGATCAGGCGATGCGCAGCAGGCCCGGCTCGATCGGCACCAGCGTGCCGCAATTGTCGCAGCAGATGAGCGAGGGCTCACCATCGGGTCGAGCGACGATCTCGAGCGGCATCCGCCCCCAGAAGGTGATCTGGTTCTTGCGCCAGCTCAGCAGCACGAAATCGCAGTCCGTGCACTGAATGGAGCCGTATTCCAGCTTTGGTCTGGCCGATCTGAGACGCATGGTGCTGACCGAGCGGGCTTCATTGCCCATGATACCATAACGCGGGCTATGCCCGACCGCATGCCCCAATTGGTGTATGCGGTATGAAATTGGTTCGTCACAGCCCGTCGCGTTGGGAGAGCTGGCGTACCAGCAGCGCCAGCTCGATCTGCCGTTTGCTGCCGGTCTTGTGCATGGCGCTCTTGAGCTGGGTGCGGATGGTATCCACCGATCGGCCGGTTGCAGCGGCGATCTGTGCGACCGAGAGGCCGGCGGCGATCGACTTGGCCACTGCAATCTCGGCAGGGGTCAGGTCGAACAGCGAATGGATGAGCGTGGCGCTCGCCGTCTGTCCCTTGAGTTCGCTGAGAATGACGATGGCCGCGGTGCTGCCGAAAATGTCGTGTGCGGCACGGCGGATGGGCAGCACCTGCAACACGGCGGTGATGAGGCCGCCAAGTTCGGCGCGGACGGGGATGGAACGTTGCCCCCGCGCTTCCAAGACGTTGCCGAGCGTTTCGGCCAGCATGGCATCCGCCACCCGATCATGGAGCGCGAGGCGGTTGCCGCCGAGCGTCGTCCAGACATGGGTGGCCTTCGGGAAGGCCTCGTTGGCGACGACGACGCGCCCCGAGGGCGTAACCGCCGCGGCCGGCAGCCCCACCCTCGCCAGCGTGTCGACGGCGTTGCGCATCCGCTCGAAATGCGAGCGGGCAGCGAACATGGCGGCGCGCGCCAGGTGCGGGTAGACGGCGTTTAGGCGGTCGAGTTCGTCGCCCATGATGGGCCCGCGCTCATAGAACTGCTCGACATTGAGTACCGCCACGTCGCCATGGGGCAGGGCCTGCACGAAGCCCGCCGCCCAGCCATAGCCGGCCGGCCGGAAGAGCTCATTGATCATCGGATCGGCCTCGGCTTCCTCGATGGTCCAGTAGTCGTATTCGTTGAGAAAGCGCGGCGCCCCCACCAGCCCCTTGGCCATGACGTTGCCGCGCCGCTTGTTGCGCGCATCCCACCCTTCGGTGACGAAGCGGTGCACGGTTTCGGTGAGCTCTGGCGCGGAGACATATTGCACGCCGCGCTCATTGATGCACAGGAGCACCGCGCCGGCGCTGTTGCTGAGCTCGCCGAGGCGGCTGAGCACGGCCGGCCACAGTTCGGAGACGAGCGCGGCCTCGTAGATGTCGCGCTCCATCCGCTGGTACTCTTCCGTAGACAGTCCGGCCATTCTTGTCCGAGCCCCCGCGACAGGCTGACCGGCGCCGAGTCCGGGGTCAAGTACGACAACGTTGGCAGCGATGCATGCCGCCTACCGAGTTGCGGCGCGGGCACAATTTTCGGGGAAGCAAGTATTAATCATGCTCTGAAACAGTAATTGCGACTCGCACCTGTAGTGCAGGCAGGCGGTCGAGTAAAAACCCTTAAGGGAAAACACGCATGTCAACTTCGTCCAGACAGTCAAGTCACGATCTTGCGGAACGGCTCACTTTTATCGGGCTTGATGACGCCGCACTCGCAAGGCTGAAATCGGCCAGCGGCTATATCGAGAAGCACCTCGGCCCCGCCCTTGAGCAGTTCTACGCCAAGCTGTCCAAGGTCCCGGCCGTAGCGCGCTTCTTCGACGGGCAAGCCAGCATGGGTCGCGCCCAGAACAAGCAGGCCAACCACTGGCGCGCCATCGCCACCGGAGAGTTCAACGACCACTATGTCGAGGCAGCCCAGCGCATTGGCCTGAGGCACGCCAAGATCGGCCTCGAGCCGCGCTGGTATGTCGGCGGCTACGGGCTGATCCTCGATGGCCTGATCCGGGGCGTTCTGCAGGATCTGGTGGCCGAGCAGCTGGCGAGCCAGCCCAAGAAGCTCTTCGGCGGCAGCGCGCAGATCGATGTAGAGGCGCTGGCGGGCGTGATGATCGCCATGATGAAGGCCGTGCTGATCGATGTGGACATGGCGGTCTCGGTCTATTTCGACAAGTTGACCGAGGAAGCGGCCGAACGCGACAGGGCTGCCAAGGCCGAGATCGAGCGCACTGTCGCGCTCACTGGCGCCGCCCTGCAGCGCCTCGCCGAGGGCGACCTTACCACCCGCGTTACCGAAGATTTTGCGCCCGAGTTTGCGCAGATCAAGACGGATACCAACGCGGTGTTCGATCAGCTCGAGGTGCTGGTGCAGCGGCTCTCCACCGCGTCTGGCGCGCTGCGCGTCGCCACGGGCGAGATTCTCTCGGGGGCCAACGATCTTTCCGAACGCACCACCCGGCAGGCCGCCGCGATTCAGCAGACGGCAGCGGCGATGGACGATCTGATGCGCACCGTCACCGAGAACGCCAGCCGCGCCGAGCTCGCGAGTGGCAAGGCGACTGCTGCCTCTACCCTCGCGGCCGAGGGCGGCAAGGTGATGGGCGAGGCCAACAAGGCGATGGAGCGGATTGCGTCCTCGTCAGACCAGATCAGCAACATCATCGGCATGATCGACGACATCGCCTTCCAGACCAACCTTCTCGCCCTGAACGCATCAGTGGAAGCGGCGCGGGCCGGCGAGGCCGGCAAGGGGTTTGCCGTGGTGGCCATCGAGGTCCGCCGGCTGGCCCAGAACGCCGCCCAGGCCTCGCGTGAGGTGAAGGAGCTGATCGATCGCAGCGAGGCGGAGGTTCGCACCGGCGGCCAGCTCGTTTCCGACGCAACGAGAAAGCTCGAGCGGATCGTTGCGGCGGTGGACGAGAACGCCACGCTTATGCGTGAAATGGCGGAGGCCGGCAGCAGTCAGTCCGCCGCAATACACGAGATCAGCGTCGCCATCCGCCAAATGGACGAGATGACCCAGCACAACGCCGCACTCGTTCAGCAAACCAACGCCTCCATCGAGCAGACGGAGTCGCAGGCCGGCGAACTGGACATGATCGTCGACACGTTCAGTGTGACGAAGAAGTCCGCCCGCGAACGCCGCGCCGCCTAGAGGCGAGACTGCGCGGCGGAGGTTACTCCGCCGCCTGCACGCGCCGACCTTGCGGCCGGCGCTCCATCACTTCCTTGAGGAAGCGCCCGGTATGCGAGCGCTTGTTCTCGATGATGTCCTCCGGGGTGCCGACCGCGACCACCTCGCCGCCGCCATCGCCGCCTTCTGGCCCCATGTCGATGATCCAGTCGGCCGTCTTGATGACCTCGAGATTGTGCTCGATGACGATCACCGTGTTGCCGTTGTCCACCAGCTCGTGAAGCACCTCGAGCAGCTTGGCGATGTCGTGGAAGTGGAGGCCCGTCGTCGGCTCGTCGAGCATGTAGAGCGTGCGGCCGGTGGCCCGCTTGGACAGCTCCTTGCTCAGCTTCACGCGCTGCGCTTCGCCCCCCGAGAGCGTCGTGGCTGGCTGACCGACCTTCACATAGCCGAGCCCGACGCGCTGAAGCGTAACGAACTTGTCACGGATGGACGGCACGGCGGCGAAGAACTCGACCGCCTCGTCGATGGTCATGTCGAGCACGTCGGCTATCGACTTGCCCTTGAACTGCACCTCGAGCGTCTCGCGGTTGTAGCGATGGCCCTTGCACACCTCGCAGGTGACGTAGACGTCGGGCAGGAAGTGCATCTCGATCTTGATGACGCCGTCGCCCTCGCACTTCTCGCAGCGGCCACCCTTGACGTTGAACGAGAAACGGCCCGGGCCATAGCCGCGCGCCTTGGCCTCGGGCAGCCCGGCAAACCACTCGCGCATGGGCCCGAAGGCACCGGTATAGGTCGCGGGGTTCGAGCGCGGCGTGCGCCCAATGGGCGACTGGTCGATGTCGATGACCTTGTCGAGATGCTCCAGGCCGGTGAGGTGGTTGTGCGGGGCAGGGGTGACGCGCGCGCCGTTCAGCCTGCGGGCGATGGCCTGGTACATGGTGTCGATCATCAGCGTCGACTTGCCGCCGCCCGAGACGCCGGTGATGGCGACGAAGAGGCCAAGCGGCACATCCACGGACACGTTCTTGAGGTTGTTGCCGGTGGCACCGTCAAGATGCAGCTGCTTGGATTTCTTCGGCTTGCGCCGCTCGGCCGGCATTGGGATCTGCAGCTCGCCGGTGAGATACTTGCCGGTGATCGAGCGCGGGTTGGCCATGATGTCCTGCGGCGTGCCCTCGGCCATGATCTGGCCGCCATTGACCCCGGCCCCCGGGCCGATATCGACCACGTAGTCAGCCGCCAGCACGGCGTCCTCATCGTGCTCGACCACGATCACCGTGTTGCCGATGTCGCGCAGGCGGCGCAGCGTCTCCAGCAGCCGCTCGTTGTCGCGTTGGTGAAGGCCGATCGAGGGCTCGTCGAGCACATAGAGCACGCCGGTGAGGCCGGAGCCGATCTGCGACGCCAGGCGAATGCGCTGGCTCTCGCCGCCCGACAGCGAGCCGGAATTGCGGGCGAGCGTCAGGTAATCGAGGCCCACATCGTTGAGGAAGCCAAGCCGCTCGCGGATTTCCTTGAAGATGCGCTCGCCGATCTGGTTCTGCTGCGGGGTCAGCTTGGCCGGCAGGTCCTTGAACCACTCGGCGGCGGCGCGGATCGACTTGTCGGCGACCTGGCCAATATGGAGGCCGTCGATCTTCACCGCCAGCGCCTCGGGCTTCAGCCGGTAACCGCCACAGGCGACGCAGGGCGCCTGCGACATGTACTTTTCGATCTCCTCGCGCATGCCGGCGCTTTCGGTCTCCTTGTAGCGCCGCTCGAGATTGCCGATCACGCCCTCGAAGGGCTTTGTGCTCTTGTAGGTGCGCAGGCCATCGTCATAGACGAAGTTGATGGGCGTGGTGCCGGTGCCATAGAGCACGGCGTGCTGCACCTCGAAGGGCAACTCGTTCCACGGGGTGCCGGTCGACGCCCCGAAATGCTTCACCACGGCCTGCAGCGTCTGCTGGTAGTAGGGCGCGCTGGTCTTGCTCCAGGGCAGGATGGCGCCATCGCGCAGCGACAGCTCGCCGTCGGGGACGATGAGGTTGGGGTCGATCTTCTGCTCGGTGCCGAGCCCGTCGCAGACAGGGCAGGCGCCATAGGGGTTGTTGAACGAGAAGAGCCGCGGTTCGATCTCGGGGATGGTGAATCCGGAAATGGGGTCGGCGAACTTCTCCGAGAAGATGAGCCGCCTCGGCGTCGTGCCGTCTTCCTCGAACTGGTCGGCGAACTCTGCGAAGGCGATGCCGTCGGCGAGCTTCAGGGCCGTCTCGAAGCTTTCGGCAAGGCGCGTGGCGATATCCGGGCCGGTGACCACGCGGTCCACCACCACTTCGATATCGTGCTTGATCTTCTTGTCGAGCGCCGGCGCGTCCTCGATATCGTGGAACTCGCCATCGATCTTCACGCGCTGGAAACCCTTGCGCATCAGGTCATTGAGCTCGCGCTTGTACTCGCCCTTGCGGCCCCGCGCGATCGGCGCCAGCAGGTAGAGGCGCGTCTCCTCGGGCAGCGCCATCACCTTGTCCACCATCTGGCTGACGGTCTGGCTCTCGATGGGCAGGCCGGTGACAGGGGAGTAAGGGATGCCGACGCGCGCAAAGAGCAGGCGCAGGTAGTCGTAGATCTCGGTGACCGTGCCAACGGTAGAGCGCGGGTTACGCGACGTGGTCTTCTGCTCAATGGAAATGGCCGGGCTCAGGCCCTCGATATGCTCGACATCGGGCTTCTGCATCATCTCGAGGAACTGCCGGGCATAGGCGCTGAGCGACTCGACATAGCGGCGCTGGCCCTCGGCATAGATGGTGTCGAAGGCGAGCGACGACTTGCCCGAGCCGGAAAGCCCCGTCATCACGATGAGACTGTCTCGCGGCAGGCGCAGGTCCACGTTCTTGAGGTTGTGCTCCTTCGCGCCGCGGATGACGATTTCACGGTTCGGGTTGCGCTTTTCGGCCATAAACGGTTCCACCTACGAGGCGCGCGAGCTTTACAGCCGCTATCTGCCAGATCGTGTCAGGGTTTCTCAAAAGAGGGATCGGCTGCCTACTTGGGAGTTGGGGGCCGGACTTGCAATCTAACCACGTCTCACGACCCCGTGTCATCAACGCCGATCGGATGACGAGCGGCTGAAGAGAACATATGAAGAACGAGCAGAGTCGTGTCAATCGTCCGAAAGTGTCGTCCAAAAGCGACAGCATCGCACCCCAAGGCTGTTGCCCCGCCCGGCGTCTCAGATAAACAATGGGCATATTGCTGAGGGGGACTATCCGATTGATGACACTGAATACGCGCCGCCGCGTGCTTGCGGCCATGGCGGCCACTGGCCTTTCATCTGTTGCTGGTATTGGCCGTGCTTCCGCCGGGGAGCCGATCCCGTGTCAAGTGTCGGACACAACGGGAACACTGGAGAACGGAAAGCCCAATTATCGGGCCACCGCGAACCGTGCCGAGTTCGTCTTCCTGGTGAAGATGACATCGCTCGCTGAAGAGGTTGTGCTGGTTTCGGCCGAGCAGGGCGGCGAGTTCAAGGAAGGGGTCGCTGCCTTCAAGGCGTCGGTGGTGCGCGAGGGAGACGGCCCGCTGCGCATGGAGAAAATGAACATCCAGTGGCCGCTCACCGCAGTGAAGCACCAGGGGCAACTCTACAATGTCATCCGTGTGGCGCACGATCAGAGCACGCCGGTCGGCATCGTGCTCTCAGCCGCAGGCCAAACCCTCGGCGACATCGTCTTCGAGCCCGGCAGCTTCAACCCGGATCAGGACACCATTGGCTTCAACGCCGAGGTCAGCAGCCTCATTCATGAGAAGCTGATGGAGCGCGGCGGATTCAGCATTCGGCTGGTCGCCGGTGGAAACATCTACAGCGCCATCCAGCCCGACAGCTACGCCTATTCAAGGTTCATACTCGAAACCCTGGTCCCAGCAATGGACCAGGCGCGGAACAGGGACAATCTGACGGGCTGCACCAGCTACACGTCCGACGAAATGGACGCATATCTGGATGCAATGGAGGATTGCTTCCTCACCAGTGCCTGCTGTGCCGTCATTGGCCTCACCGACGATTGCTGGGAGCTGACCACGCTGCGTCGCTTCCGCGACGGTTACATGAGCAGCTTCGAAGCAGGTCGTGCCGATATTGCTCGCTATTACGCCGAAGCGCCGGCCATCGCGCAGCGTCTCATTTCCAGTCCGGCGGGACATCGCACGCTGCTGCGGCTCTACTGGACCACCATCCTGCCGGCAGTGGCGCTGGCAAGGTTAGGTCTCAACCGTACGGCCTACGCGCTCTACCGCCGCATGATGCTCAGGCTGCTGCCAGCCTGAGCCTTCCCGGCTGAATCACGGTGCCGAGCACCTTGACTCGCGTATCGCTTGAGAACATATAGAGAACAAGCAAACGAAGCTGTGAGCCTGCTGTCGCCAGGTGGGACGCGGCAGGGGCAGGGTGCTAGAGTCCCGCCAGAGTTTTTGGCCCGGGGCATCTCCGGGCAAGTTGAGAGGATTTTGCCATGGCTGGCGGCGTCAACAAAGTGATCCTGGTGGGCAATCTCGGGGCCGACCCGGAAGTTCGGAACCTGCCGTCGGGCGGCAAGGTGGTGAACCTGCGCGTTGCCACCACCGATACGTGGCGTGACAAGAACACCGGCGAGCGTCGCGACAAGACCGAGTGGCACTCGGTGGTGATCTTCAACGAGAACCTCGGCCGCGTCGCCGAGCAGTACCTGCGCAAGGGCAGCAAGGTCTATCTCGAAGGCGCGCTGCAGACCCGCAAGTGGCAGGACCAGTCGGGCGCCGACCGCTATTCGACCGAAGTGGTGCTGCAGAACTTCAACTCCACCCTGGTGCTGCTCGACAGTCGCGGAGACAGCGAGAATGCCGGCGGCTTCTCGGGTCCGGCCGAGCGTGGCGGCTATGGCGGCGGCAGCCGCGACGGGGGTTTCGGCGGCGGTGGTGGCCGTCCGGAGCGCCGCCCCAGCGCAGCCCCGGCCTTCGAGGGCGGCGTGGACGACGACATTCCGTTCTGAGCGGATGGACGCGTAACGAGGTTTCAACGGGTCGCCGAAAGGCGGCCCGTTTCGTTTGGGGTCAGCCCACCAGCATGGCGGGGCCGGCGAGCGGCGGCGCCACCACGCACTGGTTGCGGCCCTGCGCCTTGGCGTCGTAGAGGGCAAGATCGGCGGTAGCGACGAGCCAGGGCGCGTCGCGCGTTTCGTCTTCGACTGGGTCGAGCGTGGCGATGCCGACACTGACGGTCGCCACTTTCCAGGGCAGGTTGCGGGAATGAGGGATGCGCAGGGCCTGCACCTGGCGGCAGATTTCCGTACCGATGGCGCGGGCGGCGCCAAGATCGGTATCGGGTAGCAGCAGCACCATCTCCTCGCCGCCATAGCGGGCGGCGACATCGAGCGGTCGGCGTGCACGATCCATGATCACCTCGGCTACCGTCCTGAGGCAACTGTCGCCAGCAAGGTGACCGTAATCGTCGTTGAAGCGCTTGAACCGGTCGCAGTCGATCATCAGCAGCGAGAGCGGCGACCGGCTGCGGCGGCAGCGCGCCACTTCGCGGGTGAGGGCCTCGTCGAAAGCGCGGCGATTGGCGAGCCCGGTGAGCCCGTCGATGGTGGCAAGGCTCGCGAGCTTCATCTCGAGCCGCTTGCGCTCGGTGACATCGCGCGTCACGCCGACCACGCCGCCGCGATCCTCAAGGTCGCTGGCGTCGGTGACACGCAGCGACGTTTCGAGCCAGAGCTCGCGACCATCGGTGCGGCGAGCCCGGTAGACAATCGTCTCCTCGGTGGTGTCACCGGCACGCAGGCGGCCGGCCGCGGCGATGACTGCGGGGCGGTCCTCCTCGTAGATGGTCTCGAAGGCGTTGGTGCCGAGCAGCACTTCAGGCTCGTGGCCGAGCAGGCGTTCCATCGCAGGAGAAACGTAAAGCCGGCGCCCGTCGGCGTCAAAGCGTTCCACCAAGTCGCTGGCGCTTTCGGCCAGCAGCCGGAACTCGGCTTCCTTCTGGGCGAGTTCCGTTTCGCTGCGCTGTCGGCGGTTGATCTGGTCGGCGAGCCGCATGCCGAGCAGGGCGATGCTGATCGTCAGGATGGCGGCGACACCGAAGCGCTGCATCGCGCCCGCAAACCACGGTGCCAGAGCCTCGTCGCGCGCCATGGCGACGGCGGCCACCAGTGGATAGCGATGGCTCGAGTCATAGCCGCCGATGCGGTCGATGCCGTCGATGGTGGAGACCCGCTCATGCCCACCGTTGCTGTGTCGCAGCAGTTCCTCCGCAAATAGTGCAGTGTCGCTGAGGTCGCGGCCGATCTGGCGCGGGTCGTAGGGCCAGCGCGCCAAGAGGATGCCGCTTCTCGTCGCGAGCATGATCGAGCCCTGCTCGCCGACGTCGAAACTGGAGTAGAAGCGGGAGAAGTAGAGGCAGTCGATGGTGGCGACGACGACGCCGGCGAAGCTGCCGTCAGGGTTGTCGAGGCGCTGGCTGACGGTCAGTATCCAGTCGCCGTTGGGAGCCTGCAGGGGCCGGCCGATGAAGGGGGCGAGGCTGGGCGAGGCCCGGTGGTTCTGGAAGTAGCTGAAACTCGTTTGGCGTGGCCCGGGCGGCCGGTTCTCCGCCGTGGTGGCGAGCCAGTTACCGTCGGCATCGTAGATGTCGAGGCGCAGGAGGCGCGAACTGTTGCTCACCGCCTGACGCATCCGCGCCTCGACCTGGGCCAGGCCATCCTCGTCGAAGCCGGCAGCCTGCACGGCATAGGCGATCGAACTCACCATGTCTTCGGCCAGCTCGTAGGTGTCGTCGGCGTGCTGCCGCAGCGAGTGGGCGAGGTTGAGACTCGAGGCTGCGGCGCGCGCCACCGCGGCCTCATATGAGTTCCATTCGCGCCAGACCTCGAGGCCGAGGATGGCGACGCAGATCGCAGCCACATAGAGTGCGGCCGGGCGGCTCAGCGATTTTGTGTTCGAGTGGGGCACGCTGCATCCGGCGGTGACACGATGGCCGCGGAAAATGCCACCGGCACGTTAACGCCTGCCGAAAACAACGTTCGGCATCTTTTCAATCGGCTGAAGTCGCGACGAAAAAGGGCGGCCGAAGCCGCCCCTGGCCAGATACGTTGCCGCCCCTACCTGGTGAAGGGCACCGTGGCCGAGAGCGCGTCGCCATTGTCGAACGCCACGTCGAAGTTCACGGCGATCCTGTCGGGGTTCAGCATGATCGAGGCATTCACGTCGAGGCCGCCCATGCCATCCACTTCCTTGTCCTTTTCATTGAAGGTGAACTGGATGCCCTTGCCCTGACGCTTTCCGATGGCGATGCCGGAGAACGAGACGTTGGAGGTCATGGCCGCCTCATAGCGCTTGCCTGCCTCGTTGTAGACGATGGTGCCCCTTACCGTCATGGTGGTGCCTGCGAGGGCGCAGTTGCCGGCGAAATTCACCTTGTCGGCGTTGCCGCGGCTCAGCGACATCGAGCAGGTCACCCGGCCCCCCTCCTTGCCCCGAAACTTGCCCTTGACCTCGCTCGCGCCCTTCCAGGTGCCGATATAGGAGTGGATCAGCTCCACATCGGCCTTGGCCGCCTGCGCCGGCAGGGGTGCCGACACCGACAGCATGGTCAGACCAGCGACCGCGACGGCGCGCGACAGGGGCCCGGCAACATTCATTTCTTCACGCCTCCCAATGGATGAAAGAATCGCCCTCCGGCGACCAGCAGTGCAGGGAGGATGAACATGTCGCCGATCAAAGCAAGTCCGAGAGTAGAGACAAACAGCGTACCGAACATCGCCACCTGCGGCAGTGACGAAGTCATCACGATGGCCACGCCTGAACAGAGGATCAGCGTGGTGGCAAGAATGGCGCCGCCGATGCGGTCCATCGTGTGCTTGATGGCATCGAGATGACTGAAACCTTCTTCCCGCCGTGAGTGGAGATAGTGCGAGAGGAAGTGCGTGGTGTCATCGACCGCAATACCGAACGCGACGGTGAGCGCCAGCACGGTGGTCAGTTCCAGCCCGGCGCCCGAGAAATAGAGCCACGCCTCGGTGCCGAGCACCGGGAACAGGTTGGGGATGCCGGCGGCCATCGACACGCGCCACGAGCGGAAGGCCCAGCCGATGAGGAAGAGGTTCACCACCACCGAGATGGTGAGGTCGAGCTGCAGCCCGCGCACGATGTTGTCGGTGGCAAAGGTGGTCATCACCCGGAAGCCGCCGACTTCGGCGCCCGCTATACCTGCCGCGGCAAGGTCGGCGGTCAACCCGTCCTTGAGCGCGATGAGGTCCTCGGAGGCGAGGATCAGCGGCATGAAGCCGGTGACGAGGGCGCGCGTGCCGTCTTCGGTAACAAAGCGGGCGCGCAGGTCGCCCACGGCCTCGAAGATCTCGGCGCGGTCGAAGCCGGCTTCCTGGTAGTTGGTAAAGGCGGCGGCCGAGATGACCTTGTTCTTGCCGAGGCGCTTTTCGGCGATCTCGTGGACCTGGCGGATGCGCGCGAAGTCCGTGTCGCTCACCGCCGGATCGGGCTCGGAGAGCGGAATGCTGATATAGATGGGCGCCACGCCGCCCACGCCCTCATCGATGGTCTGCGCTGCCTGCAGCGCCGCCGACCCTTTCGACATCATGCTTTCGAAGGAGAAATGCGGCTGGATCAGCCCGTAGGGGATGAGGAGCAGGCCGGTGCCGATAATGGCGACTGCCGCGATCACGCGTCCCCACTTACGCGCGATCCACCATGCCACCGGGATCGGGGCTGTGATTGCGATGCTCGGCTTGGGGGCCTTGAAGCCCAGCCTGACCGACAGCTTGAGCAGCAGCGGCAGGAAGGTCATCAAGCAGACGAAGTTGGTGATCGAGGCCAGCGAACCGGCCATCGAGAATTCCTGGATGCCCTGGCCCGGTGTGAGACCGAGCGAGGCGAAGGAGACCAGCGTCGTCAGCATGGTGAGCGCGGAAGCCGGCCCCACCACGCGCACCGTCTCGTCCACGGCCTTGTAGGGGTTCATCCCTTCGCGCCAGTAGGCGAGCCAGTTGAAGATGAAGAACAGGCTCTCCGCGAAGGCGATCACCAGCACGATGGTGGTGACGATGATGGTGAGGAAGGAGAACGAGCCGAAGCCGAAGATGATGAGCCCCATCACCCACATCACGGCGACGAAGGGCGTCGCGGCGGCGATGAGGGCGCCGAATAAGGAGCGAAGCGAGAACAGCGCAATCAGCGAGCCGAGGCCGAACCCCCACACGGTGAACTTCACCTGGTCGTCCACCGCGGAACCAAGCATCTCCGAGGTCCAGATCGGCGGCCCGGTCAGTTCAACCGTCATGTCCGGCGAGTCGTAGAAGCTCAGCAGGTCGCGCAGGTCGGCGACCATGGCCTTGATGCCGTTCTCGTTCACCAGCTCCTGGTTTGGGAAGACGATGACGACGACACTCTTGAGGTCGGGCGCAATGAGGTTGCGCATCATCGGGTCGGACGATTGCAGCGCATCGAGCGTCGCCTTGATCTCGTCCGGATCGTCCATGCCCTCGGGGATGGACGAGACGGTAGTTCCGTCGGGGCCGGGCTGGCGCAGGGTGAACGCCGACATGGTGCCCGACACATAGTCGGAGTTGGCGAGGTCGAGCGACAGGGCTCGGATGTCCTCCAGGACCTGCGGTTCCGTCAGCTTGTCGGTCTTGATGAGGACATTGATGTCGTTCTCGAAGGTGCCGAAGGTCCGCGACAGATCGACATAGTCGTCATACTCGGGGCCCGAATGGGCGTAGACACGCAGCAGGTCGCCATCGACGCTGATGCGGGGCAGCTGGGCAATGCAGAAGATACTGAGCAGGAGGACGAATACTGCTACCGTGCGCGGATACCTGAGCGTCGTATGCCCAAGGTATTCGAGGCCGAAGCCGATGGAACGGTCATGCCCGAAGGCCCAGTTCCATAGCCGGGACCAGACAGATTTGCTCGACAATAGAATAGACTCCCCGGAACGGTCGCGCCCCACCCTTCGCGGCGCGTTCATTAAGGCCTGATGAACGATGCGTCCAGCCGCGAAAATCGGCCGAAAGCCGCCGCCGCCGCATTGTGAACACCGGATTGGCACGTTTGGCCGCATCCGCCTCGAATTCGGCGCGATCGCGCACTATATCGATAGTCGTGGAAGACCGGGCGGGCGCCCGCCCGAAAAGCCGGTCATCATTGGTCTTCTGCGCCGGAATCGCATAGACCCACACTCAGCGTTCACAGTTGTAAAACGGCCCCGTGACAGACAAGCCCGAAGACGAGAACGGCGCAGCGTCGCCTTCCGATATCGCCCCGGTGTCCATCTCCGAGGAGATGCGCCAGTCTTACCTCGATTACGCCATGAGCGTGATCGTGTCCCGCGCGCTGCCCGACGTTCGCGACGGGCTCAAGCCGGTGCATCGGCGCATTCTCTACTCGATGTACGAGCAGGGCTACGAGTGGAACCGGCCCTATCGCAAGTCGGCCCGCGTCGTGGGCGACGTGATCGGCAAGTACCACCCGCACTCGAACGACGCGGTATATCTCTCCCTGGTCCGCATGGCGCAGGAGTTCTCGCTGCGCGTGACGCTGATCGACGGGCAGGGCAATTTCGGCTCGGTCGACGGCGATATGCCGGCCGCCATGCGCTACACCGAAGTGCGCATGGAGAAGGTCACCGGCTTCATGCTCGAGGACCTCGACAAGGACACCGTCAACTTCAAGGACAACTACGATGCGTCCGAGAAGGAGCCGACCGTGCTGCCGGCGCGCTTCCCCAACCTGCTGGTCAATGGTGGGCAGGGCATCGCCGTGGGCATGGCGACCAACATCCCGACCCACAACCTGGGCGAGGTGATCGACGCCGTCCTGATGCTGATGGACAACCCGGGTGCGACCACCGAAGAGTTGATGACCGTGCTGCCGGGGCCGGATTTCCCCACCGCCGGCGTCATCCTCGGTCGCTCCGGTATCCGCCAGGCCTACGAGACCGGCCGCGGCTCCATCCTCATTCGCGGCAAGTCGCAGATCGAGGAGATGCGTGGCGGCCGCGAGGCGATCATCGTCACCGAGATTCCGTATCAGGTGAACAAGTCGCAGATGATCGAGAAGATCGCCGAACTGGTGCGGGACAAGCGCATCGAGGGCATCTCGGACGTCCGCGACGAATCCGACCGCCACGGCATGCGCGTGGTGATCGAGCTGAAGCGCGACGCCGTGGCCGATGTAGTGCTCAACCAGCTCTATCGCTTCACCGAGCTGCAAAGCTCGTTCGGCTGCAACTTCGTGGCGCTCAATGGCGGCAAGCCCGAGCTGATGGGCCTGCGCGCCATCCTCCAGGCCTTCATCGACTTCCGCGAGGAAGTCGTCACCCGCCGCGCGCGCTTCCTGCTCAACAAGGCGCGCGACCGCGCCCACGTGCTCGTCGGCCTCGCCGTGGCGGTGGCCAATATCGACGAGGTCATCACCCTCATCCGCACGTCGCCAGACGCCGGCGTGGCGCGCGAGCGCCTGATGGCGCGCGACTGGCCGTCGCGTGACGTGGCCCCGCTCATTGCCCTGATCGACGATCCGCGCCACAAGATCAACGAAGACGGCACCTTCAAACTCTCCGACGAGCAGGCCCGCGCCATCCTGGCGCTGACCCTCAGCCGCCTCACCGCGCTTGGCCGCGACGAGATAGGCGAGGAACTGAACGGGCTCGGCGTCGACATCGCCGATTACCTCGACATCCTGCGCTCGCGCGAGCGGGTGATGAACATCATCCGCGACGAGATGACGGCCGTCAAAGAACAGTTCTCCACTCCGCGACTCACCAGCATCGACGACGCGGCCGGCGACTTCGAGGACGAAGACCTCATCGCCCGCGAGGACATGGTGGTGACCGTCACCCATGGTGGCTACATCAAGCGCGTACCGCTTTCGGCCTACCGTGCGCAGCGCCGCGGCGGCAAGGGCCGCTCGGGCATGGCGACGCGCGACGAGGATTTCGTCACGCGGCTGTTCGTTGCTTCGACGCACGCACCGGTGCTGTTCTTCTCCTCGCTCGGCCAGGTCTACAAGATGAAGGTCTGGCGCCTGCCGGTCGCCGAGCCACAGAGCCGGGGCAGGGCGCTCATCAACATGCTGCCCCTCGACGAAGGTGAGACCATCACCTCGGTGGTGCCGCTGCCCGAGGACGAGAAGGACTGGGCGAACCACGACGTGATGTTCGCCACCAATACCGGCGGCATCCGGCGCAACAAGCTGAGCGACTGTGTCCCGCGCACCTCGCTCGGCAAGCGCGTCATGGAGTTCGACGGGCCCGGTCAGCAGATTATCGGGGTCGAGCTCAGCCACGAGACCGACGACGTGCTGCTCACCACTGCACTCGGTCAGGCCATCCGCTTCCAGACCTCCGACGTCCGCGTCTTCGGTGGCAACGGTTCCACCGGCACCTCCACCGGCGTGCGCGGCATCAGCCTGGGCGAGGGCGACAGCGTCATCTCGATGTCGATCCTGCGGCACGTCGATGCCACGCCGGCCGAACGCGAGGCCTATCTCAAGCAGTCGGGTGCGATCCGTCGCGCCGCGACCGGTGAAGAGGCCGAGCCTGAAGTCGACAATGCCGAGGAGGCCGAGGAGGGCGCCAGCGATGCCGTGGCTCTCGGCGATGCCCGCTACGCCGAGATGGGCGCGCTCGAGCAGTTCGTGCTCACCATCACCGAGTTCGGCTTCGGCAAGCGCTCGTCGAGCTACGAGTTCCGCATCTCGAACCGTGGCGGCAAGGGCATCAAGGCCACGGACCAGACCAAAACGGCCGAGATCGGCAAGCTGGTCGCTGCCTTCCCCGTGGAGGATGCCGACCAGATCATGCTGATCTCCGACGGCGCCCAGCTGATCCGCGTGCCGGTCAACGGTATCCGCTTCACCAGCCGTTCGTCCAAGGGCGTACGCGTGTTCCGCACGGCGCCGGGCGAGAAGGTGGTGGCAGTCGAACGCATCAGCGAGCCTGAGGGCGAGGACTCATCCCCGAGTGAGGACCAGGCTCCGGCCGAGGAATAGATGCAGGGCGAGAGTGCCGTGAATTTCACGGTACTCTCTTTTCATTTCCGTTGAAATGACGGATGGTCTGCGGAGTACGCGAGGACTCCGCTATGATCGACCCTGTTATCCTGGTGCCCTATATCGGTGCCTGCCTGCTTTTCTCCGTCGTGCCCGGCCCGGCCGTGACGGTTGTGGTCGCCAACTCGCTGGCACGCGGCACGAAAGCGGGCTTGCTGACCATTCTCGGCACTGAAATCGCCATGCTCTCGATGGTGTTCATCGTGGCCATCGGCATGGACGCGGTGATGACCGCCGTCTCCGAGGCCTTCACGATCATCAAGCTGGTGGGCGCCGCCTACCTCATCTGGATGGGCTGGAAGATGTTCACCGCCACCGGCGAGCTCGACATGGGGCGGGCGGGCGAGCGGCTGCCATTCATGCGCTACATCTTGCGGGGCGCGCTCATCAACTGGTCTAACCCCAAGACACTGCTCTTCCTCGGCGCCTTCCTGCCGCAGTTCGTCGACACCAGCCGCCCCGCATTCGCGCAGATCATGACGCTGGGGCTGATCGTGATGGCCGTCGCCACGGCCACGGACTCGATCTATGCCGTACTGGCCGGCCGGGCCCGCGACCTCTTCACCACGGCGCGCGTCCGCATGATGAGCCGGGTCTCCGGCGTGGTTCTGATGATCGGCGGCGTGTGGTTGGGGCTCGTCAGGAAGGGTTAACGCGGCCGGCCAGCAGCCGAGGCCCGAACACGTTGAGCAGCAGCCCGGCGAATACCAAGGCGCTGCCGGCAATCTCGATGCCGGAGACGGTTTCGCCGAGCAGTAGCGCCGCGCTGCCTATGCCCGCGATCGGCACCAGCAGCGAGAAGGGGGCCACCAGGCCGGCTGGGTAGCGCGACAGCAGCATGCTCCAGATGCCGTACCCGAACAGGGTCGCGGCATAGGCGATGAAGAGCAGTGAGCCGCCACCTATCCAGGTGAGATTGGCGGCGGCCTCCGGAATGGCGCCTGGCCCCTCGACCAGCAGCGACAACGCAAGGAGCGGGATCGGCGGCACCAGCGACGACCAAACGACGAAGCCGAGCATGTCGATCTTGCCCGCTTGCTTGGTGATGATGTTGCCCACGCCCCAAAAGAAGGCCGAGACAATGGTCATCAGCAGCGGTACGAGCGCCGCGCCCTCGAGCCGGTCCGTGGCGATGACGCCGATCCCCGCGAACGCAACGGCCGCGCCCAACCACTGCACCGGCTTGGGCCGCTCGCCGAGAAACACCACGGCCAACCCGATGGTGAAGAAGGCCTGGAGCTGCATCACCAGCGAACTCAGGCCCGCCGGCATTCCGAGCTTGATCGACATGAACAACAGCCCGAATTGTGCCACTCCGATGGCGAACCCGTAGCCGATCAGCACCCGCCACGACACCGCCGGCCGGCGGATGAAGAACACGGCAGGCAGGGCCGCCAGCGTGTAACGCAGTGCCGTCATCAGCAGCGGTGCCACCTCGTCCACGCCCCAGCGGATGGCGACGAAATTGACGCCCCAGACGGTGACGACGAACAGGGCCAGGATCAGGTCGCGCGGAGACATGGGAGCTTCCGGAACAGCAAGGGCAGGAATACTGACCTTCTACCTCCGCACGCCTCTGCGCAAGAGCGGCTGGCGCGTTCAGCGCCAGCCATGCGCTGCCGTCAGACCTTGGCCCAAGCCTCGGTGCGTTCGCTCTCGAACACGGCGTCGATCACCCGCATGGTCTTGATGGCATCCTCGACGCCATAGGGCAGGGGTTCCTCGCCCAGCACGGCGCGGCAGAAGGCATTGGCCTGCTCGGTGTACTGGTCGCAGGGCGGCAGTATCTCGCGGCGCGAGAGGTTCTTTTCGGGCGAATAGCCCGCATCGATGAGGATGGCGGTTGCCTTGTCCTCCGGCGCGTTGAACGGCACGACGATCTCGACGCGCGCCTTGGTGCCGATGAGCTCGAGCGACTGGTGCCCGACCGACTGGGTCGAGCATACGAAGCTCGCCTGGCGACCATTGCCGAAATCGAGGATCACCGAGGCCAGCCGGTCGGTCTTCATCACCGGGTCGCGATCGACCAGCGACACGGCGCGCAATGGCTCGGATTCGAACAGATAGCGCGAGCCGGTGATGGGGTAGCAGCCGATGTCGTAGATGCCGCCACCGCCGATATCGAGCTGGTTGCGCACATTGGTGGGATCGGTGAGGTTGTAGGTGAAGACGCCGCGTATGGTGCGCAGCTCGCCCAGTTCACCCGAGCGGGCGATCTCCCGCGCCCGCTGCCATTGCGGATGAAAGCGCACCATGAAGGCTTCGTAGAAGACGATGCCGGGCGGGATTTCCCGCAATTGCTCGGCTTCCTTGGCATTGAGCGCGATGGGCTTTTCGCACAGCACATGCTTGCCCGCCTTGGCCGCCGCCAGCGTCATCGGCACATGGAGGTGGTTGGGCAGCGGGTTGTAGATGGCATCGACCTCAGGGTCGTTGAACAGCTCCTCGTAGGAACCCAGCGCCCGAACCCTGCCGGTCAGCCCCAGCTCCGCAATGTAGCGCTCGGCCTTCGCCTTGTCGCGCGAGGCGACGGCGACGACCTCGCTCAGCGGCGATTTCAGGATCGCCGGGGTAACTTTCTTGAGCCCGATATTGGCGGTCGACAGGATGCCCCACCTGACTTTCTTCTCGGCCATTTGCATGCCTCCCTCTGGTTGACGCGGCGCCGAGTGGTAGCGGGCCGGGCAGTTCAAGTCGAGTTCCCCATAAGGGGCGACTATGCGACCTGTCCCGCAGCCCAGCCGCTCGCCCAGGCCCACTGGAAATTGTAGCCGCCGAGCCAGCCGGTCACGTCCACCGCCTCGCCGACGAAGTAGAGCCCCGGCACGGTGCGCGCCTGCATCGTCGTCGAATCCAGATCGTTCGTATCGATGCCGCCCAGCGTCACCTCGGCGGTGCGATAGCCCTCCGAGCCGGTCGGCTTGATCGTCCAGCGCCGCAGCGCCTCCTCGACGCGCGCGAAGGCCTTGTCGGACACGTCGCCGATCATGTTCTGGATGCCGATATCCTCGGCCAGCATCTGCGCCAGCCGCTTGGCCAGGTGGTGCGAGAGCACGGTCTGGAGGTGCAGCTTCGGCGTCTCGGCCCGCGCCCGGCGCAGGATGTCGCCGAGGTCGCCGTTGGGGAACAGGTCGATGACGATAGCGTCGCCCTCGCGCCAGTAGCTCGAAATCTGCAGGATGGCCGGCCCGCTCAGCCCACGATGCGTGAACAGCATCGCCTCCTCGAAACTCCGCTTGCCCACCGAGATGCGTGTGGGGTCCACGGCGATGCCGGAAAGCGGCGCCAGCTTTTCGAGGATGCGCGGCTCGAAGGTCAGCGGCACGAGGGCAGGGCGCGTCTCCGTCACCCTGAGGCCGAACTGCGTCGCCAGCTGATAGGCATAGCCCGTCGCGCCCATCTTGGGGATCGACTTGCCGCCCGTCGCGACGACGAGGCTCTGCCCCGAAAAGTCGCCTTCGGTCGTCTCCACGGTGAAGCGCCCGTCGGCATGGCTCACCGCGGTGATCTCGGTCGAGAGCTGCAGCTTCGCTTTCGCTTTGCGCAACTCGCTGACCAGCAGGTTGACGATTTGCGTGCTCGAGCCGTCGCAGAAGAGCTGCCCCAGCGTCTTTTCGTGGAAGCTGATGCCGTAGGCATCGACCAGCGCGATGAAATGGTCCGGCGTGTAGCGGGCCAGCGCCGAGAGCGCGAAGCGCGGATTGCGGCTGATAAAGCGGTCGCGCCCAACCTTCACCGTGGCATTCACATTGGTGAAATTGCAGCGTCCGCCGCCCGAGATGCGGATCTTCTCGCCCGGCGCATCGGCATGGTCGAGCACCAGCACCCTGCGGCCGCGCTTGCCGGCTTCTATGCCGACCATCATGCCGGCCGCGCCGGCCCCGAGGACGATGGTGTCATACTGTGTGGAAGTCATGGCAAAGCCCTTCGCCGGTTTCGGCTCCGCACGCAAGCCCCAACGGGAACTCGATGGCTTGCCTTGCCCGCCATGCCGTGACACAAACCCGCCACTCAACGGAGGGCGCACCGGCATGACGCGACTGGTCGGATTCTATCCCGGCTCATTCGACCCGCTGACGAACGGCCACCTCGATGTCATCGAGCGTGCCTGCAAGATCGTCGACAAGCTGGTGATTGCCGTCGGCACCCACCATGCAAAGCGCCCAATGTTCTCGCACGAGGATCGTCTGGCGCTGCTGAAGGCGGTGCTCGAGCCCATCGGCAAGCGCACCGAGACCGAGTTCGCCTATGTCGATTTCTCCGGCTTGATGGTCAATGCGGCCCGCGCCGCTGGCGCCAAGCTGGTAATCCGCGGCCTGCGCGACACCACCGACTACAACTATGAAATGCAGATGGTGGGCATGAACGCCCAGATGGCGCCCGACCTGCAGACGGTGTTTCTGCCGTCCTCGCCGCCGGTCCGTCACATCTCCGCCACGCTGGTACGTCAGATCGCCGAACTCGGCGGCGACATCAGCGCCTTCGTACCTCCCCTCGTTCTCAAGGCTCTCAACAAAGCATGAACGGTTCAGTCAAACGCGCCGGCATCATCCTCGGCATTCTCGCCGCGGCCCTTGCCGCCTTCTTCGCCATGTCCATTGCTGCTCCGCAGGCCTCCATGGCACAGGAAACCGGTACCCCGCACTGGATACTCGAGCTCAAGGACGGCACCGTCGATATCGAACTGTTGCCCGGCGTCGCCCCCAAGCATGTCGAGCGCATTGTCGAGCTCACCAACGAGGGCTTCTACAACGGCATCGTCTTTCACCGCGTAATCGACGGCTTCATGGCCCAGTCGGGCGACCCGACCGGCACCGGCAGGGGCGGCTCCGACAAGCCCGACGTGGTGGCCGAGTTCAACGCCGAGTCCTTCACCCGCGGCGCGGTGGGTGCAGCGCGCACCAACGACCCCAACAGCTTCAACTCGCAGTTCTTCATCTGCTTTGATGACTGCACCTTCCTGAACGGCCAGTACACCGTGTTCGGTCGCGTGGTCGCGAACATGGAAGCCGTCGACAAGATCACCCGTGGCGAACCGCCCGCGAACCCGGACAAGATCATCTCCGCCACCATCAAGTACGAATAAGGAGCCATTCCCATGGCCTACAAGGATCCCGAAAACACCCTCGTCATCGAGACCACCAAGGGCACGGTCGTCATCGAGATGCGCCCGGACCTGGCGCCGAACCATGTCGCACACATCAAGAAGCTTGCCCGCGAAGGCCTCTATGACGGTGTGGTGTTTCACCGCGTGATCGACGGCTTCATGGCGCAGACTGGCGATGTGAAGTTCGGCAACGCCACCAAGGGCGACACTTCGCGCGCCGGCATGGGCGGCTCGGACTACCCGAACCTCAAGCAGGAGTTCAACGCCGAGCCGCATGTCCGCGGCGTGGTGTCGATGGCCCGCGCGCAGGATCCCAACAGCGCCAACAGCCAGTTCTTCATCTGCTTTGACGACGCCCGCTTCCTCGACCGCCAGTACACGGTGTGGGGCAAGGTCATCGAGGGCATGGAGAACGTCGACAAGATCAAGCGCGGCGAGCCGGTGCGCGATCCCGACTCTATGACCTCGGTGAAGGTCGCTGCGGACATCGCCGCATGATCCGCAGGGCCGCAATCGCCGCGGGCCTGACCCTCAGCCTTTGCGGCCTCGCCACTCCGTCGCTCGCGACGGAGTGGATCGCCTGCGCGTCGTCCGATGGCGGCGCCAGCATGGACATTCTCGTGGGTCATCTCGACGTGCTGTCGATCGCCGGCATGACCATCACGGTGGGCGAGAAGGTGTGGGCCACCGACCCCGCCTATGGCCCCGGCGACCCGACCTCTGTCGGCCAGGCCTTCGAGGACGCCGAAACGCTGCGCGTCGATGCGGTGGACGACAACATCGCCAAGGTCGCCGAGCTGGGCCTATTCAAGACCACCGAGGGCGACACGTCGCTTTACGCCGGCACGCTGCGCATCGTGGGCCACGGCGCCTGGTCTGTCGCCTGCACCGGGCCCTGACCGGGCGTTCAGCGCCCATTCAAGCGCCTCCCGACATATCCGGCCTCCAACTGGGAGACCCGGATGCTTCGCACCCTTCTTGCTGCCGCTGCGCTGCTTGCCGCAATGCCGGTGCATGCCGATACCATCACCTGCGCCGGCGAAGGCGCCACCATTGTGCTCGACGTTACCTTCGATGCGCAGCGGGCGGGCGGTACCGTCACCGCCATCCGGGCCGAAACCGAGTACGACACGCTTTCCACTGACGAAGCTGAGACCATCGCCTTTTCCGCCGTCGCCTATGACCGCATTGAGGCGGGCCTCGAGTCGCCGCATGTCGGGCCGATGACGCTGACGCTCGACATCGTCCGGGCCTTCGTTCCCGAACCGGGTGAAGGCCCTGAAACCGGCGTGGTGGTAGCCGGCGTCGCCAGGGTAGCGGGCGTCGGCACCATGACCCTGACCTGTACTGGCTGGTAAGCCTCGACAGCGTGTGGCTGCTGTGCCAAAGCGCGGGACATGAAAGTTGATGCCTTCGATTTCGACCTGCCGGCCGAAAACATCGCGCTCCATCCTGTCGAGCCACGCGACAGTGCCCGCATGCTCGTGGTGCGCCCCGGCGAGCCCTTTGTCAACGGCCATGTCCGCGACCTTCTGAGCATCCTTCGTCCGGGCGATGTCCTCGTCGTCAACGACACCCGGGTCCTGCCCGCGGAACTCACCGGCTCACGCATCCGCGGCGAGCTGAGGGTCGGCGTCAGCTTCAACCTTCACAAGCGCGTCGATGCGCAAAGCTGGAAGGCTTTCGCCCGCCCGGCCAAGAAGCTCGAGGTTGGAGACCGCCTGGAACTCGGCGACGACGGCAGCATCGTCGCCACCGTGGCCGAGAAGGGTGAGGTGGGCGAGGTAATGCTGCGCTTCGAACTCTCGGGCGCCGAGCTCGATGAGATCATCAAGGCACACGGCGCCATGCCACTGCCGCCGTACATTGGGTTGAAGCGCGGGCTCGAGGAGCGCGACAAGGCCGACTACCAGACGGTCTATGCGCAAAAGGACGGCGCCGTCGCTGCCCCAACTGCCGGTCTGCATTTCACGCCCGAACTGCTGGATGACATCCGGTCGCTCGGAGTCGCCATCGAGCGCGTCACGCTGCATGTCGGGGCAGGGACCTTCCTGCCGGTCAAGGCCGACGACACCGCCGATCACAAGATGCACGCCGAGTGGTGTGAGCTCCCCAGCGACGTCGTCGACCGCATCCTCGCCGCCAAGGCAAGGGGCGGCCGCCTGGTCGCCGTCGGCACCACCAGCCTGCGCCTGCTTGAGACCGCCGCCCGCGACGGCGTGCTGAAGCCGTTCACCGGCGACACGGACATCTTCATCACCCCGGGCTACCGCTTCAACGCGGTTGACGTGCTGATGACCAACTTCCACCTGCCGCGCTCAACCCTGTTCATGCTGGTGAGCGCCTTCGCCGGCTTCGAGACGATGCACAGAGCCTATCGGCATGCCATCGAGAGCGGCTACCGGTTCTATTCGTACGGGGATAGCTCGCTGTTGTTCCGGGCGGACTGACGCCCCACCTCCCATCAAGGGAGGGAAACTTGCGAACGAAAGGAGGCTGGCGAAGCTGGGGCTACGCGCTCGCCTTCGCCGCCAAGGCTTCGGGCACGCCGAACAGGTCGTACTCGTCGGAGTCCGTCACCGTCACCGACACCATGTCGCCCGGCTTGATGCCCGTGGCCTCGTGGATGATGACGGTGCCGTCGATCTCCGGCGCGTCCCACTGGGAGCGGCCCACGGCGCGGCCCATTTCGGGCTGGACGTCGTCCACCAGCACGTCAATTGTGCGGCCGACCTTCTTGCTCAGCACGTGGGCCGAGATGTCCTGCGCCACTTCCATCAGCCGCTCGTAGCGGTCGCGCTTCACTTCATCGGGGACGATGCCCTCGATGTCGTTGGCGGGAGCACCCGTCACCGGCTCGTATTCGAAGCAGCCGATGCGGTCGATCTCCGCCTCTTCCAGCCAGTCGAGCAGGAACTCGAAGTCCTCCTCCGTCTCGCCGGGGAAACCGACGATGAAGTTGGAGCGGATGGCGAGGTCGGGGGCGATGGCGCGCCAGGCCTTGATGCGGTCGAGCGTCTTCACCTGGTTGGCCGGGCGGCGCATGGCCTTCAACACCTGAGGCGAGGCGTGCTGGAAGGGAATGTCGAGATAGGGGAGGATCTTCCCCTCGGCCATCAGCGGGATGACGTTATCGACATGCGGATAGGGGTAGACGTAGTGGAGGCGCGTCCACACGTCCATTTGGCCCAGCTCCTCTGCCAGCGTCTGGAAGCGGGCTTCCACGTCGCGGCCACGGAACTTGCTGGTCTGGTACTTGAGGTCGATGCCGTAGGCCGAGGTGTCCTGCGAGATCACCATGATCTCCTTGACGCCGCTCGCCACCAGCCGCTCCGCCTCGTAGAGCACCGAGGCGATGGGGCGCGACGCAAGGTCGCCGCGGATCTGCGGAATGATGCAGAAGGTGCAGCGGTTGTTGCAGCCCTCGGAAATCTTCATGTAGGCGTAGTGTCGCGGCGTCAGCTTGAGCCCGGCCTCCGGCACGAGGTCAACGAACTTGTTCGGCACCGGCGGCAGGTGCCTGTTCACCGCGGTGACCACTTCCTCGTACTGGTGCGGGCCGGTGACGGCGAGCACGCTGGGATGCGTCTCGCGTATCAGCTGCTCCTCGACGCCGAGGCAGCCGGTGACGATCACGCGGCCATTTGCCCCCACCGCCTCGCCGATCGCCTCGAGACTTTCCTTTTTGGCGCTGTCGAGAAAGCCGCAGGTGTTCACCAGCACGATGTCGGCGCCCTCATAGTCGCGCGAGAAGGCGTAACCTTGCGAGCGCAGCGTCGTCATGATGCGTTCGCTGTCGACGAGCGCCTTGGGGCAGCCGAGGCTGACAAGGCCGATTTTCGGGGCTTGGGTCATGGGGGCGTCGCTATACGCCAATTGGGGCAAAAAGCAATGATCGGTGCCTTGCGATGAAAGCAATGCAGCCCTGATCACGAGCGCGTCAGCTTACGGAACCGTTAGTTGACCCCACTGCCGGGAGTCAGGTTGTAGCTTCCGTGCGCCCGACCATGCGGCGTTCTCTCAGGACCTGACTATGAACTTCGACACTATCAGCAAATTCCGGCCGCACGCCCTTTCGGCGCTGCGCATCGTCACCGCGCTGCTGTTCATCGCTCACGGCACGCAGAAGCTGTTCGCATTCCCGGCGGGGCGCATGCCCGGCACGGTGGAGCTGTTCTCGCTGATGGGACTTGCCGGCGTGCTGGAAGTGTTTGGTGGCCTGCTGGTGCTGGTTGGCCTGTTCACGCGACCCACGGCCTTTGTGCTCTCGGGCCTTGCTGCCTTCGCCTATTGGCTGGGGCATGCCCCGCGCGACTTCTTCCCGGTGAACAACGGTGGCGATGCTGCGATCCTGTTCTGCTTCGCCTTCCTCTATTTCGTCTTCGCCGGCCCCGGCCCTTGGAGCGTCGACGCTGCCCGCAACAAGGCCACCTGAGCCCCCGCGCAGCACCGAAACCAAAAGGCCGCCCTCGAGGCGGCCTTCTTGCTGTCAGATATCCGGCTTGGCCGGCGGCGGGGTGCGCCTGGCGGTGCGGCGCGGGGACGGCGTGATCTCGTCCTCGACCTCGGTCTCGGTGAAGTCCTCGGGCTCCGCGGCCTCCTCGGCGATATCGTGGATGGCGTCGCGCACCTCGTCGATCAGCGAGCCCGAGAGCCGCGACACCGCCACGGCGCGCGTCACCGTCTCGTTGGCCTTGAAGAACACCAGCAGCACCTCGCAGATCACGCGCAGCGCAATGAGCCCGAGCCCGCCATAGACCAGGATCTCGAGCAGCCCCCACAACCCGTCGCCAAAGGTGCGCCCGAAGGTCAGGAACAGGTGCCCCACCGCCCACAGCAGCAGCGCGAACATGCCGACACCGTAGAGCACGGGCACCAGCTTTGGCGAAAGGATCGTGTCCAGCCTGAACAGGGTAGGCGAGAGGAAGATTTTTTTCAGGTCATCGAGCGTCATGGCCTTGGCCCCCTTGGCTTGGTCCTCTGTCGAGGAATCGTCTCAGAGCAGAAAATGCGGTGCTCAGGCCGCGCTTACAAGGTCTTCGGGTTTCGCTGGCACGGTCGGCCCGAACATCCGTTCGAACGCTGCGCGCAGCGCCATGTCCACTTCGGCCAGCGAAACCAGCTGTCCCAGGTCCTCGAAGCTCGTCACCCCCTGGTCCGAAATGCCGCAGGGCACGATACCGTTGAAATGGTCGAGCGCCGGGTGGACGTTGATTGCGATGCCGTGGAACGTCACCCAGCGGCTCACCCGCACACCGATCGCCGCCACCTTGTCCTCGCGCCCCGGCCCCTTGTCGGGTCGCCGGACCCACACGCCCACGCGTCCCTCGCGCCGCTCGCCCCTGATATTGAAAGCGGCGAGCGTGTCGATGATCAGCCCCTCGAGCCCTTGCACCAGGCAGCGCACGTCGCGCCCGCGCTGGCGCAGGTCGAGCATGAAGTAGACCACCCGCTGCCCTGGCCCGTGATACGTGTACTGCCCGCCGCGACCGGCGTCGTAGACGGGGAAGCGGTCGGGCGTCAGCAGGTCATCGGCCACCGCCGAGGTTCCGGCGGTGTAGAGCGGCGGATGCTCCAGCAGCCACACCTGCTCACCCGCCTCGCCATTGGCCACGGCGGCGGCCCGCGCCTTCATCGCCGCCAGCGCCTCGGGGTAGGGCACCAGACCTTCCGAGATTCGCCACTCCACCGGCAGTTTGTCCTCGCGCCACAGCTTCATGCCAATGTCGCAAATCGGGTCAGTCGTTAACGCTTCGGTAAGCACGGGCAACCGATGCTCCCTGATATCGTGGCGTGCCGCGCGATTCAGCCGGCGCCATCTCGTTCGCGGTCTATGTATGAAGACTCTAGACAATATTGAAGTCGATATCACCGTGGAGTTGGGGGCGGCGAAGATGCCGATCCACCACCTGCTGCGCATGGGGCGCGGCGCCGTCATCGAGCTCGATACCCACGAGAACGACCCCTTGCGCGTCTACGCCAACAACACGCTCGTCGCCCGCGGCGAGGTGAAGGTGGAGGACGGACGCCTCAGCGTGGAGATCACCGAGAAGGTTCGCCGGCCGGCGTGATTTCCACAGAAGGTTAAGGCGCATAATAGTGCTTGCACCTTCGGAAACCGGTTGCTACACGCTGCCTCGCTTCGCCGCTTCGCGGTGTGGCTTCTACCACTGGCGTGCGGTCGTGGCGGAATTGGTAGACGCGCAGCGTTGAGGTCGCTGTGCCGCAAGGCGTGGAAGTTCGAGTCTTCTCGACCGCACCATTGGCCCCCTAGGGGCCACGATGAAAAGCCCGCGCAAGCGGGCTTTTTCGTTTCTGACGCCAAGGGTTTCGCCAAACCAGGAACCTGGTCGGCTTCATCCCATCACTGCGGAACTGCTGGGTCGGTAGTGCGGGCTTCTTCGGCGCGAGCCCTGGCGTGGCCAAGCAAGAGCCCGGCGATCGCGCCCAGCACGGCAGCACCGATCAGCACGAAGAGGCCAGGCATGATGGCGCCGACCATCGACGGTGGGCTGGCAGGCGCGGCGGCCGCAGATTCGTTCGCCGGTGCAGGCGCCGGAGATTCGGGAGTCGCTGGGGCGGACTCGGTCTGAACCGTCGCTGGCGGTGCCGGCGGCTGGGGCGCCAATGCGGCGCCGAGGGGGAGAAGCACCAGCATGATGACACCGAACACTGCCATCATGCTGGCGAACAGCAGCAGCTTGCCTCCCACATCCTCGGCAAAGGTTTCGCGATGCTCGGCCATGGCTTGATACTCCTTGGTCCTTCGCTAGCGCCGCATGGCGGGACGCGTCAACGTAGCGAAACGCGAGTGGTTACAGCCCTTGCTACGGCGAGCCTACTTTCGCACCGGCTTGTCCGTTGCGGCGGGCTTTTCCGACGCAGCAGGCTTGGCCGGCGGCGCGGGAACAGGGCGGGGCACCGGCTTGGGCGGGAAGAACAGGTCCATGATGGCCATCAGATGACCTCCTCGAGGTGGAAGTTGCGCGCCACGGCGTGGTCGCGAAGGCCGAAGGCGGGCAACCGCCCCGGCACGATGGCATCGGCCACCGCTTGCGTGTCGGGTGCGTCGGTGGCGTCCACCACCACCCGCACGAACGGATCGACCATGCCGCGGTTGAGCTTTTCCTGAAGCTCGAACAGCAGCACCCGCACGTTACCGCGCGACTCGCAGGCGATGCACTCCGTGCCCGGCTCATGCGCATGGAGCGGTGCTTCGAGCCGTATCACGGCCGTGTCGCGCCCGCCGAAGCGGCCGAGCGCCGCCTTGTCGGTCACTACTGTTACCGGCACCGAGCGGGCTCCCCGCGCATAAGGAGCGGGAGAAGCGCTCATGACGCCCCCTTGTCCGAGCTCGGTGTGTAGTTGAGCACCGGGCCGAGCCAGCGCTCCACCTCGCGCACCGCCATGCCCTTGCGCCTGGCATAGTCTTCGACCTGGTCGCGCTCCACCTTGGCGACACCGAAATAGAAGCTCTCGGGGTGGCTGAGATAGATGCCCGACACCGACGAGCCCGGCCACATGGCGTAGCTCTCGGTGAGCTCCACGCCGATGCGCTGCTTGGCATTGAGCAGGTGGAACAGCGTGGTTTTTTCAGTGTGGTCGGGCTGCGCCGGGTAGCCGGGGGCAGGGCGGATGCCCTTGTACGGCTCGTTGATCAGCTCGTGCGGCTCGAAGCTCTCGCTGGCGCCATAGCCCCAGAATTCCTTGCGCACGCGCTCGTGCATCTGTTCGGCGAAAGCCTCGGCGAAACGGTCGGCCAGCGCCTTGATGAGGATCGACGAATAGTCGTCGTTCCGGCGCTCGAAGCGCTCGGCGATGAGGTTCTCCTCGAGCCCCGCCGTCACCACGAAGCCGCCGATATAGTCGGGGATGCCTTCGGGCGCGACGAAGTCGGCGAGCGCCATGTGCGGCTTGCCGCCGGTCTTCGAAAGCTGCTGGCGCAGGGTGAAGAAGGTTGCGAGCTGCTCCTTGCGGTCCTCGTCCGTATAGAGCCGGATGTCGTCGCCCACCTGGTTGGCCTGCCAGAAGCCGATCACCGCCTTGGGACGGAACCAGTTCTTCTGGATGATCTGCGCCAGCATCTCCTGTGCGTCGGCCCACAGCTGCCGCGCCGCCTCGCCCTGCTCGGGATCTTCGAGGATCGCCGGGTATCGCCCCTTGAACTCCCAGGCCTGGAAGAACGGCGTCCAGTCGATATAGCGGGCGATCTGCGCCAGGTCGTAGTTCTCGAACACGCGCGTGCCAAGGAAGCTCGGCTTGGGCGGCACGTAATCGTCCCAATTCGGCTTGAACCGGTTGGCACGCGCCGCGGCAAGCGAGGTGCGCTGCTTCTCCGCTTCGGCCTGCCGATGGCGCTCGGCCAGCCTCTCGTACTCGGCCTTCACATCGGCGACATAGGCCGGTCGCTGCTCTTCGGAGAGCAGTGCCGAGACGACGCCAACCGCGCGACTTGCGTCATGCACATGCACGGTTGGCCCACCGGTGTACTGCGGATGAATCTTCACGGCGGTGTGGACGCGCGAGGTCGTCGCCCCGCCGATCAGCAGCGGCACGGTGAACCCTTCGCGCTCCATCTCGGAGGCGACATGCACCATCTCGTCGAGCGACGGAGTGATGAGGCCGGAGAGCCCGATCGCGTCCACCTTCTCGGCCTTGGCGGTCTCGAGGATCTTCTGCGTCGGCACCATCACGCCGAGGTCGATGATCTCGTAATTGTTGCATGAGAGGACCACGCCAACGATGTTCTTGCCGATATCGTGGACGTCGCCCTTTACCGTCGCCATCAGGATCTTGCCGGCCGACGAGCGCCCGCCCGCGCCGCCATTGGCTTCCTTTTCCGCTTCCATGTAGGGGAGGAGGTGGGCCACCGCCTGCTTCATGACGCGGGCCGACTTGACCACCTGCGGCAGGAACATCTTGCCTGAGCCGAACAGGTCGCCGACCACGCTCATGCCTGCCATCAGGGGGCCTTCGATCACGTCGAGTGGCCGGGCGAGCTTCTTGCGCGCCTCTTCGGTATCCTCGTCGATGAATTCGGTGATGCCGTTGACGAGGGCGTGGGTGATCCGCTCCTCGACGGGCTTCGTCCGCCAGGTGAGGTCCTTGCCCTTGGCCTCGCCGCCGGCCTGGCCCTTGAACCGTTCGGCAAGCTCCAGCAGCCGCTCGGTAGCGTCGGCGCGGCGGTTGAGGATCACGTCCTCGCAGGCCTCGCGCAGCTCCGGCTCGATGGACTCGTACACCGCCAGTTGCCCGGCATTGACGATACCCATGTCCATGCCCGCCTGGATGGCGTGGTAGAGGAACACCGCGTGCATCGCTTCGCGCACTGGCTCGTTGCCGCGGAACGAGAAGCTCAGATTGCTGACGCCGCCCGAAACGTGAGCGTGTGGAAGAGTTTGTCGGATTTGCCTCGTCGCCTCGATGAAGGCGACACCATAGCCCGCATGCTCCTCAATGCCCGTCGCCACCGCGAAGATATTGGGGTCGAAGATGATGTCCTCGGGTGGGAAGCCCACTTCCTCGGTGAGCAGCTTGTAGGCCCTGGTGCAAATCTCCACCTTGCGCTCGAGGGTGTCGGCCTGGCCATGCTCGTCGAAGGCCATCACCACCACGGCGGCACCATAGGCGCGCACCACCCGGGCGGTTTCGAGGAACTTCTCGACGCCTTCCTTCATGGAAATCGAGTTGACGAGCGCCTTGCCCTGGACGCACTTCAGCCCCGCCTCGATCACCTCGAACTTCGAGCTGTCGATCATCAGGGGCACGCGGGCGATATCGGGTTCTGCCGCCAGCAGGTTGAGGAAGTCGGTCATCACCTTCTGGCTGTCGAGCAGGCCCTCGTCGACATTGATGTCGATGACCTGAGCGCCGTTCTGCACCTGGTCCCGCGCCACTTCGAGCGCTGCTGTGTAGTCGCCGGCGGTGATGAGCTTGCGGAAACGTGCCGAGCCCGTGACATTAGTGCGCTCGCCCACATTCACGAAGGGAATGTCCTCCGTCAGCGTGAAAGGCTCGAGGCCCGAAAGGCGCAGATAGGTGGGTACCTCGGGGATCTTGCGCGGCTTGTATTTCGAAACCGCCTCGGCGATCGCCTGCACGTGGTCGGGCGTCGAACCGCAACAGCCACCGACAATGTTGAGGAAGCCATCGCGGGCAAAACCCTCGAGCTGCTTCGCCATCATCTCGGGCGTCTCGTCATAGCCGCCGAACTCGTTGGGCAGCCCGGCATTGGGATAGGCGCAGATGAAGGTGTCCGCGACGTCGCTCAGCTCGGCGATATGCGCGCGCATGGCGTTGGCGCCGAGCGCGCAGTTGAGGCCGATGGTGAAGGGATTGGCGTGACGCACCGAATACCAGAATGCCGTCGGCGTCTGGCCCGACAGCGTGCGCCCCGACAGGTCGGTGATCGTGCCCGAGATCATGATCGGCAGCTCGTAACCGCGCTCGGCAAAGATCTTCTTGGCCGCGAAGATGCCGGCCTTAGTGTTGAGCGTATCGGTGATGGTCTCGAACAGCAGCAGCTCCGTGCCGCCATCGATCAGCCCGTTGATCTGCTCGGAATAGGCCTCCACGATCTCGTCGAAGGTCACTGCGCGGTGCCCCGGATTGTTGACGTCCGTAGACATGGAGGCTGTCTTGTTGAGGGGGCCCAGCGAACCCGCGACGAAGCGGCGACGCCCGTCCCGTTCCTCCGCAATCTTCGCGGCCTCGCGGGCGATACGCGCGCCGTGATAGTTGAGCTCGTAGGCGAGCTCCTGCATGCCGTAATCGGCCATCACGATGGAGGTCGACGAGAACGTGTTCGTCTCGCAAATATCAGCGCCCGCCATGAAATACTGGACGTGGATGTCGCGGATGGCGTCGGGCAGGGTGAGGTTCAGCAAGTCGTTGTTGCCGCGCACATCGATGTGCCAGTCCTTGAACCGCTCGCCGCGATAATCGGCCTCCTCCAGTTTCAGGCGCTGAATCATCGTGCCGTAAGCGCCATCGAAGATCAGGATGCGCTCGGCGGCGGCCGCAGTCAGCGCAGCGCGCACCTCCTCGCCATCCGGCAAGGAATTTCTATCGATCTCAATGGTTTGGGTAACGGACATGGCTCGACTTTCTAGGTCCCATGACGCCAGAATGCGTCAACCGCAGGCGGAGTTCGGCAACGGCCCACAACGCGGGATATAAAGATATCTTTATATGACCATGGCTGCTCCGGCAAGCAACGCCTTGCTCCGCCGGGGCGCGGAACCGGAATTGCCTCGCATGTCGACTCCCATCGTCCTCGTCCCCGGCCTCAACTGCACGGCCGAGTGCTATGCCGGGCAAATTCCGGCGCTGTGGCAGTTCGGCTCCGTGCAGGTGGCCGACCACAAGCGCGGCAGCACCATGGCTGAAATCGCTGCCGCCATCCTCGGCGATGCACCGCCGCGCTTCGCACTGGCCGGCTTCTCGATGGGCGGCTACATCGTCTTCGAAATGCTGCGGCAGGAGCCCGAACGCATCACGCGCCTCGCCCTCATCGACACCATGGCCCGGCTCGATACGCCCGAGCGGCTGCAGAAGCGCCACGACGCCATCCGCCTGGCACAGGCCGGCAAGCACCGGCAGATCGTAGCAGCCAACTACGCCGAAAGCGTCCACCCGCAAAACGCCCGCGATGCAGCTATCCGCGAGACCAGCATCCGCATGGCGGTGGAGAACGGCCCCGAGGTCTATATCCGCCAGCAGCAGGCCATCATCACCCGCCCTGACTCCCTGCCGCTTCTCCCGACCATTAGGGTCCCCACCACCATCATCGTCGGCGTAGCCGACACCATCACCCCTGTCGCCGACTCCCGCATCATGGCCGACACCATCCCCAATGCCGAACTCGTGATGATCGCCGGGGCAGGGCACATGAGCCCGACCGAACAGCCGGCAGCAGCGGCCGCGGCACTGGTGGGCTGGATGCAAAGGTAGAAGGAAGGCGCCCCGCGCGCCGCAAAATCCCTCGCATTCTCATCAAATTAACACCCGCGAAACCACGTTTCGCTTCCATTGAGGCACACCCGAACGAAGCTCGGCTAAATGCCGGTCTGCGTTCAGTTTCAGGTGTGTAGCTTGCCAGTCCTCCCCCGCGACCTTAGTTCGGCCGCCCGGCTCCTGGTCATCGTCCTTGCCACCGGTGCACTTGCCGCGTGCGGCTCGAGTTCATCCATTCCGCATGTGAAGCGTGCCGCTTTCACCGAAGCACAGTTCGGCGTGAAGGCTTCGCCGCGCCTTACCAAGGCCAAGAACCCGCCCAAGGGTGGTGGGCGCTACGTCGTCGGCAAACCCTACACCGTCGCCGGTAAGGTCTATGAGCCCATTGAGAACCCGGTCGGCTACGTCGCCCAGGGCAAGGCCAGCTGGTACGGCAATGACTTCCACGGCCGCCAGACGGCCAATGGCGAGATCTTCTCGGCCAATGCCATCTCCTGCGCCTCCCCGGTGCTGCCGATGCCGAGCTATGTACGCGTCACCAATCTCGACAATGGCCGCTCCATCATCTGCCGCGTGAACGATCGCGGGCCGTATCTGCATGGCCGGGTGATGGACATGAGCTATCGCACCGCGGCCATCCTCGGCTACGCCCACCACGGTACCGGCAACATCCAGGTCGAGTATGTCGGCCCGGCGCCGCTCGAAGGTGACGATACCCGCATGCTGCTCGCCAGCGTCTCCGCTCCGCATGAAGAGAAGGAGCGGGTCCGCGTCGCCATCGCCGAATCGGAGCCGAAGGAAGGGCTGCTCGACGGCATCACCAGCCTCTTCGGCTATGCCGAGACCAACCAATCGATCGACGGCGGCGCTATCGCCGCGGCAACCGCCATGGCCAACGGTAAGCCCGAGCTCCAGGCCTGGGCCGCCACGGTTGATGAGGGCCAGCGCACGCTCAAGCTTCAACTTGGCGTGTTCAAGGACCCGGCAACCGCTCAGGCCGTCGTCGAATCCTTCGCGCTCATTGGCGTTATCGATGAACAGGAAGTCCGGATTCCCGGGGCAGACGCGACGCAGCTCACCCTCATCAAGCTCAAGCCCGGCGTAACGCGAAATGACGTGATGACCCTGGCGCGTGAACTTGGCCTCAACGACCTCGCGCTATTATAGTCCCCGCGCGGCCGCGGACGGGCCGCAGGTGGGATTACTATGCACAAGCTTGGCCTGATCATCGCGACATTGATGGTGGCGCTCTGCGCGCTTCTCCCAGCGCAGGCGCAGGAGTTCGACACCAAGGCGCCGTTCGCCATCCTGATGGACTACGAGTCCGGCACGGTTCTGTTCAACAAGAACGGGGACGAACCTCTCGAGCCGGCCAGCATGGCCAAGCTTATGACCCTCGCCGTGGTGTTCGACCTGCTGCAGACCAAAAAGCTGCAGCCCACCGACGAATTCTTCATTTCCGAACATGCCTGGCGCGACGGTGGCGCCAAGTCGGGCGGCTCCACCATGTTTGCGGAGCTCGGCTCGCAGATACCGGTAATGGACCTCGTGCGCTCGGTTATCATCCAGTCGGGCAATGACGCGGCTATCGCACTCGCCGAAGGCATTGCCGGCACGGAGGTCGTTTTCGCTCAGATGATGAACAAGCTCGGGCAGGAGATCGGGCTCACCAACTCCAACTTCGTCAACGCTACCGGCCTGCCGGATCCGGACCAGTATTCCACCGCCCGCGACCTCGCGACCATCGCGCGCTTCATCATCGCGCAGTTCCCGGAATACTATCCGATCTTCTCCGAGAAGGAGTTCACCTGGAACAAGATCCGCCAGATGAACCGCAATTCGCTGCTCGAGGTGGGCATCGGTGTCGATGGCCTCAAGACCGGCCACACCGAGGCATCGGGCTATGGCGAGGTCGTCTCCACCGCCGCCGGAGGCCGCCGCCTCATCGGCGTGCTGCATGGGCTCAAGTCCATGTCCGAGCGCACCGAAGAGGCGCGCAAACTCATCACTTGGGGTACGCGCGGTTTCGAGCTGGTTCCGGTTTTCGCCGCCGGGCAGGAAGTCCGACGTGTGCCGGTCTATGGTGGCAGCGAGCCCGATGTTGCGGTGGTAGGGAAGGGCGCGATCGACCTGTTCCTGCCCAAGGGCGCCACCAACTGCCCACAGGCCGATGTCGTCTACAACGCTCCTATACGCCCGCCGGTGCGCAAGGGCGACCAGCTCGCCTTGCTGGTGGTGAAGTGCAACGACAAGGTGGTGCAGCAGACGCCGCTCTATGCCGGCGCCGACGTGGAGCAAGGCGACATCATCCGCCAGGCCACAGACGCCCTCAAGGAGCTGGCACTGGGCTGGCTCTAGGCCCGTCCGGTCGCCGCTCCGCCATCGCTGCATACCCGCTCTTGCGCGGCGGGCACTTTTCCTCACCCCGGTTTGCAGGTACAAGCCGGTCCATGCTCGATATCCCAGCGGTGGCGCCCCGCTTCATCACCTTTGAAGGCGGCGAGGGCGTCGGCAAGTCTACGCAGGTCAAGCGCCTGCTCGTCCGGCTCAACCGCCTCGGCATCGAGGCGGTGCGTACGCGCGAGCCTGGCGGGACGCCCAAAGCCGAACATATCCGCGCCTTCATCCTGCAGGGCCGCTCCGAGTCGTGGGGCCCGGGCGCCGAGGCGGTGCTGTTCGCGGCGGCCCGGCTCGACCACGTCAACCAGCTCATCGCCCCCAGTCTGAACTCGGGCAAGTGGGTGATCTCCGACCGCTTCCACGATTCCACCCGCGCCTATCAGGGCCTCACCGGCGGCGTCGATTCCAAATTGATCCGCGGCCTCGAAGCCCTCGCGCTCAACGGCCATGCGCCCGACCTCACCTTCGTGCTCGACATGGACCCGGTCCTCGCTTTCAACCGCGTCACCGCCCGCGAACTCGAGCCGGCGCTGGCGCAGTCCGGTGACCGCTTCGAGAAGGAAGACCTCGACTGGCACCGTCGCCTGCGCCAGGCCTTCCTCGACATCGCCGCGCAGAACCAGGAGCGCTGCGTCGTCCTTCCCGCCAACCAGAGCGAGGACGCGCTGGAAAGCGAGGTCTGGGACACGTTGACCCGCCGCTATCCCGAGCTCGCTGCCAAGGCCGGCCAGTAAGAGGGGGATGTCGTGACCGACTATCCCGAGCGCGAACCCGACCAGCTCGAAGGCGTGCCGCCACCCGAGTACCAGCAGCAGGTGCTCGGCCACGCTGCTGCCACCGAGGCGCTGATGAGCCGCCTCGATTCTGGCCGTTTGCCCAATGGCATCATGATCCACGGCCCCCGCGGCATCGGCAAGGCGACGCTCGCCTTCGCCATTGCGCGCAGGATTTTCGAGCGCACCGGCGACGAAAGCCCGGCCCATATCGCCGCGCAGGTGGCGGCCGGCGCCTATCCGAACCTCTTCGTCATGCGCAAGGCGCCGCGCGAGACCGGCAAGGGCTACTACACCCAGATTCGCGTCGATGAGGTGCGCGGCTTCATCGAGGAGATGCGCATGACGCGCGGCCGGGCAGGGCACCGCATCGCCCTCATCGATCCCATCGATGACTGCAACGCCTCCTCGGCCAACGCGCTCCTCAAGATTCTCGAGGAGCCGCCGGCCGACACGACATTCCTCCTCGTCTCCCACCGTCCCGGGTCGCTGCTGCCCACCATCAAATCGCGCTGCTTCCAGGTCGCGCTCCGCCCGATCGGCAACGAAGATGTTGCCGGCGTGCTGATGGCAAACAAGCCTGAAACCACGCCCGACGCCCTCGAGCGCGCCGTGAGCTTCGCCAATGGCCGCCCGCGCCGAGGCTTCGAGGCGCTGATGCTCGGCGATGGCGGGGCACTTGCGGCACTTGCTGGCTACCTGCGCGACCCCGCCGCCGCGCCGAACTCCGCCCGCATCGGGCTCGCCGACCAACTTGGCGGCGACCGCGACAGCGCCGAACTGCGCTTTGCCCGCGACATGCTCAACGACTGGATTGCAGCTGCCGCGACTGCGGCCGCCACCTCCGGAGACCGCGCCCGGCTTGCCTCAGCCAATGAGCTATGGGACAAGGCCCAACTCTCCCTTGCCGATGCCGATGAATACAATCTCGACATGCGGCAGACCCTGGTCGCGCTTCTCGACGCGATCCGGAAACACCAGCTTTTGAGCGTCGCGCCCGCATCATGACCGACAAGTTCTACGTCACCACCGCCATCGCCTATCCCAACGGCGCCCCCCATATCGGGCACGCCTACGAGATGATCGCGACCGATGCCATCGCCCGCTGGGCCCGGCTCGCCGGCAAGGAAACCTTCTTCCTTACCGGCACCGACGAGCACGGCATCAAGATGGTGCAGACCGCTGCGGGCGAAGGCATCACCGCGCGCGAGCTGGCCGACCGCAACGCTGCCCGCTTCAAGGAGCTCGCGGCGCGCCTCAACGTCTCCAACGACGACTTCATCCGCACCACCGAGCCGCGCCACTACGAGGCGAGCCAGGAGATCTGGCGCCAGATGGCGGCGCGCAACGATGGCGACATCTACCAGTCGGTCTACAAGGGCTGGTACTCGGTGCGCGACGAAGCCTATTTCGACGAAGCCGAACTGACCGAAACAGAGGACGGCAGGAAGCTCGCGCCCACCGGCGCCGAGGTGAAGTGGGTGGAGGAAGACAGCTACTTCTTCCGCCTCTCGGCCTATCAGGACCGGCTGCTCAAGCTCTACGAGGACGTACCCGACTTCATCGCCCCCGAGGAGCGCCGCAACGAGATCATCTCGTTCGTGAAGGCCGGCCTGCGCGACGTCTCGATCAGCCGCACCACCTTTGACTGGGGCATTCCGGTGCCGGACGCCCCCGGCCATGTCATGTATGTGTGGGTGGACGCTCTCACCAACTACATCACTGGCGTCGGCTACCCCAGCGACAGCGAGCGGTTCCAGAAGTTCTGGCCGGCAAACCTGCACGTCATCGGCAAGGACATCATCCGCTTCCACACCGTCTACTGGCCTGCCTTCCTGATGAGCGCCGGCCTGCCGGTGCCGCACCGCGTCTATGCCCACGGCTTCCTGACGTCGGAAGGCAAGAAGATGTCGAAGTCGGTCGGCAATATCGTCGACCCGCATGAACAGCTCGACCTCTACGGCACCGATCCGGTCCGCTGGTACTGCCTGCGCGAGATCAGCTTCGGCCAGGACGGCGACTGGGGCAAGGAGAAGTTCATCAACCGCAACAACTCCGACCTCGCCAACAATTTCGGCAACCTGGCGCAGCGCTCGCTGTCCATGATCCAGAAGAACTTCTCCGGCGTGCTCCCGATGGCCGCCCAGAACGACGCCGACAAGGCCATCGTCGCCGAAGCCATCGCCGCCATCGGACGCATGGATGCGGCCATGCAGACCCAGCAGATCCATGAAGCCACGGCCGAGCTCACCGCTCTTTTCGGCGCCGCCAATGTCTATTTCGCCGAACAGGCGCCGTGGGGGCTGAAGGCCGACCTGCCGCGCATGGGCACGATCCTCTCGACCACGGCCGATGTCGTCCGCCGCGCCGCCATCGCCGCGCTGCCCTTCGTGCCGGCTTCGGCGGCGAAAATCCTCGACGCGCTCGCCGTTCCGGCCGACCAGCGTCTCCTCAGCCACGCGCTCGCCCCCGAAGGCATGCTCGGCGGCAGCGCCTTGCCGCCGCCCGAGCCCGTGTTCAGGAAGTTCGAGCACGTCAAGCCGGCCTGACCGCCATGTTGATCGACAGCCACTGCCATCTCGACTTCCCCGAGCTTGCCGCCGATCGCGCCGGTGTACTGGCGCGCGCCAGAGCAGCCGGCATTGACGGCATGGTCACCATCTCGACCCGGGTGAAGCGCTTCGACGAGATCGTCGCCATCGCCGAGGCCCATCCCGAGGTGTGGTGCTCGGTAGGCACCCATCCGCACAATGCCGACGAGGAACTCGACATCTTCCCCGAGGACCTCGTCCGCCTCAGCGCCCACCCCAAATGCATCGCCATCGGCGAAGCCGGCCTCGATTACTTCTACGACAACGCCCCTAAGGAGGCGCAGGCCGAAGGGCTGCGCCGCCACATCGCCGCGTCGCGCACGACCGGCCTGCCGCTCGTCATCCACTCGCGCAAGTGCGACGACGACATGGCCGCGATCCTGCGTGAGGAAACGGGGCAGGGGGCCTTCCCCTTTGTCCTCCACTGCTTCACGGCGGGCATGGAGCTTGCGCGCACTGCGCTGGAGCTAGGCGGCTACATCTCGTTCTCCGGCATCATCACCTTCAAGAACGCCGAGGAAATCCGCGAGGTAGCGAAGATGGTTCCGGCCGATCGCTACCTCGTCGAGACCGACGCGCCTTATCTCGCGCCCATCCCGCATCGCGGCTCCACCAACGAGCCGAGCTTCGTTGCCCATACGGCTGCCAAGGTGGCCGAAGTACGCGGCATTCCCCTCGAGCAGTTGGGCGCCGAGACCACCCAGAACTTCTTCTGCCTGTTCTCCAAAGCCACACCGGTCTGACGAAAATGGCCCAAGCCCAGCGCATCATCGCCACCATCATGGGCTGTGGCTCGTCCGGTGGCGTGCCCCGCATCGGCGGCGACTGGGGTGCCTGCGACCCGGCCAACCCGAAGAACCGCCGCAGCCGCTGCTCGCTGCTCATCGAAGGCTACTCTTCCGGATCCGACCAGCCGACCCGCATCATCGTCGATACCGGCTGCGACCTGCGCGAACAACTTCTCGCCGCGAATGTCGATCGTGTCGATGCCGTGCTCTACACCCATGAGCACGCCGACCACACGCACGGGATCGACGATCTCCGTGTCCTCGCCCTCAACAATCGCCGGCGCGTAGACGTCTATTTCTCGCAAGAGGCGGCGAACCGCATCGTGCCAAGCTTCGCCTACTGCTTCACCGCGCCGCCCAACTCGGGCTACCCGCCCATCCTCAACCAGCACATCATCGAGGCGGGCGAGCCGCTGACCATCGACGGCCCGGGCGGCTCCATCACTGTCCACCCGTTCCGTCAGGACCATGGCGAGATTTTCTCGCTCGGCTTCCGGGTGCACAACTTCGCCTATTCGTGCGACCTGAGCGGCATCCCCGAAGAGTCCGAGCTGGCTGTTTCCGGCCTCGACTGCTGGGTGCTCGACGCCCTGCGCCCCGCGCCGCATCCGAGCCATCTCAGCCTGCCGCAGGCCCTCGAGCATGTCGAACGCTTCCGCCCGCGCCACGCCGTGCTCACCAATCTCCACATCGACCTCGACTATGCCCGGACCGACGCGATGACTCCCGACTACGTGCGCCCGGCCTATGACGGCCTGCAGGTCGATGTCACGACCGGAGAGGTCATCTCACCGCGCTGAGGGAGCGCAATCTGTGACCCGTACCATCCATCTCGTCTACAAGACCCATCTCGACATCGGTTTCACCGATCACGCCGCCAAGGTGCGCGCCCAGTATCATGAGCGCTTCATCCCGCAGGCGATCGAGACGGGCGAGCACTTCTTCGCCGAAGACCCGGTCAACCCCAAATTCGTCTGGACGACAGGCGCGTGGCTCATCTGGGACCACCTCAACACTCAATCGCCCGAGCGGGTGAAACGGCTCGAGCGCGCCATCGAGCGCGGCCTCATCACCTGGCACGCGCTGCCCTACACCACCCATTCCGAGCTGATGTCGCCCGCCGTGTTCCGCGCCGGCCTCAGCTATGCTCAGGAGCTCGACCAGCGCTTCGGTCGCAAGACCATTGCCGCGAAGATGACCGACGTGCCGGGCCATACTCTCGGCATCGTGCCGCTGCTCGCCGAGGCGGGCGTTCGCTTCCTCCATCTCGGCGTCAACTCGGCTTCGCCGGTCCCCGCCGTGCCGGACGCGTTCCGCTGGCGCGCACCCGATGGCAGCGAGATCGTCGTCCAGTACCAGAAGAGCTACGGCGAAACCGCCTTCCTCCCCGGCTTCACCGCCGGCCTCGGATTCGCCCACACCAACGACAATATGGGCCCGCAGACGGTTCCGCAGACCGTCGAAGTTCTGCGCGAACTGGGTGCCGAATACCCGGACGCCACGATCCGGGCCTCGACCCTCGACGCCTATGGCGAAATCCTCTGGGCCCGCCGCGACGAGCTGCCCATCGTCGAGGTCGAGATTGGCGACAGCTGGATCTGCGGCATCGCCTCCGACCCCTCCAGGGTGAAGCGCTACCTCAGTTATCAGCGACACTATGACCAGCTGGCTGGCGAGGGCAGGGGGCTCAGCTTCGGCCGCGGCCTCGGCATGGTCGCCGAGCACACCTGGGGTGTCGACATCAAGCAATACCTGCGCGATCAGACCGGCTTCGACCGCCCGGTCTTCGATGCGCTGCGGGCCACCGACTACCGCTTCCAGTTCACGGAGACCTCGTGGGCCGAGCAGAGCGCCTATCTCGACGCCGCGCTCGAAACGCTCGACTCTGCCGACCGCCCCGAACGCGAGCCGGAAACCTCCACCGATCTCAACGGCTGGCAGGTCGAAACCGAACGCATGACCGGTGACATTGTCGCCGTCACAAGCCCGGCAGGCCACACGCTGCGCGGCGAAGCCGGCCGCCTGATGGGTTTCCGCTACGAAAGCTACGATGCCGCCGGCATCGCGCGCTGGGTCGATTCTTACCTCACGCAGCGCCCGTGGTGGGCGCCGCTCGACCACGCCAAGCCCGGACTTGAAAACGCCCGCACCGCCCGCTCCCTCGTGCTCGCGCCCGAGAGCGACGGCAGCATGGAGCGCTCTGCCCATGCCCAGCTCGGCGCCCCGGCGCGCGTCAGCTGGTCATTCCGGGGCCTCGACGCGACCCGGCTCGAAATAGCCGTGACACTCCACGACAAGCCGGCCAACCGCATGCCCGAGGCGAGCTTCGTCAGCTTTACGCCCGCCGGCCGACACGACTGGCACTTCCTCAAGACTGGTACCTGGCTGCGCGCCAACAAGGTGGCGCCACGCGGTGGCGGCCAACTTCAGGCGGTAGCCTCTGTCCGCACCGATGGCCTCAGCCTGACGCCGCTCGATACCCCACTTGTCGCTCCGGCGCACACCGACTTCATGCTGTTCGACGAGTTGCCGCCCGATTACTCCGAGGGCCTGCGCTTCAACCTCCACAACAACAAGTGGGGTACCAACTTCCGCATGTGGTGGGGCGCCGAGCGCTTCACCGCCCGCTTCATTCTGGAACTGATACAATGATCGAAGTCATCGACACCGGCATCGCCCCCTCCACTGCACCGGTCAACGACGCGGTGAAGGCCGGCAACCATGTCTGGCTCGTCGTCATCGCCGAGGACCCGGTGACCGGTGACATCGTCACAGGCGACATCGAAGCCCAGACGCGGCAGGCGCTCAAGAACCTGGACCAGGCGGTTCGTGCCGCCGGCGGCACCCTCGCCAACATCGTGCAGTGCCATGTCTTTCTCACCGACCGCGCCGACTTCAAGGGCATGAACAAGGTCTATGCCGAGTTCTTCCAGAAGCCATACCCGGTGCGCGCCACCGTGGTGGTGAAGGAACTGATCGCCGAAGGCCTGCGCATCGAGATCACCGCCACGGCAGTGATCTAGACCTCGGCGTAGCGCCGCACCATCGCGAACTCCTCGTCGCTGAGCGGGATGCCGTTGGCGACCGCATCGCGGCGATTGGCATAGCGCCGGTCACCGGGTAGTCGTTCCTGGCCGGCATCGTGGATTTCGGCGATCAGCGCCTCCACCCGTGCGGTGAAGTTGTTCACCGCGCCGCAGCCTGGGTCGATGACGATATAGGTCTGGGCCGTGTTCGGCGTCGCCGCGCCGGGGTGATGCGAGAAATCCACTTCGTGGGAGAAGCGCCCACCAGCCAGCCCCGCCGCCATGACCTCCATCATCATGGCGATGGACGATCCCTTGTAGCCGCCGAAGGGCAGCAGCGCCCCACCATCCAGCACCGCCTTCGGGTCGGTCGTCGGCTTGCCCTCGCGATCGACGCCCGTACCGGGCAGGAGTTCGTGGCCCTCGCGCGCCGCGATCTGCACGTCGCCATTGGAGATCGCACTCGACGCCTGGTCGAAGACAAGCGGATCGCCTCCCGCTCGCGGCACCGCAAATCCCAGCGGGTTGGTGCCGTAGACCTTCCGGTGCCCACCATGCGGCACCACGCTCGCCATCGAGTTGATCATCGCCAGCGCGATGAACCCTTCCCGCGAGAACGGTTCAATATCCGGCCATACAGCACTGAAATGATGAGCATTTCGCACCGTCAACAGCGCAATGCCATTAACCCGCGCCTTGGCCATGAGGGTAGGGCGGGCCTGCTCCAGCACGGGCAGCGCAAAGCCGTTCTGCCCGTCACCCCGCAGCATTCCCGACGCCACATCCTCCACTACCGGCTCAACCCGGCCATCCACCCACCCCGCATCCAACGAACTGAGGTAGGCCGGGATACGGAACACGCCGTGGCTCTTGGCTCCGTCCTGCTCGGCGATCGCCATGTTGCGCGCGATGGTGCCCGCCACTTCAGGCGAGCAGCCATGTCGCTCAAACGCCCGGGCGATCAGACCCGCCAGCTCGTCGAACCCGATCCGCACGCTCATCCGATGCGCGGCCACGTGTCGGAGAGACGGTACCCCGCCGGCCACGGATCGTCCGGGTCCAGCATCTCGGTCCGCGTTCCGGTGATCCAAGCCCGTCCGGTGATCGTCGGGATGATCGCCGGCTTCCCCGCCAGCGTCGTGTCGGCCGCGATCCGCCCGATGAACTCCGAACCGATGATCGAGCGCGCCACATAGCTGTCGCCCACCGCCATCAGGCCTTTGGCCCGCAGTACCGCCATGCGCGCCGAGGCGCCGGTGCCGGTGGGCGAGCGGTCGATCTTGCCGGGCTGGATGGCAACCGCGTTCGCAGCAGTCAGCGCGCCATCGGCCCGGCGCTCGACGGGCGCAGCGATCTGGCAGAACGAAAAATGCGTCCAATCCGGATTGGTCGGGTGAGAGAACCCCAGTTGCTCGTTGGCCGCGCGGGTGATGCGGATGCCTGTCTCGGCGAGGTCCCGGGCCTCGTCGGGCGCTACACTGAAGCCCAGAGCATGCGCATCGACGATGACGAAACTGTCGCCGCCATACGCCGTGTCCACTGTCAGCGTGCCAACGCCTTCCACCTCAATCGTCGCATCCAGCCGATGGGCGAAACTCGGCACGTTGGTGACGGTGATCGACTTCGCCTTGCCGCCCTCGCACCGGGCCACGACCTCCACCAACCCGCCCGGCGCCTCGAGCACCAGCCGCGTTTCGGGCTCGGTCATCGGAATGATGCCGGTATCGAGCAGCACCGTCGCCACGCAGATCGAGTTCGATCCCGACATGGGCGGCGTATCCTCGGGCTCCATGATGATGAAGCCCATCTGCGCCTTCGGGTTTTTCGGCGGCACCAGCAGGTTGACGTGGCGATAGACGCCTCCGCGCGGCTCGTTCAGCACGAAGTTACGGAGGCCCTGGTCACGCGCGATGAAGCGCGACTGCTCCCACAGGGTCTCGCCGGGCGGCGGCGCCACGCCTCCCACGATCACGTCGCCAACCTCGCCCTCTGCGTGGCAGCCGACGATCTGGATGGCCTTGGTCGTCCTCATGAAATCACCAGTTCCGTCTGGCCCAGAACGTCCCATAGCGGCGTGATGCCGAGGCCGGGCCTATCCGGCGCCGTCATCGTGCCGTTTACGCGCTTGGGCGCGCCCTCGGCGATGTCGACCGTGCCGTAAGAATTGAAGTCCGTCGCCGTAAAGCAGAAGCGTTCCGGCGTGGAGCGGGCGAGGTGGGCGATCGTCGCCGTCACGATATCGCCGCCCCACGTATCCTCGATGGTCATGGGGATGCCGTGCGCTACGCACAGGTCGCGCATCAGCTTGGCCTTGGTCAGCCCGCCGACCTTGGAAATCTTGAGGTTGATGACGTCGAAGGCGTCATCGGCCAGGCCGCGCGTCAGGTCGTTGACCGAGCCGATATTCTCGTCGAGCACAAAGGGCAGTGAGGTGCGGCGGCGGATCGAAACGCTCTCCTCATAGGTCATGCAGGGCTGTTCGATATAGACGTCCAGATCGCTGACAGCACCCACAACCCGCGCCGCGTCGGCCATGGTCCAGCCGGTATTGGCGTCGGCGACGAGAGTGTCCGTCGGCTGCAGGATTTCCCGGCAGGCGTGGATACGGGCAATGTCGTCGCCAGGATCGCCGCCCACCTTGAGCTGGAACTTCGTGTAGCCCTCGGCGCGGTAGCCGGCGATCTTTTCGGCCATCACGGCCGAGTCCTCCTGGCTGATGGCGCGATAGAGCTTGACATGATCCTGCTCGGCGCCGCCCAGCAGCTTGTAGACCGGCTGGCCCGTCACCTTGCCCAGAATGTCCCAGCAAGCGATGTCTATCGGCGCCTTTGCGTAGGGATGGCCACGCAGCACGGCATCCATTCGCCGGTTAAGCGGCCCGAGATCGGTCGGGTCCATGCCGATCAGTTTCGGCCCGAACTCCGCGATGCCGGCGCGCACGCCTTTGGCGTAGGAGGGCAGATAGGCCGAGCCCAGCGGGCAGCATTCGGCATAACCGGTAATGCCCTCGTCGGTGTCAACGGCCACAACGGTGGAATCAAACACCTCCACGAAATTGCCACCGGACCAGTTGTAGCGCCCCTCGCGGAGCGGGAGGTCGACCTGCCAGGCCTTGATCGCGGTGATTTTCATGGAGCCCTCCGGGTGTGTCAGACCAGCGAGAAACCGTGCGCGAACGGATCGCGGTCGTCGATGAAGATGGTGTTGATGCCCGTCTGCCGTGCCCAGCCGGCAATGGACGGCACGATGCCATCGAAATTGCCCACCTTCACGGCGCGCTCGACCCGGCCGTTGAACACCGAGCCGATGATCGACTCATGGTTGAAGGCGTCGCCAACCTTCAGCTTGCCGCGGCCATACCACTGCGCCATGCGCGCCGAGGTGCCGGTGCCGCAGGGCGAACGGTCGATGGCCTTGTCGCCGTAGAACACGGCATTGCGCGCGGTGTTTTCCGGCCTGGTCGGCTTGCCGGTCCACAAGATGTGGGTGCAGCCGCGGATGTTCTCGTTCTCCGGATGCACGAACTCGTAGCGCTCGTTCATGGCCGTGCGCAGGGCAGGGCTCCAGCGCAGCAGGTCGCCCACGGTATAGTCAGCGATATCGGTGAAATTCTCCTGCGGGTCGACGATGCAATAGAAATTGCCGCCATAGGCGACGTCGACCCTGAGCTTGCCGAGGCTCGGCGCATCGATCTCGAGGTCGGTCGAGTGGAGGAAGCTCGGCACGTTGGTGAGGCGCACCCGGTCCACGTACTCACCGTCCATCGTGTATTCGGCCACCACCTTGCCGGCCGGGACGTCGAGATTGACGATGCCCGGCGTCTTCGGCGTCATCAGGCCGTTCTCGATGGCCATGGTGACGGTGCCGATGGTGCCGTGGCCGCACATGTAGAGGCAGCCCGAGGTCTCGATGAACAGGATGCCGATATCGCAGTCCTCACGCGTCGGTGGGTAGAGGATCGAGCCGCTCATCACGTCGTGCCCGCGCGGCTCGAACATCAGGCCCTTGCGGATCCAGTCATGGTTGGCGAGGAAGTCGGCGCGCCGCTCCATCATCGTGCTGCCCTTGAGGATGGGGCCGCCGCCCGAGACCAGCCGCACCGGATTGCCGCAAGTGTGCCCGTCGATGCAGGAGAAGGTGTGTCGTGCCATGGTCAGAACCGCTGGGGAGAGAAGGGAGTAAGGTCGAGCGACGGCGTGGCCCCGGTGACGAGATCCGTCACAAGACGACCGGCGGCTGCCGACTGGGTGAGGCCGAGATGGCCGTGCCCGAAGGCGTATATGATGCGCGGAGAGGGCCGCGAGCGCCCGATGGCGGGCAGGCTGTCTGGTAGCGAGGGTCGGAAGCCCATCCACTGCGTGCCGCCCGTTGTCTTGAGCCCTGGCATCAGCCGCGCGGCCTTGGTCAGCATGGCGTCCGCGCGCTTGAAGTTGGGCGGCAGCTTCAGTCCACCCAGTTCCACTGCACCGCCGACGCGCACGCCGTGCGACAGCGGCGTCACCACGAAACCGTGCCCGCCGAACACCAGCTGGCGCCGCAGGTTGAAGGCACCGGCGGGCAGGGTGGTGTTGTAGCCGCGCTCGGTCTCCAGCGGGATCAGGTCCCCCAGCGGCGCCGTCAGCGCCCGCGACCAGGCGCCACCCGCAACCACGACATGCTCGGCGGTCAGCGCCGAGCCGTCGGTGAAGTGGATCACCACACCCGCTTCCTTCGGCTCCAGCTTGAGCACCTCGCCCTTGCGGAACTGCGCGCCCCGCGCCATCGCTGCCTGCGCCACGGCGGTCGTGTAGTCGTAAGGGTCGGCGACGGTCTGCCACTTGGGGATGAACGTCGCGGCAATGATCGAAGGCGCCAGCCCCGGCTGCAACTCGGCTAGCTCGGCCCCGCGCACCAGCCGGTGCTCGATCCCTTCGGCAGTCTTGGCGGTAAGCTCGTGCTGCGCGCCACGGATTTCGGCCTCGCTTTCGTAGATCTCGAGCACGCCGTCCGACCGCACCAGATGCTGCAGCCCAGCCGAAGCGACCAGCGACTCCGTCTCGCGCCGCGCCAGCCGCATCATCTCGGCCTGCGCCTTGATGCTTGCCGCCACCTTGTCCGGCCAACCGGCGCGCCAGAAGCGCATCAGCCAAGGCGTAAGCTGCGGCAGGTATTCGGGTCGCACCGTGAAGGGCCCCAGCGGGTCGCTCAGCCAGCGCGGCAACTTCTTGAGCACGTCCTTGGTAGCGAGCGGCATGATGTCGGAGAAGGCGAAAGCGCCGGCATTGCCGCGGCTCGTCTCCTCGGCCACGCCCTTGCGGTCGATCAGCAGCACCCTGCGCCCGGCCTCGGTTAGCGTGTAGGCCGAGGCGACGCCGATGATGCCGGCGCCGATGACCGCAATGTCGATAGGCGATTTCGTAGTCATGAGAACTCAGTGGCCGAGATAGGCCTGGACAATGGCAGGGTTGGAGCGCAGCTCCGCGGCCGGGCCGGAGAGGCGGATCACTCCGTTCTCCAGCACATAGCCGAAATGGGCCAGCTTGAGGGCGAGGCGGGCATTCTGCTCGACCAGCAGGATGGTCGTGCCGGCCTCGTTGAGCCGCTTCACGATCAGCATGGTTTCGAGCACCAACTTTGGCGCGAGCCCCATGGACGGCTCGTCGAGCAGCAGAATTTTCGGGCCGTGCATCAGCGCCCGGCCGATCGCCAGCATCTGTTGCTCGCCGCCCGAGAGCAGCGAGCCATCGGAGTTCGCGCGCTTCCTCAGGATGGGGAACTGCTCGAACACCTCTTCGAGCCGCTGCTTGCGCACCGCCGCGCTTGGTACAGTGAAGGCTCCGAGTTCGAGGTTCTCCCGCACGCTCAGGCCCTTGAGGACGTGGCGCCCCTCAGGCACATGCACCAGTCCGGCCCGCGCGATCATGTGCGCTTCCAGGCGGGTGATGTCCTGGCCCTCGAAGCGCACCTTGCCGGACTGGGCGCGCACGAGCCCCGAAATCACCTTGAGGGTCGTCGTCTTGCCCGCGCCATTGGCGCCCAGCAGCGTCACGATCTGGCCGCGGCCGACCTTGAGGTCGATGCCCTTCAGCGCCTCGATGCGGCCATAGGCAGCCGACAGCCCTTCCAGTTCGAGTACGGTGTCAGAGGCCAAGGCTGTCCTCCTCCACGCCGAGATAGGCCTCGATCACCCGCGGATTGGCCTGCACTTCCTTCGGCGTGCCTTCGGCGATCATCACGCCGTGGTCGAGCACGCTGACGCGCTCGGACAGGCTCATCACCAGCTCGATGTCATGTTCGATCAACAGTACGGAAATATCCCTTTCAGTGCGGATGCGGCGGATCAGCTCGATCAGTTCCTGCTTCTCGCCCGAGGTGAGGCCGGCGGCGGGCTCGTCGAGCAGCAGCAGGCGCGGCTTGGTGGCGAGCGCCCGGGCAATCTCGACGCGGCGCTGCCAGCCATAGGGCAGGGTGGTCGCATCGCGATCCCACCCCTCGGTAATGCCGACGAAGGTGAGGCACCCCTCGGCGAAGTCCTTGATCTCTGCCTCCTCGCGCCGCTGGCTCGGCAGCCGCAGGATGGCGTCGATGATGCCCGCCGACGTCCGGCAATGCATCCCGGACATGACGTTCTCGAGCACGCTCATCTGACGGAACAGGCGCACGTTCTGGAACGTGCGGGCGATGCCAAGCTGCGTCACCTGGTGCGGCTTCAGCCTCAGCGTCTCGACGCCGTCGAGACTGATCGAGCCCTGCTGCGGCTTGTAGAAGCCGGTGATGCAGTTGAAGAGCGAGGTCTTGCCCGCACCGTTCGGGCCGATCAGGCTGACGATCTGGTTGGGCGGCACGTCGAAGTTTACGCCATCGAGCACGCGCGACCCCGCGAAGCTCAGGCTGACGCCCTTGAGTGACAGGAGGCTCATCGCTTGCCTCGCACCGGCCAGATGCCCGAGGGCCGGAACAGCATGATGAGCAGCAGGCCCACGGCAAAGATGAAAAGCCTCAGGTCACCGAAATCGCGCAGCAGTTCGGGCGCGAGGATGACGATGAAGGCGCCGAGGATCACGCCGGGAATCTTGCCCATGCCGCCCAGGATCACCGCCATCAGGATCAGCACCGATTGCTGGAAGGAGAAGCTGTTGGGCGAGATGGCGCCCAGGTTGGCGGCAAAGAAGGCGCCGCCGATCGCGCCATAGACCGCGCCAACGACATAGGCCGCGAGCTTCACTCTCACCCGGTCGATGCCCATCGCCTCGGCGGCGTCCTCGTCATGCCGGACATAGAGCCAGGCGCGTCCGAGCCGCGAGTTGGCGAGCCGCACTGATACCAGCACGGCGATGATCGCGAGTACGCAGAACACGTAGTAGAAATCGAGCGGCGTGCGGATGTGCCAGCCGAACAGCCACGGTGACTCGATACCGGAGAGGCCCGTGGCACCGCCGGTCTCGCGCAGGTTGCGCGCCGCGATGCGCACGATCTCGCCGAAACCCAGCGTCACGATCGCGAGATAGTCCGAGCGCAGCCGCAGGGTAGGGGTGCCGATTATGACACCCGCGATCATGGCGAAGAACACCGCGAGCGGCAGGGCGAGCCAGAAGTTGAGCCCGTAATGCAGCGTCGCGATGCCTACCGTATAAGCGCCCACCGCGAAGAACGCAGCGAAGCCGAGGTCGAGCAGGCCGGCATAGCCGACGACGATGTTGAGCCCCAGCGCCAGCACGACATAGAGCAGCGCGTTGGTGAGGATCACGGTCGCGTACTGGCCCAGGACCAGCGGCGCCACCACCATCGCGACCAGGATCACCACAATGGCGATACCGCGCTTCGCCGGGGTATCGAGAATGGTGGAGAGGCCTCCCCAGGCACTCGGTCGGGTTGGGAGTTCCGCCATCACATCCGCTCCTGCTCAGGCTTGCCGAGTAGTCCGGTCGGCTTGAACACCAGAACCAGGATCAGCACGGAGAAACTGAAGACGTCCTTCCACTCGCTGCCCACGCCCGGCAACTGGGTGCCGAAGCTCTCCAGCAGGCCCAGGATCAGCCCACCCAGCATGGCGCCGGGGATCGAGCCGATGCCGCCGATCACCGCGGCCGTGAAAGCCTTGAGGCCGATGAGAAAGCCCATGAAATACCAGAGCGAACCGTAATAGGCGCCCGCCATGGTGCCGGCCGCGGCCGCGAGCGCCGAGCCGAGGAAGAAGGTACCGGCGATCACCCGGCTGACATTGATGCCCATGAGCCGGCTCATGTCCTTGTCAACCGATACGGCGCGCATGGCGCGGCCATACTGGGTGCGCGACACGAAGAGCTCGAGCCCGGCCATCAGCACGATGGACACGCTCACCAGCACGATCTGCTTGTAGTTGATGTAGAGGTTGCCGAGGTTGATGCCGCCGAAGCCGAGATCTGCGCCGAAGGTCACGTACTGGCCTCGCGTGATGGTCAGCATGCCGTTCTGCAGCACCAGCGACACGGCGAGCGCCGTGATGAGGATCGAGAGCCGCGGCGCCGACAGCATGGGCGCGTAGGCGACGCGCTCGATGACCACGCCGATTATGCCCACGGCGATCATGGCGAACACCATCGAAACGGCGACGCCCAGCCAGCCGGGTCCGAGGAACGGCGCGAGGAAACTGAGGATCAGGAAGCCGGCGAAACCGCCGACCATGTAGAGGTCGCCATGGGCGAAGTTGAGGAGCTTCACCACGCCGAACACCATGGTGTAGCCCAGCGCGACCAGCGCATAGAACGAGCCCAGCACGATGCCGTTCACGAGCTGTTGGGTGAAGATGTCGAATGCGCCCAATAACGCCCCCGTAGTCCTGAAGAACCGGCGCCCAGCGAAGGGCGCCGGCCGGGTTCAACCGATTACTGCGCCAGCGTCCAGGCGCCGCCCTTGCCCTGCAGCACCACGAAGTTGGAGCGGGCGAGCGTCTTTTCCGGCGTGAACGAGATCGGGCCGGAAATGGTGTCGGTGAAGTTGGCGCCCTGCAGCGTCTCGACCACCTTGTCGAAGTCGGTGGTACCGGCAGTGGCAATGGCCCAGGCGAGCAGCTTGGTGGCGTCGTAGGTCAGGGTGGAGTAGGGGCCCGGCGCGTTGCCATAGGCCTTCTGGTAGTTCTCGGCGAAGGTCTTGGCCTCCGGCAGGAAGTCGGCGGTCGGGTTCGAGAAGCCGATCACGCCCTCGGCGGCCGAGCCGGCGATCTTGAACAGTTCCGGCGAGTTCGAGCCGTCACCCACGGCGATCAGGCCCTGGTAGCCCTGCTCGCGCAGCTGGCGGATCAGCAGGCCGCCATCGGCGTAGTAGGCGGTCCAGAACACGGCGTCCGGGTTGCCGGCCTTGATGTTGGTGACGACCGACGAGTAGTCCTGCTCGCCCTTATTGGTGGTCTCGAACGAGGTCACCGTCTTGCCGGCAGCTTCCCAGTTCTTCTTGGTCAGGTCGGCCAGGTCCTGCGAATAGGCGTCGCCCTGGTTGACGATGGCCAGCGACTTGATGTCGTGCGCGTCGAAATACTCGATGGCCTTGGCGACCTGGTCGTTGCCCGTCGAGTTGATCATGAACACGTTGCCGGGGTTCGCCGGGATCAGTTGGGTCGAGTTGGCCGCCGGGATCACCATGGGCAGCTTGGCATCGCCATAGATCTTCAGCGTCGGCAGCGTGGCGCCCGAGCAGTAGCCGCCAACGATGCCGACCACGCCGGACGAAGCGAGCTTGGAGGCGGCGTTCACTGCCTGCTGGGCGTCACAGGCGTCATCGCCAACGGTCGAAGCGAGCTGCTTGCCGAGTACGCCGCCCGCGGCGTTGATCTCGGAAATGGCGAGGTTCGCCGCGTTCACCATGTCCTGGCCATAGGTGGCCTCGGAGCCGGTGGTGGGCACCATGATACCGATGGTCAGGGTGTCCTGCGCCATCGCGGGGGCCCCGAATGCGAAGGCCAATGCCAGGCCCGCGGCTGTCTTCAGCAGATTCTGCATGTCTTGTTCTCTCCCAGTCGCACCGGCCAGTCCCTCGCCGGCGCCGTTTTAGTCCGCCCTCCGGCCCCGGAGGTTCGGTCAGACCCGTTTCAGATGCATTCTAGCATGCACCTTGTCGACAAATTGCGCGGAGCACGCAACCGCGTCAATCGCTACCGAGACAGTTTCACGACAAAGGCGCGGATGGAAGAGGAACGACTCAGGGCAGGGCGGAGACTTCCGGGTCGGCCAGAAGGCGGGCAAGCGTACTGAGGCCGAGGGCCGCCATGGCCGGGTTGGTGATCCGGTAGTACCACGGCAGGCCCATGGCCTGCACGAAGGCCCAGGCCGCGCCACGCAGCCACTCGACCTGCCCTGAACCCAGCCGCTGCCGGATCAGCGCCCGGCGGGCATCATCGAACAGATGCCACGCCGCCACGAGGTCGAGCGACGGATCGGCCGGGCCGAAGCCGCCGGTATCGAGCACCCCCACAAGCCTGTCGTCACGGACCAGCAGGTTGGCCGGAATGAGATCACGGTGGCTCATCACATCGCCAGACTTGGGCGGCAGCTCGCGCAGCCGCGCCCACAGCCGCTGCAAGCGTGGCACGTCGAGCAGGCCCTCGCTGTACTTGAAGCACGTTGCCATCCAGCCGTCATGCGTCTTGAGTTCGCCGCCACGGCCGACTCCGTCAAAACTCCGGCCACGCCGATCCACGGCGCGCAATGCGGCGATCAGCTCGACGACGTCCTCCGCCAAGGCGCTCGACGCCGCCAGCCCGTCCGTCGTCGCCACATCGCCGACGACCCAGCTCTGCAAACTCCACGGCATCGGATAACCGAGCCCGGGCGATCCAATGCCACGCGACCGCGGTGCAGGCACCGGTACGTTGTCGGCGAGCTCGTCCATGCTCGCTGCCTCCCGCCGCAACGCATCCTCCGCCTTGAGCGGTTCGCGTGGCTGCAGCGGAAACCGCGCCGTCACATGCTCGCCAACCCGAAAAATCGCATTCACGGTTCCAGCGCCGTCCAGCCGCACGACCGGTAGCCCACGGTAGTCCGGAAACTGCGCGTCGATCAGTGCGGCAGCGAGAGCGGCGTTGATGTGAAGCTGGTCTGCGTGCATTGGCCGAGGCGTTCCTGGTGCGCCCGACAATGCCACGGGCGTTGGCCGGCACAAACGTAGCGATAGGCCAAGGCCCCGCCGATATGCCATAGAGGCTGGAAAGGAGTTCCGCGTGGCGCTGGAATCGCAAGTTTCCCAGCGTTAGCGCACACAACGTAGTTCCATAATATATCTTATGCGAACCGAATTGGAGGACGCGTCCCTAATGGCGACCGAGACTGAACTGATCACCCTGCTGGCCGCTGCACAGCGCGCCGGCCAGTCGAATGTCGATGCCACCCTCTTCGCCGACATCGATCGCGACGCCGCCTATCGCATCCAGGCTGGCGTGCTCGCCGCCCTCGGCGAAAAGCCGGCGCTGATCAAGACGGCCGTACAGGCCGACGGCGTCGGCGTCGCAGCGCCGATCTTCGCTTCGCGCGTTGGTCAGTCCGGCGACTTCTCGCTGCCGCTCGCCACGGTCACCGGGCTCGAGGTCGAAGTCGGCCTGGTGCTGGGTTCGGACCTGTCGGCCGAGACGGCACGATCCGACGATGCCGCGATCATCGAGGCCATCGACCATTACTTCGTCGGCATCGAAGTCTGCGGCACGCGCTTTGCCGATCGCACGCTGGCCAGCGCCCAGGCCGGCTTCGCCGACAACATGTCGTCCTATGGTTACGTCATCAATCCGGCCGTACGGGACTACGGCGCCGACATTGACGGCTACGACGTTCATCTGACACTCGACGGCGTCCAGCTGCATTCCGGTCCGGCCAAGCACAGCTTCGGCACCGTGCTGAACTCCTTCGTGCAGTATGCGAAGTCGCAGGTTCCGGCATATCCGCTGAAGGCCGGCACCATCGTCACCACCGGCTCGCTCTGCGGTCTCGTGCCGGTTTCGGCCACCGGCCGGGTCAAGGCGGTGTTCGGCAATCACACGGTCGAGTTCACGCTCACCTAAGCTACTGTAAATCCTCGGAGTTCCGTCCCATGGAGCCGTCTCGCGACATCTCCCGTCTGCTCGAAATCATGGCCGCGCTGCGCAACCCGGATGGCGGCTGCCCATGGGACCTCGAACAGGACTTTGCTTCGATCTCCAACTACACGATCGAGGAAGCCTACGAGGTCGCCGACGCCATCGAGCGCAAGGACTATGCCGACCTGCGCGAGGAGCTCGGCGACCTGCTGCTGCAGCCCGTGTACCACGCCCAGATCGCTTCCGAGCAAGGCTTGTTCGACATCGGTGACGTCATTTTTGCTATTACCGAGAAGCTGATACGCCGCCATCCTCATGTATTCGGCGAAGAAGCAGCGGCCAATGCCGGCGGCGCCAAGGGCAAGTGGGACGAGGTCAAGGCCATGGAGCGGGCCGCCAAGGCCGCGCGCAAGCAGGCCGTCGCCACCTCGCTGCTCGACGACGTGCCCAACGTGCTCCCTGCCCTTGCCCGCGCCGAAAAGCTCAGCCGCCGCGCCGCATCGGTCCAGTTCGATTGGCCCGACTGGCGCGAAACCCTCGCCAAGGTGCGCGAGGAACTCGATGAGGTCGAGGCTGCCGCAGAAACCGACGACAAGGCAAAGATCCAGGAAGAGCTCGGCGACCTTCTCTTTGCCGCCGCCAACCTGGCCCGCAAGCTCGGCATCGAGCCCGAAGCCGCACTTCGCGACGCCAACGCCAAGTTCACCCGCCGCTTCCGCTATGTCGAGCAGCGCGCCAAGGAAGATGCCGTGCCCCTGGCCGAAGCCGGCCTCAAACGCCTCGACGCCTATTGGAACGAGATCCGCGCCCGCGAGCGCGGCTAGGCGGCGTCAGTGCCCTCGATGCGGCCAGCAAACCGCTGCGAGAACGCGGCCTTGTGGCGGGGTTCCACGCGCACCTCGTAGACCTGCCCCTCCTCATCCGGTTCGCCGCGCGAGATGATCTCGGCATGGCCATAGAGCCAACCGACATCGGCGCCCGCCGCATGGGGCACCATCACACGATAGGTGCGCGCTTGTGCACCGAGCACCTTCTCGATGGTGGCGAGCAGCGTATCCAGCCCCTGCCCCGTCTGCGCCGACACGGGCACGGTCGCCGCCACCTTGCCCATCGGCATCATGGTGGTGAGCGGCGGCACGCCGTTATCGTCCACCTCCGGCAGCAGATCGATCTTGTTCCAGACCTCGATGATCGGGGTCTTGTCCGGATCGACACCCAGCTCGTCGAGCACTTTCAGCACATCGGCCGCCTGCGCCGCGCTGTCTTCGTTGGCAATGTCGCGGACATGAAGGATCACGTTGGCGTCCGTCACTTCCTCGAGCGTGGCGCGGAAGGCGGCCACGAGGTCGTGCGGCAGCTCAGAGACGAAACCGACTGTGTCAGACAGCATCACCTCGCGCCCATGCGGCAGCGCCAGCTTGCGCACCGTGGTGTCGAGGGTCGCGAACAGGAGGTCCTTGGCAAACACCCCTGCTCCGGTCAACGTATTGAACAGGCTGGATTTTCCCGCATTGGTATAGCCCACAAGAGCCACCACCGGAAACGCAATCGCGTCGCGCTTGCCCTTCTGCTGGCTGCGCGTCAGCCGCACCTTCTCGAGGCGCTCTTCGAGGATCTTGATCCGTTCCTGCAACTGCCGGCGGTCGCTTTCGAGCTGCGTTTCGCCGGGGCCGCCCATGAAACCCATGCCGCCCGAGCCGCGCTGGCGTTCAAGGTGCGTCCAGCTGCGGACCAGCCGGCTCTTCTGGTAGTTGAGATGGGCCAGCTCGACCTGCAACACGCCTTCGCGCGTCGCGGCGCGATCACCGAAGATTTCGAGGATCAGCCCCGTCCGGTCCAGCACCTTGGCGCCGGTTTCCTTCTCGAGGTTGCGCTGCTGGATCGGGTGCAGCGCGGCATCGATGAGCAGCACATCGAGCTTCTCATCCTTGACGCGCTTCTTCAACTCCCCGACATGCCCGCCGCCGATGAAGGTGGCGGGCTTGATCTCGCGCACCCGCACGATCTCGGAGAACGCCACCGTGACGCCGATGGCCTCGGCCAGGCCCTCGAACTCCGCCTTCCGCGCCTCTATGGCATGGCTCGACGGCAGGCCGCGGACATCGGGAACCACAACGCCCACGCGCCAAGGCACTGCTCGCTGGTCAACCGTTCTGTCACGGCCAACCTTGCGCTCTTCGTCGTCGAAATCGTCGGTCATAAGATCCTTAGTCGTCCGTCGCGTGCTCGGGGTCGAACAGCTGGATCGGCGCGCCGGGCATTATCGTCGAAATGGCGTGCTTGTAGACCAGCTGCGACTGGGCATCGCGGCGGAGGAGCAGACAGAAATTGTCGAACCAGGTGATCACGCCCTGCAGCTTCACGCCGTTCACGAGGAAGATCGTGACTGGGACTTTCTGCTTGCGGACGTGGTTGAGGAAGGCATCCTGAAGGTTCTGGGTCTTCTCGCTGGGCATTCTCTGGCCTCTTGTCGTGACGGCCACCTCAGCGGTGACGCGATCACATTGCTATCCCGGGCATGGACCGCCATCCCTGCCCCATTGCGTCGTCCCCCACTCGCATTTGCCAGTATGGCACATAAGATTTTACGTGCCTACCCGCCCGAGCGGAAGGGTAACGATGACAGTCTAGAGCCCCAGTGACTTGATCTTGCGATGCAAAGCACTGCGCTCCATACCGACGAATTCGGCGGTCTTGGAGATGTTTCCGCCAAACCGCTCGATCTGCGCCAGTAGATACTGGCGTTCGAACACTTCTCGAGCGTCCCGCAACGGCAGGCTCATCAGGTGAGCCGACGAATCGCTATCCCCCACGGTCGGCAATACCTCGCCAATATCCGAAGGCAGCAGCGACGCGGTAATCACCCCATCAGCCGGGGCCTGGTCCTTCACAAGGATCAGCAGACGTTCGATCGAGTTGCGGAGCTGGCGGGCATTGCCGGGCCAGTCCTGGGCCTGCAGCACTGCCACCGCATCGGGACCGATCGACAGGCTGCGCAGGTTGTGCAGCTTGCAGATCTGCTCGATGAACACGTCGACGAGCGGCGGAATGTCCTCCCGGCGCTCCCGCAGCGGCGTCAGCTGCACCGGCACGATCGACAGGCGATGGAACAGGTCCGAGCGGAACTGGCCCGCTTCGATCATGGTCGCGACATTCTGCGAGCTCGAGGAGATGACCCGCACGTCGATGGGCACCGCCACCGCGCCGCCGACGCGGTTGAACTTGCTCTCCACCAGAGTGCGCAGCAGCGCCTGCTGGGCCGGAGGCGGCAGAGTGGCGACCTCTGAGAGGTAAAGTGTGCCGCCATGCGCCCGCTCCAGCGCGCCGACTTCGGTGCGCAGCGTACCGGTCTTCTCGCGCGTCTCGCGGCCGAACAGCACCACCTGCACCTCTTCGGGCGAATAGAGCGAGCAGTTGATCTCGACGAAGGGGCCCTCGGCACGGAGGCTCTTCTGGTGGATCAGTCGGGCGCAGAGCCCCTTCCCCGTGCCCGATGCACCCGAAATGAAGATGCGCGAATTGGTGGGTGCCGATTTGTCGATTATGCCCCGCACCTGCTGCAGGGTCGGCGAGTTACCGATCAGGTCCACCGTCTTGGCCGAGCGCTCGCGCAGATCGGCCACCTCGTTCTTGAGCCGCGCCGCTTCCATCGCCCGCTGGGTGATGAGCAGCAGGCGGTCCACCTTGAACGGCTTTTCGATATAGTCGTAGGCACCGCGCCGGATTGCGCTCACCGCCGTCTCGACATTGCCGTGGCCGGAGATCATCACCACGGGCATGTCGGGATGCTGAGCCTGGAACACGTCGAGCAGCTGCAGGCCATCGAGCCGGCTGCCCTGCATCCAGATGTCGAGGAACACCAGGCTCGGCCGCCGCCGCGCAATCTCGTTGAGACCGGAATCGGCATCGTGCGCCTGCCTGGTTTCGTAGCCCTCGTCCTCGAGGATGCCCGCGATCAGGTCCCGGATATCGTCCTCGTCATCAATGATCAGGATGTCGAGGGCCATCAGTTGTTCTCCGCCGCTTGCAATTGCGGTTCCCCTTGCTCTTCCACAGGTTCTGCCCCACCCGCTGCGCCCTCAGACGCGGCCGGAGCGGTCTGCTGCTCCCCTTCGGCCGTGGCCGGGGATGGATCGGCATCCCCCTCTTCCTCCTCTGCGCGGCGCAGCGGCAGAGTGAAGGTGAACGCGGCGCCGGTGCGCCCGTTCTCGTCCGGCTCGGCATCCACGAGGTCCACCTTGCCGCCATGCTGTTCAATGATCTTGGCCACGATCGCGAGGCCCAGCCCGGTGCCTTTCTCGCGCGTGGTGACATAGGGCTCGAGCAACCGGTTGCGGTTCTCCTTGGGCCAGCCCTTGCCGTTGTCAGATACCGTGATCCGCACCATCTCGCCCTCGAGATGCGCTTCGACGACGATGCGCGGATCCTTGATCGCCTCGATGCCAGCGCCCTCGATCGCCTCGACAGCGTTCTTGATGAGGTTGGTAAGCACCTGGGCGATCAGCCGGGCATCGAACATGGCGATGATCGGCTCCTCGGGAAGATCCATGGTCACCGACACTTCCGGCAGGCGGACGCTCTCGAGGAACACCGCCTGGCGGATCGCATCGGTCAGGTCGCCCTTTTCCGGCCGCGCCTCGGGCATGCGGGCGAAGGATGAAAACTCGTCCACCATCGTCCCGATGGCGCCCACCTGCCGCACGATGGTGTTGATGCACTTGTCGAACACATCAAGGTCGTCGGCGAGCTTGCTCGAATAGCGGCGCCGCAGGCGCTCGGCCGAAAGCTGGATCGGGGTGAGCGGATTCTTGATCTCGTGGGCGATGCGGCGCGCCACGTCAGCCCAGGCGCCGGTGCGCTGCGCCGAGAGAAGGTCGGTGATGTCGTCGAGCGTCACGACAAAGCCCTTGGACTCCGTCATTGTCCCCTCGCGCGTCAGCTGCACCTGGTAGGTACGGTAATCCGGCCCCGAGCCGATCTCTACCTGGTCGCGCACCTGCCCACGGCGGGCCGATTTCGCCCGGTCGATGATCGGCCCCAGCACCGGGATCACCTCCTCGATGCGACGGCCCACCAGCGAAACCTCGTCGCTCCCCACCATCTCGGCGGCGCGTGCATTCACCAGCGTGATCGAGCCGAACGGATCGAGGCCGATAATACCGGCCGACACGCCCTCCACCACGGCCTCGGTGAAGTGGCGGCGCTTCTCGTTCATCTCGTTGGCCAGCAACAGTTCTTCGCGCTGCGATTTAAGCTGTTGCGTCATCGTATTGAAACGATTGGCCAAATCACGCAGGTCACCCCTGCCCGCCTGCACCGGCACACGCACGTCGAGGTCGCCTTCCGATACCCGACTTGAGGCAATCATCAGGTTGCGGATCGGGTCGACGAAGCGGTTGGCGAGCGCAATGCCGATCCACACGGCCGCCAGCAGCAACACCAGGGCAAGGCCCACATACATGAGCGCGAAGGTGATCTGAAACACCACGCGATTGCTCGCATACTCGCGATACTCGGTGATGTTCTCGTCGGTCAGCCGCATGAACTCCAGCACTTCGGGGTCCACCGGGCGCGCCACCAGCAGATAGGTGTCGTCGTAGCCGCGCAGCTTCACGATGGCGCCTACCATATTGGTGCGGCCGGGCTGGATCTCGGTCGGGGCGCCCTCGCCCACGCCGGTGGTCAGCGCCCCGGACAGGCGCGGCGCCGAGCCCGGCACATTGATCTGCGCCCGCATCAGCACATTGCCGTCGCTCGACATCAGGTAGGCAAAGGGCAACGAGCGCGTCGTTGCCAACGCGGTGAGGATACGCTGGAAAGTGTCCCGATCAGTCTCGAAGGTGGAGCGTGATGTCTCGAGCTCGTTGGCGACCCATATGATGTCGTCGCGCAGCACCTGCGAGTGCTCGCGCAGATAGGAACTCGCCACCACGCGCGAAGAATCGACGATGGTCCGCGTGCGCTCGCTGAACCACTGGTCGAGACCCTGGTTCAGGGAAATCATCGCCACGATGGCCACGATCAGCGCCGGGACGGCGGCCACCATGGCGAACATCGCGACCATGCGGACCTGCAGGCCCGAGCCCGCCTGCCCCCGCAACCGCGCCTGGATGAGCAGCGTCGCCTCGGTGAGCACCAGCGCGACCACGGCGAGCACCAGCAGTCCGTTGATGATCCAGATGATCGTCCAGACTTCCGGCGTCGGCTCGATATCGGTGGCGCCGATCATCACCAGGAACGACCCCGACGACACGAACACCGAGAGCATCACGATGATCAGGCCGAGCGTGCGGATCGCCTGTCGGCCGGAATTGCCAAAGACGGGGCGAGCCCTTCGCTGTACCGGCGAAACAGGTCGGATCGGCTCCGGCAATGTGTCGCTTACGAGCGTTGTCATCTATCCGAAGGCCGCAAGGGGGGCGGGAGAGCTTGAGTGTCGCCGAGTTCAGGCGACCCTTCAAGACAATTGTTGCTAAAATGTGACACCGGCTCCCGGCGCCGGTGAGGCGGACCAAGGCTGTGAGTAACGGCGAATGGGCATTTCTGCAACACACGCCTCGACTGTCACGACACTGTGAGCGGCGTCAGTGCTGCCGGCGCGACTGCTTCACGATCTCGATCGAATGGGCACGAATCTTCTTGCGCAGCGTGTTGCGGTTGAGTCCCAGCAGTTCCGCGGCCCGAATCTGGTTGCCGCCGCAGGCATTCAGCGCCATGGCGATCAGTGGCGCCTCCACCCGGTCGAGCACGCGCTGGTAGAGGCCGGCGGGCGGAAGGTTGGGCTCATACTCGCGCAGCACCTGCGCCACATGCGTCTCCACCGCCGTGGACACGTCCACCGGGCCGGAGGCCGTGGGGCTCGGCTGGCGGTCGGCGAGGTTAAGTTCGTTCTGCACGATCTCGACCGAGATGTTCTCGTCGGCATAGAGCGCCGAGAGGCGGCGAACGAGGTTTTCGAGTTCGCGCACATTGCCCGGCCACGAATAGTTCTGCATCAGCCGGATGGCGTCGGGAGCAATGGTCTTGACCGGCTCCCCCTCCCGCTGTGCCGCGCGCAGGAAATGCTGCACCAAGTCATTGATGTCGTCGACGCGCTCCCGTAGGGGCGGCAGCCGGATCGGGACCACGTTAAGGCGATAATAGAGGTCCTCGCGGAAGAGGCCCTGCCGGATCATCTGGCTTAGGTCGCGGTGAGTGGCCGCGACGATGCGGACGTTCGACTTGATGGGAGTGCGCCCGCCCACCATCGTGTATTCACCTTCCTGCAGCACGCGCAGCAGGCGAGTCTGGGCGTCCATCGGCATATCGCCGATCTCGTCGAGGAAGAGCGTGCCGCCCTCGGCCTGCTCGAATCGGCCCGACGAACGCGCCGTGGCGCCGGTGAAGGCCCCCTTCTCGTGGCCAAACAGCTCGGCCTCGATCAGGTCGCGCGGAATGGCGGCCATGTTGATGGCGACGAACGGCCCATTCCGGCGCTTGCCGAAATTGTGCAGCGCCCGTGCCACCAGCTCTTTGCCCGTGCCGCTCTCGCCGGTGATCATCACCGTGAGGTCGGTCTGCATCAGGCGGGCAAGCGCGCGGTAGATGTCCTGCATGGCGGGGGAGCGCCCCACCAACGGCATGGTCTCGCCGGGCTCCTCGGCCTTCTTCTCGCCCGAGGCCGGCTTCTTGGCGTCGGCCAGAGCGCGCGCCACCACCGAAAGTACCTCGGCGATATCGAACGGCTTGGGCAGATACTCATAGGCGCCCACCTCATTGGCCCGGATCGCGGTCATGAAGGTGTTTTGCGCGCTCATCACCACCACGGGCAGGTCGGGTCGCAGCTTCTTGATCTTGGGCATGATGTCGAAGGCATTGCCGTCGGGCATCATCACGTCGGTAATCAGCAGGTCCCCTTCCCCGCGGCTCACCCAGTTCCACATGGTGGAGAGGTTGCCGGTGGGGCGAACTTCGTAGCCGGCCCGCGTCAACGCCTGGTTCAGCACCATGCGAATGGCGGCGTCATCGTCGGCAAGCAGCACGGTGTGGCTCATTTGGCCATGGCCTCTTCAGTCGTCTCAGGCGTTGCCGGCCGCGGCGAGGCCACCGGCAAAAGGATACGGAAACGGGTGCGCCCGGGGCGGCTGTCCATGTCGACGACCCCGCCATGGTCGCCGATGATCTTGGCGACGAGCGCCAACCCCAGGCCGGAACCGTTCGCCTTGGAGGTGACGAACGGGTCGAAGATGATGGGAACCATGTCGGGCGGAATGCCCGGGCCATTGTCCTCGATGACGATTTCGAGCGGCAGCGAAATGCGCTCGGAAACGCCCTGGACCGAAATGCGGATGCCGGGCCGGAACGCCGTCGAGAAGCGGATTTCCGGCTTGCTGGTGCGTTCCAGCGCCTCGGCGGCGTTCTTTACGAGGTTGAGGAACACCTGGATGAGCTGGTCACGGTTGCCGGCCACCGGCGGCAGCGACGGATCGTAGTCCTCGGTGAAGGCAATGCCCTTGGCGACGCCGTTCTTGGCGAGCAGCTTCACTCGGTCGAGGATGACATGGATGTTGATCGGCTCGCGCTCGATCGGCCGATCGTCGCCGAACACCTCGACGCGGTCGATCAGGTCGACGATGCGATCGACCTCGTCGCGCACGAGGCGCGCCAGCGGCAGCTCATCGGGCGTCACTGACTGCTCGAGCAGCTGGGCCGCGCCACGAATGCCGGAGAGCGGGTTCTTGATCTCGTGCGCAAGCATGGATGCAAGGCCGGTCACCGACCGTGCCGCACCGCGGCTCACCAGCTGCCGGTCGATCTTGTCCGCCATGGTGCGCTCCTGGAACAGCAGCGCGATGGTCTCATCACCTTCCACCGGGGTCGCGAACACGTCCACGATGCGGTCGTCCGCTGCGTCGCCGAAGCGCGATGAGCCGACACGGACGCGGTACTCCGTCATCGGCGCATGCCGGTCCAGCACCGCCTCGAAGAGCCCGAGAATGGGTGAACCGAAAGCGATCAGGTCATCCAGACGCTGGCGGCTCAGCACGCTCAGCGAGGCGCCGAAGAAAGCCTCGGCGGCATAGTTCACGAAGACGATGCGACGCTCGGCGCCACACACGATTACCGGCTGCGGCAAAGCCTGCAGCACCGCCGCAGCGAGGCCGGGGGCTATGGACTTGCTCATGCCGCTGCGCTCCACTCCTCGGAGTACACCGTGCGGATCATCCCCAGCACTTCGGCGGGGTCCTCTGAGTTGAGCAGCCGGGCCCGCACCGGCTTGTCCAGCACGATGCCCGCCGCATCGAGGTACCAGTCGAGATGCTTGCGGGCCACGCGCCCGCCCAGCTGGCTGCCGTAGTCGCTGAGCATCGCTTCGTAGTGCTCGGCAACCAGTGCCGTCAGTTCCGTACCTCGCGGCGTGTCGTTGGCTGGCTTGCCCATCAGCCCTGCCCCGATCTGGCCTACGATCCACGGCTGGCCCTGCGCGCCGCGCCCGATCATCACCGCCGCCGCACCGGAGAGCCGCAGCGCCTCGCGAGCGCTCTCCAGCGAGGTAATGTCACCATTGACCACCACCGGCACCTTCACTGCCTCGACCACCGGACGCACCAGATCCCAGCGCGCTTCGCCCTTGTAGAACTGCTGCCGGGTCCGCCCGTGAACCGTAATCATCTGCGCCCCGGCATCGACCGCGCGGCGCGCGAGATCGGCGGCGTTCATCGAGTCCTCGTCCCAGCCGAGCCGCATCTTCACCGTCACCGGCAACGGCGTCGCCGCGACCACGGCTTCGATCAGCTTCAGCGCCTCGTCCGGCACGCGCATCAGCGCCGATCCGGCATAGCCGTTGGTCACCCGCTTCGACGGGCAACCCATGTTGATATCGACGATATCGGCGCCTGCCGCGTAGGCAATCTCGGCGCCGCGCTTCATCCAGTGCGCCTCGCAACCGGCGATCTGCACCACATGCGGCAGGTTGCCCGACTTGTTGAGCTTGCGCACCATCAGGTCCTGCCCCGTGGCAAGCGCGGCGCTGGCGATCATCTCGGATACGACGAGGCCGGCACCGAAGCGCTCGGCCAGCCGGCGCATCGGAGCATCGGTGATTCCGGCCATCGGCGCGAGGAAGGCCCGGTTGGGCAGCTCGTGGCCGGCAATGCTCAAAGCGCAGGCAAACTCAGACACCAACTGCACCAGTTTTGCTCATTTCTTGGAAGTGCCCGCAGAATAATCAAAAACACGCTCCGTGCAACAACGGATCGCCAATATGCGATGATTGATCTGCATGGGGGCCTTGCTGATCGGAGGGGCCACCGATAGACCAGCAGCGCTCCGCCGGCAGGCTCTTACGGAAAGACGATGACGGGCACAAGAACCATTGCCGCCATTGTGGTTGCGGCGGGTCGCGGCGAACGCGCCAGCGTTGGCGGCGAGCCCGAACCGAAGCAGTATCGCAAACTCGCCGGCGAGGCCGTGTTGAGCCGCACGATCAGGGCCTTCCTCGCCAGCCCGGACATCACTTGGGTGCTCCCCGTCATCCACGCCGACCATGCCGACCGCTACGCGGCGTTGCGCCTCGCCGACCAGCGACTGCTGCCGCCGGTCACCGGCGCTGCGACTCGGCAGGGGTCGGTCCTCGCCGGCCTCCAGGCCCTCGGCGCGAAGCGCCCCGACCTCGTTCTCATACAGGACGCCGCCCGTCCCCTCACTTCTCCCGAGGTGATCTCCGGCGTCGTCTCTGCCCTTAGGTCATCCGACGCCGCCTTGCCCGTCGTCCCGGTCACCGACACCATCAAGCGCTCGCTTGATGGCCGGACTGTCGCCACCACCGAGGACCGCAACACGCTCTTCGCCGCGCAGACGCCACAGGGGTTCCGTTTCCCGCAGATCCTCTCGGCCCACCTGCGCGCCTCCCGCATGCCGCGCGAATTCACCGACGATGCGGCGATTGCCGAGTGGGCCGGCCTCACCGTTGCCCTGACAAAGGGCAGTACGCGCAACATCAAGATTACCCATCCCGAGGATTTCGTCCGCGCCGAGCGGCTGCTTTCCGGTTCCTCGGGCGGAGGCCAGCAGATGGAAACCCGCATCGGATCCGGCTTCGACGTCCACCCCTTCGAGCCCGGCGATGCCGTCTGGCTGGCGGGCGTGAAGATCCCGCATACCCACAAGCTCAAGGGCCACTCGGACGCCGACGTGGCGCTCCATGCGCTCACAGACGCCATCTACGGCGCGTTGGGTGAGGGCGATATAGGCTCCTTCTTCCCGCCCTCCGACCCGCAATGGAAGGGCGCCGCCTCGTCCATCTTCCTCGCCCACGCGGTGGGACTGGTGGCTGAACGCGGTGGCCGCATCGTCAATCTCGACATTACCATCGTGGCCGAAGCGCCCCGCATCGGCCCGCATGTCGCGGCCATGAAAGCAGCCATTGCCGGCATCTGCAAAACCACGCCATCGCGCGTCGCGGTGAAGGCCACTACCAACGAGAAGCTCGGTTTCATCGGCCGTGAGGAAGGCATCGTCGCCCTGGCGACCGCCTCCATCGAACTGCCACGCCACGAGGACTGACCGCATGAAGCTGCCCCCCGACATCGCCAGCCTCGCCGCCGAAACCGTTAAGGCGCTTACCGCCAAAGGCCTCACCGTCTCGACGGCCGAAAGCTGCACCGGCGGCCTCATCGCCGGAGCGCTGACCGCCGTCCCGGGCTCGTCCGAGGTCGTCTATGGCGGCTTCGTCACCTATGCCAACGAGGCAAAGATCAGCCAGATCGGCGTGCCCTATGCGCTGCTGAAGCAGCATGGCGCCGTGTCCGAGCAGGTGGCCATCGCCATGGCGGAGGGCGCCCTCGGCACCGCCGGCACCCACATCGCCATCGCCGTCACCGGCATTGCCGGCCCCGAGGGCGGTTCCGCCGAAAAGCCCGTCGGCTTGGTCCACTTTGCCCTCGCCAGCGACGACGAGACAAAGCACGTGCGTAAGGTGTTCGCGAAGATGGACCGCGACGGGGTTCGCCACGCCACCGTGGTGCAGGCCCTCAAGATGCTGCGCGACTACGCAAAAGCCTGAGGCCGGTCTACCCGAAACGCCGGTCCGCTTCGTTCCCGAACGCGTCGATGATCTCGTCCTGCTTGGACGCGAATGCCGGCTCGGCCACCGCCGCGATCAGCGGGTTCGAAATCTTGAAGTCGATGTCGAAGCGGATGCGCGTCCCCTGCCCTTCGGGCGTGAAGGTCCACTTGCTGTCGAGGTAAGCGAACGGCCCATCGACCGCCACCGCGGTAATGGTCAGCGCCTCCGGGTCCGCCGTCACCTTCGACGTGTAGGACTGCGTGATCGGCCCGAACGAGATGGTCATCTTCGCCAGCAGCGACCCGTCCGCCTGCTTCCGCACCTCCATCGCCTTGCAGTTGGGGATGAAGCGCGGATAGGCCTCGAGGTCGTTCACGAGGTCGAACATTGCCCGCGGCAAGTGCGGAACGTGCCGCTCCAGGAACAGGTCAGCCATGGGCGAGCTTGGCCAGCCGGTTGGCGCGCAACTGCTCGAAATCCTCGCCGGCGTGGTGCGACGAGCGCGTCAGCGGCGACGACGACACCAGCAGGAAGCCCTTGGCCTGCGCCACCGTGGCGTAGGACTTGAATTCCTCCGGCGTCACGAAGCGGATCACGGGATGGTGCTTCTTGGTCGGCGCCAGATACTGGCCGATGGTCAGGAAATCGACGTCCGCAGAGCGCAGGTCGTCCATCAGCTGCAGCACTTCGTTCCGCTCTTCGCCCAGCCCCACCATGATGCCGGACTTGGTGAACATTGTCGGATCGAGCTCCTTCACCCGCTGCAGCAGCCGGATCGAGTGGAAGTAGCGCGCGCCGGGCCGGACCTTGAGGTACTTCGACGGCACCGTCTCGAGATTGTGGTTGAACACATCGGGCTTGGCCGCCACCACCGTCTCGAGCGCGCCTTCCTTGCGCAGGAAGTCGGGCGTCAGGATCTCGATGGTGGTCTTCGGCGTCTTGGCGCGGATGGCACGGATTACCTGGGCGAAGTGCTCGGCCCCGCCGTCCGGCAGGTCGTCGCGGTCAACCGACGTGATCACCACATGGGCGAGCCCGAGCTTCGCCACCGCGTTGGCGACGTTCTCCGGCTCCATCGGGTCGAGCGCCGTCGGCAGGCCCGTGCGCACGTTGCAGAAGGCGCAGGCGCGGGTGCAAATCTCGCCCATGATCATCATGGTCGCGTGCTTCTTGCTCCAGCACTCGCCGATGTTCGGACAGCCCGCTTCCTCGCACACCGTGACGAGGTTGTTCTCGCGCACGATCTGCTGGGTCTCCCGGTAGATGGGGGAGCCCGGCGCCTTCACCCGGATCCATTCCGGCTTTCGCAGCATCTCGTTCTCGGGCCGGTTGGCCTTCTCGGGATGCCGCGGGCGGGTATCGGTTCTGTCGATCAGTGTGACCAAGGGGAGTTCCTTCGCGGTTGCCCGCTTCTCTATCCCAAATCCTCCCGTCGCGCATATCGCGATCGGGCATGGCTGGTTCAACCCAGCCGGCGTTCAGAAACAGTACACAGTCACCTGTTCCTGTCCGCCAAGCGGCGCCCAGGTCAGTTCCGACGTATCGCCCGCAAGCGGCGTGTCGGCCAGCACCTGCTTGCCGTTCGCGATGGGCGTGAAAATCTGCATGTGCAGCAGCTTCTCGTTCACCCGGTAGACATAGAGCCGGATCGGCGCATCGCCGATCTTCGTCAGCGCCTTGAACTGCCGCTCCCCCGGCAGCTCCCGATAGGCCAGCACCGGCAGGTCCGAAGGTTCGAGGTCGCGTAGTTGCTGTGCGGCGCCGCCGATCCCCGTCGTCACCGCTGCGGCACAGGTCACGCTCGTCGCCGAAGCATCGACGGCGAGCGCCGGCGATGCCAGGAGCGCGAGGCCGAGCGCCAGTTGCACTCTCATTTTGCCACCACCCGTGCCACCACGATCACCAGCAGCGCACCGATGGTCGCCGTCACGATGCTGCTCACCCAGACATTGTCGATGGGCAGCCGCACCCCGGCAAGCTCCAGCACATAACCGCCCACGAACGAGCCGATCACTCCGACGATCAGGTTGCGCAGCAGCCCGCCGCCGCCCAGCACCAGGCTCGCCAGCCAACCGGCGATCAGCCCGATGGCGAGGAACACGATGATCGGCGTGATGTCGTTGGGCAGGCCGGGAATGTCGGCGGGCGGAATCATGCGGGCCTCCTCAGATGTTGAGCGCGCGCCCGTAGGCGTCGAGCACGGACTCCTTCATCGTCTCCGAAAGCGTCGGGTGCGGGAAGATGGTGTGGAACAGGTCTTCCTCGGTGGTTTCGAGCCCCATGGCGACGACGAAGCCCTGGATTAGCTCGGTCACTTCTGCGCCCACCATGTGCGCACCGAGCAGCTCGCCGGTCTTGGCGTCGAAGATGGTCTTTACCAGCCCTTCCGGCTCGCCCAGCGCAATCGCCTTGCCATTGCCGATGAAGGGGAAGCGGCCGACCTTGATGTCGCGGCCCAGCTCCTTGGCTTTCGCTTCGGTGAGGCCGACGCTCGCCACCTGCGGCTCGCAATAGGTGCAGCCCGGCACCTTGGTCTTGTCGAGCGGATGCACCCCCTTGAGGCCCGCAATCGTCTCGACGGTGATCACCGCCTCATGCTCGGCCTTGTGCGCCAGCATCGGGGGGCCCGCGACGTCGCCGATGGCCCAGATGCTCGGCACGTTGGTGCGGCCATACTTGTCGATGACGATGGCGCCCCGATCGATCTTCACGCCCAGCGCCTCGAGGCCGAGATTCTCCGAGTTGCACTGCACGCCCACGGCCGAAATCAGCGCATCGGCCGCGATCTGCGACTTCTCGCCGGTCCTCGGCTCGATATGGGCGACAATGCCGTCCTTGGTCTTTTCGACCTTGGCCACCTTGGCGTCGGTGATGATCTTGATGCCGCGTTTTTCGAAGCGCTTCTTCACATGCGCGGCAATTTCGGCATCCTCGACCGGCAGGATCTGCGGCAGCAGCTCCACCACCGTCACCTCGGCGCCCAGCGAGCGGTAGAAGCTCGCGAACTCCATCCCGATGGCGCCCGAGCCCATGATGACGAGGCTCTTGGGGAATTTCGCCGGCTTCATCGCCTCGAAATAGGTCCAGATCTTCTCGCCGTCGGGCTCGATGCCCGGCAGCACGCGCGGCCGCGCGCCGGTGGCGATGATGATGTTCTTGGCCTTGTAGGTACCCTCGCCCAGCGTGTTCTTGGGAATCGGGCCCTGCGGCTGGACGATCTGTTTCTTGGTCGGCGCCACCTTGATCTCGGTTGGCGAGGTCAGCACCGCCTCGCCCCAGATGATGTCGACCTTGTTCTTCTTCATCAGGAACTGGACGCCATTGTTCATCTGTGCCGCGATGCCGCGCGAGCGCTTGACGATGGCTTCGATGTCGAAGCCGAACTGGTCGGCCGTCAGCCCATAGTCCTTGGCGTGCGCCATGTGGCCGTAGACTTCGGCCGAGCGCAGCAGCGCCTTGGTGGGGATGCAGCCCCAGTTCGAGCAGATGCCGGCCATGTGCTCGCGCTCGACGATGGCCGTCTTCATCCCCAGCTGCGCGGCACGAATGGCCGCCACATAGCCGCCCGGGCCGGCGCCGATGACGATCAGGTCGTATTGGTCAGCCATCTCAGTATTCCTTCACCATCAGAGCCGGCTCGCCGGCGATGTTCCTGTCGTTTGCGGGCGGGCCTAGAGGCCCAGCACCTGCTTCACCAGCGGCACGAGCCCCGTGCCGATGGCGCGGGTATTGGCCGGGTCGAGGTGGATGCCGTCGGCCTTGCTGGTCGTCGCCACGGTGCCGGCGTCGAAGAAATGCACCTTCTGCTCGTCGGCGCGCTTCTTGTACTCGCGGGCGAAATCCACTGAGGTTGCGATCGCTTCGTGCGGCCCGAAATGGTTCATCATGTCGTCCCACTCGCCCAGGACGATCGGCGGCGGCGACACCAGGATGATCTCCGGGCAATCCATCATCTTGCCCGCATAGTGGCCGCGAATGATCTGCACCAGCCGCGCCATGCCCCGCCCGGCTTCGCTGGCGGTGCGTCCGTGGAACGGCTTGATGTCGTTGGTGCCGAGCATGATGATGACGAGATCGAGCGGCGAGTGGCTCTCGAGCAACGTCGGCAGCACGCGGGCGCCATTGCGGTCGGCATTGGCGAACCAGTCGTCATGCACCGTGGTGCGCCCGCCAAGCCCTTCGGCGATCACCCGCGCCTTGCCGTCGAGCCCCCGCTCCAGCGCCGTCGGCCAGCGATCCTCATAGGCATGCCGCGGTCCGCCCGGAATCGGGTTGGCCCCATAGGTCAGGCTGTCGCCATAGGCGAGAATGGTCTTCATGGATGTCTCCACACCGGAGCGCCTTCAGAAAAAGTTGCAGAATTTTTCCGGTTCGAAGGCGCGACAGTCAAATACCTCAGGCCAGCATCATCACGGGGGTTTCGATCAGGCCCTTGAACGCCGACAACAGTTCCGCGCCCAGCGCCCCGTCCACGGCGCGGTGGTCGCAACTGAGCGTCACGGTCATGAAGGTGCCCGTCTTGATCTCGCCCTTCTCGACATAGACGCGCTCCTCGCCGGCCCCCACCGCGAGGATGGTGCCGTGCGGCGGATTGATCACCGCAGCGAATTCGCGAATGCCATACATGCCGAGGTTGGAGACCGAGCTCGAGCCGCCCTGGTACTCATGCGGCGCCAGCTTCTTGTTGCGGGCGCGGGTGGCGAGGTCCTTCACCTCCTCCGAAATCTGGCGCAGCGACTTGGTATCGCAGGCCTTCACCACCGGGGTAAACAGCCCGCCCGGTACCGCCACGGCCACGGCCACGTCGGCGTGCTTGTGGTAGAGGATCGAGTCTCCGGCCCAGGTTGCGTTGGCCGCCGGCACCTTCATCAGCGCCGCCGCCCACGCCTTCATCACGAAGTCATTGACCGAGAGCTTGAACTCCGGCTTGCCGTCCTTGGACTTGGGGGCCGCCGCGTTGATCTGCTCGCGCGCCTGGAGCAGCGCATCGATCTTGCAGTCGAGTGTCAGGTAGAAATGCGGCACGGTCTGCTTGGATTCGGTGAGGCGCGCCGCCACCACCTTGCGCATGCCGTCGTTCGGCACCAGCTCGTAGCTTCCCTCGGGATAGAGCGCGAGCACCTGCTGCTTGGTCATGCCACCCGCAAGCGCGGCGCCGCCCGACGAAGCCGATGCAGCAGCCGGAGTCGCCGCGGCCTTGAGCGGTATCTTGCCCGACTTTGCGCCTTCCACGTCGGCCTTCACCACGCGGCCATGCGGGCCAGAACCGGCAATCGCCGAAATCTCGATCCCGGCCTCTTTCGCCAGCCGCTTGGCCAGCGGCGAAGCGAACACCCGCGCGCCATTGGCTGCGGGAGCGGGAGCGGCGGCCGGAGCTGCCTTGGGCGCAGGCACGGGCGCCACGGCCGAACCGGTGGTCGCCGTCGGCATCTGCGCTGCGGGCGCAGCCGCCTTCGCCTCTTCCGCCTTGGCCGGCTCGGGTGCCTTCGCGGTGGGGGCCGGTGCGTCGGTCTTGATGTCCCCGGCGCTCTCGCCTTCGGTCAGGATCACGGCGATCACCGCGTTCACCTTCACCCCCTCGGTGCCCTCGGGCACGAGGATCTTGCCGATCGTCCCCTCGTCGATGGATTCGACTTCCATCGTCGCCTTGTCCGTCTCGATCTCGGCGATCACGTCGCCGGAGGAGACCTTGTCGCCTTCCTTGACGTGCCACTTGGCGAGCTTGCCCTCTTCCATTGTCGGAGAGAGCGCCGGCATGGTGATGTTGATCGACATTGTGTCACCTACTGTCTCGCCCGCCCGGTCAGCCCGGGATCGGTCAGGTTGTTCCATTCGGCGTCGAACAGCGGCGAGGTCGCCGCCAGCGCCACGGCTTCGGGCACCCTGCCCCCCGCCCCGCGCGCCATGGCTATTCGCCGATATCCTCGTTCCAGAGTTCCGGATGGCTGGCAATGAAATCGGCCATCATGTGCTCGCACCGTTCGTCATGGCAGTCGTGCACATCCACGCCGGCCAGGGCCAACACGTCCTGGAACCCCTTGAAATTCTTGCTCTCGCCCACGACCACCCGCTTGATGCCGAACTGGATGATGGTTCCGGTGCACATCATGCAGGGGCTCAGCGTGGTGTAGCAGGTCACGTCCTTGTAGCTCTTCTGCCTGCCTGCGTTCTGGATCGCATCCATCTCGCCGTGCAGGATGGGATCACCCTTCTGCACCCGCCGGTTATGGCCTCGCCCGATGATCTCGCCATTGCGAACCAGCACCGAGCCGATGGGAATCCCGCCCTCGGCAAGGCCCTTCTGCGCCTCCTCATAGGCTGCATCGAGGAACTTCTGGTCGTCGGCGGAGAGGCTCATCCTCAGCTCCGGTAGGTCACGGCGTTCACCGCCGCGATCACCTCGTCGACGCTGGGCAGTGCCAGCTTCTCGAGGTTGGCGGCATAGGGCATGGGCACATCCTTGCCGGTGACGCGGGTCGGCGGGGCGTCGAGATAGTCGAACGCCTCGGACGTCACCACGGCCGCCAGTTCGGCGCCGATGCCGCCCTGCGGCCAGCCCTCTTCCACCGTCACCAGGCGGCCGGTCTTTTTGACCGACTCCACCACCGTCTTGGTATCCATCGGGCGCAGCGTGCGCAGATCGATGAGTTCGACATCGACGCCGGCCGCGACCAGCTTTTCGGTGGCCTGCGTTGCGTAGCGCATGCCCATCGAGAACGACACGATGGTCACATCCTTGCCCTCACGAGCGACGCGCGCCTTACCGATCGGCAGCACATAGTCATCGACCTTCGGCACCAGGCCGGTCGAGCCGTAGAGAATCTCGTTTTCGAGGAACACCACCGGCGTGTTGGAACGGATCGCCGCCTTCAACAGGCCCTTTGCGTCCGCCGCCGAGAACGGCGCAATGACGTAGAGCCCCGGAACGTGGCTGTACCACGCCGAGAAATCCTGGCTGTGCTGGGCCGCGACGCGCGCCGCGGCGCCATTCGGTCCACGGAACACGATCGGCGCCGTCACCTGCCCGCCCGACATGTAGAGCTGCTTGGCGGCGGAGTTGATGATCTGGTCGATCGCCTGCATGGCGAAGTTCCAGGTCATGAACTCGACGATCGGCCGCAGTCCGGCAAAGGCCGCCCCCACCGCGAGGCCGGCAAAGCCGTGCTCGGTAATGGGCGTATCGACCACGCGCTGCGGCCCGAACTCCTGCAGCAGGCCCTGCGACACCTTGTAGGCGCCCTGGTACTCGGCCACTTCCTCGCCCATCAGGAACACGTCCTTGTCGCGGCGCATTTCCTCGGCCATGGCCTCGTTGAGCGCCTGGCGCACGGTCATCTCGACCATCTCGACATCGGCCGGCAGGTCGGGGTCGGAAGCGATTTCAAGGACCGCGACCGGCGCTACGCCCGCCGGAGCTGCCGGCGTCGGCGCGTCCTTGGCCTCGGCCACCGCTTCGGCAGAAACCGGCTCCGGAGCGCGCTGCGCCGCCTGTGCGCTCAGGTCGTTGGCGTCCTCGCCCTCGGCCAGCACCACGGCGATCGGCTCGTTCACCTTCACGCCCTCGGTGCCCTCGGCGACCAGGATCTTGTTCACCACGCCCGAGTCTACTGACTCGACTTCCATGGTGGCCTTGTCGGTCTCGATCTCGGCCAGCACGTCACCGGGCTTCACCGTATCGCCTTCCTTGACCAGCCATTTGGACAGCTTGCCCTCTTCCATGGTCGGCGAGAGGGCTGGCATCAGGATCGTTGGCATCTTTGTGCTCCGCAGAGGGGCGATCAGGCGGCAGGGCCACCCATAGTTTATGACAGGACCGGCGCGGCCATCAGCCGAACTTTCGCCAGGCAACGAAAACGAGAAGAGCCGCTAAGCTCAGCAGGATCGCGACGCGTGCAGCCCGAAACCAGAGAGGGTAGCGGCCACCGCTGCGCGCTTCGGCTTCCACCATGGCGCGCCGTATCTGCGGCCAGCCCTCGATGAAGCGCACCAGGCTGCGGAAGGCACCGATCAGCGCGCCGCCCGTGCACCAGAAATAGCCGATGAAGAGCGCCGCCACGCCGATGGCCAGCAGCCAGACCGGCCAGTCCTCTACCACCATTCTGGCAGCGCTCCACCATGTGAGACGAGGTCACCATCATGCGGCGTTCCCGGTCGCGATGTTGAACAGCACCACCAGGATCAGCGCCCCCGTGCAGATGGCGAACAGCCCGACGCTCTTGCGAAACGTCTCGATGGCCGGGGCACCGGTTTGGCCGATACGCTGGCGCACCGCCGGGTAGTTCAGGCTCCAAAGCTCAAGCGCTGCCTGGCTGCCCTGCCCCACCGGCGCTGAGCGCCAGATCCAGGCAAAGCTCATTGCCAGCCGCACGAAGGCGTAGGCTGCCACCAGCCAGACGATGAGACCGATCGTGAAAACGATCTCGCTCATGCAGCGTAGACATCCGTCCACAGCTCCGACGGCGCCGGCTCCGGATCGGAGGTGGCAAAGTCCGCCGCCTCGGTGACGATGGCGCGGATCTCGGTCTCTATCTGCTTGAGGGTCTCCTCATTGCCGTAGCGTTTCTCGAGGATGCGGTTCTTCACCTGCTCGATCGGGTCGCGTTCGGCGCGCATGGTCGCCACCTCGTCCTTGCTCCGATATTTCGCCGGGTCGGACATGGAGTGGCCCCGATAGCGATAGGTCTGCATCTCGAGGATGTAAGGACCATTGCCCGAACGGGCGTGCTCGATGGCACGCTTGGCCGCGTCATAGACGAGGCGCACATCCATGCCGTCCACCTGCTCGCCCTCGATGCCGAAGGAGAGACCGCGCTTGGAAAAGTCCGGCTGGCCCGAAGCGCGCTCGACCGAGGTACCCATGCCATAGCGGTTGTTTTCGACGATGTAGACCGCCGGCAGGTTCCACAGCTTCGCCATGTTGAAGCTCTCGTAGACCTGGCCCTGGTTGGCCGCGCCATCACCGAAGTAAGAGATCGAAACCGTGTTGTCGCCGCGATACTTCGCAGCGAAGGCGAGACCGGTGCCCAGCGACACCTGCGCCCCCACGATGCCGTTGCCGCCATAGAAGCGATGCTCGTTGGAGAACATGTGCATCG
>ENA-UOVV01000119-UOVV01000119.1-compost-metagenome-genome-assembly--contig:-NODE-119-length-117235-cov-19.320848_pt1 | contig 117235 bp, 110 predicted proteins | sample MGYA00238155_ERZ761577 | MGnify/ENA primary metagenome ERZ761577 (study PRJEB28898, sample SAMN06268775) | compost metagenome | isolation source: Emeryville, CA | place: USA:Emeryville, CA...
ATTTGTGCGGATGACAGGAATCGAACCTGCACGGGTCGCCCCGCTAGATCCTAAGAGAAGTGCAGCATTCATTCGTATCGATTAACCAGTTGGCGTTCATTTGTTATTATATCAAATGGTTTTTTAAATTATTGGCGTTTTGCTACCCTTTTTGCTACTTCTTTTTTAGCCAAAAAAAGCTGTCGATCGAAGTTTTTCTGAATTATTCCTTCCCGATGCCGAACGGAATTCCTGAGTGCGACTTTGCTTTTTCAACAACTTTATCATCAACTCCCAGCTTCAATGCTATTTCAGAGAGAAGATAAAATGACGCTTCTTCGATTTTCTGTCGTTCTTTAGTTTTTGTCGCATAGCTGATTGCAGCCTGGAGAATGATCATAGCAATCGCTACTCCAGCGATTACAAGTAGAATTTGAGGAAGCATGGTGTAGGGTTTTGTTTTTGAATAAATCTTATATTTCAAGTTCGATTTCCGTTTCCTATGGGGCTTGAATATCATTACATAAACCCTAAAGTGATTTATGAATTGCTTCAATTGCGAACATCGAAAAGGTTGTTCCCTTCGTCTTCTACCTGAAGATTTGCGGCGATTAAGTTGTTTATTTGTCGCATTATCTGTACCCGCTTCGAATCGTCACCACGAGCGTCCTTCATTACCTGATATTCCCCGAACGCTCGTACCTCCGCGCGAGCAATCGTCTGTGCTGTTAAAAGACGATGAAGATCGCTGGATAGTTTGTCCAAACTAACATTCACCAGTCTCTGGAGCAGCGCATTTGTCTGCTCCAGATTCTTAATATACTTTCCTACCATTTCGCCGCCAGGGCGTTCGTCGACTTCGTCTCCGAATTCGCCGCTTAACCCACACTCGATAAAGAAGTTTTTCAATTTTTTGGTATCATCGACCTTTGGGCGGCCGTTACCAGCTTCCCACTGCGCAATACGGCCTTTCGGAATCCCGGTTTTGTCGGAAAGCACTTGCTGGCTCATGCCCAGCTTTTTACGTAACTCTTTGATGTTCATGTAAAAAGGAATTATCGATAAAAAAATTTATCAAAAAGTTTGGTTTTGATAAACAAGTTTACCATTTTTGTCCTGCATTCGATGCTGTGCATTAAATGCTGTGCATATGATGCAGACGCTAATATAATAATAATTTATGCGAACAGTGGTTTTTCCCAAGTACAGGCTTTCGTGCGAAGCAATCAAAAGAATCAATTCAAAAGAAGTTCGGCAGGAGCTTTTGCCAATTTTCAATATCACAGAAGGTCAGCTCATTCGGAAAATTAAAAATAACAGACCGAATGGCGACTTAACAACGCTGGCTGCCATTGAGGTCATTCAAAGGAAAACGAAATTAAAGCGGGGAGATCTTCTAGAGGAAGTGGATTCGAAAAGACGAATTCGTAACACTAAAATAGCAAAGTAGCTGGATTCCTTTTGAAATATTCTGTTAAAAATGACTCAAGCTCAAATTCGCAAGGAACTAAATGAACTGCAAATCTATGCAGCTGGGTTACATCAGAAAATCCAGTTGCTTAGCAAGAAGCTGAACTGTGTCTACGGTTCGGCTCCCCGGAAACGGGATATCGATTTAAACGCAGCTATGATCATCGAAAAAAGAAACAGGAAAATAAAAGCCGTAGAGGCTTCAAAATAGGTATATAGGCATGCAATCATAGGTACTTTAATGCTTCGACGCGGCTCGTTTCTACGAGCTGCACTTACCGGGATGGCGGAATTGGTAGACGCTACAGCGGAGTTGGGAGGTGACCAAGGTGAAAGTCCTAAACTGTTCTCCCGTGCAGGTTCGAATCCTGCTCCCGGTACTTATGCTGATGTGGCGGATTGGAAACGCACTTGAATTTACGGGGGTAGGCTCAAGAAGGAAAAGGGTTCGATTCCCTTCGTCAGCACAGAAATCTTACCTCACTATTTTTTTTATAAAATCCTAAACAATGATTCTTCTTCAAGTAATCGGTCACCTGGGCCGAGACGCTGTTGTCAGCGTTGTTAATGGGAGAAAAGTAATTAATTTCTCTCTTGCTCATTCCTACACATACAATGACAAGGATGGGCAAAAGATATCGGCTTCAATCTGGGTTAACTGCTCTTATTGGACGGAAAAGACAAAGGTTGCTGAGTATCTGCAGAAAGGAACGCAGATTTACGTGAAAGGGATGCCGTCTGTTGATTCGTACAAAAATCAATTTAATCAGACTATCCCTCAATTACGCCTTCGTGTTGACGAAATTCAATTGCTCGGTGGAAGACGTGACCAACCAGAAGAGCGGCCTCAATTTCAACCACAATCACAAGAAGTCATTCCTCCTTCTTCTGTCGATGATCTTCCCTTCTAAAATTAAAATCCTAAATCATGAACCTTTTTTTCTACCTATCGATTGTGATTATCGCCTGCGCTGCTGTTTACTTTTTTTGCTCTGTCGGCGAGTACAAAAGACTTATTGACGTGTATCAATTTGAACAGCACCTGTGGTCGAAAAAGAAAATTCAAGAAACAGTCAAAAAGATTAATTCAATTGAAAACCGTTGGTTTGGATTTGCATGCCTTTGGATAATTCTCATGTTAATTGGAGTCAACCACCATCGCAAGCAAGTAGCAGAAAAGAGGCAGGAAATTCAAAATGTAGCCACATGGAAGTAACAATTCAGATCAACGAGGTCGGATTTGTATTAATATCGGTAGTCTTCGTAATTCTTTTTTACAAAGTTAGATCTGACCGGGAAGCTGTGAGCCGATACCCACAGGCAGTTAAGAAAAAAGATAAGCAACCTACCCTTTTTTAATATTCCTATAATGAACCTGACTAACGATTCAGTTGAAAGAGTTAGAAGCGCATCGATCGTCCAAGTATTAAGCTCCTATATCTCATTAAAGCACAAAGGAGCCTCGCATGAAGGCTGCTGTCCATTTCACAACGAAAAGACGCCGAGCTTTAAGGTAAGCGAGGCTAAAGGAATTTATAAATGCTTCGGCTGCGGTGAGTCCGGCGATGTGATTCGATTCGTGATGAATCACGAAAAATTAAGTTTTATCGATGCTTGCAAAAAAATTGCTGATATCAGCGGAGTTCAGCTGGAATTTGAAGAGCCTGCCGATAAAGCAACCTGGGAAAAAAAGAAGTCTGCGATTGAACAGCAAGAGGCAGTTCTCGACTACGTTGTTCCTATATACAAGAAAAAACTTCTGGATCTTCCCGAGGATCACCCGGTGAAAACTTATCTCGCTGGGCGCGGAATTACAGAAGATCAGATCCTTGAGTGGAACCTCGGGTGGGCTGGTGAAGACTGGCACTTCATAACACCTCAGCTTATTAATAGAAATATGTTCGATCCTGCGGCAAAGCTTGGTATCATCCGCCGTGCAAAAGTTGAGGGGAAAAACTACGATGGCTATCGATCACGTATTATTATTCCGATCACTGACAGGGTTGGCCGATTTATTGGCCTTGCTGGGCGTTTTATCGAGGTTTCTCCTGATGATAAAGGGAAAGACTACCCGAAGTATATAAATCCCGCAGAATGCGAGATTTATAATAAAAGCTCAGTGCTTTTTGGCCTCGATAGGGCCGCAAAAGCCATAAAAGAAAAAAGATTTGCTTACGTGGTGGAGGGCTATATGGATCTGATCACTCCTTTCAATCACGGAATTGAAAATGTTGTAGCAACCTGCGGTACTGCGTTCACCTCTCAGCAGATTCAGTTGCTAAAAAAATATACTCAACATGTTGCTATTTGGAGGGATAACGACCAAGCTGGTAAGAGTTCTTTCGCAAAATCGATTGAGGCTTTGCTTTCCGAAGATTTCAGGGTGGAAACTGTTCAATATGACGGGAAGGATCCAGATGAGTTTGTATTGAACCAGGGGGATGAGGTGAAGGAACCTGTCCGGAAAGACGGCGTGATTGCGAGGGCGCACGAGTTGAACGCTGACGCTGGAGATGATCTCCATGCGAAAGCTAGGGTTAAACAGTACGTTCTTCAGCTGCTGTCGAATATTAATAATGACCTTATCCGTGAGCAGTATCTCGAACACCTGTGCAAGGAATTTTCGTGGAAGGTGACTGATACGAAAAAGCAGCTGTTGAAATTGGTTGAGGAGAAAAGCGAAACGAAAGAGTTGGCTGATGATCCCGATGGCGTCAAACTCCCAACCTGGGTAACAAATGAGCAGAGAGAAGCTTTTTTGGAAAATGGCTTTATCCCTGTTTCAAGAAAAGTCGACGGAAAGCAAATTATCGGGTACTACAGCTTTTCGAGTGCGGGGAAAAGTCAAATTACTAACTTTTTGGTCGATCCTCTATTTCATGTCTACGCAGGGCAGGAAAGCCGATATCTGCTTCGAATCAATAACGGGAAACGATCGGCTGTGCTGGATGTTCCCGCTAAAATGATCCCTTCTCCCGATCAATTCCAAAGTATCTCTGTAAGCGAAGGTAACTTCATGATTTTTGGATCGGCAAACCAATGGAAACGAATAGCCAGTGAACTTTTGGAGAATTTTCCACGCTGTATTGAATTGACGAGCCTAGGTTGGCAAACATTCTCGTTCTTCGCTTATGTCGATCGTGTCTATGTACCTGGCGAAGGCTTGAAAATGCTCGATAACTTCGGAATTGTCAATCACAAGGGTGAGAATTTCCTGATCCCGGCAAGCTGTGAAGCGTACCGACAACTTCAACGTACTGGAGAGGATCCCTACGAAAACGATCGCTATCTCACGTACAAAGAAAGTCCTGTGAGATTCGAGGAATGGGCCAAACAAATGAACCGAGTATATCCCAACCGTCAGGGTCTGGTGGCCATTGCCTTTTCGATTCTCACCATGTTCCGCGATATAATATTTGAAGTCGACAACAACTGTCCACACTTATACGCATATGGGGAGCCTTCGTCCGGTAAGAGCAAATGGGCTGAATCGATAACGGCTTTATTTTACTTCAAACGCCCGGCGTTCAACGTGAACTCCGGTACTGACTTTGCCTTCTTCAATTACATGCAGCGTTATATAAATTGTCCGGCACACCTCAACGAAGTTGAGATTGAAACAATAAAGCCGGAGTGGTTTCAAGCCATCAAGGGAGCCTTCGACGGTGAAGGCCGCGAAAGAGGTAAAGGTGGAAGCAAGAATAAAACGGAGATCATGCGGGTAAGGAGTACGCTTATTCTTACCGGGCAAAAGCTGATCACAGCCGATGATAATTCAGTTGTAACCAGGAGTATTATTGAGCCATTCAGCGTAAGAGATAATATGACGGAGGATGATCGCAAGGCCTACGAGAAGCTGAAGGAATGGGAACTGATTGGATTGAACAGCATTCTCGTTGAATTGCTTGCTCACCGAGCCTATTTTCAATCTCACTACAAAGAACGACTGAATAACCAACTCAGCGAATGGAGGCTGAAAAAACAAGAAGCCAGACAATTGAATCAACGTATCCTTCAGAACTACGCGCACCTAGCCACCTGTTATGCAATGATCGCCGACCATATCAATCTACCGGAAACGAAAGAGGAATTCATTGAGTACTGTTTTGAAAAGGCCATAACATGGAGTCAATTTATCCGAAACTCTGACACGCTTGCTGAGTTTTGGCGCACACTTGAATTCCTGGTGGATTCTAAGCAAGTCAACTCCGGGTGGGATTATCTTATCGAAGAATCTGTTTCAGTTCGAATTAGGAAGGGGAATAAGGAGGAGGTCGATGTTGCATTGGACGCGCCGACGAAGGTTCTGTATTTGCGATTGAATAACGTTCACAAATTATTCCAAAGCGCATTCAGATCTCGCACAGGTAAAGAAGCAATGAACATCGAGACCTTGCTCCACTACCTGAGTTCACGGCGATATTACCTCGGCCCGGTAAAAAGTAAAACGTTCAAGCGATTCACTGGATCTGATGAGCTCGTGACACAGCCTGGCAATGGACTCACCCCGGCCAGCCAACGAATCGAATATCAAAAAAAGTTAGAGGTTCAAAAGAGCAGCTGTTACGCGTTCAGATATGACGAGTTAAACCTAAATATCGAACGTGAGGATACGGTCATGACCGGAGGTGCCCCGCTTCCAGAGGCACTGGGTGAAAATGAAAATTTTTCACCAATTCCGACTCCGGATCCCGAATTGCCGTTTTAGCGAGATTTTAAAAATTTCGGGCTTTGCTAGAAAACTGACGAAAATAGTGCCTCTTAGTGCCTCTAACCATAATTATTTAAAAATCAAATAAATATCCTCTTAGATGTTGGAGGCATACTACCAACTTTCGGAGGCACACAGAGGCGCAAGGAGGCACGGGAGGCACGGAGGCACAAAAAAACAGAATCGAAAACCCCAAAAAATAAAAAAATGCCAAAGACACTCGACGAGAAAATCAACCAGATTTCTGACCTCTATGAGGAGGGGAAGGACTGCCTTCGTTCTATTTACCGGGAGGATCCGGCTCATCGCCGGTTAAATGAAATTCTGAGCAGTTTGAGGGATATCGCTGCCGAAGCAGTTCAGAAATATTGCATCCTATGCGATTGTAAATGCGGATTCAGATATGGAGGATCCGGACTCGCCGCCGAAGAATAATCTATGTTCAATCGATTTAAAATGTAATAAGGTATGAAAATTAAAGGGAAGTACAGGCCAACGGCAAAGGGTTATTTTAGTGCCGTTTGTGGCTTAGAAACAGGAGTACAGCAAGCAGGTGTTCAAATGGTTCAATCTCTGGATGTTGATCAAAACTTAACACGCATGAAATCTTAATCTTCGAAAATCAGTAGTAATGAATAATTCAAAAATAGAGTGGACAGATCACACATTCAACCCTTGGTGGGGGTGTGTGAAAGTTTCATCCGGGTGTAAGAACTGTTACGCTGAAACACTTGATAATCGAGGAACGAAAAGAAGAAAAGCGGTCAAAGTTCAGCAACAGAAAAACAGTAGTAGACGGCATAACCTTCGATTCGCAGAAAGAAGCCTTCAGATACTCTCACCTTAAGTTACTCGAAAACGCAAAACTGATCCACAACCTACGATTACAAGTACCCTATGAACTCAACCCCGGAGGAACCCATTCGCTGAAGTACGTAGCTGATTTTGTCTACGAAGAAAACGGAGAAACAGTAGTCGAGGATGCGAAGGGATTCCGAACCAGGGAGTACAGGAAGAAAAAAAAACTAATGCTAAAAGTTCACGGAATAACAATTAAAGAAACATGAACAAAACATTCTATCGCGTCTGCAACCAAGACACCAAGCAAGGGCTCTGGTACGACCAACAGGGGGTGTTTACCGGGCTTATTCACAACAAATTCAGTTTCTGCGCAAACGCGAATCTTCAAATGCCGTTCGATTCAGATATTGTCGGTTGGCTTTCTGCTACTAAAAGCCTAAAGGAATTGTTCGCGTGGTTTACTGAATCAGATATTTCCAGACTTGAGAAGAGCGGATTCTTCATCTACGAATACACAGCCACCGAGTTCAAAGAATACCAGAACCACTGGGTTATCAGTCAAAAAACTTCAGTACCCATCCGGAAGATCGAGCTGAGCGAACTCTCAGTAATCCTTTAATCACAACATTAATATCAGAGAAGTATGACAGAACAAGACACCCGCGAAAAGGCCGCCGCCTTCCTCGACGAGATCAGGGAGGGAGTGGCGAAAATTATTGAACAACCCGGCAAAGGGTTTGACTTCTCAAAGTACGTGAAAGAGTTTGACAAAGAACACAACTGCGGAACCGTTGCCTGTATGGAAGGGTGGATTCCTGCGATAAGGCCGGACTTAGCGCAGTGGAAAAACTCGCCTGATAAAACGTTGGGGCGGCTTTGTGTCTGTTGCCAACATATTTATTCACAGTTAATTTTTAGTACAAATGAAAAACAGTAATTCAAGTGTTGAGCCGACAACTGAAACGGCAATAGCACAAAACCGCTTGTTATATGACGGGCAAAAGGTGCGTGCAAATTGGGATGGTAAATTAGGTACAGTTAGAAAGCTTTACAGAGAACCGTTTGCTTTTAATGAAAGCTATCAATATTATATAGACTGGGATAATGGTCATTGGGGCATCGCCTCGGAGAGTGAATTGTCGCCTGTCATATAACACTCCTATTTGCGATCGGAATAAACAGCAAGCTCGGTTTTTCTCTTGATAAAGAAGGGGTTCCTATTGGTTGCACACTTTGGACGGCTCTAACCATTAGCGGTCGGCAAGATGATATTGGTGAGCGAAAATTAGATAGAAAGGCTTCCTTCTCCGAAGTGTCCGACCTCTGGATTCGAACAGCTGAAAGAATCAGAAAAGGGGAGTTGGATGATTTCTTAATCTTCGAAAATCAGTAGTAATGAATAATTCAAAAATAGAGTGGACAGATCACACATTCAACCCTTGGTGGGGGTGTGTGAAAGTTTCATCAGGATGTAAGAATTGTTACGCGGAAACACTTGATAATCGCTGGAACGGTGGTCACTGGGGGCCTAGATCATCAAGGAAGGCAATGAGTGAACAATATTGGAGGCAGCCTCTGAAATGGAATAAGGATGCTGAAAAATCGGGTGTTCCTGCAAAGGTGTTCTGTGCAAGCATGGCTGATGTGTTTGAGGGTCATCCGGATACATTGCCTCACTTGGACAGGTTATTTAGCCTGATAGAAAAAACACCAAATCTGATATGGCAGTTGCTCACTAAACGCCCACAAAATATTTTACCGTTGTTAACTGTCAACCGTCCGCATTGGCTAAAAAACTTTCCCGAAAACATCTGGATCGGCACCAGTGTTGAAGATCAAAAGACAGCAGATGAAAGGATTCCGCATTTGCTCAAAGTCCCTGCATCAGTACGGTTTCTAAGCATGGAACCTTTGTTAGGGCCGGTTGAGTTTTCGGATGTCACCGGTCGGACGGATTATCCCTCTGTATTAGGGAAGCCCGCACTTGCAGGCATTCACTGGGTTATTGTCGGCGGCGAATCAGGCCCTAATGCAAGACCTATCAATCCAGGTTGGGTAAGAAGTATTCAAGGACAATGCTCGGCTACTAACATTCCCTTCTTTTTCAAACAATGGGGAGAATGGGGGCTAGACGAATATGGAGTAATGAAAAAGGTTGGAAAGAAAGCAGCCGGGCGCCTTCTGGATGGAGTAGAATACAATGAATTCCCTCAACTAATTAATCAATTAAAATGAACCTGCCATTCACAAGATATATATACGGAAGGGAAACCAACTTCCCTGAAAAAATATTGCAGGGCGTTTATGAGGCCGGAATTATCAGCCGCAGGGAACAGATTGACCTGCTTGATTGCAACCGACTTTCAAAACAAATCGTAAAACCTAAACTTCACACCATCCGCCCTAACAAGAAGGGGGCTTGGAAACCGGGCGTGATGATCGACTTTGTTTTCTGGTCAGGTCGGCCCTACTGGTCAAGACCTGTGAGATTCGCGCCTAGATTACCTGTAGTAAGTACGCAGAAGATTCAGATCATGTACTTCGAAAACTCACCAATGGTGGCAATTAAGGATGAATCAGGCAGAATGAGGATTCTTAAAAAAAATGAGATCGAAGCTCTTGCCCACAACGATGGCTTCGATTCAGTCAGTCAATTCTTCCAGTGGTTTGATAAAGACTTCTTCGGCTCTCTGATTCACTGGACAGATTTAAAATATTAACTCACCAACCAGTCAACTCAACTAACACTTTTGTAAAAATCATTCAATGATAAAAGAAAACCTATACACGCCTGGTCGCATCAGAACGTTTACCGGAAAATATGTTAGTCCGATTCTGATCACTCCCGACCAAGTCGATATAATCGATATTGCTCATTCGCTTTCTATGCAGTGCCGTTTCGGCGGCCACGCTCGGCGATTCTACTCAGTCGCCCAACATTCAGTTCATGTTGCTGATTTAGTTAACAATTCCGACCTGTCTCTCGCTGCTCTATTGCATGATGCATCCGAGGCATATATGGTAGACCTTCCGAAGCCGATAAAAGAGCTGCTTCCGGATTACGTCAAAATGGAAAATCGGGTAATGTCGGCTATCGGAGAAAAATTCGGGATTCCAAAGGAAAAGTTTGATTCTGTAAAGGAGGCTGATCGGATTGCATTGGAATATGAATGGGAATCAAACGTTGTGGCTGAGGCAGATATCAGATGCTGGTCACCTTCAGAATCATACCAACACTTTATTGATCTTTTTAAAATACTTGTATGATTAAGCTGACGTATAAATCAAAACCGAGAAACTTCACCAAAGAGGAGTCATTGCTTGTCCTGAATATGATTGTTGTAAAATGGGAGTTGCTTACCCTCCTGGATGAGCTTAAACACACCGCTATATATCGGCATAAGATTAAAATGCTCGTCAACCAGCTACTCGGTGAGTTAACTTCCGAATTGTCTGGTGGGATTCTCGATATGTGGGGGGTGGAGGATGAGGCATTGTATGAATTAATGGAGACTCAGAAAAGCATCATTCAGCAAATTTCCAAGCTTCGCCCTGATCTTCAGTTTGGGCTCAACGAATTAATGAAACATTTTTTCAACGCTCCTGAACTTGTTCTTCATAGAAATGGAATAAAATTCTAGTCACATGGAATCTCATAAAAAAATGCTTTGGAAAACAAATTACAATTGCAAGCTCAGTTGTAACGGATTTATCCACCTCGATATCGCACCTAATGGTATTCCGCTCGAAAAAATCGGACAGATTTTTGCAGTAGAGACAGAGGACAATAGCCATCCGCCGGTATCCGTCGAGCTAGTTGATATCGCCAAAGTAACAGTGGAAAAATTGCATAATGTCGACACGATCAGTAGCCACGGGATGGACAAATACGATTTCATTCAGTTCATGAAGAATAAGATTCCGACTATAAATTCGGAAACCGTCCTCGGAATTTACATCTACAAAAAGCCTCAACAAATTCAGTAATTTAAAACCCCGATAGCCGTGAAACCTACTCATTTTAACGTAAAAATTCCAGTGAAGGCCTACATCTGGAAATATCTCGCAGCCCGGTATGGCTTCCCGTTGGAAGTGAAGGCTTCAACTTCATTCGGTGATATTGTTCTCACCAAGTTGAAGGACACCACCAAAACGAAACTGTCCAGCTACGATTTGAATATTAAGCTCAGATCTTACAATTCTGTGTTGAGGGTGCTGATTCCATGGGATTACCTGTATCGTATCAACCAGGAGCTTTCACCGTCGGTAATTGTCAGGCTGAACAATTTCTTTGAAAATCAGTTCCGTGAAGAGCTGCATCGATACGTTCAGGCGTTGACCGACACTGGAGAGACGGTGAAGGAAGCAATCGAAAAATTTGCCGAAAAATACGGCATTGAACTTGATGAGGATGTTTCCTTCGACTGTTTGAAAAAAATGGAATATCGCGACAGAATTGCCGTAAAAACAGCAAGTCAGATTCCTGATGCAGTTAAAGCTGATATCAGTTACCTGAGCAACGTTGTGAGAAGATTCCAGCAGGCGACAGGACGAAATCAGCTTTCGCTGTTCTAATTACCTGTCCTTTCTACCTCCTTATTCTTTCCTGAATTTCGGCGCATGTACAACCTCTATGCGCCAATACAACACCTACGCCGGGTGCAACCTGCGCCCGGAGGGCTGTGCCTTACCGCTTTTGCGAAGTGGGAGGATGTACAAACTTGGCCGACTGCAAATCCCGAAACCGGAGTTTTGGAAACTCCGATCCTATTGAGGCCTGGCGCAACATGGTACAGGCTGAACGCGATTGATAAGGGTCGTGTCTTATCAGAAATTGACAAAGAGGATCACAATGGGCCATTCATTGAAACTACCGTCACTGGAGAGCTTTCCGGCGACAACATCAATATTCTTTTATCAATTCAGGCCATGCGGTTCCACCAGTATGTTCTACTGGTTAAGGATCGTTCCGGCGTTCACCGGCTGATCGGTGATCGTCAGGCCGGTGCAGATTTCCGCTATGATTATAATTCCGGTGATTCTTCTTCCAACAGAAGGAGAACTGTTCAGTTTGTTTGGCAATCACCGGATCCTGCTCCAATCTACCTGGCTCCTGATACGATTGTGATTGATGACGCTGAGTACACATTACCTGTGGCAGTGCAGGGAGATTTCGGAGACGACTTTAACGATGATTTTTTTAACCACGATTAATACGATGAAGCGATTTTTCACCCTACTGATTTCGTTGGCATTGATTTCCGCGGTGAATGCACAGACGCCGATTAACGACACTGCCGCACTACGCAACTACATCAATACAGTTATCGTTTCAAACGGTGCCAGGCTGCTGACAGCTACCCATTTTAACACTGTATTTAACGGAATTGCCAATCTGATGAAGGCCTATGCTGTTGACAGCGCATACATCAGCAACGACACAATTTATCTCACAAGGCGCGGGGGATTCCCGTCAATTTCATTGAAATTACCGGGCTTAACCGGCGGCGGATTAGAGATAGATCCGACCGTTCCTGCGTTGGTGAAAGGAATAACACCTGCAGATACCACCCGGTGGGGGAAGCCTTATATCGATTCGATTTTCCGCAGTAACGATTCCGTTTATTTCTACAAAAACGGTCAAAAGATTTTGGCCTATATCGATAGTGTCGGTGCCGGCGGAGGCGGTGGAGGGCCGGAAGTCGATCCGACCGTTCCTGCGTTGGTGAAAGGAATAACACCTGCAGATACCACCTGGTGGGGGAAGCCTTATATCGATTCGATTTTCCGCAGTAACGATTCCGTTTATTTCTACAAAAACGGTCAAAAGATTTTGGCCTATATCGATAGTGTCGGTGCCGGCGGAGGCGGTGGAGGGCCGGAAGTCGATCCGACCGTTCCTGCGTTGGTGAAAGGAATAACACCTGCAGATACCACCTGGTGGGGGAAGCCTTATATCGATTCGATTTTCCGCAGTAACGATTCCGTTTATTTCTACAAAAACGGTCAAAAGATTTTGGCCTATATCGACAGTGTCGGTACCGGCGGTGGTTTAACAGAAGTTGAGGTTGAGGAGATAGTCGGTACTGCAATAAGTGACTCGTTAAGTCGACCTTTCACGGTTCCGATCGGCGGATCGCTCGACGCAACCCTGACTTCCTCAGGTGTCGATTCGTTACATCTTGAGAATGATGTGCTTAACCCAGGGAACAATAAATTATATGGAACAAACAGCGCGGGCGTGAAGGGATGGTACGACCAACCGAGCGGAGGGGAAGGCGGCGGCCCAACCAACCTATCGCTTTCCAAATCCTCGACGACAAACACGATTAGTAACGATAATGGTACTGGAGTCGTATTGTCCGTTGCGACAGGTACAGAGGCTGGACTCATGTCCGCCGCCGATAAACGCCGATCGGATACCTCGACAACGATTCGAAATGCAATCGCTGATGGAGATTCCACGGCTCATGCGATCGGCCCGGATGCCGACACGCTCGTTTTGAAGCGGATAAAATTTGTTGCCGGGGCGGGGATGAAAATTTCAAAGTCGCACACCCTCGATCAGCTCACCTATACGTTCAGTCGAGGTGTTACAGATACGCTCCTCTCTACCGGCGACCACGAAATTCCGGCTGGCCGATCTTTCGATATTTTTCTTCATCCCGGTGCGGCGACCACTACGATTTCGACTGCAACGTCGATCAGCCTATTGTCGGATGAGGGAACGGACGGATTGGAGATTCGAATTTTTGCTGGCCCATCTGATGTGTATGATATAACCGGTTTTGGCACGGCTGGAACAACCCTTTTTTCAAACTTCTCAGTCACCTCCGGTGATATCGGGGTTAGGATAATTGACGAAGCACCGCCAACCTCAATCAAGTCTGGACAGTGTTTGATTTATCGAGGAAAGAGAATTGGTGGTCTGACATTCTATTACAGGATAAAATGATAGGAATGAAAAAACTTTTTTCACTGTTTTTTTTTGCTACGATTTTCTCCGCGTCATTCTCGCAGGTGATAATCACGAAGAAGGTTAACATGCGAAGCATGCACCACATCGGCACCGAGCCTGTGTTGCATATGTCACCGACTTCTTTTACTGATTTTACCTCAACACCCGGAGTTGCGTCTGCATACAAGACCTTTACAATTTCCGGCGATAATTTGCTGGCGAATGTCAACGTTTCGGTGGGGGATAACTTCGAAATAAGTACGTCCCCGACCGGTGAATTTGGAAGTTCCGTCCTGTTAACGGTGGCAGATGGCAATATTATTGGTGAACCGGTCACCTTGTATTTCAGAATGGCTTCAACCGCAGAGCTTGGCACGAATGACGCTGACCTGGTTGTTTCGTCGAGCGGTGCAACGACAATTACAATTCCAATATCAGGGATTGTTGCCGTTCCTACACCAACGCTTACCGTCAATCAAACCAGCCTTCCGGCATTCAACACTACGGCCGGGACCGCTTCAAGTTACAGCACCTTCACCGTTTCTGGCCAGCACCTGACTTCAAACGTGACGGTGACCGCTCCTTCTCACTATGAATTAAGCACATCATCTGGCGGCCCCTATACAAGTCCTCTTACACTTATACCGGCTGATGGGGTGTTGGCTACTACAACGATTTATGCTCGTATTTCAGCGTCAGCTTCCACCGGCACACCAAGTGGGAATATCACCATTTCAGCAACTGGAGCAACGACGAAGAATGTCGCTGTTTCTGGAACGGTAACCGCGCCAGGAGGCCTCTATGATACGATTCAAGTTAACTTCTACGATTCGGCAAACAATATCGGTAAGATCCTTCGTCCTGCCCCTGATCTTTGGAATAACTACTCAGTGGCCCTGACTTCGACTCTGACGTCGAACAACCCGAGTGCTTATCTGCAGACGAAGACGGGAACAGCAACCGGTGTACGGGTGCAGTGGATTGCGAATACCTCAACGGTTAATGGATATAGTGACAACACAAACGCTGGTGCCCAATCGAATTATGGTGCAGGGAACACAATGAATTTCCCGGATAGTGTCTTCCAATCTGCAAGGTTCTCGACACAGTCGCCGAGTACAATGAATATCACTGGGCTTGACGATGGAAAAACCTATAAAATACGTGCTGTGGTTTCCCGAAATTCCGCAACATCAAGGCCGGTAACCTATACCCTAGGTGAGCAGTCGGTTAACGTGAATGCTGCATTAAACCTGACTGACGTGATCGAGTTTGAAAATGTTACACCGGTTGGCGGAACCATCACAATTTCGATCACATTCACAAACCAGTTCAGTTACTGTAACGCGCTTCAAATTATATACGAGAAATGATGAAGCATTTAATTTATTTGTTAATCGTGGTTGCTCCATTGGTCGCCAAAGGTCAATGGACAACCACTACGGTTAAGATTACATCTGGTTCCAATACCGCCAATGCGCAATTGTATCTTCCTCCCAGTTACAATGTCAACGACGAGAAGAAGTACCCTTTCATTTTTTCTGCACATGGTTTTGGGGAAGGACACAACAGCGGATCCTACAACGTTTCCAGAATTCTCCAGGCCGGGTTACCGAAGGCCGTTGTTGACGGCAATACCCCGGCAGTTACGGTTGAGGGGACAACATATGAATTTATAATTTTGGCTCCCCAGTTCAGCATACAAATTTCCCCTACATCGTTTCCATTTATCATCAAGGATATTCTGGAAAAATTAAAATCGACGTCAGGGAAATACAAGATTGACACATTGATGATGTTCACCACAGGATACAGCGGCGGGGGATTGGTGTCTCCTGGTGTTATTTCGCAGGTAAGCACGAATGATTCAACGATAGTCAAGAAGTTTTCTGTGCATGTGCCGCACTCCCCTGCGCTGAATGACGTAAATAAGCCGGAGCTCGCCGCTCGCGCACAGCGGTACGATGCATATATCCTCGGGTTCGCGGGTGCTTTATCGACGTCCGGAGAAGCTTCATTTCGCGAAGGGGCTCAAGATCTTCAAGCACAGGTAAATGCTGCGACCGATCCCGATTTATTTCCCTACATGATTCTGTTGTCGGGGCACGGTCACTCCGGGTTTGAGGTGCCGTGGGGAACATCGTATTCAATCCCAGGCCTCGGCTACAACGTGTATGAATATTTAGTACGTCACAGTAAGAGATTCAGATATCCGCCATCGGAGAACGAACCACCACTTGCGAATGCAGGGTCGAATCAGTCGATTACCCTTCCAACGAATTCTGTGACGTTGTCTGGATCCGGAACCGATTCTGACGGAACGGTTGTGTCCTATTCGTGGTCGAAAATCTCTGGAGGCTCAGCGACGATAGTTTCACCAACATCGGCGACGACCAATGTTACGGGGCTGTCAGCAGGTACCTATGTGTTTCGGCTTACCGTGACGGATAACGCAGGAGCCACAGGAAGTGCAGATGTCACCGTGATCGTGTACGCTGCCGGAGAACAGAAGAAATTTATAACGGTTGAGCAACGTCGATTAAAATTCGAGAAGTAGCCTGTCCTTCTTATTCAAAAATATCAAGGGTAAATTGCTATGAATAACGTATCCCTGATGGAACCTAAAGTTGTGACCCCAATTGCTTACGGATGTTCGATCTTATTGGCCACGATTTCGCAAAGCCCGACACTTATTATAGTCGGAGGAATAGTCTCGGTGCTTGCTGGAATAAACTATTGCCTGGACATTGCAAATAAGTGGGAGGCTCGAAAGAAAATGAAGCGCGAGCAAAAAAATATCACAAATCCAAACCCTTAATAAAATGGAATTTTTTCAAATCATTGCAGACTACATTCGCAACGAACTCAACTTTGTCGTTGTAATTCTCGTCCTGGTTGGGGGATTCGGCGCACGTGTTCACTTAAAAAAGTGGAAAGTCGTCGCTGCGACTAAGGCCTTAGTCGGCGGCTCTGCGCTTGTTCTTGGGTATATTCTCACGCTGTATTTCGCTGACGCTTTGTTAATGAAGGATGCCCCAAGCATTTTCTTTAGCTACTGCTTCACGGCTTTTATGTACCCCTTTATTAAGAAGCCCTTCAACAGGGCTATGTGTAGAATTACCGGGGCTGATTTAAATGAGGTTGATGAAGCAGCCGACGACGATGATGATGGGAAGAACTTAGGGACTCCCGACAATTTATCGACAGGGACTTTTCTTCCGAAGTTTCAACCTTCGTATAAACCAGATTAGAATGATGGAGAAACGATTTCTCTTTTTCGCCGGGTTAATCGTTGGATTGGCGGCGATGATAATTATTGTCTCGGTATTATGCACGCCTGGTTCGGATCGCTCTCGGATTGCTCAGGTAATACAGCCGGAAATCGTCCGCGTAAAGGAGGTGGATTCTTCGTTCGTAAAAGCGAAGGATTCGATTTCTCACGTGGCTGATCGGCGAGCCGATTCTATTGCGCTTCTTCGTGCTCAGCTGAGAGTAACTGAGGCAAAATTACGCGAGACCAATGCCACCGCGCTCGCCGCGGTTAAGGAGGTAAGGGAGATGATCACAGAGGAAGAATACCCTACGACCGAAATCAATAACCTTCTCGATCAGGTCGATATATTGACGGTCCTTAACGAGGAGCATATATCAACGGCGGATAGTATGATTTCTGCTCAGCAACGGCAGATTGAATCACAGGATTCTTTGATTTTGGCGGCGGAATTCACAATCGAACAATACAGGCAATCAGTGCGAAACATTATCGCTACTGTAGAATGGCGCGAGCAAGGATATATTCAGGCCAACAGGCGGTTGCGGCGAGAGAATAAGACGTTGAAGTGGGTTGGGGTTGCATTGATTGGTGTTTTAGGTGCCACGAATTTAAAGTGACAATATGGACGTTAAAAAAATTCAAGCGCGGCTTAATGAGCTCAACTTTGCGAAGTTGCCCATTACTGGCTATTATGGGCCACTGACCAAGGCTGCGGTTGAGGTTTTTCAGCGTAGGGCAGGCCTGGTTCCCGTAGATGGGATTTGTGGCCCGAAAACGCTCGCTGCGTTATTTCCGCCGGAGGTTCGGAAAGACGTTCAGATTCTGAAAGTTTCGTCTGATGCGATTGACCTTACAATTTTCTCCGAGGTAACCAGCGAGTTGGTTTATCGGCGAAAATACTCAAGTCCAACGTATCCGGGGGCGAACAGCGGCGTTACGATTGGGATCGGGTATGATCTTGGTTACAACACCCTACAGCAAATTCGTGAAGATTGGCAGGATCTTCTCGATGAACGAACTTTTCTTCGTTTACTTGCCTGTAGCACCTTGAAAGGGGAGAAGGCAAGAGCGAAGGTTGCACAGCTAAAGGATATTCACATTCCTTTTTCAGCCGCAAAGCAGGTTTTTCTGGAAAGGACACTTCCCAGATACGCGGCTGACGCAGTGCGTATATATCCGGGTCTTGATAAGTTGCATCCCGGTGCGGCTGGCGCGATCGTCGACCTGGTGTACAATCGCGGCACGTCTCTGGTGGGTGATCGTCGTCGGGAGATGAAGGCTTTGGTTCCTCTCATCGCAGCCGCTGATTATAAAGGAATCGCTGCTGAATTAAGAAGTATGAGACGTCTCTGGGACGGCATTCCCGAAGAAGGGAAACAATATGAAGAAAGATATTCCGGGCTGGTTTTTCGCTGTGAAAAACGCGCAGATTTAGTAGACGGTACCTGGTCGACTGAACATTCTGCTATTTCGCTATTGTTTATTTGATGTTTGGCAGTTATCTATGTTTTTTTTCTCCTGATGTATCTACATTGGGAGTTTTTTTCAGTTCAGGAGAAATAAGCAAAATCAACCTGAATTATGAAAAAGCAATCTATATTACGTACCCCGATTACCTATTATGGAGGGAAGCAAAAGCTATTAGCAACGATCCTACCATTTATCCCTCCACACAGACTTTATTGTGAACCATTCGTTGGTGGCGCAGCGGTTTATTTTGGAAAGGAGCCTTCCGAAGTGGAAGTGATCAACGATACCAATGCTGAGCTGATCAACTTTTATCGAGTGTGTAAAAATCGGTTTCACGATTTACAAGCCTTAGTGTCAGTCACTCTGCATTCGAGGCAGCAACATGATGATGCTTGGGCAATTTATAACAAGCCACATTTGTTTGACGAGGTTCGAAGAGCGTGGGCAGTGTGGGTTCTGTCATCGCAGTCGTTTTCAGCGCAGCTCAACGGTAGCTGGGGATTTGACAAGCAGAACGGAACAACCACAAAAAAAATAACGAATAAACGTGAATCATTCGTTGCAGATCTGGCCCTCCGGCTTCAGAACACTCAGATCGAGTGTGCTGATGCACTTTATATCATTCGTAGCCGTGACGGGAAGGACAGTTTCTTTTATGTCGACCCACCCTATTACAACAGCGACTGCGGTCACTATAACGGTTATCACGAGCAGGACTATGAGAACCTATTACAGCTGCTCTCCAGCGTCAAAGGCAAGTGGCTGCTTTCTAGTTACCCATCCACATTATTGCAACGTTATGCGAAGGAAAATAAGTGGACGATGTACAGTGTTGAGCAGGGGGTATCGGTGAATGCGAAAAGCGGATACTTGAAACGAAAAATTGAAGTTATTACTGGAAACTTTAGGTTCTGTTAATAATAACAAAGCCCAGCGAGCAATAGCTTGTCTGGGCTTTAAATTTAAATCGGAGAAATAAGCCTTATATATTCAGGAGATCAGATGGCGTGGATTCAAGGCCTTCGGCGAGCTTTCGCAGTGTCAGCAGGGTAATGTTCTTTTTACCCCCTTCAATTTTTGAGATGGTGCTTTCGTTGACCCCGGTGCGAACTTCCAGTTCTACCAAGGTAAGGTTCAGTTCTATCCGCCTTTTCTTCAGGGCGGTACCAATTTTTTTTAGGTATGTATCGTTGCTGTTCACCTGTGCAAAATGGCGCAACCCGTCGAATATTTTACGGGCTTTTAAACCCGTAAAATATTTAAATTCACTAACTTAGTCTTCCCACAGGATAAGGAGGTTGAAAGACAAAAGGGCGATCGATTTCGATTGCCCTTTTAGGTAAAAAAATTAAAAAAAAAAAATAATCAAAAAAAGTTGATTATTTCAATTATTGTTGTATCTTTGACTTATCAATTAACACAAAAACCGGGAGAGCCACCCGGATAAAAACGGGCAGAAAACTATGAACATCACAATTTCCCACAACCGTGCAGCAGTAGAATTCAACGGTAAAACAATCCAATTCGCAGTATGGGATCTCGAAGAAACCCAGCACGAAGATCTCAGAAAACAACTGAGCACCGCTTTCGCAATCTGCGACACGTTCGATGAGATTGAAAAGCACCTGAAGCTTAACGGCTTCGATGCTTCACTTGAAGATATTTACGAATAAAAAAAAGGGGCTTCGGCCCCTTCTTAAATTATGGCAAAATTCCCAAGATTCATGATCGTCCGCAATCCAATGGCGGAGCCTGATGCAATTTATGTGTATCACAGCCAGCAGCCGAGGTTTTTAGCGAAGTACACTCCTGGTGCACCCATGTCCGATTTCAAGATAATGGATGATATTGATGATATGGCTGCATTTTTCGGTAACGATGCCGATAAAATTGCTGGCTTAATGAGAAGATTAGGCGATTGGTTCGTGGCCGAAAACAAGTATCAGAATGGAAAATAAAGTAAGAGATTTCTTAAATACTCATGCTGACCTATACAAGGTGTCAGCATTAGCGAAGAAAATCGGGTGTTCTCCAAGTAAACTCAGCCGGTGGCTGTCCGGGAAGCCTGATGTGAATGGTACCTACACTAAGATTTCGGCTGATAAATTGAAGCAGATTATTCGGGTACTGAAAGATTGTGCCTGGAAGTAAATAACCCCCTTTTATTAACTTAAAAGCCCGGCGATTGCCGGGCTTTTTCGCTTAAAAATGGCCTTTGGGGGCTTAATGCCCTGTCCTTTTAATAGCTTCATTATGATGATATGTTTGCCCCATGGACTACAAAGTAGGAGCGAGCATATACAATAAACCGTGGCTGATTGAGCCCTCTTCAGCTATTTCGCTGTTAGAGTGCTGGGAAAAGATTATCACCCAGAATGTTCAGTGGAAAGATTTCAGCGCAGAAGAGAAGGAAGGGGTTCAGAAGCTTGCTTTATTGCTCCGATCCGAATCTGTGATTTTTGCCCCGGCTTCTTCTTCTGAAGCTCGTGGTTTTGACGGGTTTGCCGGCGCAGATACCGCAATTATCCCTGTACAAGGGCCGCTAATGAAGAGCGATTTTTGCGGCGATTTTGGCACTGCAAGTCTCGCGAGGTTTGTTCAATTGGCGGAGGATACCCCCAGTGTTAAGACCATCATTTTGCTGATTGATTCCCCAGGCGGCACAATTGATGGTACCGAGGCATTCAGCAATGTGATAAGGGCATCGCATAAGAAAACAATTGCATTTGTGGACGGTCTCGCGGGGTCGGCCGCATACTGGATTGCATCCTCATGCGACGAGATTTTTGCTCACGGCGAGACAGCGTTGGTAGGTTCAATCGGCTCAATGATGGTGCTGCGTGACTCCTCGAAGTATGACGAATCGCGTGGAATCGTGTTAAGAGAGTACTATGCTACTGCTTCGAAGGACAAGAACAAGTTATTCCGTGACGCGTTAACCGGCGATGGCAAAGCCCTTATTCAGGAGCTGTTAGATCCGATGAACGATGTATTCCTTCAGGCTGTTCGTGAAGGGCGTTCAGGTAAAATTGACCTTGAAAAGGAAAATGTATTCACCGGGAAAGTCTATACAGGTAAGGCCGCTGTTCAGGCTGGCTTGGTTGACAGGATCGCGACACTTCAGGAGGCAATTGAATACGGCCGCTCGCTTTCAAAATCTACACTAAATCTCAATTTTAATACCATGGCATTTACACGAACTCTTAAAGCGGCGAAGGCTGATTCTTTCGCTGTCGAAGATGGTGGTTTTCTGGTAACGGAAGATCAGCTCAATAATATTGAGGCTTCCCTGGCTGCTACAGAAGGTGTTGCTGAGAAAGCAACGTCAGACCTGGCACAGGCCAATGTTAAATTGGGTGCGCTGCAGGAGAAGAACGCTTCTCTCAATGCAAGGATAGCCGAGCTCGAAGAGAAGATTACCGCTCTCGAGTCCTCCGCGCCTGAGTTGAAGCAAACAACCAAGTCTTCGACTGATACGCCTCCGATCACTGCTGCTGCTGACGACGACTTCCGCACAGAAGTCGACGAAGAAGTTGCTCGACTGAAGGCTGCTATCGGTCAATAGCTTCAAAATCTTAAACCAAATTATTCACATAATCCATACCCTTTATGGCATCACCTGATATTTCCGCCCTCGCCGCTTATTCCGGCAGATATGAAAAGTCGCTCTTCAGCACGCTCGTGAATTCGCTTGACGCTGTCAGTGACGTTACACTTATTCAGGACGTTAAGCACACTCTGAATCTCACCAAACTTCGTGCTGGTGATGGTGCTCGTCCTTACAGCGCAACCTTCCAGGGAACCGGTACTGATCTCCAGTATACTAACCGCAAGCTGGTTGTTGAGCTTGGTAAACGTGACTTGGAAATCGAGCCGATGAAATATCGTTCGTCCTTCATGGCTGAACAGCTTTCTCGCGGTGTCAACGCTCTGGAAATCCCGTACGCAGCTTACGTTTGGGAACAAATTGTAAAGGAGCTGGCTGCAGAAATCAACGACAAGACCATCTACTTCGGATTCGACAAGTCGACTGCGGCGGCTTATAGCGCAGCTACTACTTATTCGGTTGGAGATTACATCACCTTTACCGGAACAAACGGCATCACCGACTACTACAAATGTATCTCGGCCACTACCGCCGGTCAGTCGCCGACTACTCACGCTGCAAAATGGCAGAAGGTAAATGCTGAGGCAATTTGTGTGGGATTCGCCAAACTTATTGCAGACGCGATCACAGCAAATTCGTTGACGCCCGTGGCTACCGGTGCCATTACCGATGCAGACGCTTACGGCCAATTCACCGAAATGTATCGCTCGCTTCCTGTAGCGTATCAAAAGGCCGGAGTGAATATCTATGGCTCTTTCGACTCTGTGTATGCTCTCCAGGATGACTTTGAAAGTAAAGTCTCCAAGTACACTGAACGGGATCCTGCAACTGGCGAGATCTACCTGGCGAAAACGAATCGTAAGTGTAAGGTTGTGGCCGCATCGTGGATGGGGTCTTCCGGCCGACTGATTGCTACACCGAAGGAGAACCTTCTGATCGGAACCGATCTTCTCAGCGACCTGAACAAGATTCGCACGAAGGAAAACCTCCGCACGCTTGAGGTTGGTATCGACTTCGCGCTCGGAACTCAGATCCGCGATCTGGATGCGATCCGCGTGAATAACGTTGCGTAGTTTATTAGAGGCATGTGGAAGCATGCCTCTGCCTTTCAATCCGATTCTATTCAAAGAAAAATTTGTAAATCAAAAAGTACTATCATGGCGGAAAAAAAATCATTCCCCCAGTTCACCTATAACGGGAAGACCTACGAGGTCGTTGATCCTACTATTTATGTCCCCAAAATTGGCGAGCGCACAGCCAAAGAGATCTGTGTTGATGTTGCAGCTCAGGAGGCGTTGGTTGAAAAGGGGCGTGGCGGAGAATCAATTCGTGAGGTGAAAGTTGCTGAGAAGAAAGCGAAAAAATCCGGTGAGGCTAAGGACGTTGAAACGGCCGCTGGCCCTGAAGTTGAATCGGGAGACGCTGCCCCCGAAGCCTAGGCCTCATCTAAGGTCGCATTTGCGCTCTTAATCTGTACCCTATTTTAAAATTTCAAAATCGCTTTATGTACTCACACATAAACAGGAAAACCACCGTAGGTAAGGAAGGTGGATATAAACCGGTGATTTGGATTGCCCAAACCTCCGATATTACTCTGATGAATCGTCCTGTGACAAATCCCGTTGCTCTCGGTGACACATGTAAGATTGTCACTGCGCACACCTGGGCTGAAGATACAGGGGCGTTTAAATGGGACTCGAAACTTCACTCAGTGAAATGTACTGGTGCGCCGGTTGGCGATGCAGGCAGCCAACAAATTGAGTACACCGCGGAAGTGGTCGTGCTTGGGGACAATGCTGCTATTCAGGAAATGGTGACTCAGGCCATGAATGATGATATAATTGTCTTTTTGAAGGAGGCAAACTGCATCGAAAATGACGCCTACGTTCAGCTTGGGGATGACTGCAATCCTGTTGAGGTCGTTCCGAGTTTCGATTCGTTCACTACAGCCGAGGGGCAGAAGGCTTGGACTATCCAGTTCAAAAGCAAAAAGAAATTCTTCTACCTCGCGGCTCTGACAGAGGCCGAGTAATTTTTTCATATGCCGATACAGCTCAAAAATTCTCAGGTCGCCGAGCAATACGAATGCGGATTTACAAAGGATGTTACCATTCGGATTCCGGGCGTCTGGACTGGCCGAATCAGCCAGATCACACCGGAAGCCGCCGAGGTTTTCGCCCAGCAAGGTAACCTTCACTTTCGAAGGAAGGTGAAGCTCGAACCGCCTAAAGCTCAGCAGAATGAGAAAAAGGAAAAGGTAAATCCTCAACCCTAACAAAATCCTCGCCGCCTTCGGCGGGGATTTTTTAATTCAAAAGTCATGGCCCGACTCAACTTCGATCGTCTCAATGAACGAGTGCAATCCTGGACAGAACAGAACACACAGAAGTTGAAATCAACTGCTTTGTCGCTGGGAATCTCTCACCGTTCGAATTCGCCCTCGCCTTCGCCGTCCGTGAATAAAATAGCTGGTCGGACAGCGATGAAAGAGACTGTTGTAAGCCGAGTCTCCTTTCGTTTCCCGCGTTCATTAATCTGGACGCACAAGGGCGCAGGGAAAGGACGGGGAGGAAGAAAAGGAAGCCAATGGATAAATAAGTTCGGCAACACGCAACGAACCGATCCTAATTCACTAGGGAAAGCGGGTTCCGGAGGAAGGAAACCCAAGCCGTGGTTTACCAACGTGATGGATGCGCCGGATGGGATCAACCGTCTTGCAGATATTGTCGCCGAGGAAACAGGAAATGCAATCGTTAATCAACTCTTCATTTGATGGCAAAAGAAGTCGTTAATAGACAAGTCTCGGTTTTCATTGAAAGTGGTGCAGCCCAGGCTGCGCTTGACCGTTTATTGGTTAAACAGAAGAGTCTCACAGCGGAGCTTGACAAAACGGCTGATCCGCGTCGACAACGTGAGTTGCGCCGGGAGCTTGATAGACTTGCTGAGCCGATTGATCGCGCAACGAAAAAACTTCGCGGCGAACTGGAACCTTCTTTTCAGGATCTTCAGCGAACGGCGGCGCGACTCAATCGTGAACTTCGTACAATGTCTGCAAGTGATTCAGGTTTTAAAGCATTGGCCCAGCAGGCGGCGAAGGCCAATAAAGAATTGGAAGCAGCTCGTGCAAAAATCACGGGTATTCAAAAAGAAATTGAAGGAGCATCATTATCTTCTGGGCTCGGAGCAATGTGGGGGGCCTTCACCGGTACCCTTGCGGCGAACGCATTGAATTGGGTTCGACAGATTGGCACGGAGCTGTACCTTGCCGGCCGTGAAGCCACCGGTGTTCGTCGGGCTTTCGATCGGCTTAACGAGCCGGGATTGCTCGATAATCTACGTAAGGCGACGAAAGGTACTGTGTCAGATCTTGAGTTGATGAAAAGGGCGGTATCTGCATCTCAATTTCAGATTCCGCTGGAAAACCTCGGTACATACCTGGCCTTTGCCCAGGCGCGCGCACGTGAAACAGGTCAGGACGTAGACTATCTTGTTGACAGTATAGTTACCGGCTTAGGTCGGAAGTCGCCGCTTATCCTTGACAACTTGGGTATCAGTGCCGCGAGACTTTCTGAAGAATTTAAAAAGTCAGGCGACTTCGGGGCCGCGGCTGCAAAAATTATCAACGAGGAAATGGCCAAAATGGGGCCGTCTGTCGACGATGCGAGTGATCGGCTCGATCGCCTGTCGGCAAAATTTAAAAACATGATAACAGAGGCGGGGGAAGGGCTCTCGGGTATGTTAGTGTGGGCGATGGATGCTCTTGAATTTCACTTTGGCGACATCCAAACCAAAGGAGCACAACTCGCGGATAAGGCGGTTCAAGAAGTAGCGAAAAAGAATGAAGCCTTCCGCCAACGGGAGTTGAGTGTACTAAAATATTATCAAGATCAATATGCAAAGGTTGACCAGGCTGGCCGACAAAAATTGATCGACCAGGTTCGAGCAGAAATCAAGATTACCGAAGAAGAAGAGCGAAAGGCACGTGAACGTGGATTACAGCTACTGGCAAATCAAATGGACTGGAAAAAACAGCTCTGGGAAAATTATTTGAAGGATATAGAATCAGGCTCATTAGGAGGCAGCACAAATAGCCTCGAGGCGATGGAAAACGAACTGCAGGTGTTGAACCAGATGCTGAAGAAGCAGGATGTTTCTTCTAAAAAGTTCCGTGAAACGCAAAAAGCGATTGCAGATCTTCAAAAGAAAATCGACGATGCGACCGGCAAAACGGCGGCTGACGCGAAGCGTAAATCGGAAGAGGCCCAGCGCAAGATGGATGCGCTTCGAAAACAGCTGGCTGAATTCGACAATGAGCTGCGGAAATCTAAGCTCGGAGCGATCTATGGTGACATGGTTGCTGCTTACGCCGCCGTGAACGACGAAGCCAGGAAAAAAATGGAAGAGGTTCAAGGTTTCTTCAACAAAGGATTGATCTCGCAGGAGCAGTACGAACAGCGGATAAAAGATATTGAAATCGTCCTCGAATCAAAAGTAACTGAGCTAAATCAAAAATTTGCCAAGAAACCTGTTATTGTTCCGGTTCGTGCCGATATGCAAGCAGTAACAGAAGCAGACGCATTGAAGCAATTCGACGAAATTGTTAAGAAGCACGGGCCGAAAATTGAGGCCGGGTTGAACGAACTCGCGGCAGGATTCCAGCTTGATGTTATTAAAGCTGACACATTAAAAAAACGTCTTCAGGCCGAACTTTCCCTACTCGACTTTCAGAAGAGTCAGGAGCTGACGGCAAAAGATCTCACCGAAAATGAAAAGCTGCTCATTGAAGAACAGTATCGGCAAAAAAGAAAGGAGCTTGAACAAAGCCATCAGATGGCAATGGTTGATGGTATCATGCAGCTGGCAAATCAGGCGGTTTCTGCGTTTCAGGCGATTGGGCAAATATTCTCCGCAAATGAAAGCAATCAGATTGCGCAACTGGAAAAGTCAAACGAAAGGAAGAAGGCATCCTACGATAGAATGCTCGCTGACAATTTGATTTCCCAAAAGGAATACAATAAAAAAATTGCTGAGCTGGACAAGGAAACAGATAAAAAGAAACAAGCCCTAGAGCGGAAGCAATTTGAGCGGAATAAAAAGGCTCAAATTGCTCAAGCGTTGATGTCAGGAGCAATGGCTGTTGTGTCAACGTTGGCGGCTCGCCCTGGCGCGCTCGATATTCTTTCACTCGGAGCTTTCCGAGCTGTAAGTATCGCGCTGGTCGCAGCGACAACGGCGGCCCAAATAGCCGTGATTGCTAAACAAAAGCCATCATTCGGGCGCGGTGGCCGCACGAAAGGCCCATCGCATAGTGAGAATAATGGAATGCCCGTTACCAATCCGAAAACCGGCGAGGTGCAGGCATGGCTTGAGGGTGACGAGGGTATTGTGAACAAACGGTCGATGCGCGACCGCCGAAAGTATACCGTCACTGGAACGCCATCGGAAATTGCGAGTGCCATCAACAGTCTGAACGGCTACGGTGTGAACTGGCAACCTGGTGCGACGATCAAACCATTCTGGCGCACACTTCCTCCGAAACGAATCAATTATGCAGCGGTGAATAACTCGTATCAACAACGCATGTTTGCCACTGGTGGGGTGTTCAATTCATCTCAGTCGGGCGGTTCAACACCTTCTGCCAACGATGAGCTTCTGGCTTCATTGAACGCGACTGTCTCTGAGCTGCAAAACACACTGGCTAATCTGCAAGAATCTGGAATCCGAGCATTCACCTACCTCACAGACATCGAAGAACAACAGGATCGAATCAACAATATTCGGAAGGAGGCGACAATGAAGTAATGAATACAGAAGAAATTCACCATGCATTTGCCCAGCTGATCGGGGAACGAGGATCAGGTAAAAAAATGGGAATCTCAGCAACCTACAAGGGGCAACTGGCTCACAAACTACGACGAGGTTCATTTATTCGACTCGACACAAAGGTGCGGCTATTAAAAAAGGCACAAGCAATGCCGCCGGAAAAAGAGTTTACCATTGAGCAGGTTATGTCAATCATTAATTTCACCGCTACTACTAGCAGAATGGCGCGGGAATTTGGTGCCGCATATGTGCTCGAAAAATGGCGACTTTCTCGGAAGTAGCCTGTCCTTCTGATCGGCAGTTATTAAAAATACTTTCGAATATGGCTGAGACTATCGATCTATTAACTGTATTGGACGAAATCGACACCGGCAACACTTTCGACATGACGTTCATCACCTGCGATCGAAGACGCGGCACTGGTGGCGAGATTGTTGAGGTGAAAGGCTGGGCAAAAGTTAAGCGAGAAAAAGGCCGAGGGGATGAAAAATCAGCCTCCTTTGCCGCATCGAAAAATCCAAATCATTTCGAGAATAAAACAATCAACATCGTGAATCCACGCAATAGAAGACTTCACCCGGTCAAGGTTCACTGGTATCTGATCGAATTTTTCAACGGAAAAAGGGTTATTAAATGAGCAATATCACCATTAAGGATAAAGTTGGCGTTGCGTATAGTATGGCTTCCTCAACAGCATATATCGATAAGGCACGGTTTAAAATTCGTGATGATTCTAAACCCCTGCCTCAGACAATGAAGAAATGCGACTTCAACGCTGTGCCGTGGGCAATTTGGGGCGAGGATAATTTGCTCCCTCAGCAATTGACTGCGGATATTGAAACCTGTGGCATTCTCAATTCCATCATTGAAGGGAAAGCGCGGTTCTCTATTTGCCAGGGGATGGTTCCGGCAATCTGCACTCACGATGAAAAGGGGAATCTAACCGTTAAAAATGTTGTTGACGATCCTGAAATTCGTGACTTCCTGGACATGAATGGTCACTTTAATCAGGTCTTCGCGTTAATGAAGGATTTTGCCGCATTCAATATGGGAATGGTCAGATTCGGTCTGAACAAAGGGCGCGATAAAATCGTTCGGTTCCAGCGCGATGATATCACGGAAGTTCGATTGAAGAAGCAAAACGACAAAGGGGTGATCGAAACAGCATATTTATCTGCTGAGTGGGAAAGGGTCACCAATGTCAAACACGAGAGCATTATTCAGGTTCCGCTATTAGATTCAAACAACCCTTATTGGGATCTGAAAGAAAGATCTGACGGCTTATCGTTCGGGATGCTGTTAAGGAACCCTGGATGGGGGAAAAAATATTATTCATCTCCCATGTGGGCAAGCGTATACAAATGGGTAAAGATCGCGCAGGGAGTTCCGGAAATGAAGGCGGCATTGTTCGAAAATAATATGCGCATCAAGTATATCGTAACTATCAGCGAAGAATATTGGGCGCACGCGTACGGGGCCGAGAAATGGGTGGCTTTCAGCGAAGCCGAAAAAGAAAAGAAACGAAGCGAGACCTACGATTTTATTGATCAATTTTTAGTCGGCTCGAAAAACGCGTACAAGAGTGTCTTCGTTGACGGGAAAGTGACTATTGATGGAAAGGTTAATCCCTATATCGATTTTAAAGCTTTACCCGACACCACCCAGCAGGGAGAGCTTTTACCTGACAGCGCGGCTGCGAATTCAGAGATCGCGTTTGCAATGTTGTTTAACCCGGCAATCATTGGTGCATCGCTGCCTTCCGGCCCTTATACCAATTCACAGGGTGGGAGCAACGTCAGAGAAGCCTTGTTGATGCAGGTCATTATTCACGAATTCGAGCGGCAATTAATTCGCCAAATGATGAATGTTGTGAAGTATTTCAATGGTTGGCATCAGAAACACCCTGGTCTTGAATTCATTATTCCCGCTACTGTGTTGACAACGCTTGACACAGGTGCCGGGACAAAGAATGTAATTACTGGCGCTTCCCATGCGCCTCAAAATAGTGCAACAAATGACGCTGATTCGAAAGATATCAGAGCTGAGGGCGAACATCCCAATGCTTGATTTAAGTGACGATTCAAGGCTGCCGAATATCGAAAAGGCGGCTCGCAAACATATCATTCCTATGATCGGGAACCCGCTCTACCAGAGACTGGTAGAAGTGTATGAGGCGGAGAACTCGGAGGATGCTCCTCCTGAAGTAGAGGGGCCCAATTCCTTTGAAAAACTTTTGCTTTCTCACGTTCAGCTTCCGCTAGCTGCATGGGCTATCCATGACGATTTGCCTTTCCTTCATGTTCATGTCACTGATATGGGGGTGCGCAGGGCATCAACAAATAACCTCCCTTCCGCTTATAAGTGGGAATTTCAGTCGTTGAAGGACGCGTTATTGGACACCGCCCAAGAGGGGATGGAGATCTTACTTAGCTTTCTGTTTGAAAACAAGGCACAATTTTCTCCGTGGACAGACGATAACGCCTACAAGCAGTACGAAGGCTTGTTCATTCGTTCCGGGGCTGAATTCAGCGAATTGTACCGCCTTTTTCAGCCGCTCAGAACGTTCGCGTCACTTAGACCGATATTGGATGATGTTAAAGAAAACTACATGATCCCGGCGATCGGTGAAGAAGCCGTGAGATATCTCCTCCAGTATTCAGGGGGTGAATCTGCCGTTCAACGAATTCTTCGGAACCTTAAAAAAGCTGCTGCTCACTTTACGATTAAACATGCCTGCGAGCAATTCAGTGTTCAATTTTCTGAACGCGGGTTTACCGTACTTTCTTCCGGTGATGGCGATTCTACTGATTCAGGACGGAAGGAAGCTGACCTCTCCAGCCTTGACTTGAAAAGGCGTGCTGCTGATCGGGACGGGAATGTGTACCTCGAGCGCGCGAAGGCTGAACTTCTGTCGGCTGAAGAACTACCGGAGGAACTCATTTCGGCTGTGCAGTCTGGGCCGTTGCGATTACACGCTCCGTTTGAAAAAGACTTGGGGAATGATCGAAGAAAAATATTTCGGTTTTAAATGTGCTCTCGCCCCGTAAGGCGTAGTGTACGCCGTGAGGTGTACTGGTGCGGGGTGTCCGCACCTTTTTAATTTATTCGAAACAATGAAGTCAGTTCAATTTGGTAAGAAGTTTTACAACGTTCCTGAATGCTGGAACGAGCTCACATTAAATCAGCTGCTGAAGATCGTGCCAATGTTGTTTGGCGAAATCACATTCCGACAACGGCTCAAGATTTTCCGAATTCTGACTGGATTGCCGTGGTCTCGATTCGTTCGGTTGCACCCTGACGAGATTGCCGACAAACTCTATCTTTCAGACTTCCTTTTCGAGAAAATTACATTGACTAAAATGCCGATGAAGCGTTACCGAGGTTTGTATGCACCAGGTGATTCTTTCTGCAACCTACGGGGCAAGGAGTCCGCTTTCACGGATGCGTATTACAATGGGGTCGGTGTCACGCAATCGACACTGACAGTTGAAAGCATAGAGGCATTGAACAGCTTGGTCGCGTGTCTGTTCCGGCCGAAGAAGAAGGGATATGATATGAAACTGAATTCAGATGGCGACTGCCGTGTCCCTTTCAACGCGAACGTTGTTCCGTATTTTTCGAGGAAAATTTGCCGCTGGCCTCTCAATCGTAAATTGATCGTGTATCTCTGGTATACGGGCTGTACCAACGAGCTGGTGGAGTTGAATCCAAAGGTCTTTTCTTCCAGCGGGGAAGTGGCGATATACGGCATGTGGTCAGTAATGAGAAGCATTGCAAAAGAGGCCGCGCATGGTGATTTTTCCAAAGTCGAAGAGATGTATTTCCCGGAGATTATCATGGAGATAAACGCCTCGATCAATGAAGCCGAAAAAGCAGAACGCAGATGAGTCTTTACTTCAAACAATACCAGGCATATCTTGAAACCCTAGCGAGGGAGCATGTAGATTTGGTTCACTCCGACACCAACCATGCTTTCAGTCGCTTTGAAAGCGAAGATGAGCTTAATAAATTGAAAGCGCGGAAGAAGCCGTTCGCCCTAATTGTTGGGACGTTTTACGGCCGGTCAAAAGGAGGTATCGATGAAGGCAAAATGACTCAATATGCTTCACTTTATTTCGTTGGCCGTGTAAAGCGAAATCCGGAAAACCAGTCGGCTGAGCTGGAAAACGTTTTGCAAAAATGCTGGGAAATCATGATGGACTTTTATGCACGTCACATTGAGGATATGATGGATGATGATTGCGGCCCACTGAAGGGGTTAAGGCCGGAGGAAATGAGTTGGGATCCAATCGAAGAACAGCCAATTCTGGATAACCACTTTGGGTGGGAAATGCTGATTCCTTTTGTTGTTGATCGTCCGATTTTTAACCCAGAAAAATGGAATAGCAATGATTGAAGTTAGGCAGCGTCCATACATGTGGAATTTTTCCGGGAATTCGGTATTTTATGAGCTGTTCAGTCCTGAGGCGCAGTCAGACCCAGCGATAAATTTTGAAGTTGAGATTCATTTCAGGCGAGCCGATGAAATATCGTTCGCTTCGATTACGAATATCCCTTTGATTTTTACTCCTGTTAAGGGAACCGCGTTGATTAATATTTCAGACCTGCTCGACAGTAGGCTAGAATTTGAAGTCCCGCCAATCCAATCGAACGAAAAAAATGGATTCGTGACGGGCAAACAGACCGGAAAATTCTTCATTAAGATGCGAATCATCAACGCTGATGGTTCTACTTCTGGATGGGACGAGACAGAACAAGATCATCAATGTTGGGTGGTCAAGGGCGGAATTGAAACATTCAGATTCAAAGGCAATAACTTTTGGATAAATTATTTTTTCAGCGAAAAACCCGCTCTGACTTGGCAGCTCCCAGAACGTATTGTTTCCCTTAACGAACGTATGTATCTGGCTTGGCTACATACTGTTTTGTATTCCGGAGTATTGCGGCTCAAAGTGTTTATCCTGTATACAGATGGGAGCACTGCTGAAAATCAATTTGATTTTGCAACCAACCACGGTCAAATAATTTACGTCCCTGTCGGTGCAATGCAATTGGGCCTGCAGGAGTTGAATCCTGGGAAAAAAATATTACACTGGGAGGTTCAATTAGGTGCGCAGAATGGATTGGCCCCGTTCGATCCCTTGATGCGCAAGTATCGCTATGTTGTCGACAATCGCAACGATTACAATAACATTACGATAAATTATCGGAACAGTCTTGGAGGCCTCGACAGCGTTCGAATTAGAGGAGAATACGAAGAACAGGCGGAATATGAAGTAGTGGAAAGCCAACGAATTCTTGGCCCGGCTTACTTCGCAGACACCGTTCTTCCTGCTGAGCAGGCTGTCGCTGATTCTCGTGAGCAAATTATTTATAAAGGCTCAATCATTCAGCTGACACGAGAGGAGCATGATCGGCTGAGAGACCTGTTTATCCAACGAGAGGCGTATTGGATGCAGCACAATCGGTGGTGGCCGGTGAAAATCGTCAACAAAAATTTCCGTCTCCGGGGCTCAAAAGATAAACGCTTCGGGATCCCAATTGAATGGCAAATTGCTATTGAGGGGAATCGCTTTTATACTCCAAACAATGTCGAACTTGGGGAAGGTGTAATTCGGACAAATCTTTGTGAGGCAAACATCGCTTCGATATTTACGACCGTTACTTTCGACGGAAGCATCGCGAAAGCTAAGCATGCAATCACTCTGAATATCCCAGCTGGGGTTGAAGTCCCGAAGATTCAATGGTGGATTCCTGGCTTCGTGGATCAAAAGCAGGATCATTGGTTATACAATGGCTTAGAGTTTACGACAACTCATGCCATCGGCAAAATCTTTACGATTTACATACAAACTGTTTGCAAGGATGGCCTCGAAGGTGAAGCGTCCTTTAAGACTTTTTCGACCAATAACTTCATTCCGCCTCCGGTGGCTGTTCCAGGGAATCACCGGATTATAAATAATACGGGTGTGGCAACTCCGGTTATTATCGAAACTCAAGGAGGCGAGATTGTATTTGCCGGGGACTTGCCAAGAACCGGATCACTGTTGCTCCCGGCAAGCATGATTGGGGCCTCGTATCCTTTTCTGTCGATCAAAACTGCGCTCGTTAAGCCTTCAAGTGGTACACTCGTAACAGAAGGCGTAACAATTTCCGCGGTTTGGGCGGAGGCTCAAAACCTGTTACCGTTTATTCGTCTGGTGCCAATCGAAATCAACTCCTACGCTACAATTACTATCCGATGATTCAATTTAAAGTCAACGGGGAATTCCTTGATTTGCTTCCAGGAACTGTTATACAAATGGAAGAAGAGAACCCTTATCTTCAATTTGACGATGAAGTGCGTGGAAGTTATTCCTTCCCTTTTTCGATACCGGTGACAGAAAGAAATATGCGGTTGCTTGGCTTCCCGACGAGGCTGCATTCAGTTAAAACCAGAAAGATTGATGCAATCTGTTATGACAACGATTTGCAGCATAGTGTTGGATATATAAAAATTGAGACGAGCCGTGGCAATTTGAATGCTTGGAAAAAGGGATCTATATCCTGTTACTATTTAATTGCGTCAAGTTATTTTTTTCAAGACGTTAAAGATAAGCGGTTAAGTTCGTTGAACTGGGGTGGGGTGCGGGTTTTCAGCCATGGTAGTTTCAACAAATCAAGCAGCTACTTTTGGAAGCACATTCACGACTGTGCGAACGGGAACTCGGACTCATACAATTATACCTTCTTCCCTCTATACAACTCTGAGTGGACTTCTGAGGGAGGATACTTGGTGCCATTGTTTCAGAATGCATGGTCGCGCCAGAACGGCGAGTTCCAATTTGTTACTTATACTTTTAACTCTGGATCGATTCATCCGGTACCGATTACGCCTTTCCCGTACCTCGTGTACGTGTTAAAGAATATTTTCCGCGAAGTCGGGTGGGAAGTAAAAGGAGATATTTTCAACGATCCGACCTTCAAAAAAATAGTTCTTATTTCCTTCCGCGACATCCCGTGCATGAAGTTTAATTGGCTCTTTGCTCCTACGCCAACGAGTACGGTTTCCTTTGACCTTAAAGATTACCTCCCGGATCTGACAATATCAGAGTTCTTAATAGCGATAAAAAATCGCTTCGGACTAGTCTACGATTTCGACCGGTTGAATAAGGTTTGCACGATAAGACAGCTTTCAACTGTTGTCGATACAAACACATTAGATTTATCACCGTATGTAGATCCTAACTATGATATTTCTGTAGAGGATGGGAAAAGATATTCAATTGAAGAAATTGGTGAATGGGGTGGCGGGCGGTTTACAATTAATCAATCAGAATTTAAAGGAGCAGTTGGTAATTTCAACTTGCTTCCGACTGCATCTGAGTCGAGGGAGGGAAATATCTACTTCGTGAGGCAGTTGAATGCGTACTTTTTCTGCCGTATAAACGAACAAGGGGTTTATGTGTGGGAGAAGATGACCGATAATAACTTCGACTATATCCCAGAGAATTATACCGATTCAATTACGACAGCTTCGTCTGCTGTGATTATGATTACGGCTCAAGTCAATTATACTGGATTTAACTTTTCTGCAACCTTCCCTCAGTGTAATCGCCCGGGTGCATGGAAAAATTTTAATGATATAGAAGCCCAATGGGGGATAATATTGGCGACATATCATGGAATTCGAGTATTTAATGGGTCGCCGGTGCCACATGCCAGCAACCATGTAATTGATAGCGTTGGAGACGCAATTATCGCTGATTTTGCTTTGACATTTGAGTTCAAAGCATCAAACGGGAAAGATTATGGCTTATATGAAAAATTCTATCGAAAATTTTTGGAAACTATTGACGACAGCGAGACCGTCAAAGTGACGGCAAACATGCCGCAGTATCTATACAATTCGCTACGATTCGCGCAGTCACTTGTGGTGGATCATTCCCGGTATTATCTGCGGAAGAAAAATTCCACCATTCCTTATTCCGGCAAGGTCACCCTTGAGCTGGTGAAAGCTTAGCCTGTCCTTCAAAAAAGTATCCGGCCAAAGGAAATTGCGAACATGCAGGAGATTTCCGAATGGTTTACCAATGGCTGCGATTATGATTCTGGAGTCGCGCTCTATCGACGGATCGGTACGGATCCGGCGTTGATTTCATTGTTCGAAGAAGACTACACGGAATTTAAACAAGGTGTCCTGGAAAAGGCATTGTCGGAACTTTTGGAAAGTTCTAACGCGGAAGTCGATCCAGGCCCCGATTTCGTGGCTTCTGAAAGCAAAAAGTTCGACCTTCCCGCTCAAGTGAAAAGGGTACACGAATGGCCGAACGAGCGCGATGAATATCTTCAATCGCTGTACGAGGAGTGGAGGCCTATTTTTCGAAAATTGAAACATTTTCAACACACCATTTACGAGGTTGCGCTACGTAGCGCGGAAGAAGCCGGGAAAATGGCGCATCAGATTATGGATCTCGATGTGCAATGCGAATCCATATATCAACGGCGTGATTCCTACATAAAAAATGGAATTGTGGAACCTTCGACGCCAGGGACTACGGTCGTTGATCCGATTAAGTGGCCATTAATGCTGCAGAATGCTGAACGTTACGTTCGACGTTACAAAAGACTCGTCGAGAAGAATCCGACCGACCGTAAAAAGATTGATTTGTTGAGGAAGTACGAGCAGGAGGTTATTTATTATCGTAAACTCTTAAAAATTGATTGATGGAGCTGGACAAAACGGCTGGGCCGAGGGATGCGAAAAGCCGAATCATTCGATACCTGACTGTCGCCGATATTGCACTTTCCGCTGACGAGGAAAGGATATTGGATCGGTGGGAATGCGCTGATCGTCTGATGCGGTCAAAGTCGATGAGTTACGATGAAATGGTAAAGCACATTGAAACGCATTATCATGTTAGTCGCTGGACAGCAAAGTCCGATATTTCCTCGGCCCAGGAAGTGTTTTCAAGATCGCGTACTACGAACAAAAAATACCACCTTCATTTGCATGCCGAGCGAATCGACGCCGAGATTGAGAGGATTCGAGCAGGCTGGGCCGAGGATGGCTATATTCCGGATGCAAAAGAAATCGCTGCTCTTTCTCGACTGTTTGATTCCTATACCTACGCTGTTGAACGTATGCCTGAAGATAAGATTGCGAAAAAACAACCGCCACCGATTATGCTTCTGAACCTGGTGAAAGGTGATCAAGTTGTACAGCCGATGACAATGGAAGAAGCGTTGAAACAGGCTGATGATTTGTTGGAAAATGATCGCCAACACACCGAGGATATTGATCACGAAGAAGTCTAGAAAAAATGAACATCCAAGCAATCAGTGAATCTCTCGCGCAACCGATCAAAGAACTCGTATTGCCGCTCCCGCACATCCTGATTCGACTGGTTCGGGCGAATACCGTTTATTTCCTGGCGTCACGTGGATCTTTCAAAACCAGCCGCGGAATTGCGCTGTATGTATTGGACATGGTTTTTCTCATGCCGAGGTCTTCCGGTGCTTTAGTCGGCCTATCCTTTGAACACTTAGGAGACAATACATTGCCGCCGTTAATTCAAGCCTTTCGTGATTTTGGGCTTGAAGAAGGCGAAGATTTTGTTGTTGGGGTTAAACCTCCGGATCATTTTGAAACGCCTTACCTCGGCGTTTATAAGGGCAAATACGATCACACGATAACCTTCTTTAACGGTACAACGATACACTTGATTAGCCTGGTAAAAAAGGCGAGTGCGAATGGTATTTCGGCACAATGGGGAGTTTTCGACGAAGCCAAATTCATGGATGAGAAGGTGTTGGTTGATGAGATTTTCCCGATTTTCCGCGGTAATGAAAAATACTTCAAACACAGCGAGGGCTATTTATCGAAGTTTTTTGCAACGGATAAACTAGCAGATCCAGTTAGAATCAAATGGTTGTTGAACAAACGAAAACTGAATGATCAACGGAGGATTGACGTAGTGATTACCCTTGCCCTGCAACTCAATAAACTGAAAGCCGAGTACCTGGAAGCGGGCGAAAACAAATCGGCAAAATTGAAAAAGAAAATTGAAGAAATTGAGCGGAAGCTTTCTGCATTGCGGCAGAATATGTCATTCTATGTTGAGGCAAGTGGCGAGGATACCGTTAAGATCATGGGTAAAAAATGGTTAAGGGATAAAAAATTCAACATGACCTCCTACGAGTTTGAGGTTTCCATTATGAACAAGGATCCTGACCGCCCTGGTGAGGGATTTTATCCGGACTTCTCTGAGACAAAACATTGCTACACTGACGAAAATGATATTGATCCTTCCAAGCCGCTTATCATTGCTGCCGATTATCAGCACAGTGTTTCGCCAATTTGTGTTTGTCAAGTGGGTAAATGGGAAGGTAAACCGGCACTTATGTACGTCGACGCCATATATACGCTGGATCCTCAAGGCCTTACCGATGCAGTTAGGTTGTTTTGTGAGAAATACCGCAACCATCGTAACAAGTTTGTGTATTACGTCTGTGATCAGACTGCGGTCGGTAAGCGGGTTGACGCGAGTGACTTTTACACGATCGTAACAACCGAATTAAAAAGAGCTGGCTGGGGGGTTGGTGTAGAATATACTGGGGCCGCTCCCGACCACTTCAAAAAGTATTCTGATACCCAAGTCTGGTTGAAGGAAGAAGAAAAGAGCAATTGCCCTATGGTGATTCGAATTAATAAAGACCGGTGCCAGAAGCTGATCACCAGCATAGTTGGAGCAGGAGCCAGGACAATTCGAGGAAGAACTGAGAAGGATAAGCGACCTGAGCAGGAGTCTAGGCTCGATCAGAGCGAAACCACGCACTTCTCGGATGTGTTTGATCAGATTAACCACGCGGTGTTGAAGCTTGGGCGAATATATTCAGCCACGGGTGGTGGTGGAAAAATTGCGGCGCGATAATCCGGGAATCATATTTCCATTAAAAAAATAGTATCCGGCCACGCCGCTGACAGGGCACGCCGGGGTCTCGAACGCGGATTCCGGCCTGTTTCCAAATTTTACGGGCTGAAAAGCCCGGAAATCGCGGCTTTTTTGTTTTCTACGTTCTTTTTACGGGCACGGATCCGGCGAAATCCCACGACAATATTACTCCGGAATAAAAGTCGTGTCCACTTCCATCAATTTTTTCAGCTCACGATCCTCGAATGCGACATCGTATACCTGTTTTACCATGGCTTCAGAGGTGTGACTGTTAATCTTAGCCGCAATCCCGGTACCGTATAGGTTCGACACGATGGTCGACTTCAAGTGTTTCAGCGCATGAAAATCTACGTCGATTCCCAATCCTTCTTTGATCATCGTTTTCCAGCGATCAGAGAATGCTCTGGGAGAAATCCGCTTGGGCCCAGGTTTCAACCCGACGCTGAATATATAGTCGCCTGGATTTGCCCCTCTCAGCAGGCTTTCCCAGTGCGGAAGGGCCTCGTTGGAAATTACCTTGAACACTTCCTTATAGCCGGATTTCCCCTTTTTTACGAGGCATTTGAAAAGGCGTCGGTTGAGCTGAACGTCCTTTGCCTGGATACGCATTAATTCAGCCGGTCGTGCGCCGGAGTGGTGATAGATATAGGCAGCTCGTCGGAATTCAGGGTTCTCCTTTAGTTTCGCGCCTATCTCCCGAAGTTCATCCGGTGTGGGAATTCTTTTTTTCTTCTTTACCTTTTTTCTCAGGGCAATGTTTTGGGCAATGTTTATCGGGGGGATGGCCTCGGCTTGAATAAGTTCGTTATACAACATCATCAGGTAAGACCGATAGTGGTTGTAAGTCGAGTTGCTGAATTTTTCACGGGTGGCGGCTAAATGATCTAGTATCGCCCGGAGGTGACGAAGGCCGACTTCTTTGATCGGTAACTGATCAATACCCAGTTGTTTCGCTGCTCCATTGATTACGTTCACAGAGAAACCAACGATTTTTTTTGTGCTTTCGTCGCAGGTCAATTGTCGGTGGGCGGCTTCCATTGCTGAGGTGAAAGAAAAGTAGGGCGAAATGCCTATTTCGTTGGTAAACACAGGCGCATTTGTGGTGATTTCCTTTTGTGACGTTTGAATAGTGTTATCAAATGGATTGTATGACTGCTCTTGGAGCAAGCGTAATTCATTTTCCAGCAATTTCCGGGTTATACGCTGCCGGTCAGAAAGATTTTTGAACCGGTTCATTCCTTTGATCTTTACTTGCTTTGGTTTTGAATACCGAGGGTCATAGAATCGGTAATAGATATACCAGTTCTTTGACACATCAGCGGACTTTGAGGCCCAATTATCCGGGGAAACGATAATGTTGCTGCACGTGCAGTTGTTCGGTAATTGCATCATGACCGTTGCTACCTTTTTTGCTACCCTTTTTGCTTCTTGTTAGGATAACTGTGAAAAAATCGATACAACAGGTCAATCAAAAAATGAAGTTGCTTAGAAAGAAACAGCTGAAACACAATCATTTTCATGCTTCAGCTGTTATAGTGCGGATGACAGGAATCGAACCTGCACGGGTCGCCCCGCTAGATCCTAAGTCTAGTGCGTCTGCCAGTTTCGCCACATCCGCGACTTGGGGGTGCAATATTAAGGTTTTTTTTCGTAACTTATGATCTTTGTAAATTTGAGGCATGGATACAGTTGTAGCGCAACCTAAATACAATTTGAATGAAGAGGAAGAGAAGAAGCTGATCCTTAGAGAGTACCGGTCTTTGCTGAGGTCTGTGAAAACCAAACTGAAGAAAGGAGATAAGGAACTTATAAGAACTGCTTTCGAAATGGCCGCCAATGCGCATAAATCGATGCGCCGGAAGAGTGGCGAGCCCTATATTCTTCACCCGATAGCGGTAGCTCAGATCTGCACCGAAGAGATCGGACTCGGCGTCCGTTCCACCATCTGCGCGCTCCTCCACGATACTGTTGAAGATACCGACATTACCCTGGAAGATATTGAACGAGAGTTTGGTCATGAAATCGCACGAATTGTCGATGGTCTGACCAAAATCTCCAACGTCATCGATGCCAACTCCTCCCAGCAGGCGGAAAACTTTAAGAAAATCCTGCTCACCCTTACCGACGACCCCCGGGTGATCCTGATCAAACTGGCCGACAGGCTCCACAATATGCGGACCCTCGACTCCATGAAGCAGGAAAAGCAGCTGAAGATTGCCTCCGAAACGGTTTGGGTTTACGCCCCCCTGGCTCACCGGATGGGCCTTTACAACATCAAAACCGAGCTGGAAGACCTCTCCATGAAATACCTGGAACCGGACACCTACCGGATGATTGCCCGGAAACTGGCAGAAACCAAAAGGGAAAGAACGCGCTACATCAACGAATTCATCCGCCCGCTCAAGGAAAAGCTGGAACGCACCGGTTTCAATTTCGAAATACAGGGTCGCCCGAAAAGCATCCACTCCATCTGGAACAAGATGAAGAAAAAAGGGGTCTCCTTTGAAGAAGTGTACGATCTCTTCGCAATCCGCGTCATCCTCGACTCTCCCCTGGAAAAGGAAAAGGAGGAGTGTTGGAAAGTGTACTCCGTCATCACCGATGAATATACGCCCAGCCCGGAGCGCTTGCGCGATTGGCTGAGCAACCCCAAATCCAATGGGTATGAAGCGCTGCACACGACCGTGATGGGCCCCCAGGGGAAATGGGTGGAAGTGCAGATCCGCACCAAAAGAATGAACGAAATCGCTGAAAAAGGTCTGGCCGCCCACTGGAAATACAAGGAGGGGACCAACGACGAAAGCCGTTTCGACAAATGGTTCCAGCAGATCCGCGAAGTGTTGCAGAATCAGGAGGCCGATTCGGTCGACTTCCTTCAGGACTTTAAAACCAGTTTCCTCGCCGAGGAAATCTATGTTTATACACCCAAGGGCGACGTAAAAATGCTGCCGGTAAACTCTACCGCACTGGACTTTGCCTTCGCCATCCACAGCGCCGTCGGAACAAAATGTATCGGCGCCAAAGTAAACCACAAGCTGGTGCCCATCAGCCACAAGCTGAGAAGCGGGGACCAGGTGGAAATCATCACTTCCAACAAACAACGTCCGAACGACGACTGGCTGAATATTGTTGTTACGGCAAAGGCCAAAAGCAAGATTAAGGATGCCCTCAAGGAAGAGAAGAGAAAGATAGCGGAAGACGGCAAGTATGCGGTTCAGCGTAAGCTGGAAAGTATGGGCGCCGCCAACAGTCAATACAATCTGGATGTTCTAACCAGCTTTTATAAACTGTCGTCGCATCTCGACTTCTACTATCAGGTAGCGATCAAAGCCATCGATCTGAAGGAGCTGAAGGAATTCCAGATTCTGGGCGACAAGCTGGAGCCGCCGAAACCCCAACGTCCGGCGGTGGAAACCCGGGTTGATATCCCGGCTTCGCCGATCAAGGGCAAGGACACGGAGCTGATCATTTTCGGCGAGAGCAGCGACAAGATCGTGTACCAGCTGGCGAACTGCTGTAAGCCGATTCCCGGCGATGACGTGTTTGGGTTTGTGACTACCGGAAAGGGACTGACCATTCACCGGACCAACTGCCCCAACGCCGCCAAACTGATGGCCAATTACGGACACCGGGTTGTAAAAACAAAATGGGCCAAAAACAAGGAAATTTCTTTCCTCACCGGCCTGAAGATTGTTGGTCTGGACGATGTGGGCGTGGTGAACCGGATTACCAACCTGATTTCCGGCGAGCTGAGAATCAACATCAATGCGTTGACCATTGAGGCGAGGGAAGGCTTGTTCGAAGGGAATATCCGGGTGTATGTGCACGACAAGGAGGAGCTGGAAAACCTGGTGGAGAAACTGAGAGGGCTTCCGGGCATTGAGCGGGTAGACCGCTACGATACCGACAAGGAGTAGATTACTTCAACTCAAAATACTTCGGTTATGTACACAGTGCTGGTACCTACGGACTTCTCCGATTCGGCCAAAATGGCTGCGGAGTATGCGGCACAACTGGCTGCAAAACTTAACGGCAATCTGCTCCTGTTTCATGCCTATATGCTGCCGACGCCGGTGTCGGAAATGCCCTATGTTCTGACCACCGCCGAAGCGATTCAACAGGAAAACGAGGCGGCGATCGCCCAAGAGGCGGAGCGCCTGCACCATACCTATAATATCCAAACCGAATGGCTGGTGCGTGTGGGCATTCCTTCCTCCGAAATTCAGGTCATCACCGAAGAACGTACCATCAGCCTGATTGTGATGGGAATGAAGGGGGAAAACGCCATTGAAAAACTGATCGGCAGCACCACCACCAACACCATGAAAAAGGTTTCGACACCTCTGCTGGTGGTGCCCGAAAATTCGCGTTTCCAACCTATCCGCAATATTACCCTGGCGGTTAATTACGGTTCAGAAACCCCGCCGCCGGTATTTGCTCCACTTCTGAAGTTGGCCCAAACTTTCGGCAGCTCGCTGAATATTATCAATATCACCACCGAAAATGCCGCCCGGCAGCCGGAGAGTCTTGCCGGAAAAATCGGCCTGGATCCCATGTTCCGCGATATTCCCCGGCAATACCTCGAAATTCACGACACCAAAATAAGCGGTGGTATTCAGCAGTTTGTGAACAGCCATCCGACTGATTTGCTGGTCATGGTATCGCAAACCCACAGTTTTTTCGAGCGTCTGTTCGGGGGCTCCCAGACCCGCAAAATGGCTTTTGAAACCCATGTGCCCTTCCTGGTGCTCTCGCAAAAGCACTGATTTTTAAGCAAATAATCGTTTGGAGAGCGCGATTTCGGTCGTCTTTTACGGGAAACCCAACCCTGGATCGGGGTGATCAACTCCCCATCCGGAATGCCTTTTCTGGCTTAAATAGTATAAAATAACATACCTTTGCAGCCCTAAATGGGGGTTTACTAACATTTATACAATTTAAATCAGAGATACATGGCAACTGTAACGAGGGAAAATATCGGTCTGCTCAACGATAAGATCACTGTTAAAGTGAACAGTGAAGACTATCTTCCTTCTTTCGAAAAGACACTGAAGAGTTATAGCAAAACCGCTAACATTCCGGGTTTCCGTAAAGGAATGGTTCCGGCCAGTCTGATCCGCAAAATGCACGGTCAGTCTGTTTTCACAGAAGAAGTTCTTCGCTCTGTTGAAAAAAGCCTGAACGAATATATGACCAACGAAAAACTGGAAATATTCGCTCAGCCCCTTCCCCTGGCCGACAACAATCCGGAGAAGCTGGATATGAACGCTCCGGCTGAATATTCTTTTGAATTTGAAATCGGACTGAAGCCCTCTTTCACCGTTACCGATCTCTCCAAAGGTAAATTCACCCGCTACGTGGTGAACGTAACCGACGAAATGGTAACCGACGAAGTTGAACGTCTCCGCCTCCGTCATGGTAAAATGACCAACCCGGATACCGTAACTTCCGACGACAACGTGCTGAACGTTACTTTTACAGAAGAAGGTGTTGAAGGTGGCATCACTAAAGACAATTCTCTGCTGGTTAAATATTTTGCTGAGTCTGTACGTCCTTCACTGATGGGCAAAAAAGCAGGCGACAGCTTTACCGTTAAGCTTTCCGAAGCTTTCGAAGTTAAGGAGAGAGAATGGGTAATGGGCGACCTCGGCCTGGATATCCACGATGCCGCTGCTGCTGAAAAAACCTTCAGGGTAGACATCACCAAAGTTGGTCTGGTGGAACGCGCTGAAATGAACGAAGAGTTCTTCAAGCAACTGTTCCCCAACAAGGAAATCGCCAATGAGGAAGCTTTCCGAGCCGTAATCAAATCTGAAATCGAAGCGCAGTGGGCTGCACAAACGCGCAACCAACTGCACGACCAGATCTTCCACGCGCTGATCGACAACACCCAGATCGAATTCCCCGAAGCCTTCCTGAAACGTTGGATGGAAGTGAACGGCGAAAACCCCAAATCACGTGAGCAGGTTGAGCAGGAATATCCTTCCTTCGTTAACCAACTGAAATGGACCCTGATCGTTGACCAGATCGTTAAGGACAACAACATTGAAGTTCTCCCCGACGATCTGAAGGCTTTTGCCCGTCAACAACTCTTCAGCTACATGGGTATGCCGGAAGTTGGCGACGATCAGCCCTGGATCGAAGATTACGTTAACCGTATGATGAAAGATCGCAAATTCGTTGAAGACAGCTTCCACAGAGTACAAACGGAAAAGGTATTCACCTGGGCCGAAGGTCAGGTGAAAGCCAAGGAAGAAAAAATCGAAGCCGAGGCTTTCAACAAAATGGTTTCCGAACACAAACACTAATCGCAGCAGGGTATGCCCTGCACCAACAGCATTATAGGGAAAGTGCACCTCACAAGGGTGCACTTTTATTTTTGACACGATGGCGAGATGATTAATGAATTTTTAGGATTCAGCAGCGCAGCCAAATGCCTGCGGTATATCGATTTTTCCCATCACCAGGCATAAAAACACAAAACATCCGCCCCTCCTTTAATCCCACAATCGTGTTAAAAAGAAAGCCCGCCATCGGCGGGCTTTCTTTTTAACATCAATAATGGTTTTATTTCTTTGCGTCCAGTTCTTTCAGCATTTCCTTCACGGCAGTTTCCAGCTGGCTGTCGCGGCCGTTGAGGAAATCCTCGTAGGGCAGGGGTGCCACCACATCCGGCTCGAGCTGCAGGTTTTCGGTAGGACGATTTTCCTTACCAATCGTGGCAATCATCGGAATACCGAATACCAATGTCGGATCGATCTGCGTTTCCCACCATACCGCGGTACCGGTTCCGGGAACAGGCATACCTACGAGACGGCCCACACCGTTTTGTTTATAAACATAGGGGAAGATGAATGCATCACTGTAGTTGCCTTCGCTCATCAACACAATGGAAGGCTTGCTCCAGCGCGCCATTGGCTCCCCGTCTTTGAGACGGTTGCCCTGGGGTGCAAATTCCAGGTAGCGCTTGCCGCTGAGGAAGGTATTCAGATCGTCGTGCAACCAGCCACCTCCGTTGAAGCGGGTGTCCACAACAAGAGCTTCCTTGTCGTAGTTTTTACCCAATACCGCATCCAGCGTGTTGCGGTAGCTGCCGTCGTTCATACCCTGAACGTGTACGTAGCCAACCCGCCCGTTGCTGAATTTGTTCACCATGTCTTCCATCTTTTTGGTCCATCTCTTATACATCAGCGCGGTTTCCTCCTGGAAGCTGATGGGCTTCACGGTTTCTTCCCAACGGGTGTTGGTTTTCGGATCGTAGAGGCTGAGCAAGGTGGTTACCCCAACCCGGCGGTTGAGAAATTTCGCCCAATCCACATCGGCTGAAAGGGTTTCTCCATCAATTTTTTCGATGATGGTTCCGGCCTTAACCTTGCTGGTCGATTTATTCAGCGGTCCGCCAATAATCACTTCTGTTACCTTCAATCCATTACCACCATGAGTTTCGTCGTACAGCAGACCAAGCGCGCCGGTTACATCACCGGTCGGGTTTTGCGGCGTATAACGTCCACCCGTATGCGAAGCATTCAGTTCGCCCAGGATTTCAGAAAGCAGTTCCTGGAAATCGTAGTTGTTGCTGATATGCGGCAGGAAACGCGCATAGGTCTTTTTCATTCCGGCCCAATCAACTCCATGCAGTTTGGGGTCATAGAATTTCTTCTGAACCTGGCGCCATGCATGTTCGAAGATGTATGCTCTTTCCTTCGCCGGATTCAGCACCATTTCGCCGTTGATGCCGATCGGCGTTACTTTTCCGCTTTCTTCAACCTTAACCAGGGATCCGCGGTTGGTAACGATCAGCGATTTTCCGTCCTTACTGATGTTGATGCCACTTGGGGTTCCGCCGAGCTTGGCGAGGATCTTGGTTTCCTTTGTTCGGGTATCGGTCATCCAAAGATCGAATCCTCTTTCAAAGGACGCCAGATAATAAAGTTTGGAACCATCGGGAGAAATGGCGTAGTCGGCAATGGAAGAACTGTTGATGGTGAGACGGGTTACGCGATCTTTCATGTTTTCCAGATCGGGCAGCCAGATTTTTTCCGGTTCCTTTTTGTCTTTATCGCCTTTCTTATCGGAGCCACCTTCCGATTTAGCCTTTTCGGATTTATCCTTTTCTTCTTTTTCTTTCAGCAATGCAAACTCTTCCTTAGTGAGGTTGAAGCGATCGAATTCGTCCTGATCAAAGAAGCCGGCGTACACATCAACTTCACGGCTTCCCTGGTTGGCCAGCGATTTTCTTCCTTCTTTGGCGCTCACCCAGGTGATGGCTTTTCCGTTCATGGCCCATTTTACATTCCCCTGGCCGAATCCACTCACCAGCGGATGTTCGATTTTTCCCGAGCCATCGGCCTTGATGAGAGCGGCGTTTCCGGTGAAGAAATTGCCTTCCGAGTCATCGCTTACAATCCATTTGCTGTCGGGACTCCAGGCAAAAGCCCAGTCGCCGTCGGCGTACGAGTAGTTCCTTCCTGCGGGAAGGAGGGTTCTGGATTTACCGGAGGCAATATTGTAAACGCGGAGAATATTACGTTCTTCTACATATGCCACTTCTTTTCCGTCGGGAGAGAACAGCGGCTGATATTCTTCGGCTTCGGTAGCGATCAGCGGTTCTTCCCGGATTACGGTTGCTGCATAGAAGTAGGGCTCTTCGGATCGTACAACGGTCGCCTTGTAGATATCCCAGCTTCCCTTACGTTCGGTGGCATACACCAGGGTCTTACCGTCTGGGCTCCATTGTACCATGCGCTCCTGTTCGGGCGTGTTGGTGATGCGTTTGGTTTGCCCACCTTCCACGCTGGTTACAAAGACCTCGCCGCGCGATACGAAGGCGATTTCCTTTCCGTTGGGAGAAAGTTCAAACTCGGAAACGTTGCCGTTGATCGGAATGTTTTTTTCGGTACCCGCTCTTCCGTCGTTCATGATGCGAATCGGAACTTTCTGCGGTGTGCCTCCTTCCCTGAGGGTATAGATTTCTCCGTCCTGCGTAAAGCACAGGGTATTTGAGTTGCTTACACTGAGGTGACGAACAGGGTGATCCTTGAAGGAGGTCAGTTTCTGCTCGGCCATACGATTCAGCACCGGAGCCTTGTAAATATTTTGGTTGCCGTCTTTTTCGCTGAGGTAGTACACGAACTGATCGTCGGCGCTGAATACGGGCTCACGGTCTTCCCCTTCAAATCCGCTGAGCTTGCGGTAGCTGTTGGTTTTTACGTCCATCAGCCAGATATCGCGCGTAACCGACGACACATGATGTTTTCTCCAGGGATCTTCATAACCCTTTCTGTCCTGGAACACGATCTGTGTTCCCTTGCTGTTGTAGTGGGCATTTTCTACACCGGCAGAAGTGATCATCACGGGTTTGCCGCCGTTTACGGAAACCGAGTAAAGGTTCTGAAACAGACGGGGGCTGTAAAAGCGTACGTTGTTTTCGGGTATGATACGCGCACTGCCGAAGATTACCGTCTTGTTGTCGGCAGAGAAATCGTAGGGAAAATCATTGGAAGAATGATAGGTAAGCCGTTTGGGTTCGCCACCGGTGGCCGGCATCACGAATACGTCGAAATTGCCGTAACGGTCGCTGGCAAAAGCAATTTGTTTACCATCCTTACTCCATACCGGCATATAATCGTGGGCCTCGTGGATGGTGAGGGGAATCGCATCACCCCCCTGTGCGGGAACGCGGTAGATATCGCCACGGTAGCTGAAAACGATGGTGTTCCCATCGGGGGAAATGGCTGGGTACCGCAGCCAAAGCGGGGTTATCTGTGCCAGGGCGGTCCCTGAAAAGAGCAGTGCTGCCACTGCCCAGGCAAATTTTCTCATAATCTTTATTTTAAAAGCGCAATAGAATTAAAAATAAACAGGAATTTGCAGTGCCGAAGTAAACATTTCATGAAGGTACAAAACGCGTTATGAACGGTAATGGGTAACTTCAGCCAAACAAACAAGAAAATGAAAAGATTAATAACCATATGGGTTTTCCTCGCAGCGGCATTTTCTACCCAGTCGCAGCATCTTAATGTAATGACTTTCAATATCCGGATGAATACGCCGAACGATAGTCTGAACGCCTGGCCCTATCGTAAGGATTTGGCGGCCTCGCAGATTCTTTTTCACCGTGTTCACAGTGTGGGGCTTCAGGAGGCCCTGCCCGAGCAGATGAAGGATCTGGCGGAAAGACTGAAAGGCTATAAGCATGTGGGAGTGGGGAGAACCGATGGCAAAAACAAGGGCGAACACAGTGCCATCTTCTACGATACCAGCCGTCTGGAAGTTCGGAATTCCGGCACGTTCTGGCTCTCCGAAACACCGGAAAAAGCCGGCAGCAAGGGCTGGGATGCTTCACTCCCCAGAATCGTAACCTGGGCCGAATTTTTCGATAAGGCATCCGGAAAAACCTTCTGGCATTTCAATACCCATTTCGATCATAAAGGAGAAGTTGCCCGCCGCGAAAGTTCAAAACTGCTGATGGCTAAAGTGAAAGAAATGGCGGGGGATACACCGGCCATCATTACGGGCGATTTCAATGCAACGCCGAACGAAGAGCCCATCCGCCTTCTGCTTACTGCCGACGATTCCCTCAGGTTTACCGACAGCAAGGAGGTTTCCCTGCGCCCGCATTATGGGCCGATCGGCACCTTCAACGGATTTACCAATAAGGAAACCACGAATGAACCGATCGATTTCATATTCATCCGCAACAACGTGAAAGTGCTTCAGCATGCATCGCTTTCACAAACCTGGGGTGGCCGTTATTCGTCCGACCACTTCCCGGTTTATGCTGAAATTGAGTTGTAATTATCGCTTTTCAATCTTGTCGTAAAATCCGCCGAAATTGTTCATGCGAACAGCGTCTTCCTTATAGAATTCACCGGGGAAGCCCAGATCGATGGCGCTGGCCTTGTCCAGTCTGTCCATCTGTTCGGCGCTCAGTACCACGTCCGGCGCAGCCAGGTTTTCGCGGAGTTGGGAGAGCTTTGTTGCGCCCACGATGGGAATGGAGGAGAAGTCCTGCTGCATGGTCCATTTCAAAGCCACATGCGAGGGCTGACAGCCGATTTCGTCGGCAATGGCCATTACTTCTCTGGTGATGCGCTGACTGTTTTCGTTAAGGCGTTTACTTTCGGGTTTGATCCGGCCCAACTCGCCCTTCAGGTATTTTCCGGTGAGTGCTCCGCCCGCGAGGGGAGCCCAGGGCGTAACGGTGAGTCCGAAATGTTTGGCCATGGGAATCAGCTCGCGTTCGGGTGTACGCTGAATCAGGCTGTATTCCACCTGCAGGGCGACGAATTTACTCCAGCCCATGAGTTCGGCCATGGTTTGTGATTGGGCTACCACCCAGGCCGGCGTATCGCTGATGGCGATATAATTGATTTTACCCTGTTTCACCAGGTCATCCAGGCCACGGAGTACTTCGTCGGCGGGTGTCAGCCAATCCCAGATATGCAGATAGAACAAATCGATAAAGTCGGTGTTCAGGCGTTTCAGGCTGGCTTCCACGCTGCGCATCATATTCTTGCGGTTATTCCCGCTGGCATTGGGGTTGGTGAGGTTATCGTAAAGAGAGTATTTGGTAGCAATCACCCAGTAGTCGCGGTCGCGTCCCTGAATGAATTCGCCGATGATTTTTTCGCTGTCGCCTTTCTGGTAGATGTTGGCCGTATCCATGAAGTTCCCTCCGGCCTTACCGAATTCTTCCATGATTTCGAAGCTGAGTTGCTTATCGGCACCCCAGCCGTTTACGGTGCCGAATCCCATGGTGCCCAGGCAGAGTTCAGAGACTTTTAACCCTGAACGCCCCAATAATTTATACTTCATAACAGTATTTAAGAATGATTATTTACGTTCGATTTCTTCGGAGAGGCGGTTCATTTTATGAACCAGTTCGCCGCAGTTGGCTTCGCTGATGGCTTCGGCCTGTTTGTTATGGAATTCCTGCTGGCAGGCTTTGAGCCTGGGCAGCATGTCTACCGCCTTTTGGGTCGGAAAAACGGCTGTTGTTTTGCCTTCGCTGGTGCGGGTGACCAACTCCTTCTCTTCCAGCTTTTCGATCAGTCGGGTGATGGTAGAAGGGGTGAGCTGAAGTTGGGTGCAGATGCAGGTTGGTTGAATTCCCGGTTGGTCGATTACGAGCAGGAGCAGGTAGGCGTGGCTCGGCGAGAGGTCTACCGGTTTCCAGCAGGTGCAGGCCAGCTTCTCGATTTTTCTCGCCAGCGCGCTGGCGGAGAAGTACATACAGTCGCAATATTTGCTCTCCGAAGGCTTCATTACTGCAAATATACGATTTTGCTATTTGTACATGCAAATAGTACCTTTGACGAATGATGATGAACCCGAATCTTAACAGTTCGGCGGGATCTGCAGCCGAGAAGGAATTTGAGAACAGCATCCGGCCCACGGACCTGGAGCAGTTTTCCGGCCAGCCGCAACTGATTGAAAATATCCGCATTTTCATCCGCGCTGCGAAGATGCGGGGAGAAGCGCTGGATCATATCCTTTTCCACGGTCCTCCCGGCCTTGGTAAAACGACGCTGAGCCGCATCGTGGCCAACGAACTCGGTGTGGCCATCAAGGAAACCTCCGGTCCTGTGATCGAAAAACCCGGCGATCTGGCCGGGTTGCTGACCAACCTTAACAAGGGGGATGTCCTTTTTATAGACGAAATCCATCGGTTATCCACCGTTGTGGAGGAGTACCTCTATGCCGCTATGGAGGATTTCCGGATTGATATCATGATCGATTCCGGTCCGAGTGCCCGGAGTGTGCAGTTGAGCCTGCATCCGTTCACTTTGATTGGCGCTACCACCCGAAGCGGACTTCTTACCGCGCCGTTGCTTTCCCGCTTCGGGATCAAGTCGCGGCTGGAATATTACAATGCCGACACCCTTCAAAAAATTATTACCCGTTCAGCCGGTATTCTTCAAACGAAAATCACTTCCGATGCGGCCGGCGAGATTGCCCGCAGGAGCCGCGGTACACCCCGGATTGCCAACGGACTGCTCCGCAGGGTGCGCGATTTTGCCCAGGTGCTCGGCAACGGCGTGATCGATCTGGGCATTGCCCAACACGCACTGAAGGCGCTGAACGTGGATGAACACGGTCTGGACGAAATGGACAACCGGATTCTTTCGGCCATCATCGATAAGTTCAAGGGAGGGCCTGTGGGTATCACCACCATCGCTACGGCGGTGGGCGAGGAACCCGGAACCCTTGAAGAAGTGTATGAACCCTTCCTGATTCAGGAGGGATTCATCAAACGAACACCCCGCGGACGGGAAGCTACGGCCAAAGCCTACGAGCATTTGGGGCGTATGCCGGGAGCCGCACAGGGCAACGTTTTGTTCTGATCAACAGACTACCGGTAAATAAAAAGGCGCAACGGGAATATTCTCATTGCGCCTTTCCAATTTATAGGCCGACGATCAGGATGGAACCACCAGACGGAAACCGTTTCCGTGAATGTTTACGATTTCGATGGTGCTGTCGTCTTTCAAATATTTACGCAGTTTGGCGATGTACACGTCCATACTCCTGCCGTTGAAATAGGTGTCGCTGCCCCAGATTTTTTTGAGCGCCTGTTCGCGCGGAAGCAGGTCGTTCTTGTGTTCTGCGAGCATTTTCAGCAGTTCGTTCTCCTTGGGAGAAAGCGTGTGTGTTTGACCGTTATGACTCAGTTCCCGCAGTTTGGGATTAAAATGGTAACTGCCCAGATCGAATTCCTGGTTTTCATTTTCTTTGGCCCCTTCCTCATTGCGTTTGAGGATGGCTTTTATTTTGAGGAGGAGAACTTCGGAGTCGAAGGGTTTCGTGATATAATCGTCGGCGCCCAGTTTATAGCCGTTGATGATATCTTCTTTCATGGTTTTTGCGGAAAGGAAGAACAGCGGAATGTCCGGATCCACGTCGCGGATTTCTTCGGCGAGGGTGAAACCGTCCATATTCGGCATCATTACATCCAGCAGGCAGAGGTCGAATTTCTCCCGTCGGAAAGCGGCAAGCCCGAGGATTCCGTCCCTTTCCAGCACAACTTCATAGTCGTTCAGCTCCAGGTAATTTTTCAGAACCATGCCCAGGTTTGTATCGTCTTCCACCAGTAGTATTTTGCCCTTATTTCCTTCCATAATTATGCATTTTAAGTAGTACAAATAAAGTTAAATGATTTTTCAGATATAGTCGAAACGGAATAATGTTTTGTTAAAGAAGCAAAATTCCTATCTTCAAAATAAAAATGTCCAGCTCAGAACAATTTCTCCAGGCGATACAGCAGGGCTATACGTTTAAAGGTGAGTCGGTACCTCTGGGAACCGCCATGCTGAACGGTGAAGTGGTGCCCGGAGCGATGATCCATCTGCCTCTGAAAACCCTCAACCGCCACGGTCTGATTGCCGGGGCTACCGGAACCGGAAAAACCAAGACCCTCCAACTGATTGCCGAAGCCCTCAGCGATGCCAGCGTTCCCGTGCTCATGATGGATATCAAGGGCGACCTCAGCGGCATTGCCGCGGCCGGCGACGATAACGCCAAAATCCAGGAAAGGGCCGAAAAAATCGGTATCCCCTTTACACCCCAGGCCTTCCCCGTTGAGTTCCTGACCCTCAGCGGCGAAAAGGGCGTTCGTTTACGCGCTACCGTTAGCGAATTCGGTCCCGTGCTGCTCAGCAAGATTCTCGGATTGAACGATACCCAGGGCGGTCTGGTGGCCATGATCTTCAAATACTGCGACGATAATCAGCTGCCGCTGCTCGATCTCAAGGATTTCATCAAGGTGCTCCAGTACGTTTCCGACGAAGGGAAGGCGGAACTGGAGAAGCAATATGGAAAAATATCCACCACCTCCACCGGCACCATTCTCCGAAAGGTGGTCGAACTCCAGCAACAGGGTGCAGATCTCTTTTTTGGTGAAAGAAGTTTTGAAGTGGAAGATCTGATGCGCATCAGCGACGATGGCCGCGGCATCATCAGCGTACTCCGTGTGACCGATCTTCAGGATCGACCCAAGCTCTTCTCCACCTTTATGCTTCAGCTGCTGGCGGAGCTTTACGCCACCTGTCCGGAAGAGGGTGATCTCGACAAACCCAAGCTGGTGATGTTTATCGATGAGGCCCACCTCATCTTCCAGGAAGCCAGCAGTGCATTGATGCAACAGATTGAAACCATCATCAAACTCATACGCTCCAAGGGAATCGGCGTATTCTTCTGTACACAGAACCCCATGGACGTTCCCGCACCCGTACTTTCGCAATTGGGGTTGAAAGTGCAGCATGCCCTGCGTGCCTTTACGGCCGCGGATCGCAAGGTGATCAAGCAGACCGCCGAAAACTATCCCGAAACGAAGTTCTACAAAACCGACGAACTGCTTACCCAGATGGGTATCGGCGAAGCCATGATAACGGTGTTGAACGAAAAGGGTATCCCCACACCATTGGCCCATGCCACGCTCCGGGCTCCGCGAAGCCGTATGGATGTGTTGTCGGATCAGGAAATCGATGCCGTCGTTTCCAAATCGAAGATCGCTGCGAAGTACAACCGCGAGATCGACAGCCATAGCGCTTATGAGATTCTGACCGAAAAACTCAAAGAAGCGGCCGAACGTACGGCTCAGGAAGAGGAAAAGAAGCCCGCCAGAAAGACGGCCAAAAAAGAAGAAAGCATTTTCGACAATCCAACGGTGAAGCAGGTAGGCCGTACGGCGGCCAGCATCATCACACGGTCTTTGTTGGGCGCGCTTGGACTGGGCGGAAGAACCACCCGGAAGAAAAGCAGCTGGTTTTAAACAGGATCAGCACGGTTTAAATAAGAATACAGGATTTTATTCTCGGCCACGGAGTTTAGCTTCGTGGCTTTTTTGCAACGGAGCAGAGCCCACTGGGGCGGCGCTCCCGTTTCGTATCAGTGCCCCGTCAATGTTACTGGCTCAGCACTGGCGCCGAGTCCCGCACACTGGCGCGGAGCTCCCGCACACTGGCGCGGGGCTCCCGCTCCGTGCCTTCGCCTATAGAAAAAAGTTATTTTCCCTCCAACCACCTCCATTCAACAAAAAATCTTCCACCTAAACAAACCCGTCCATCCTTAATCCAATAATCGTGTCATGCCGGTGGCTGAAATCGACAGCAACGATTCCTTTTCCATTCTTTGCAGCGCTTCCGCCACCACATCTTCACCAAACTCCTTATCGATAAGAGGAATTAATTCTTTAAAATGCATCGGTTTTATCGATAAGAGCTCACGGATACGCGATTCGACGGAGCGGAGGGCTTTCGGATCCGGTTTTGCTTTCGCTTTCCGTTTGCGGATACAGTTATCGCAGATACCACATACCGTGATGGTAGCATCGCCGAAGTTTTTGCCGATAATCACCGCCCGGCACTCCGTGTCGGCCAGTGTATACCGGATCATTCCCGCGATACGCCGGCGGTAGACCTCCTTACGTTCCAGGTGACGGTCCATTCGGATGGCGAACTGTTCCACCGGTACCCGGGCTGTGAGGAAACAGATCTGCGGCGTGTCTTTCATCGGTTCATAACGGATCACCCCGGCCTTGTGCAGACGTTCCAGAAGCTGCTTCACTTCCGCCTCCTCCATGCGCGTGGCGAAAGCCAGTTTTTTTTCGCGGATCGGAACGATATGATCGAAGATCCCCTCGTAGCCCCGCAGGAGGGCGAGAATCAGCTCCGACCATTCGGGTTTGGTATTCTGGATTTCGCGGAGGTATTCACGGCTGCAGACGAACCCTGCCTTTGCCGGCTGCCAGGCTTTTTCGCTGATGGCCATCCAGCCGTCCTGTTCGATGGCCTTGAGGGAATGCATGGCCTGATGTGCCTGCAGTCCGAAGCGTTCCACAAATTCCTGGAAATCGAAATTATGGTAGATCCCCTCGTAATTGCCGACCGGCAGCTGAAGGTAATTCACGAGTGCGCGATAGGTTTCCCGGATGTCTTCCTGCGTTGGGTAGCGGATATCCGGTTGCCGTTCCAGATCGTCCAGGTCCTGTTTCTGGTAGAGCAGTACGGCGTAGGCCTTCTGCGTGTCGCGGCCCGCGCGGCCCGCTTCCTGATAATAATGTTCCAGAGCGTCCGGTACATCGTAGTGGATGACGATGCGCACGTCCGGTTTATCGATCCCCATGCCGAAGGCGTTGGTACAAACCATCACCCTCGTTTTGTTGCGGATCCAGGCCTCCTGTTTATTGCTCCTTTCCTCGGCGCTGAGGCCCGCGTGATAAAAGTCGGCGCTGATTCCCTGTTGCGAAAGCAGGGTAGCGATGTCTTTGGTCCGTTTCCGGTTTCTGCAGTACACGATTCCGCAGCCCGGTACCTTGTTCAGGATTTCCGTTACGGCGGTGATTTTGACATCCACCTCCCGGACACTGTAAGACAGGTTGGGGCGCGCGAAGGAAGTCTGGAATACCGCCCCGTTTTTGAAGTTCAGCTTTTCGCAGATATCGTTCTGCACTTCCGGCGTTGCCGAGGCGGTGAGGGCCAGCACAGGTACACCCGGAAGTTGTTCCCGGATCTCGGCGATCTTGAGGTAGGGTGGACGGAAATCGTAACCCCACTGCGAGATACAGTGCGCCTCATCCACCGCGATCAGGGAGATGGGCATGGCCGGGAGGTATTGCCGGAAGAGACGTGTGGTAAGGCGCTCCGGCGACACGTAAAGAAAACGGCAGTTGCTGGACACGGCCAGCTCCAGGGTCTTTTTTACTTCCGCAAACGACATTCCACTGACGATGGCGAAGGCCGTAATTCCCTTCTTCCGCAGGTTCTCGACCTGGTCCTTCATCAGCGCAATGAGGGGGCTGATCACGATACAGAGTCCGTCCATCGCCATTGCCGGCACCTGGAAGCAGATCGACTTCCCGCCGCCGGTGGGGAGCAGGGCAAGGGCATCCTTACCCGCCAGCACATGCCGGATGATTTCCTCCTGTTTGGGCCGGAAACTGGAATACCCCCAGTACTCTTTTAATATGTGATGGATGTCGCGCATGTCTGGATGCCAAAGTTAACGCGAAAGCGAGAAAGCCAGGGAGAAAGGTGAGGAATGGGCCTTTTGCTTGGAAGAGAATTTTTGTATATTAGCCAAGCTCCTAACGATTTAAGCTGTTGCCATTAGACCTTGTTAGTGCTTGTTCCCACCTTAATTCGCCAGGAGTGAGAGGCGAGAGAATCGAGAATAAAAAAGCCCCACCAGAGGCAGGGCTAAGAAAATCTTCGGCTTATAGCCTTATTGTGATTTGCAGAATAAAGATAGCAATTTTTTCATAATAAGAATTGTACGCAAATCACAACATACACTCTAAAAAAACGCGTGCTAATGCCAAGTAAAAAGAGACAGTCAAGTCGGACGACCAGATATTGGAGGTGGACTCCAATAACAACATCCGTTACCACGTCTGGGCAGCGATGCTTAACTGTCGATCAAAGGTAATTCTTAAAGTTTATAGATCCGATATAATTAAGAAAATTAATATGTTTTTTTTTATTAATTTTATATAATTATGAAAACCAAAAGGTTGTGATTCTGAAGTCAAAAGTCTAAATAAGAAGAATGATTCAGAATAGAGTGTATGTGTCCAGGTTTGATCATAATTTTTTATTACCCGTAACGAACGAGGTTTATTGTCTATCACAACAAAAATCAGTTTATATGAACAAGGTGCTTGGTCTTGATTTGGGAACCAACTCGATAGGTTGGGCTATTCGGACGGTTGACGAGCCGGATAATCAAATTACGCATTTTGGAGTTTTGACCTTTAATAAAGGGGTTGGGGTCGGAAAAACAGGTGAGTTTTCCTATGCGGCCGAAAGAACAAAAAAGCGTTCTGCCCGACGTTTATACCAGGCTAGGAAATATCGGCTATGGAAAACCCTGGAACATCTGATTAATGAGGGGTATTGCCCCCTTAGCATAGCTGAACTAAATAAATGGCGATACTATAATAAGGAAGAAGCTCTATTAAACAAGAACGGAGGCCGAGTGTATCCACTGCATAACAAATTGTTTGATGCGTGGATTAAACTAGACTTCAACGGAGATGGTGTACCCGATTACACAAGTCCATATCAACTAAGGAGTGAACTTGCAGATCGAAAGATTGATTTGGATGTCGAGCAGAATCGCTTCAAACTTGGTAGAGCTTTATACCACATTGCTCAACGAAGAGGATTCAAAAGCAGTCGGAAGGTTGCCGGCGAAAACATGCCATCTGAAGATGCCGAAGAGGTAGTTGATTTAAAAAAATCAGAGAAAAAGAAGAATCAGGAAATTATTAAACTTCTTGAAGAAAATCCTGAAGCTAAAACAATAGGACAGCTGTTCGCGTTACTCGAACGGAAAAATGAAAGAATCCGAGAAAAGATTGCTCAACATGCGATTAGAGAAAATTATAAAGACGAGATAAAATTTATTTTCTCTGTTCAAGAACTTGGCTCTGCGCATCCCTTATATGTTAAATTAGTTGAATCTGGAAAAAATAAGAACGATGGCAGTATTTTTTATAAGCGGCCACTTCGATCCCAGAAGGGGTTGGTAGGTAGATGTACTCTTGAACCACATAAATATAGAGCTCCAATAAGTCATCCTGCATTCGAAACTTTTCGGGCATGGGCTTTTTTAAATAATATCAAGTACAAGGTTATAAATGATGAAGGTAAGGACTGGAAGCGGTTACCTTTGGATCTCAAGCAGTTTCTGCTTAAGGAAAAGTTTTTAAGAAAGTCAAGACCCTATTTCTCATTTGCAGAGATTGAAGAAGTCGTTAAAGCACGGGGGTTTAATTGGAAGTTGAATTATAAATCGACAACGACTATTGCGGGATGTCCTGTATCTGTTCATTTGAAGGGGATTTTTGGGGAAGACTTTCTGAATGTTAAGATTCAAAAACCAAAAGCTCCGAATACAGAGAAGGACTATTATGATATTGAAGATATCTGGCACGTCTTGTTTAGTTTTGAAGACCAGGAGTTTGTCTCTGAGTTTGGCGAAGAAAAGTTGAGGTTGGACCAGGAAAAAACGCGAAGGTTTGTCAATGCCTGGAATGCTATCCCGGAGGGGTACAGTATGTTGAGCTTAAAGGCAATCAGAAAGATCAATCGCTTTTTGGAAAAGGGGCTGATTTATACCGAAGCTGTATTGTTGGCAAATCTTCCGGAAATAATCGGCGAAGATAAATGGGCAGAAAAGGAAGAATATTTTCTCGAAAAGATTGGGTTTATTATCAGTGAGAATAGAACACAGAAAAGTATTCTCGCAGTAGTGAACAATCTGATTTCAAAGCACAAGAATTTAACTGCAATCGAAAAATTTGGGTATAAGGACAATACCTATCGTTTGGATAACAGCGATATTAGGGATATAGCGAATACCATCAGCGACACGTTCGGTAAAGAGAAGTGGGAGCATTTGTCATCGACTGAACGTGATCGCATATTTGAGTCTGTTAAGGATTGCTACCAAGCATATTTTATCAACAGTGGTTTAAGAAGGGTAGATATAAATGGAGAACGTCATTTTGAAGTACACACGAATGGGTGCATATACTACAAAACGGACTCAGGATATTACAGAATGCCGAAATTGATTGATACTCTTGCAGATTTCCTGAGGGACAATTTTGGGCTCAACGAAAAAGTTCGGGATTTAATTTATCACCCGTCAGAAATAGAAATTTACCCTCCGGCTAAGCCCGATAAAGACGGCGTTCTTAAATTAGGAAGTCCGAAGACCGGATCCTATAAAAACCCGATGGCGATGCGCACGCTTCATCAACTCAGAAAGCTGATCAATCACTTAGTTGAGAAAGGCACAATTGATAGCGATACTCGAGTGGTTGTTGAAGTCGCCCGGGAACTGAATGATGCAAATAAAAGATGGGCAATTGAGGCATGGCAGAGGCAAAGGGAGAATGAAAATAAAGAATTTGCCGAGGCAATTGCGCGCCTGCTGAAAGAGGAGGAAGGGATACAGGCGAATCCAGACAGTCCGGCTGATATAGACAAACTGAGACTTTTTTCAGAGCAGGTGGATGAAGAAACACTTCCTCCCGTGGAGCAGGAAGTGGAGCAGGAAGATGAAAAACCTTCGAAGAAGAAGAAGGAAAAAAAGCGCGCCGACGCTGTGTTTTGGACCGGGATGGGGAAAAATCTACTGGATCGGTATCGGCTCTGGAAGGAACAAGGTTGTTTATGTATGTACACCGGAAAGGTAATTCCTCTTTCCGAACTTTTTCGGCCGAATATTATCGATATAGAGCATACTATTCCGAGGAGTATATCATTTGACGACTCGATGGCCAATCAAACCGTGTGTTATGCAGACTATAACCGTCAGGTGAAACGTAAGCAGTTTCCTACGCAGTTGGTAAATTATGATAAGGATTATGGGAAGTTTAAAGCTATACTTCCGCGACTTGATGCCTGGAAGGATAGGGTAGAACGGATAAAACAACAGATAGAATTTTGGCAGAACAATTCTAAAAAGGCCTTGGATAAGGATACCAAGGATAAAGCAATAAGGCAAAAACATCTGTGGAAAATGGAATTGGATTACTGGCAGAACAAACTCGATCGGTTTTTGATGACTGAAGTAACCGCAGGGTTTAAGAACAGTCAGTTGGTCGATACGCAGTTGATATCGAAATATGCTCTACATTATTTGAAAACTTATTTTAATAGGGTGGATGTGCAAAAGGGAAGAATTGTTTCTGCCTTCCGGAAAATTTATAATTTAGAAAATGTAGACGAAAAGAAGGATCGCAGCAAGCATTCGCATCACGCAAAAGACGCTGCGGTATTGACGTTGATTCCTGTTGCAGCACAAAGAGACAATATATTGGCTCAATATTATGAGGCCAGGGAAAACAATCTACCATTTTTTTTGGCTCCATATAAGTCATTTTCGCGTCAGCATATTGTTGCGATCGAGGATGCTGTATTAATAAACAACAGTGTAAAGGATCAAACGCTTACACCGGGCCGAAAAAAAGTTAGGAAAAGAGGAAAGGAGCAGATGATTCCGGGTACAAATAGAATTATGTGGGCTACCGGCGATTGCATTCGCGGACAGCTTCATCAGGAGAAATTTTATGGCGCAATTAAGCGTGCATTACGTGACGAAACCGGAAAGCTATTAAAAGATGAGAATGGAAAGATTTTGCACGAAGAGGAGGTGACGCATGTGATTCGGGAACCCTTCGTGTTTAAAAAGGATGATGTTTCGCCTGGATTTAAGTCGCTTGACGATATAAAGAAACGGGTTGTTGACCCAAAACTCGTAAGGGATATTGAGGATCAGGTTTCGAAACACGGAAGCTTGCGCGAGGCGATGGCGCACGGCATATATCTTTTGGATAAGGAAAAGAAACCTCATGGTAGCCCAATTAGGCATGTCCGCGTTTGGGCGAATATCAAAGAGCCATTGAAGATAAAATTGCAAACTAATTTATCGAGAAAAAAACATAAGCAATATTATCTGGCGGCCAATGCAACAAATAGTTATTTCGCGATTTATGAAGGAGAAGGGAAGCGGACCTTCGAATTAAAAAATCTGTTTGATATCGCTAAGACGAAGAATCAGATTCCTGTTTCGAGTGTTAATGATCTTTTCGAAGCTAGAAAAATAGTAAGCAAGGGAAAGAAACAAATTGAGATGGGGCTGAAGTATGTCCTTCGTTCTGGTTTAAAAGTTTTGTTCAGGAAAGATGAACACGAGAATTTAAAAAGTCTGGATGTTGTGGAGTTACTCAAGAGATTGTATGTTTTTACAAATTTTGAAAAGGATGGACGGTTGAATTTTCGATATCATCTTGAAGCCAGGAAGGATATTTCAGAAGAATATTCGGATTCAGAAATCGACTTCGAGATTCCTAAGCCGACATTAAGATTCAGTTACAACAAATATGATTTTCTGCTGGAAGGGGTCGATTTCGACGTTGAGATGGATGGAATGTTATTGTGGAAGTGACAGTTGAATTGGCGTATTTAAAAACAATTTCTTCTATAAAAGGTCGTTAATATTTATATTATCGGCCTTTTTATTTTTTTTTGATGGGATTTAGTTTTCTATCGACGGACGGTCTTCTTCGGGCTTGAAAACTCTTAACTTCCCTGTATAAATGTGTTGGATATCAATGATGTAGATTTGTTTGCCGATCCCGTCCCTTGTAAGATAAAGGAGATGTTTCCTGTTTTTTCCTGAGTAGTTTAGTGAAGGTGGGTGAGCGTTGCCGAATGGTTATCTGATCTAAATTCAGTGAACATGATAAAACGAACTCTTTACTTTGGAAATCCGGCGTATTTAAGAACTGTCAATGAACAATTGGTAATTGAAAACCGTGAAACAGGTGAATTGATGCAAATTCCAATTGAGGATATTGGCTTGGTTGTTTTGGACCATCAGCAGATTACCTTGACCCAGGTGTTGATTTCCAAACTTCTTGCGAATAACACAGCTTTGGTTGCCTGTAACGAAACTCATCATCCGGTGGGGTTAATGCTGAATTTAGACGGCAACAACCTACAAAGTCAAAGGTTTAAAGCTCAAATCGAAGCCTCTGTGCCGTTGAAAAAGCAGTTATGGCAGCAAACGGTAATTCAGAAAATATACAATCAGGCGGTTGGGTTAACAAAACAAACGGCTGATGCGAAGTTGTTGTTTAAACTTGCTAAGGAAGTGAAGAGTGGAGATTCTGAGAATCATGAGGCTCAGGCCGCAGCCTACTATTGGAAACATATATTCCCCGAATATTTACAGTTTCAACGAGATCGGTTTGGTGCTCCTCCCAATAATCTTCTAAATTATGGATACGCCATATTAAGGGCAATGGTTGCTCGGAGTCTGGTTGGCTCCGGTTTGCTTCCAACTCTTGGGATACATCATCGTAATCAGTATAATTCTTATTGTCTGGCGGACGATATCATGGAGCCATACCGACCATACGTCGATCAGGTTGTCTGTGGAATAATCCGTCAGAACGGTAAATTTTTGGATATGAGGCCGTCGATGAAGGTTGAACTTCTGAAAATACCGCAGATTGACGTAAAGATCAATGGACAAAAAAGTCCGATGTTTGCTGCGGTTCAACGGACTACAGCGTCATTGTCCAGATGCTTTGAGGGGAGCGCAAAAAAAATCCTTTATCCGGAAATGGAATGATCCTATGTATGAACGCCTTAATGCATATCGGGTTATGTGGGTTCTAGTTTTTTTTGATCTCCCAACAGAAAGCAAGATCGATCGGAAAATTTATGCAAAGTTCCGAAAAGATATCATGGCAGACGGCTTTCAAATGTTTCAGTTTAGTATTTACGTCCGCCATTGTAGTAGTAGGGAAAATGCTGATGTTCATATAAAACGGGTGAAAAAGATCCTTCCACCACGTGGGCATGTGGGGATTATGTGTATTACAGATAAGCAGTTTGGGATGATTGAAATATTCTGTGGTGCAGCCCCCATTCCTGGTCCGGGGACAATTCAACAGCTTGAGCTGTTTTGAGGAAATAGGATTGAAAAAATGGGGTTTTCGCCCATTTTTTCAATCCTGAATTTCGGCCTAATGCATTGATTTTAAATTCAATGTAAGGATTCAGTTGTCGAAGAACTAAGTTAATCCAAATTTTGAAAGCAAATCACAACCATAAGGGGGAGAATACCCAAAGCCATGGCGTTGTCGAAGAACTAAGTTAATCCAAATTTTGAAAGCAAATCACAACATAATCACTGGAAATTAAAACGGGAATACGTTGTCGAAGAACTAAGTTAATCCAAATTTTGAAAGCAAATCACAACCGGCTTCTTGGTCAAGAAAAAAAGCTTCGAGTTGTCGAAGAACTAAGTTAATCCAAATTTTGAAAGCAAATCACAACTTCGCAGCCGTAGGTAAGAACATGCTAACGTTGTCGAAGAACTAAGTTAATCCAAATTTTGAAAGCAAATCACAACCGCAAAGATGTAATTGAATTTCGTCGGATCGTTGTCGAAGAACTAAGTTAATCCAAATTTTGAAAGCAAATCACAACATAATTATAGGTTCAACTTCGGGTTTACAGTTGTCGAAGAACTAAGTTAATCCAAATTTTGAAAGCAAATCACAACCTATTGGACATTAGAGGTTAGGAATGATCGTTGTCGAAGAACTAAGTTAATCCAAATTTTGAAAGCAAATCACAACTCTCGCACTATTGGGTATTCAACTGGGCGGTTGTCGAAGAACTAAGTTAATCCAAATTTTGAAAGCAAATCACAACTTATGCTCAAGCATCTTCTCCGCCAGCGAGGTTGTCGAAGAACTAAGTTAATCCAAATTTTGAAAGCAAATCACAACACATCTGATATATCTCGGAAACTGCATGTCGTTGTCGAAGAACTAAGTTAATCCAAATTTTGAAAGCAAATCACAACGTGATCACCTGATCTTCGCCGGCGTATGCGGTTGTCGAAGAACTAAGTTAATCCAAATTTTGAAAGCAAATCACAACGCAATAACGCCGTAGTGGAGATCGCCAAGGTTGTCGAAGAACTAAGTTAATCCAAATTTTGAAAGCAAATCACAACAGAAGCCCACCGATATAGAACCTCTGCGCGTTGTCGAAGAACTAAGTTAATCCAAATTTTGAAAGCAAATCACAACGATTGCAATCTCTATCCTTGTATTGGTCAAGTTGTCGAAGAACTAAGTTAATCCAAATTTTGAAAGCAAATCACAACGGTGGTCTGGAAGAAGTGACAACTGATGAGTTGTCGAAGAACTAAGTTAATCCAAATTTTGAAAGCAAATCACAACTTCTGCCGTATCGGGTGGCGGAAAAACTTGTTGTCGAAGAACTAAGTTAATCCAAATTTTGAAAGCAAATCACAACGCCGGAAGCATCATCTTTTCTACCGATGAGTTGTCGAAGAACTAAGTTAATCCAAATTTTGAAAGCAAATCACAACATGGCCTAAGTCAGTCAAAATTTGTCGAAGGTTGTCGAAGAACTAAGTTAATCCAAATTTTGAAAGCAAATCACAACGGTTAAGCTGGAAATAGAAACTCTCCTTCGGGTTGTCGAAGAACTAAGTTAATCCAAATTTTGAAAGCAAATCACAACATGAAGATGTGAATGGCGTGGATAATCGATGTTGTCGAAGAACTAAGTTAATCCAAATTTTGAAAGCAAATCACAACCGCGGGTATGCGAATCAGTTTGAACAGAGCGTTGTCGAAGAACTAAGTTAATCCAAATTTTGAAAGCAAATCACAACATTGAGGGTAAAACATCGGCTGAGAATAAAGTTGTCGAAGAACTAAGTTAATCCAAATTTTGAAAGCAAATCACAACTTAATAACTTAATTCTTCTTCGTGAACAACGTTGTCGAAGAACTAAGTTAATCCAAATTTTGAAAGCAAATCACAACTCCCCGGTTCTTTTTGTTAGCGCGATACTGTTGTCGAAGAACTAAGTTAATCCAAATTTTGAAAGCAAATCACAACAGCGACACGATACCTATTACTGTGGCATGTTGTTGTCGAAGAACTAAGTTAATCCAAATTTTGAAAGCAAATCACAACATAGTTGATCTCCTGCTGGAATAGCTTGCAGTTGTCGAAGAACTAAGTTAATCCAAATTTTGAAAGCAAATCACAACCACTTCTCAATGAGTTCTTCACCTTCTTCGTTGTCGAAGAACTAAGTTAATCCAAATTTTGAAAGCAAATCACAACACATAAGGTACAGACAGAAGAGACTGTGAAGTTGTCGAAGAACTAAGTTAATCCAAATTTTGAAAGCAAATCACAACTTTATTCCCGGTTCTGTATCATTCCATGGGTTGTCGAAGAACTAAGTTAATCCAAATTTTGAAAGCAAATCACAACAGGGAGGAACGCCGAGAACTGAAAAACCGAAGTTGTCGAAGAACTAAGTTAATCCAAATTTTGAAAGCAAATCACAACGGGACGCTGATCGGACCGGATGCTTCCGGAGTTGTCGAAGAACTAAGTTAATCCAAATTTTGAAAGCAAATCACAACGCACCTTCAACGGAGGGTAATTAAGTTACCGTTGTCGAAGAACTAAGTTAATCCAAATTTTGAAAGCAAATCACAACCCAACTACCTCCAAGTACTCAATAGGAAGGGTTGTCGAAGAACTAAGTTAATCCAAATTTTGAAAGCAAATCACAACGGTTTCGCCGTGTTTTCCCGGCCCCGGTTTGTTGTCGAAGAACTAAGTTAATCCAAATTTTGAAAGCAAATCACAACTATACTGTACTGCGAATAACATATTTTCACGTTGTCGAAGAACTAAGTTAATCCAAATTTTGAAAGCAAATCACAACGAAGTTTCCAGAATTGATTACCGCGTGGAGGTTGTCGAAGAACTAAGTTAATCCAAATTTTGAAAGCAAATCACAACCTGATATTGGCATTGGTTCTGCTGAACTCGGTTGTCGAAGAACTAAGTTAATCCAAATTTTGAAAGCAAATCACAACCAAATTGGTGAGAATGCTGAAATTTATTGTGTTGTCGAAGAACTAAGTTAATCCAAATTTTGAAAGCAAATCACAACGTTTTCAGAAGCGTTCCACGATTCAAAGGAGTTGTCGAAGAACTAAGTTAATCCAAATTTTGAAAGCAAATCACAACAGTAAATGTCATACTATTCACCGATCTAAAGTTGTCGAAGAACTAAGTTAATCCAAATTTTGAAAGCAAATCACAACCAGGCGCCATCGAGCAGGACGCGGATATGGTTGTCGAAGAACTAAGTTAATCCAAATTTTGAAAGCAAATCACAACATTATGAATACTATGGAAAAAGAAGTAAGGTTGTCGAAGAACTAAGTTAATCCAAATTTTGAAAGCAAATCACAACCATGTATACTTTATTAACAAGAGCATTTCAGTTGTCGAAGAACTAAGTTAATCCAAATTTTGAAAGCAAATCACAACTGCACCATATTTTCTTGTAACATACTCCCAGTTGTCGAAGAACTAAGTTAATCCAAATTTTGAAAGCAAATCACAACGAGAAGAAAGGTAATAATTCATAAAATTGGTTGTCGAAGAACTAAGTTAATCCAAATTTTGAAAGCAAATCACAACTAGTGTATTCTTCTCTATCGTCGAGACGCGGTTGTCGAAGAACTAAGTTAATCCAAATTTTGAAAGCAAATCACAACTGTGATGGCTTTTTTAAGTACTTCGTTGAGGTTGTCGAAGAACTAAGTTAATCCAAATTTTGAAAGCAAATCACAACTGTATTCGATTCTACCGACATCGTCGTACGTTGTCGAAGAACTAAGTTAATCCAAATTTTGAAAGCAAATCACAACTATGGACAATTGGCGCGAAGCAAACACATTAGTTGTCGAAGAACTAAGTTAATCCAAATTTTGAAAGCAAATCACAACCGGCAAAGTACATGAGATGCATGTCCTCCCGTTGTCGAAGAACTAAGTTAATCCAAATTTTGAAAGCAAATCACAACCTTAGGAGCAATGATCTCTCACAGGTGAACGTTGTCGAAGAACTAAGTTAATCCAAATTTTGAAAGCAAATCACAACAGGAGCAGGCTAAGGCCCTAAGAAGCATGGTTGTCGAAGAACTAGTTAACCCAAATGCAAATTCAGAACATGCATTGCTGGCTACGAATTAGCATAACCATCTTCCCGAAGGATTTTTTCTCCGAACGATTCAATAGATCTAATCCCTCTTAAAAAGCATTGTGATAATAGTTCAAGGTCATTGGTTTTTTGGAGTGTCTGGCGTAACAATTGTTTTTCTTGCTCCGACCAGGATTCGTAGGCGCGGGGATATGTGCGTCTGGCGAAAATTAGCTGATCTGACAAGTCCGTCGTTTTTAGCACCCCCATCTTTTTTACCTCCTCTTTAATATGTTGAAGTTCGGACCGGTGATACCTCTGAAGCGTTTAAAGGAAATTTTACCCAGGCATTTGACTTTCGTATACAAGGGTCGCTGAAATCCGGAGATCCTCTTCCTGATTTTGTTGTTAACGGAAATTACGAATTTGACTACGTACTTCAAGAGTCAGCCCTCCTGAAGCTATCTGGTGATTGAGTTTCTAAACAATTTCGACGTCGGCGTCATCAAACAGTGCGCCATCGGGAACATCTGCAGGTTACCAAAATATTCTTTTGCCGGCAGCTTCGGCCGCTTCTAACGCCATAAAGAGCTGCTCTTCGGCGATACATCGGTACGCAAAACAAAGCGTATTAAAGTGTTTTTTTCCGGTGTTCCCTTCGGTGCGGATTGGTATTGTTCAAATATTTCTTTCCCAGTCATATTCGCCTTATGCCATTATCTTTATTTGCAAATTGGTAAACGCCGCCAAATGCAATTTGTTCCTGGGTTTTCCTCCTGGCGGGATCAGATCCCCCAAACCTTCCGATTGCAGTCGGCTGTTCACAACCTCTCACTGCCTGATCAACACGATATTCCCCATTTTCAACCTTTCCGAAAGCCAGGATTTCAGCTTGGGTTCATCGATATTTTGGGTGGTTGTGTAAAGCATGATACATTGCATACGGGAACTGTCTGCTCCCAGGTATTGCTCGATCTTTCCCAGAGAAACACCCTTGATGTCGGGGAACAGTATGTTTAACTCCCGGATAAGCGATGGATCGTTTAGCTTGTATTTGCTTAGTTCATTGCTTAATTTGTTGATCGCGATGTCCTTTTCAGAAATGGTGTTTTCCTGGCGGTTGATCTCTTTCAGGATTTCGGATTTCAGGTCTTCGTCGTTTTGACGGATGGTGAGCAGGGTGTTTCCCGAACACATGTCGTTAAGAATGCGGTTGTAGTTTTTGATCTCCTGGTCGTTGAATTTCTTGTTAAGCAGGGCCAGCTCTACCTTTCGCGGATTTTCATTGTAACTGATCTTTTTATAGATAACCATATACCCGTTGTTCACAAATTCCCGGTTGATGAAATTTTCCACGGTCTTTGTATACGCTTTTTCATTCCATAGGCGATAGGCGAGATAACAACTCGGAACAATCATGATAAAGATCAGTGAAGTAATGCCCAGTCGGATTTGCTTTGTATAGATTTTCCCTTTAAAGCTCGCCGCAGGATATCTCAGGTATTTTACGATGAGAAAGGTCGCGATGCAAATGAAAAAACAATTGATGGTATAGAGGTAAAAGGCGCCGGCAAAATAGGCGAGATTGAAGGTGGCCAATCCATAACCTGCAGTACACAGGGGCGGCATCAGGGCGGTCGCAATGGCTACCCCGGGGATGGGATTGCCCTTCTCCACCCGGGTAATGGCGATAACCCCCACCAATCCTCCGAAAAAGGCGATGATGACATCGTAAATATTGGGGGAAGTGCGGGCCAGGATCTCAGACTGTACATCCTTAAACGGACTCAGGTAAAAATAAAGACCGGAAACCACCAGGCTCACCACCGTAGCAATAAACAGGTTTTTCCCGGATTTTTTGAGCAGCGCAAAATCATAGGTGGCCAAGGCAAAACCGGCACCTACAATCGGTCCCATCAGTGGTGAAATCAACATAGCACCGATGATGACCGCCGTGGAGTTCACGTTCAGCCCAACGGAGGCAATGATGATGGCGCAGGCCAAAATCCAGAGAGTGGAACCGCGGAAGGAGGTATTGCTGAAAACATTTTCAAGCACCTTTTGTTTGTCTTCTTCGCCGTAATGAAGATTGATGAATTCAATGATTTTGTTACTCATATTTCAAAGGTCAGATTAAGCGTTTAACGAATGTCCGCAGTGAAAACAATATTCCGCATCATCGCGGTGTCCCTCCCAATTGCAATGGGCGCATACAATTCCATTTAATCGGGTATGTTGCGGGGGTTGGGGGCCTTCCTTTTCGTTTTGGGGTGGTCCGTTCAACTGCCGGGCTATTTCAACACCGACAATTCCGGTCGGGACGGCAATTATGCCATAACCGACAATCATCAATACCATGGATAGGAATTGGCCCAGTGGGGTAGCAGGCACCATGTCGCCGTAACCTACGGTGGTAAGGGTGACAATAGTATAGAATACGCTGCGGGGTATGCTGGTGAATCCGTTTTCCGGGCCTTCAATATAGTACATCAGTGTTCCGATAAGCACCGACAATACCATTACCGTATACAGAAATACCAACACTTTTGCGCGGCTGGCCAGGAGCGCGACTTTTAGCCGGGACGATTCCTGCATGAAGTCCATCAGTTTTAACACCCTGAACACCCGTAACAGCCGTAGGATTCGCAAACTGGTGAAGATATGGCTGCCGGACAGGAAGATGGAAAAGAACATGGGCAGGATGGACAGTAGGTCGATGATGCCATAAAAGCTAAAAATATATCTCCAGGGGTTTTTACTAACGAAAATGCGCATGGCATACTCCAAGCCAAACAACACCATGAATGTCCATTCCAGCATCCGGAGTTCCCTGTGGAAAATCAGGTCTATCCCCGATACCGTTTCCAGCATAATGGTGAACACGCTGAGCATAATGGCGACCAGCAGGGCAATATCAAATGCCTTACCGGCAGGTGTATTCACGCCATATATAATGATGTATACCTTTTGTCGGAAGCGTTCGAGCCGGCTTTTGGGGTGCTGTTCGTTTTTTTCCATCCTCAGTTCGATTTGTACAGCCAAGTTATGGGTTTTCTATTGATCGGCTGTACATGCCGTGTCGGAAAGGGAGAAAAAGACAATATTACCGGGAGGTCGGTGATTGGTATACCAACATGAATCTACCTGCCGCCTGTCACATCAATAAAGATACCGGTTGAATATGAGGAGTGTTCTCCTGCCAGCCATAGGATTGCTTCGGCCACCTCCTCGGCAGTGCCGCCTCTTTTCAGGGGGATGCTGGCTTTGATCCGGTCGACGCGGCCGGGTTCGCCACCATCGGCATGGATATCGGTATAGATGAACGCGGGTCGGACGGCGTTCACGCGGATTCCTTCATCGGCGAGTTCTTTGGATAGTCCGATGGTAAGGCTGTCGATGGCGCCTTTCGACATGGCGTAGTCGATGTACTCGTTCGGAGCTCCGGTGCGCGCTGCAATGGAGGAAACGTTGACAATCGTGCCGCCCGGGCCACCGTGTTTGCTGGATAGGCGTTTGATGGCTTCGCGGCTACAGAGAACGGCTCCGGTGACATTGGCGGAAAAGATGCGGTTCAGTCGGGCTACGTCCATATCTTCCAGACGCATCTGTTTTTCCAGGATTCCGGCATTGTTGATCAGAGAACGGAGATTCCCGAATATCCGGTCCGTTTCAGAGAAGAGCCGGAGTACATCTTCTTCACGGGAAATATCCGCCTGGATGGCTACCGCTTCGCCGCCCAGGGATTTTATATCAGCCACCACTTTCTCCGCCGCTCCGCGGTTTTTGTTGTAGTTCACCACCACGGCATATCCCTGTTTGGCGGCGAGTAGGGAGGTGGCAGCTCCTATGCCCCGGCTGGCACCGGTTACGATCATCGTTTTCATTAGCTATGGTTGAAGGTTTATTTCTGCTTTGATTTTGGTGAGCTCTCCCAACAAACGGGTCTCGGTTACCCAATCCGCCTTGTTCAAACGCGCTGCTATTCGCGCAATTTCCGGATTGAGCGTGTCGATTTCCGTTCTTCTCTTATTGCGGATATCCTGTAAGGTAGATATTTCCTGCCCATCGGCAAGCCGACTGATCTGTAGGAGGGCTTCCTCCACTTCCTTAACGGTGAGCTGAACGCCTGTTTCCGCGGCAATGGCTACGCATTCGGCAATAACCCGACGGGCAATCTGGAGGGCGGCTGGATTGCGGTGGAAAATGCCGTTGTCGGTTTCCAGCAGCGGACAAACGGAATTAAACACGCAGTTGGCAATGGCTTTTTTCCAGATGATGGGCTGGATACTTGTCTCGGCCCGGAATCGGAATTCTGCGGTGTTTAAGGCAGCCACGATGGCGCTGAGGTTTGCGGGATTTCCGCGTTCGATACCAACGGGACTGATGGCCACGGGCTTGAAACGAACGGTGGTACGGTCGATAACCTGGCTGGTATTAAACAAGACACAACGATAGACTTCCGGGAACTGCTGATGGATAAAGGACTGCTCAACGCCCAGTCCGTTTTGCAGCAGAACAAGGGGAGAACCGCCCGACTTGTCCTTCAACGCTTTGGCAAGTTGATCGTTACCAAACGACTTATTGGCCAGAACAAGTATTCCGTCCATTTCGGTAAAGGCCGACAGGGTAGCAATGTCGAGCGCTGCCTGAACCTTGCTGCCATCCGTCATTTCAACATAGAGGGTTTCTGTTTTTTTACTGCCATCGTTAACGGAACCTCGGATTAGGGTTACCTGCTTCCCTGCTCGTTTCAGGAATACCGCCACGGTCTTACCAATGGCCCCGTATCCAATAATATAAATCGGTTTCTGATCCCAATTCATGGTGCTTGATTTTTTGACAGAAAAAATTCGCTAATCAATTTTGAATTCGTAGCATGAATTTGGACATAATTGTAAAAAGAGTGCGGGTACAGTTTTATCAAAATCGGATAGAACAGTTTGAGCAGGATTTTGGGATTGGAGTGAAATTTACAGAATTCTATTAAAGGGTAAACATGATTTCGAAAGGGCAATTCTTTTGATGTACAATTGATATTTGGGGTTTATGGTGACTGCACAAATAATTCTGATCATTTATTTTCATCTCCTCGCTGTAGCGTTGGGAATTGCACACGAATCGCTAAACTTACCGCTTTTGTTTGTGCAGGCGATCATTTTCGTTCTACCCGCTGGAAGCCTCTGATCGGCAAACGGTTTAGATTCGGAAAATCCTTGATTCGGCCGCCGGCAATTTCATTTGTCAATGTGGTAATTGAGCTGGGGGAGGGATGGTGGCTGCACATTGGTGAATTTTTTTTCGCGTTACTTATAAGGTCTTGAATTGAGTTTCAATTTTTTCGGTCATTCTATTGGTACGGATTAAGAACAATTTCGTTAAATGTGTCATGCCGGTGTTTACCAAACAAAAAACGGGTATTACCTTTGCACCAACATGTCCACCCCCCTTCCCGTGAGATCAGGGCGCTTAGGGTGGACTTCCTATTTTAACCCCATTTTACTATGCCCAGAGTTCCGTATACTAAGCTGGCGCTCAGCTATGCCGAACAGCTTCAACAATTAAAAGACAGAGGCTTGACGATCGAGAATGACGCAAAACATCTTTGAGAAAACATAAGTTACTATCGCCTAAGCGGATATTGGCATCATGTTGGATACGCCAAAGTTGAATCATACCTTCAAGTCAGGTTCAACCTTAGACGATGCTTTTAAATTTTATTGCTTTGATAGGGAGCTGCGTAAGTTGGTTTTGGGCGAGCTGGAAAAGAATGAAGTGGCTATTCGTGCTAAAATGATATATGAACTTTCCCATCGGCATGGTGCATTTTGGTACACGAAATCATCCTTATTCAGACGTTTCGATGAATATCAGAATACCATCACTAAAATTCAGAATGAATATAATCGAAGTGACGAAAAGTTTATTTCAGAATTCAAAAGAAACTACAGTGACCCATTACCGCCCAGTTGGATGATGTTGGAATTGACTTCCTTTGGCGTTTTGTCCAAACTGTATAAAAATCTAACCGATCGCCGGGCAAGAAGACGTATTGCACATTACTTTGGATTGGATGATAAAACCTTCGAATCCTAGCTGCACAGTATTGTGTATATCCGAAATGTTTGTGCCCATCATTCGCGACTCTGGAGTAGAGTGATGCGAATTACTCCCGCAATACCTATCAAACCCAAATATCCATTTCTCAGTCAGGCAATAAATTCTCACCCATCTACTGGCGAACCTATCCCTAATAACCGGACATATTTCCTGCTCAGTATGATTATCTATTGGCTCAATATTGTCAATCCGAACCATAGTTTTAAATCTCGATTCTTTGAACTACGGAATAGATATCCATTGGTAGATATAAGTGCAATGGGATTTCCCCAGAACTGGGACGTCGAAACAATCTGGAGCGAAAGTTCAGAATCCTGATCATCCTGCCATCCCACGCATCCTGGTTCAAGCCGCCCTAAACCGCAAACGGTCCCCGTCTATTTCCACAATTCTGCACACAAGAAGTCCGGCTAAGCCGATCGTGTGCAGTATGGAAATCCGTGCGGGGGAAGGGATTTGCGCGTGGACCAGGAGCTCGGCCCCAGACAACGATGGATGAAAGCTCAATCCTGTCGATCCGTTAATCCAGTAATCGTGTTTTATTTGTTGGGGTTTGTGTAGTTGATCATCCAGCGTACGCCGAACCTATCTTCTAAGGAGCCGAAATAATCGCCCCAGAACATATCGTCCATCGGCATCTCGATGTTCCCGCCGGCGGAGAGACCGTTGAAGATGCGGTCGGCCTCCTCCCGGCTGTCGGGCGTTAGGGAGATGTAGTGGTTATTGCCTCGGATAAGTACATGACCCATCGAAGGAACGCAATCGGAGCCCATCAGATACTGCCCGTTGCCGATGGGAAGGGCCGCGTGCATGGTGCGGTTCTTTTCGGCTTCCGACAGATTCTCCATGCCCGGACCATCACTCATTTTTGAAATAAAAAGCTCACCACCAAAAACGGACTGATAAAAAAGAAAGGCTTCTGCCGCATTGCCGTCGAAATTCAAGTAGGGATTTAAGACCATGATTGTGGGATTTTACTCGGTTAATGAATACAGACGAATGAGCCTGGACTTTGTTCAAAGTTAGTTTGGCACAAGGAGGAAAAATTGGGTCATCACGGCAATATCAGGGGGAAATGCGACAGTGCCGCGAACCGCGGGAGGCTATCTTAAAAGATACGAAAAAAGGCGGAATTCGCAAAATTTTTAAAAATGGTGGGATCCGGCGTGTTACCCAAAAGCATTTTTGGCATCATTAGGTTGGAAATGGAAAAGAACCAACTGACTGACGATGGGTAAGAAAATGCTGAGTCTGATTCTTGGGGCCGGGGCACTGGGATGGGCTCTGATAAAAAGAAATGAAAAGGCCGGGAAAAAGCTTGTACCCGAAAAACTGGGTGCCTGCCTGATACCGCTTTCGGACCTGGAAATGAAGTCGATTCATTTTCACCGGTATACATCTTATTCACCTGCTGATGGATCGGGCTGCTGCCCTCTGGAAAACCGCCCCCTGACAGCTGCTGATCCAACCAGGGACCGTCCTGATAAAATCGGGGAAAAGACAGCAGCCTTGTCTTTCCCGATCGCTCAGGAGTTTCGCGTCTGGTGCTGTCTGAGTTGTCTGATGCTCATCAATAAGGGAACACTGGAACGCAAATACCTTTCGCCGGGCCAGCGGCAGCTGCTGTTTGAGGAGCTGACGATTAAGGGAGATCTGGAGGCGTCGACGGTGATACGGCTGCTTGGGTTGGATCCGGAGGCGTGGGGATTAAATGCTTCTGTAGTGGAAGGTAACCAGACGGTGCATGCGCTGTACGAGGCTTATTTCTCCATTCTGCAATCGGAAGGGTGGTCGGCACCACAACTTCTGCTGAAGCGGAAAATTGAAAATATATGGGACCTGCCCGCACGTAAAATCACGAACGCCGTCCGGTATGCCTTCGGGATGCTGGAAATCCACAAAGTCTCAGATGTATCCGATGCGCATGGGGAATCGGAACATAGCTCCATTATCGCTCTGTGGCAGGTCCTATCTTCTTCTTCCGGGGAAAACCGGATCAGCACGCTCTGCCGGCAGTTCGGGTATTCGAGGAAACAGGCAGCGATACTGGCAGAAGCCAAACTGCCGGATGGTAAGGCCTTACTATCGGAGAAGGCTATGCGAAAAATAATACCCTTCCTCCGGGAAAACCGTTTTACGCAGGCGCTTGGGCTGGCAGGGTATCGCCAGGATGCGCTGGCAGGCTGGCTTTCGGAGGCGTCCCTGGGCATTCGGAAGCTGTGCTCCGTAGCACCGCTTTTGGTTAAGGCAGTGATGGACATACCGGGGATCGGAAATATCGATCAGATCCATATCAGTATAGCACCGGAACTGGAGGAACCGTTGGTGATGACGGAAAGGGAAAACGATGAGGACGTCCGACAAGCACTCATCACCAAATGGAAGATTCCGGACCCGGGCGAAAACGAAATTCGCCGCTATCGGCTGTATCAGGAACTGGAATTCAACGGGTTCCGAACCATCTGCACTGATACTCCCGTGCCGGCGGATAAATTGTTCTCTCCGGCGTTCATCGTCCGTAAAATCATTCCGGATGAGCTGCTTCCGGGCGATGATTCGTTGTCCAATCATATTCTCTGCATCGCAAAACTGCAACCGGAAAAATATGAGACGCTGCTGGATCAGATCCTAATGTTGGGTGGAAACGCTGATCTCTATCTGGAGCGGGTTGAAGCGTTGTACAATATCGGCAGGCAAATTCCGGGCGCCGGCATTTCGGAAGCGAAATATCAGAAGCTGACTTTGCTGGACAGAGATCTGGGGGCTATCTCGGAACGGGGGGAAACGGGGGCCCTGGTGCTGCGTGAACTTCGCTCGCAGCTTGGAGGCTTATGCGGATCGATAAAGCCGGTTGCCTATGAAGAAATCAACGCTGAACTGAGGCGGATGGGGGGCGGTGACCTGATCCGGGACCTGAAACGTGAACAGTATCGAAGGCTGAAAGCCTATACATCCCAAACTGGGGAGGGGGAAAATTATTATTCGATTCTCGAGGAATGGTGCGGGCAGCGGGATTTCCGTTCGCTGATGCTGGAGGCGGCGATGGCGGCATCGATTGACGACGAAGCGAAAGCTGAGGTGGGCGAACCTGATGCCGGTTACGGAGAGTTCATCGAAAAACTCAAATCCCAAATCAACGCAACCATCGTGACGGTGACACGTCCGCCCGGGAAAAAAAGTAAAACCGAAAAAGCGGCATCTTCGGCGACTGAAGTCATGCTGAAGGTGGATGCTCATTTTGATGAGGCGATGATCCGCAGGGTGGTGTGTCCGGGCTATCGTTCGGCATTGATGAACCGACTCAGGCGTCACGACAACGATCCTCGCAGGGCTTTTTCGGGATTCAACAATATCCGGTCGAACCCGGTTTTTGTACGCGGCACGGGCGAACCGGTACCGGAACATGTATTGGTAAACATGGCTGAAGCCGATCCGCCGCTTGTTCGGGTCGATCTTAATCCGATCAACTTCCGGACGGTAGAAGATATCTTTCGGATTCGCGACTGGGGCATACGCAATCTGGTGCTGCATCGTTTTGAAGCCTGTCGCCAGGATCCGATGGCGGCCTTCGGCAACCTGACCGAGAACCCGATCTGGCTGAACAGGGAAAAAGGGATCAGCATCCGACAGGTAACCGTGGTAAAAGAAGAAGCGGCTACCCGTAGCAGGAATGGAGACAGGAATCTTCTGAAGCCGGATCCGCAGGGTATCCATCATGTGGAATTCTACCGCGATGGAGAAGGTGTCCTTCACGACCGGGCCGTCACCAATGCGGAGGCGGAGGAACGTACAAGGCATGGGCAACCGGCCGTAGATCGGCACTTCAACATACAATGGAAATGGAAATACGAACTCTCGCTGCGAAAGGGTGATTATGTGTTTATTCCCCCTCCGTCATCGTTCGTTCCGGATTCAGAGCATGCGCCGCCGCTCTCCAATGCCGAAATGAGTCTGCATATCTACCGCCTGGAAAATGTTTCCTGGGTAAAAAGCGAGGGCATGGTGGTGTTTCGGGAATACATCTTTACGCATCATCTGGAACTGCCAAGGGCGGGTGGGGTAGAGCTACCGGAAATTTCTTCACGAAGGGTGCGGAGCCTGCGGGTGTTGGAGACGGTGAGAAAACTGAGGACACGATTATTGGAGCAGGATTTTGGGGTGAAGAAGGAAGGCGTTGAACAAGATTGAGGGATTATAAGAATTGCAGGAGGGCTTTGGACAAGATTGGGGTTACAAAGGATTGCAGGAGGGGACGAATTTGGGGTTCTAACATGCGGTCAATACTCGTTATTTAACTGTCTGAACGTTGATTCACGGGACTACGGGATTTGCCGGATTATTTTGTAACCTGTTTCTGGCGGTAATTCGTGTTATGCGGTGAAGATACTTGTAGTCGTGAGGTACACTACCCGGCGGTCGGCAATCTGGAAATCGTGATAAGAAACGTTTTCTGCTGTCAGCAAATTGGTAGCCCGGATAAGAATTTCGTAATCATATCGCCATCTCAATACGAGTCGTATACCCTTTTAGTACCGTTGAGCATCGCTAAATCCTGTTTGTGTTACCGCAGATAAGCCCCGCTCGGGTTAATCCGATAATCCTGATCTTTGTGGAGGCGCTGAATCGTACGCAGCCATTTGATCTTCTGCGGGAAGCTGTCCATATCGCAGATAAGTTGGTGACGGGGCATGGACTTTAGGGTTTGAAAATCCGATTGCCCGCCCGTGACCTGCGCGAGCTGCTGCAGTGCCATATAGCCCATGGCATTCATGGCATGAACGGTGAGTCCGTACCGCTCCTTTTCCTTTTTGCCATAGGGTAGGGCATGCAACATCTGATTTATCCGCTCGCATTCGTTGGAGAACTCCGATATCAGCTTGTTGTAATCGGGTCGAAGATTGGCAACGGTGTACATACCGCTGCGCGTGTCTTTATATACATCAAAGGCATCGTTGGTGAGCTGCAGCAAACCGGAAATGGGATAGAGCATTTCAATCTCTGCATTTGAAGGGTAATGGTTCAGCACGGCATGACAAAGCAATACCGAATAGTAACTCTTCTTATAGGTGATGGTGCGCAGCTCTTCTTCGGTAACGGTTTCGTTGAACTGCTTCAGGGATTCCTTTTCCCAGTGATAGCCCTCCTTCAGGATATAGATAAAGCGTGTTTCGTTGGGAATTTGCCGGAGCAGGTTCAGATAGAGCTCACGAAGGGCTTTGTCCTTATCCGTTATCGGAACATAGTTTTCCGGATCAACGGTGAGCTGATAAATGGCATCGTTTCCTATCACGCCCTCATCGAACAGATCGTCGTACAACGGTGTGAAAATGCTGAGCAGGAGAATGCGCCAGAGTTCCTCTTCCGAAAAACGGATGTCCCTCATTTTGTAGGAGGGAGAGCAGATTACATTCAGTACCAGCTGCCAATACTTTAGCAGGCGTTTGTATTCGGGGCTGTCGACTTTTATCGCATGTCCGGACGAAAGGATAGCCGGGGCATGCCGGCGGAAAAAGCCTTGCTGCTTCCGAAGTGCCTTGTTGAGCTTTAGAATGTAATTGGCTACCTGCAGGATATTCATGACGATAAAGATGCTGTTTTTTCGGAACAGTTACTATAGTCGCCCTGAATTTTTTCTAGGCTACCCTCTTCACATAAAGCCGAACGGAGTTGGCTGCCAGTACCACGTCGCTGAGCCCCATGACGAGGGCACCGAGTGTGGGATTCAGATAACCGAAGGCCGCAACGGGAATGGCAATGATGTTGTAGATAAAGGCCCAGAACAGGTTTTCTTTGATGGTGATATAGGTATGCTTACCCAATCCCAGTGCCAGGGGTAGTTTGGTGAGGCCCTGATTCATCAGTACCACATCAGCCGTCTGAACTGCTATATGCGAGGCATCGCTCAGGGAGATACCAACGGACGCCCGGGCCAGCGCCGGGGCATCGTTGATGCCATCGCCTACCATGGCAGAAGGGGCGAGGGAATTCAGGCGCTCCACCTGTATCAGTTTGTCTTCCGGTGTTTGTTCGGCAATTACTTCGGTGATGCCCAGCTGGGCTGCGAGGGTATCGCATTTGGATTGGCGGTCGCCGCTCAGCAGAACGGTACGGATGCCCTTGCTGTGGAGGTAGCTGACGACTTTGGCCGCTTCGGGACGGATTTCGTCTTTTACGTCAATCCATCCGATCAGCCTGTTGTTTTTGAGGATGTACACATTGTGGGTGTCGTCGCTGGTTTCATGGGCAGCGGCTTTGAAGGAGCCGGCTATATAGGTATCGCCTTCTTTTGAAACGGCCTCCATACCAAGGCCCTTCACTTCCCGGATGGATTGCCAGCGAATTTCGTTTTTGGAACGCCAGGCATTGGTGATGGACGCCGCTATGGGATGATTGGAATATTTTTCCAGAGAAAAAACAAGTCGTCTGAATTCTTCATCGCTTAAGGCATCATCGTTGATATGATAGCCCTTCAATGCAAATTTTCCTGTTGTCAGCGTTCCCGTTTTATCGAAGATTACCTGCCGGATATTCTTGAACAGTTCCAGGCTTTTGGCGTTTCGGAAGAGGATGCCGTTGCGTGCAGCTCTACCCAAACCTACGGCGATAGCGGCGGGCGTTGCAAGGCCCATGGCACAGGGGCAGGCGATCACGAGCACCGCGATTGCGCGCATAAGCGACGGAGTTAGTTCGCCGAGCACAATCCAGTTGATGCCCAGGGTGAGTGCAGCCACTACCAGCACTATCGGAATGAACACGGCACTGATTCTGTCGGCCATCTGCTGCATGGGCGGTTTTTCGCCCTGAGCGCGTTTAACCAGATCGATGATATTGGAGAGAACGGAATCCTTGGCTGCCGCAGTCACCTGCGCTTTCACCGTTCCGTCGATGAGGAGGGATCCGCCGATGAGCGTGTCTTTGGGACCTTTTTCCAGTGGAAGGCTCTCGCCGGTGATGATGGCTTCGTTGGCCGTAGCTTCGCCCCAGAGGATCTTACAATCGGCCGGAACCTGCTCACCGGATTTGATCAGCACCAGATCGCCGACCCTGAGTTGAGTACTTTCGACGGGAAAAACGATTTCCTGATGCTGATCGTCGAAGGCAATCATATTGGCCATCACTTTTTGTGTGCCGGCCAGTTCGTTTAGGGCACGTTGGGTGGATTGAATGGTGGCATCTTCGATATAATTGCCCAAAAATACCAGTGTGATGATGGCAGCGGCTGTTTCGAAAAAAAGAAAATTGTGACCCCAGCCGGCAAGGGCGCCGATAAGGCTGTATACAAAGGCGGCCGTGGCGCCGATGGCCACGAGCACGTTCATATTGGGAACGCCGTTGCGGATGCTCTTCCAGGCACTCTTACCGAAATAGCGCATACCCACAATGTACACGGGAAGGGCCAGGGCCATCTGCACCCAGGGGTTCATCAACACGTGTATGTGAATGCCCGGGATCATATGCGCCATGAGGGGGAGGGTGAAAATCAGACAGAAGATAAAACGCTGAAGGTGATTGGTAAGAAACCCTTTGGGCGTATGGGCAGCAGCGATATCGCCATGAACCCGATAGCCCAGATCGTTAATGCCCTGCGCCAGTTTTTCCTTTGAAAGCTCATGTGGAGCGTCGAAGCGGACATCACCGTCGATGGGGTTGACGGTAATGTTTTCGACCCCTTCTTTTTCGAGATATTTTGAGATGGTTAGCGCACAATTTGAGCAGGTCATCCCCTCAACTTTCCAGTTTACGGTTTCCATAACTACAATCTTTGATGAATTCCTCCGGAATAACCGGTTTATACTACAAAGTTACCCCATTGTGGGGGAGCGGTCTTACATGCTGATGGATTGTTTTTGCATCATTATGGAAAAAAGCTATGTAAGTTTGCAGCATGTCTGCAATTATCTTCAGCCTGAATGAGTTGGCGACAGTTGTCCGGAAATTCCGGGATGCTGTAACGGGGTACAGGGTGTTTGCCTTTCACGGCGAAATGGGGGCCGGGAAAACCACATTTATCCATGCACTCTGCGAAGATGTTGGCGTAGAAGACACGGTATCCAGCCCTACTTTTTCCATCATTAACGAATATTATTCGCCGAACGGATCGATCTATCATATGGATCTCTACCGCCTGCGTGACGAAGAGGAAGCGATTGGTGCGGGAGTGGAAGATGCCCTGTATTCGGGCAATATCTGTTTGGTGGAATGGCCGGAGCGGGCTCCCGGTATTTTCCCGGAAGACACGGTTCACGTATATCTTGAAAGAGCCGAAAACAATCTCAGAAAACTTGATTTTCAGCTCCCAGCTTAAAAAGTTGTAATTTGTGAAGCTCAGCCTAGGAATATGTCAGTAAAGAAACCTTTTATCAGCCGTTCTTTCAGTTACGAAACCCTGGAAGAAACCCTGGATATCAAACCCAAGGGGGCAAAATTACATATCGGAATCCCGAAGGAAACCGCTTTCCAGGAGAACCGGATTGCGTTGACTCCGGATTCTGTGGCTGTTTTGGTGAACAATGGCCATGAAGTGGTGATCGAACACAATGCCGGCGAGGGTTCGCATTACAGCGACCGCGACTATTCAGAAGCCGGAGCCCGGATTGTGTACGAAAAAAGTGAGGTCTTCAAGGCGCCGATTCTCGTTAAATCGGCCCCGGTAGTGGAGCAGGATCTTCCGCTGCTCCAGATGAACCAGGTGATTATTTCTCCGATTCATATTTCTGCCCTCAAATCGGAACTGCTGGAAAAAATGATGGAAAAGCGCATTACGGCTCTTTCCTTCGAAAATCTTAAGGACGATTCCGGCACCTATCCGATCGTGCGCAGCATGAGCGAAATCGCCGGCAGTGCGGTCATGCTGATTGCAGGTCAGTACCTCAGTTCCGCCAACTGCGGAAAAGGGGTTTTGCTGGGCGGTATTTCGGGGATTCCACCCACCAAAGTGATCATCATCGGAGCGGGCATTGTAGGCGAATGTGCGGCCCGTGCGGCCCTTGCGTTGGGGGCTTCGGTGAAGGTGTTCGACAACAGCGTTTATCGTCTCAAGAGACTTCAGGATAATATCGGTTTTCGTATCTATACATCGGTGATTGAGCCGAAGATCCTCGCCAAGCAGCTGAAAACCTGTGAGGTAGCGGTGGGGGCACTCAACACTCAGAGTGGGCGTACGCCCGTGGTGGTGACCGAAGAAATGGTGAGCAATATGCGTCCGGGCAGTGTGATCATTGATGTGAGCATCGACCGGGGCGGCTGCTTCGAAACCTCGGAAATCACTTCGCACGAAAAGCCCGTTTACACCCGTTACGGCGTCATTCATTACTGCGTTCCGAACATTCCCTCCGGCTTTGCCCGTACGGCTTCCCAGGCCATCAGCAATGTGTTGATGCCGCTGCTTCTCGAGACTTCGGATGACGGTGGATTCGAAAACCTGGTATGGCGCAAGGTAAACCTGAGAAGCGGCGTCTATCTATATAAGGGGGCACTCACGAATTTCTACCTGAGCGAACGATTCCATCTCAAATATACCGATCTGAATCTGCTGATTGCCAGCCGGAGATAGGTTAGGGGCGGTAGTCGGTAATCTGGATAACTGTATCACAGAAATTATATTCTTCTGGATCGTTGGAGGAAACCAGGACGAGTTTTCCGGTGGTGTATTCATCCACCAGTTTTCTGTACAGCGCATAGCCTTCCTTGTCGAGGTTGGTGCAGGGTTCATCGAGCAGGAGAATATCCGACTCGCTGAAGAAGGCCTGGGCCAGTTTCACCCGTTGTTTCATTCCGGATGAGTAAAGGCGGATCTGTTTGTCGATGGCCTTTTCGAGTCCAACGATAGCCAGTATTTCGTGGATGGAAAGGGAGGATTTCAGCGGTTTGAACTGGTGGTGAAAGTTCAGGAATTCGCCTGCCGTCATTTCTTCGATCAGGTCGAGGTAGGGGGCAGCGATTCCGATGTGTTGGAATACCAGTTCGTGAGGGACGGGGGTACCGGCGTTGGAAAAATAGGCTACCTGTCCTTCCGAAGGAGATTGGGCACCGGAGAGGACCTGCAGCAGGGTAGATTTTCCGGATCCGTTCGGCCCGGTGATGGCGTAGGAGTTGCCGGCATTAAATTCAAAGTTCAGGTGCCGGAAAATCCATTCCCGGTTGAAGCGTTTTCCGGCACCCGTAACTTTAATCTTCATCAGAGCTGCCTTTGGTGAAGCGTTTGATGATACCTCTGCCGCTTTCGCGGATGAAGGTGACGATATCGTCGCGCTCGTCGCTGGCGGGCAGTTCTTCTTCTATAAATTCGAGGGCCTGTGTGGTGTTCATGCCCTTGTTGTAGATGTAGCGGTAGATCTCAAGGATATGGTTGATGCGTTCGATGGTGAAGCCGCGGCGTTTGAGGCCCACGGAGTTCACGCCGGCGTAGCTGAGCGGGCTTCTTCCGGCCTTGATATAGGGCGGAATATCCTTACTCACGAGCGAACCGCCGCTGATAAAGGAGTGTTGTCCGATATGTACGAACTGGTGAACCGCGCTGGTGGCGCTTACAATCGCCCAGTCGCCAACAACCACGTGTCCTGCCAATTGTGTGGCATTACCCAGAATGCAGTTATCGCCGATAAGGCAGTCGTGGGCGATATGCGCATAGGCCATAATGGTGCAGTTGCTGCCTACTTTGGTTTTTTCCCTGTCTTTCGTTCCTCTGTTGATGGTAACGAATTCACGGATGGTGGTGTTGTCACCTATTTCAACAATGGAGTCTTCCCCTTCGAATTTTAGATCCTGCGGGATGGCTGAGATCACCGCACCCGGAAATATCCGGCAATTCTTTCCAATCCTTGCGCCATCCATGATGGTTACGTTAGAGCCTATCCAGGTTCCTTCCCCGATTTCGACGTTGGGGTGGATCACTGTAAAAGGATCTACTTTAACGTTTGTCGCCAGTTTGGCGTTGGGATGGATGTAGGTGTGCGGATGAATCATGTTGTGTTGATTAATTAGTCTTTGGCTTCTCTTTTTACAAGCTGTGCTACCAGATCTGCTTCTGTTGCAACTTTATTTCCTACGTAAACGGTTCCTTTCATCTCACAGATCCCTCTGCGTATGGGAGCCGACAGTTCCATTTTGAGCAGGAGGGTATCGCCAGGAACCACCTGCTGACGGAACTTACAATTGTCGATTTTCAGAAAATAGGTATCGTACTCACCCGGCGGCATGGCATTGATGCAAAGGATACCTCCGGTTTGAGCCAACGCTTCAATCTGAAGAACACCCGGCATTACGGGGTTTCCGGGGAAATGTCCCTGGAAGAACTCTTCGTTGAAGGTTACGTTCTTCACACCAATGATGTGCTTGTCGCTCATTTCGATAACCTTGTCGACCAGCAGGAAGGGATATCGGTGAGGCAATGTTTTTTCGATCTGAGTCAGATCATAAACCGGTGCCTGGTTGGGGTCGTAAACCGGCACATTTTTGATGTGCTTGTTCTTCTTGATATATTCCTTGATCTTTTTCGCGAACGCAACGTTGGTGCTGTGTCCGGGGCGGTTGGCGATGATGCGGGCCTTGATCGGATAACCGATTAGTGCCAGGTCACCTACAACGTCCAGGAGCTTGTGACGGGCGGGCTCGTTCGGGAAACGGAGTTCCAGGTTGTTGAGATACCCTTCACCGATCACTTCGATCTTCTCCCTTCCGAAGGCCTTGGCGAGGCGCTCCGATTCTTCGGGGGTAAGGGCTTTGTCGACAACGACGATAGCGTTGTTGATATCGCCACCCTTGATCAGATTGTGTTCCAGCAGCATTTCCAGTTCATGCAGGAAGCAGAAGGTGCGGCATGGGGCAATCTCCGATTTGAAGTCGCTCATCTTTTTCAGACCGGCATGTTGTGTGCCGAGCACCGGCGAGTTGAAGTCGATCAGCGTGGTAATCTTATAGTCGAGAGCCGGAAGGGCAACCATTTCAACCCTCTTCGCTTCGTCGTAGAAATTGATATTCTGATCTATGCTGTACCAGATTTTGGCGGCATCTTGTTCGATGATTCCTGATTCCTCAAGAATTTCCACGAAGGGCATTGAACTTCCATCCATGATCGGAATCTCCGGTCCGTCGATTTCAATAAGAACGTTATCGATTCCAAGTCCAACGAGTGCTGCCAGTATATGTTCAACAGTACTTACTTTGGCTCCGTTGTATTCCAGCGTTGTACCGCGACTGGTGTCGCTCACGAGGTCGCAATCAGCTTTAATTACCGGCTGGCCGGGAAGGTCTACACGTTTGAACTGAAATCCGAAGCCTGGATTGGCGGGCCTCAGGGTCATCGTAACTCTGGCTCCTGTATGCAATCCCGTTCCGGAAATACTCACATCCGACTTGATCGTATGCTGCTTATCCGGGTTAAAGTTGTTGTTCATTATTCTTTTCGGTCATTTGGTAAAGTGGCGCAAAGATATTGATTTCCGGTTTACCGGAGCGAACTGGTATCAACCCGTGAGGGTGTATCCTTTCCGGCTACAATACTGCGGCTGGAGAGGGCTATAGCCCTGATAATCTGGGTCATATTCGCCATGTCGAGAGTCTCAATCTCGTCATCGGAAGTGTGATAGTAGGGTTCACTGTCCATTTTGGACGTTGAAATGGTATGTGCGGGCACGCCCAGTCGGGCCAGCGTGGCGTTGTCGGAGCGGTAAAACAGCTGCTGGTCGGGATAGGGATCGGGATAAAATTTGAAATCCGTGCCGGCCAGGTTCTTTTCCAGAATCTTACCCATATCTGTTTTTTCATATCCGGTGATATAGGCCGAGTTTCTCCCCCATTTGGATTCGGTTCCGATCATTTCGATATTAAACATGGCCACCACCTGGTCGGGATTGTACTGCAGGGAGAAGTATTTGGAGCCATAACCACCGATTTCTTCGGCGGTAAAGGCGGCAAAAACCAATGTTCGTTCGTTGTCGTTGGTTTTCGCGAAATAATTGGCCAGAAGGATCACGGCGGCGATTCCGGAAGCGTCGTCGTTGGCACCGTTATAAATGGAGTCGCCGTTCTGTACTCTTCCGATACCGAGATGGTCGTAATGGCCGGAGAAAATCACGTATTCTTTTTCCCTGGACCGACCGGGAAGAACGCCTACCACGTTGGCCAGCTTCACCCGGGTGATATTGTTGGAGGCGGTAAGGCTGAACGCGTTTACGTTTTCGTCGGTGAGCACAAATACGACATCTCCGTAGCCTTCCATCTGTTCTTTTGCTTTGCGACCCTTGAGACGGGCAAACATGCCGGCATGTGCAGGGTCAACCATAACGAGGGTGGGTTTGGTTTGTTCAAACAGCGCAAATGCCCTGCGGGCAAAATTTTCGTCCTTACCGATCACTACCTTCTCCACACCGTCCGCAAGGTTGAAGTTGATCAGGGGTTTGGTGGATGAAATGATGATGTTTTCTTCGGAAATGGTTTTTCCGTTGAGGCTGGCCTTGATATCGCGGATATCCGGGCGCACCATGGCGAATTCCTGCATATAGCTGTTGCCGGAAATCGGCTGGAGACCGGCTTTCCGGAACTCATCGGCAATAAAGGCCGCAGCTTTTTCAATGCCGGGAGTAAAGGTAGCCCTTCCTTCCATGGCATCATCGGCCAGAATGGATTCGATGCGGGTTACTTCCTGCTCGTTGATAATTTTTTCGAGGTCCTGGCTGAACGCCGTTAGGGATAACACTAAGGCACAAACGAAGATTGTGATCTGTTTCATCTTTTGGTTGGGTATAATACAATTCTTAAAGACTCATCATTTCCTTGAACTTAACCGTCTGACGGCGGCTTACTTCAATTTTTTCACCGCCCTTCAGTTCAATAAGCAGTCCGCCGTTGAAGTAAGGTTCAATTTTTTCGATCATCCGAAGATTGACGATATGTTTTCGGTTGGCGCGGAAGAATAGTTTTTCATCGAGTCTTTCCTCCAGTGCGTTGAGGGATTTGAGGATAAGCGGTTTGTTGGGGCCAAAGAACACTTTGGCATAATTGCCTACACTTTCAAACAGGCGGATTTCGGAGAGCTTGACAAACCAGCAGCGCTCACCGTCTTTCACAAATACCTGGTCGTCTTCTGCGAGAAGATTGCGTGGGGAAATTGTATAGTGATGGGCTTGCGGTATCGGCGTTACCTGCGTATCCCGCTCCAGCAGATGGAGTTTCTGGATGGCGTCTGCCAAACGCTTGGGTTCGATGGGTTTCAGCAGATAATCCAGCGCATTTACTTCAAATGCCTTCAGCGCATATTCATCGTAGGCAGTGGTGAAAATTACCTGGGGGGCTTTGTCGAGCTCCGTCAGCATATCGAACCCCGTTTTCCCCGGCATCTGAATATCCAGGAAGATCAGATCAGGCATAAGGGAGTCGATTTTTTCTATTCCTTCCTCGGCATTGGCCGCTTCGGCAACGACTTCAATCTCCGGAAATTCCTGAAGCAGCTTCTTGAGCTCATTCCGGGCAAGTCGTTCATCATCAATCAGTATAGCTCGGAGCATGATATATTGCGTTTTAGTTGAATATTCTGTATTTCCGGCGATGGTGTAAACCTAAAATAAATTTGCCTTCCGGGCACTGAAAATCTGAAAAAACTAAAGATTTTCCACCGGTATGCTCACCCGCGCTTCAACGATATTTCCTTCGAGTTCGCGGATTTCAAAGGACGCCTTTTCGCCGAATACCAAACTGAGGCGGTTCTGGGTGCTCATCAGTCCGAAGCCCTCGCCGTTGATCCTTCCGTTTTTATTGAGGGTGCCAGTGTTTTGTACAATCAGTTCGTGATTCCCGTCCCTGAAAGTGGAGATAACCCGCACAATACCCCCGTCGACCTGCCGGCTGATGCCGTGTTTGATGGCGTTTTCCACCAGCGTCTGCAACATCATGGGCGGTACGGGCTGATACAGGGTCTCTTCTTCAATTTCATAGGCCACCCGAAGTCTTTCCTCAAAGCGGATATGCTCCAATGCCAGGTAATCGCGGACAATATTCAGTTCTTTTTCGAGGGGTACCGTCTCCATTTTTTCGGCCTGCATACTGCTGCGGAGGATATTGCTCAGCTCGGTGATGGCCGTTCTGGCGCGGATCGGATCCTCATCTACCAGCGCCCGGATGCTGTTCAGGGCATTGAAAATGAAATGGGGATTGATATGCGATTTGATGGTTTTGAGTTCCAGTTCCTTCACCAGGGCTTCCAGCCGGAGCGTGTCCATCTCCTGTTTCCGGATCTTGCTGTTGTAGTGATAGAAATAGTAAAGCAGCACCCATGGGGTCATGAACATACCAAAATCGATCATGGTGGTGAGCAGCTTGGAGCTGAAATCGATGCTCTTGGAATTATCCCGCAGCGGCGGCAGAAATAGGTTGATCAGGCTGATGTTGAGCAGGGCACAGAGCAGGCAGGTTACCACCAGGGCCAGCAGGAGCCGGGGAATGGCTTTCTCCACCGGCAGCAGCAGCCAGTTGGTTTCCTTGATGTAGGACCGGAGCAGGTGCGACATGGCTACTCCCGTGGTAATGAATACGATGAGCAGCTGGAGGAAACGCTCGGAAATCCCGCTGTCAAAGGTATATTTAAAGAAAAGATACGTTATCGTTACAGCTCCCCATCCAACAATCTGAAAAAGCCAGTATTTCGAAATTTTAGTCAACATGTGTTCGTCTTGATGCAACAAAGCTAGCCAATTGCCCCCGCAGGATCAACCGTTTTGGATTAAAGGCAATATCAGGTTGTAAATGGCTGCAAATAGTGTAATTTTACAGTTTATAAGAGCTTAGATACATGGACATAACAGCAGGACCTCTGTTAAAAAACATACAAACGCCTGAAGACCTCAAAAAGCTTAGCAAAGACGAGTTGCAGCAGGTTGCCAACGAGTTACGTCAATACATCATTGATGTAGTGAGTATTCACGGAGGGCATTTTGCCGCCAGCCTGGGTGTTGTTGAACTGACGGTGGCCCTTCATTATGTGTACAATACTCCATACGATCAGCTCGTTTGGGACGTGGGGCATCAGGCTTACGGACACAAAATCCTGACCGGCCGGAGAGACAGCTTCCCTACCAACCGGAAATACAACGGCATCAGCGGTTTTCCCAAACGTTCCGAAAGTGAATACGATACCTTCGGCGTGGGGCATTCTTCCACGTCCATTTCTGCTGCCCTTGGTATGGCCATGGCCGCCCGTTACAAAGGAGAAGACCGTAAATCCGTTGCCATCATCGGCGATGGCTCCATGACCGCCGGAATGGCTTTCGAAGCCATGAACCACGCAGGGGTGGCCGACAGCGATGTACTGATCATCCTCAACGATAACTGTATGAGCATCGACCCCAATGTCGGCGCTCTCAAGGAATATCTTACCGATATTACCACTTCAAGGGCCTATAACAAACTAAAGGACGATGTTTGGAAAGCGCTTGGAAAACTTCCGGTCGGCTCCCGTCTTTCACGCGACCTGGCCAGTAAGGTTGACCACTCTATCAAAGGGATGCTCACCAAAAGCAGCAACCTCTTTGAAGCTCTGAAAATCAGATATTTCGGTCCGATCGATGGGCATAATATCACTAAACTGGTGGATACGCTCCGCGATCTCCGCAATATCCCCGGTCCCAAACTTCTCCATATCGTTACGGTGAAGGGCAAGGGGTATGCCCTGGCGGAAAAAGACCAGACCAAATGGCATGCACCCGGACTGTTCGACAAGATCACGGGTGAGATTTACAAAAAATACCATACAACACCGCAGCCTCCGAAATATCAGGATGTATTCGGCCATACCATCATCGAACTGGCGGAAAAAAATCCCGCTATTATGGGTATTACACCGGCCATGCCGAGCGGTAGCTCCCTGAAATTCATGATGGAAAAAATGCCGGACCGGGCATTTGATGTGGGCATCTGCGAGCAGCATGCTGTTACGCTGTCTGCCGGTCTTGCCACGCAGGGAATGCGGGTGTTCTGCAATATCTACTCTTCCTTCATGCAAAGGGCTTTCGATCAGGTGGTGCACGATGTGGCCATCCAGAAACTTCCGGTCATTCTCTGCCTCGACCGCGCCGGACTCGTTGGAGAGGACGGACCTACCCACCACGGAGCTTACGATATCGCCTACTTCCGCTGTATCCCGAATATGGTGATCAGCGCACCGATGAACGAAGCAGAGCTGCGTAACCTCATGTACACTGCCCAACTCGAAAAAAACAGCTTCCCCTTTGTGATCCGTTATCCGAGGGGAGAAGGCGTGATGCCCGAATGGCGTACCGAAATGACGGAACTGCCCATCGGTAAAGGGCGCAAGCTGAAGGACGGGCGCGATGTGGCCATTCTCAGTTTGGGACATCCCGGAAACTTTGCAACCGCCGCTATCCGCACCCTCCGTCAGGAAGGCATAGATCCGGCCCATTACGATATGCGCTTTGTGAAGCCTCTCGATGAGGAGCTCCTGCACGAAGTGTTCTCCAACTATAAAAAGATTGTTACCGTGGAAGACGGTACCGTTACCGGCGGATTCGGCTCAGCTGTCCTGGAATTTATGGCGAAAAACCGTTACCACGCGGAAGTAACCATTCTCGGAATTCCTGACCGTCTGGTCGAACACGGTACATTGAAGGAACTCCACCGCGAATGTGGCTACGATGCCGAAGGCATTGCCAACGCCGTACGGGATCTGGTTAAGGAAGAAAACAAGGTTACTGTACTTGGTTAATTCAGTGAAGGATCGGGAGGATTGATACCTTCCGCTTCATCAGTCTCTGTAGAAGGGGCTTCATTTTCATTGGCAGACCCGTTATCATCTTCCTGCGGTACTTCCTCGGGAATCCTGTCTTCCGGCTCGATATATTGTACCACAAAATTATTGCGGCCTTCGCCCACCATGATGGTCATGAATTTCAGCTGAACCAGTTCCAGCATACTGAGGAACAGAAAGATGGCCTGAACCCGCTCGTGGCAATCTTCGAAAATCTTTTCGAAGGGCATGGTCTTTTCGCGGGAAACCATGGTGAGCATTAGTTCACGGCTCTGCTCCATGGTATATTTATACTGCACAACTGTGTGAACGGGCCGGTTGTTTTTGTCGTACAAACGTTGCATTACCCTTTCGAAAGCCTTCATCAGCTTGAAGAGGGTAATGGCCTGGATTTCGGTGCCTTCCCCGGCTTCTTCACCAATCTCCGAAAGGTCGCGCTGAATATTTCCGCGCTTAACCATCAGCATACGGATGGCTTCCATCTCCACCAACTGTGCAGAAGCTTCCTTGAATTTCTTATACTCCAGGATTTTGTCGATCAGCTCCTGACGCGGGTCGATTTCATTTCCCTGGGCATCAACTTCCTTGCGGGGCAGCAGCATCTTGGCCTTGATGCGCATCAGGGTTGATACGAAGAGAATGAACTCACTGGAGAGTTCGATATTCAGCTGTTCCTGACTATGGATATAGTCGAGGAAGTCGTTGATGATTTTGGTAATCGGGATATTATAGATATCCAATTCATCTCGTTCAATAAAGAAGAGAAGAAGATCGAACGGACCTTCGAACTGGGGAAGTTTGATCTGATAAGACTGTGTGTTGGCCATATCTTCAAAAGTAGAGATTCGCCCGGAAACGGAAAAAGGAAATATTGTAAAACAAAAAGCCCGGTTCTGTGTGAACCGGGCTCCGATATGGTTTGCAGCGCGCAGATCAGAGTTTTGTTGCAAATCCCACGCCGATCAATGATTTGATCTGGGTTCCCCAGTGTCCGCCATCGGGTTTGAGGGCGTCGTCGTCATATATCAGATCGAAATTATATGTAACCTGGAGCCATTTGTTGACTTTAAGCGCCAACAGGTTGGTCCAGAATACGTCGATATTCTGCGGATTATGACGATAGTTGGAGAACAGGTCAAGTCTCGACTTCAGAGAAATGTTTTTGGCGAGATCCTTGTTGAAGTTGGCGGTCATAAAGGCACCAATTTCGTAACGGGCCAGTTTTCCCGGTTCGATTCCGAACAGGGGGGCAAGCCTGTCGACACGGCGACTGACGATTACCCAACGCGATGATGCCGGGGAAAGGAAAATATTGAAAGCTGGTGAGGGTCTCCATTCCAGACCGGGGGAGGCGATGGCCATGGCCGAACCCATAAATGTAGAAGAGAGTTCGCTGGTGTCGGCTCCCAGATCTGTTTTGAAATAGCGGTAACCATCGGTAAGCTGGGTCCGGAAGTTGCCGAGCAGGGTGAAAAACCATTTTCCGGCGGTATCGAGCTGACGGCCGTATTTGCTCAGCAGATCCACGCGGTCGTCGTTTTTACGGAAGCCCGTACTCGTAGCGTTGACGAGACCGTAGTTGATGTCCACGTTGTTATCCCAATAACTTCTTTGGGTTTTGAACAGTGCCTGGTAATTGAGGAATAGGTTGGTGGCGAAGGTGAATTTATCGGCACCTGCAGCCCAGTTGGAAGCGCTACCCTGCGACATGTTGATATTCAGCAGGCCTTTGGTATTCCATCCTTCCTGAAGTTCTCCTTCTTTCTTTACTTCTTTGTTGGCTTCGTCCCTGAGTTGCTTTACTGTGGCGTCCTGTGCTGCTGCAGCCGATGAAAGCAGCAGGAGTAGAGAGGTAAGTCTTAGTATCTTCATACGCTATTATTTCTTTTTCAATTCATCTCTGATTTCCATAAGCAGTTTTTCGGTTGCGGTAGGCTCCGGCGCAGCGGCGGGTGCAGCTTCTTCTTTCTTCTTCATTCTGTTGATCGCCTTGATGAAGATGAAGAGAGCAAACGCAACAATCACAAAGGAAATGACCTGGGAAAGAAAATTACCATACTTAATGGCAGTACCCGGAATAACCAATTCCGTAAGGTTATTCAGATTTGCGGCTTTGAGTGCCGGAGTAAGGATGGCAGGAGTGATGATATCATCAACCATCGAAGAAACAATCTTTTGAAAAGCACCACCGATAACTACACCGACAGCCAGGTCGATGACGTTTCCACGCATGGCAAACTCCTTAAACTCTTTAATAAATCCCATTTTGTCCGATTTTTTAGGTGAACAATGCTATAAAGTTCAAGTTACTGCTTAAAATAAAAATCCATTAAAAATGTGCAGAAAATTTTTGAAACACGACCTTTGCATCTAATTGATATGAAAGAGAATAAGGCGTTAAACTGGGGCCTTTTTGCCGGACTCTCCCTGATCTGGGGAAGCTCGTTTCGGCTGATGAAAGAAGGGATGGTTGCGTTGACGCCTTATCAGGTGGCGGCGATCCGTATGGTAAGTGCGGGGCTGGTACTGCTGCCCTTTGCTTTCCGTGCCATCCGCGCCATTCCGCGTGAAAAAAGAATTACCGTTCTGTGGTCGGGCCTTCTCGGCAATTTCTTCGCCGCCTTTCTGTTTTGCCTGGCCGAAACCCGAATCGACAGTGCGCTGGCGGGGATCCTTAATGCCCTCACACCCCTTTTTGCCGTGCTGGTGGCAGTTGCCGTTTATGGTACAAGGATTCCTTTCCGGCAGTGGGCCGGTGTAGTGCTCGGTTTTGTGGGCCTCTGCCTGCTTTTTCTCGCGAATGGAATTCCGGAGCTGACCCATATCGGGTATTCTTCGCTGGTTATCCTGGCAACCCTATTTTACGGACTGAACGTGAATCTGGTCAGCCGCAAGCTTCAAGGGTTGAACTCGCTCAATATTGCTTCGGCGGCTTTTTGCTTTTTGCTGATACCTTCCATTATTGTACTCGGGGCAACCGGGTATTTTTCGTTGGACTTCTCCGATGAACGCGTGCTGACTTCCACGGGAGCCGCTTTTGTGCTGGGGGCGATGGGTACTGCGTTGGCTTCGGTACTGTTTTATCAGTTGGTGAAGCGCTCGGGTGTGGTATTTTCTTCGATGGTCACCTATATAATTCCCTTTGTGGCCATTGCCTGGGGTATGCTGGCCGGCGAAAATGTCACGCTGCTTCAGTTTGCCTGTATGGGCATCATCCTGGCCGGAGTTTATATTACCAACAAGACATAAAAAAAGCATTGATCTCAATTGAAATCAATGCTTATATAAATTAATAAAAAAAATAATTAGTAGTCGCCGAGCGTTTCGGGGAGTTGGGTCAGAGCTTTGGCAAGCTGCTCGTCGTTGGGGGCGATACCGTGCCATTCGTGGCTTCCTTCCATGAAATCGACACCCTTACCCATTTCGGTGCGCATAAGGATAACGATGGGTTTACCCTTGCCGGTAAAGCTTTTTGCCTTGTCGAGGGCGGCAATGATTTCGTCCATATCGTTGCCTTTGTCGAGATGGATAACTTCCCATCCGAAGGCCAGGAATTTAGCCGGAAGGTCACCCAGGCTCATCACTTTGGAAGTGGGGCCGTCGATTTGTTGTCCATTCCAGTCCACAGTTGCAATCAGATTGTCCACTTTGTGGTGTGCGGCGAACATTACGGCCTCCCAGATCTGACCTTCCTGAAGTTCACCATCACCGTGGAGGGTATACACCAGACCTTTGTCGTTGTTGAGCTTTTTCGCCAGTGCAGCGCCGATACCAACGCTAAGTCCCTGACCCAGAGAGCCTGACGCGATGCGTACGCCCGGGAGATGTTCGTGGGTTGCCGGGTGCCCCTGAAGACGGGAGTTCAGTTTACGGAAGGTACCGAGTTCCTTTATGTCAAAATAACCCGCACGGGCCAGTGTCGAATAAAATAAAGGAGAAATATGTCCGTTAGATAAGAAGAACACGTCCTCATTTTGGGCGTCCATATTAAACAATGGGTCGTGTTTCATTGTTTTGAAATATAGAGCCGTCAGAAAGTCGGCACAGCCAAGTGAGCCGCCGGGGTGTCCACTATTTGCACCGTGGACCATTCGTACAATATCTCTTCTGATTTGTGTGGCAATGTCTTTTAACTCTGGCATGTTTGTTTATTTGAAGTAGTTACAAATCTAAGGGTTGTTCCTGCCAAAAAAAAGAATTCGAGCCGGATTTTGGGGGGTCGGTGCGATAATTGTTTGATTATTTATCCCTATATATTCCCTATTCGAGGTATGGTTTTCGCTATTTGAACAATTAGATGTGCAAATCCTCGAAGAATTGGATATATATATATAAATTTGTTCACTCATAAAAGTAAAGCATGTTTGATGTAATACTTTCTTTATCCTTATCCTTTGCAATAACGTTTCTGTCGATCCCGGTAATTATCCGCGTCGCGGACATGAAGAAGTTGTTCGACGTACCCAATGCAAGGAAAGTTCACGTTACTCCGATTCCGTCCCTTGGCGGTCTGGGAATTTTCGCAGGTTTTGTTCTGGCAATCCTGCTCAGTCTGCCTGCAGGTGCATCGCAGGAATTCCAGTATTTTCTGGCCGCGGGTTTTATCATATTCTTCCTTGGCTTAAAAGACGATATTCTGGTACTTTCTCCGGTGAAAAAACTCATCGGGCAGCTGATGGCAGCCTTTATTATGGTGTATAAGGGGGGCCTCCAGATAAAAAGCATGCACGGCTTTCTCGGAATCTACGAAATGCCCGAAATGTTCAGCCTGGCTCTTACCTATTTTACTATCCTCGTGATCGTTAACTCCTTTAATCTGATCGATGGGGTCGATGGCCTTGCCGGTAGTTTGGCCGTTCTGGCCTGCTCCCTGTTCGGATTGTACTTTATTTCGGCCCGGCTTACCGACTATGCCATCCTGGCGTTCGCCTTTTCCGGTAGTATGCTGGCCTTTCTGATCTTCAATTTCAGCCCCTCCCGGATCTTTATGGGCGACACCGGATCCCTGCTGGCCGGACTGGTGACGGCAATTCTGGTCATCAAATTCATCAATATCGCCGAAGGCACTTCGGTCCTGAGCTCCGGATTCTCCGTGGCAGCGGCCCCGGCAGTGGGTTTCTCCGTGCTTCTGGTTCCCTTATTGGATACCCTCCGCGTATTCAGTATCCGTATGCTGAACCGGCGCTCACCCTTCAGTCCCGACAGGAACCACGTTCACCACATGTTGCTCGACTGGGGCTTCAGCCATAAAAACATTACGTTTATCCTCGTTGCTACCAATATTGCCTTTATTGCCTTTGCCCTGTTTGCGGGAAAATACCTGGGATGCACCATGGTGATCACAACTATGGTTGTGGTAGCGTACTCACTTTTCGCCGTGGCCTGGTACCGTCGCCCCTCGCGCCGTACCAAGATCTATGTTCCGGTTTCCAACGTTCCGGCCGGAGCCATCGAAGAAAAAGAGGAAAAAGCGGTTTCCATCATCGGGAATACCAACATTTTCACCATCACAAAAGAAAAACTGCAGTAGAAATCCGGCATTGCGGGAATTTTAACGCCTGTTTATTAGCTTTGCAGCGCTATAACTGAATAATTATGTCCGAAGAATTGTCTTTGATACTGGATGATGCGCAGCAAAGCATGAAAAAAGCCATTCAGCACCTGGAAATCGAATTGGGTAAAATCCGTGCAGGTAAAGCGAGCCCGCAGATGCTCGACGGAATTCATGTTGATTACTACGGCAGTCCAACCATTCTCAACCAGGTTGCCAACGTCACAGTAATGGATGCCCGTACTCTGACAATCCAGCCCTGGGAGAAAAACATGATCCAACCCATCGAAAGGGCGATCATGCAGGCGAATATCGGCGTAACCCCGCAGAACGACGGACATATCATCCGCATCTTCCTGCCCCCGGTAACCGAAGAAAGACGTCGTGAACTGGTAAAAAGAGCTGCAGGTGAAGGCGAACAATCCAAAATTGCCATCCGCAGCATCCGCCGCGACGCTATCGAACAGGTGAAAAAACTTCAGAAAGAGGGTCTAAGTGAAGACGCAGCGAAAGATGCAGAAGCGGAAGTACAAACGATCACCGATAAGTTCATCGCGCTGGTTGATAAGCACATCGCTGCCAAAGAGAAAGAAGTGATGGCGGTATAGATTATCGTATCCTGAATTTCATCAGCATTTAAATAGGAGAGGCGTTTGGTTTTACCGAACGCCTCTTCGTGTATGTAACCGTACCGGGTGCTACGGTTGAAGATCTGTTTGTTAACGGCTTTGATCTACAATGGCCGCACGCTCGTCCAGCAATGCCTTGACCAGGGATTCCAGCTCGGAAATTCTTTTTTCAAGATCCGGCAGGTTTCGGCTGAGGGCCTGGCTTCTCAATGCGCTCGTATAATCGAAGGCAGGAGATCCGGTTACCGCGGTATTCGGCGTTTTGATGGTTTTGCTCACGCCGCTCTGTGCATTGATGCGCGTACCGTCGGCAATCTGAATGTGTCCAACGATTCCGGCCTGACCGCCGATCATTACGTTGTTTCCGATTTTGGTGCTGCCGCTGACACCGGCTTGCGCAGCAATAACGGTATTGTATCCTACTTCAACATTATGAGCTACCTGAATGAGGTTATCGAGCTTGGCGCCCTTCTTCACCAGTGTTGAGCCCATGGTGGCGCGGTCGATGGTGGCATTCGCACCAATCTCAACCTGATCTTCGATTACCACGTTTCCGATCTGCGGCACTTTCTTGAAGCTTCCGTCGGCCTGAGGTGCAAATCCGAATCCATCACTTCCGATAACACTGCCTGCGTGGATGGTAACATTGTTTCCAACCCTACAGCTGTGATAAATTTTTACACCGGGATGGAAGATGCAGTTATCGCCGATGGTGACATTGTCGCCGATAAATACATGCGGAAATATCTTAACGTTATTACCCAGTTTTACATTTTCTCCGATATAGGCAAAGGCTCCGATAAAACAGTTCTCGCCCATTTTCGCCGTTGCTGCAACATAGGAGGGCTCCTGTTTGCCGGAAAGCTGATGGGTCATCATCTCCTGATATTTTCCGAGGAGTGAAGCGAATGCTGAGTAAGCATCGGGTACGCGTAACAGCGTTGCCGATACCGGTGCCTTAAGTTGGAGAGATTCGTTTATGATGATAATGGAAGCCTTTGTTGTATACAGATAATCTTCGTACTTCGGATTGGCAAGAAAGGCCAGTTGTCCCTCACGTGCTTCCTCAATCTTTCCAAAATCTCTAACGGTCGCTTCCGGATTCCCCTCCACGCTGGCCTGTATGAGCATTGCTATTTGTGCCGCACTGAATTCCATAGAAAATTATAGTCTTATCTGTTAAATGTACATTATCCTTTGTAGCAAATGTAAAATTTTTTCACCGGGGCCGACAGGTTCTGTTGTATCAGCGCGTTGTCGACTTCGGATATATCTCTTACAGTTCCATCTTTAAACAAAATATTAATCCGCTCATCTACAGGATTATAGGTAGTATTCTGGGCATTTCCGGTAAAAACAAAATAATGGCTATCTGCTTCGGAAATACCCAATGTCTGACAAACTTTGTGCCTTATCTGCTGCACATAGTCCGTTTCGAACGGCTTGGCCTGAAGTTTTACCTTGTACAATTCCCGGTTCAGCAGCCCGCTGCAGATCGTGGAAAGTATCCGGTCCGGGTGCAGGCTCCAAAGTTTTACCGAAGCCATGATGTCATAATCATCCAGCTGACAGAATTTATCCAGGTTTTTGTCGAGCACCCCCGGTTCCTCGTTGTTTTCCAGGAAAAACTGTAGGGCCGGTGTTGCGGCAGTGATGCTTTGTCCGCTGTTCATCAACTCCATGGCCCGTTCCAGAATCCGCACCAGCATTTTTTCGGCGGCAACTCCTGTTTTATGGAGATAAACCTGCCAATACATCAGCCGCCTTGCCACCAAAAACTTCTCAATGGAATAGATGGCTTTCTCTTCCACCATGAGCTGTCCATCGGCCACAGTGAGCATTTTCAGTATTCTGTCGTATCCGATTACGCCTTCCGATACCCCGGTAAAGAAACTATCGCGGGTGAGATAGTCCATCCGGTCTACATCTAGCTGGCCGCTAACCAATTGATGCAGAAAGGGTTTGCTGTAGTTGTTGGTGAAAATGGCGATGGCCATGTCGAGCTGCCCATTCAGTTCGTCGTTCAGCTCCCGCATGATCCGAAGTGATATTTGCTCATGACTGACGTCGCGGATCAGCACCTGCTCCAGGGCGTGGGAAAAGGGCCCATGACCGATATCGTGCAGCAAAATGGCCGATTTGGCCGCAATTTCCTCTTCAGGCGTAATTTCAACCCCCTTGCTCCGGAGTTCGGTGAGCGCATTCCCCATCAGATGATAGGCACCCAGAGAATGGTGAAGCCGGGAATGTACCGCGCCGGGATAAACCAGGTGCGCAAAAGCCATCTGATTGATCCTCCGTAAACGCTGGTAATAGGGGTGCGCCACCAGAAATCGGATCACAGGACTGTCCAGTGTAATGAACCCGTAAACGGGATCATTGATAATCTTCCGGGTGGCTGGTATCATATTTAATTATGTTAAAGGCTTGTGTAATTGACGGGCAAAAGTACAAATGCCGGGCCGATAACTTAAATTTACGGACTGGGTTTATTTTCAGGTAAATCGTTAAAGTTTGAGAAATGGGAATAGCTAGAATTTTATGGGTTGACGATGAGATCGAAAGTTTGCAGTCACAAAAAATCTTCCTCGAAAACAAGGGATACGAAGTAGTAACACTAACCAACGGATTCGATGCCATCGACTTCGTTAAGGAAACCCCGGTTGACGTGGTGCTGATGGACGAAAGTATGCCGGGGATCACGGGCCTGGAAACCCTCGCCCAAATCAAGGAAGTGAATCAGCAGATTCCGGTTGTACTCATCACGAAAAACGAAACGGAAAACCTGATGGACGAAGCCATCGGTAGCCAGATTGCCGACTATCTCATCAAGCCGGTCAATCCCAACCAGGTACTTCTCAGCCTTAAAAAAATCCTCGACAATAAACGACTGGTTGCGGAAAAAACAACTTCTGCCTATCAACAGCAGTTCCGCAATCTGTTTATGGCGCTGAACAGCAATCCCGACCACAACGAGTGGATGGATATCTATAAAAAGCTTGTGTACTGGGAACTGGAAATGGAAAAAAGCAACAGCCCGGAAATGCAGGAAGTGCTCCAAACCCAGAAGCAGGAAGCCAATACGGAATTCTTCAAATTCATATCCCGGAATTATGCGGACTGGGTGAATCCCAAAAGCACTGAACCCGCACCGGTGATGTCACACACGCTGTTTAAGTATAAGGTGCTTCCCCACCTGGAAAAGAATGTGCCGCTGTTTTTTATCCTGATCGATAACCTCCGCTTTGATCAGTGGAAAGCGATTCATCCCATATTCGCGGAGAGTTTCCGGATTCAGGAAGAAGAAACCTTCTACAGCATACTTCCCACGGCCACACAATATGCCCGCAATGCCATTTTTGCCGGTATGATGCCCGCTGATATTCAGAAGAAATTCCCGCAACAGTGGAAAAACGATGACGACGAAGGTGGAAAAAACCTGTTCGAGGAAGAGTTCTTCCGGGCACAACTCAAGACCCTCGGCAAGGGCGATATCAAATTCTCCTATACCAAGGTGCTGAACCATAACGACGGCAGTACGCTGGTCAACAATATTCATAACCTGCTCAATAACGACCTCAACGTGATTGTCTACAATTTTGTAGACATGATGAGCCATGCGCGGACGGAAATGGAAGTGCTCAAGGAATTGGCCAGCGATGAGATCAGCTATCGCAGCCTTACCGCCAGCTGGTTTGAGCATTCGCCGCTGCACCAGGCGCTGAAAAAGCTGGCCGACAAGGATATCCGGCTGATCCTGGCGACCGATCACGGTTCGGTTCAGGTGAAAACGCCGTATAAGGTGATCGGCGACAAGCAGACCACCACCAATCTTCGCTATAAACACGGGCGGAACCTCAACTACGACCCGAAGGAAGTGCTGGCTTTCCGGGATCCAAAAGAAATCGGGCTCCCCTCGCCAACGTTGAACTCAAGCTTTATATTCGCCCGCCAGGACGGTTATCTTTGTTACCCCAACAACTACAACCATTTCGTGAATTACTACCGGAATACCTTCCAGCACGGGGGGGTCAGTTTGGAAGAAATGATCGTTCCGGTGATCAAAATGCGGACAAAAGGCAGTTTTTAGCGAAAAATTGCCCCCGAATGCCACTTTGAGGCCGTTTTTGACGTCTTATTATAAGGGGCAGTTCTTATCCACAGCTGTGCAAAAACTAATGTTTATCAGCCGGTTGTCCACCGTAGATTTGTGAATACAGGAAAGTAAAAAGAAGCAGGATATGAAGTACAATCAGGCAACATTGAACAAGATCGAAAAGATCCTGGACGAGGCGGAATACGTTGTTCGTTATGAGAGAGGTACCTTCCAAAGCGGCTACTGTATTCTCGAAAGCAGAAAAGTGGTGGTACTGAATAAATTCCTCCAGATTGAAGGCCGTATCAATACCCTGATCGACATCATCGCCAACCTGAATATCAACCCTGATTTTCTTCTTCCCGAAACGCGTAAGACCTACGACGAAGTAATTGCGCGCCATGCCGCTGAAAACGCAGAAGCGGAAGTGTAGTTTCAGGTATTCGTTTCTTATGCTATCTTCGGAAAGTGAGCAATTCTCCCATCAATATTACATTTCTCGGAACCGGTACCAGCAGCGGGGTGCCTATGATCGCCTGCGGCTGCGAAGTATGCCGCTCCACCGATAAACACGACAAACGCCTGCGATCCAGTATCCTGGTGCAATCTGCCGAAACGACCATTGTTATCGATACCACGCCGGACTTCCGTTACCAGATGCTTCGCGAAAACGTCAAAAAACTCGACGCTATCGTTTACACTCATTCGCATAAGGATCACGTGGCCGGGCTCGATGATGTCCGTGCATTCAATTATTTCATGGGAAAAAGCATGCCGGTGTATGCAAACGACATGACCGAGGAGGTGATCATGCGCGAGTTTCCCTATGCGTTTGCCGATAAAAAATATCCCGGTGTTCCGGAAATTACGCTGAATACCATCGATATGCAGCCTTTCCGGATAGGTGATCTCCGCCTGATACCCATAATGGTTTGGCATCTCAAAATGCCCGTGTGGGGATTCCGGATCGGCGATTTTACCTACATTACCGATGCCAATCGGATCGATGATTTGGAAAAAGAAAAGATCCGGGGAAGCAAGGTTCTTGTGCTCAACGCCCTGCGAAAAGAAAAACATATCTCCCATTTTACCCTTCAGGAAGCCATCGACCTCGTGCGCGAACTGGAAGTTCCAGAAGCTTATTTCACCCATATCAGCCACCAGTTGGGCAAACATCAGGAGGTTTCTGCCGAATTGCCAGAGGGTATGCATCTCGCCTACGACAGACTGAAAATTACCGTGTAAAAACGGTGCTTTGAGGATTTCCCCTTTCTCTAGCTTTGTTTAAAAAAGAATGGAAAGGAAGTGGAAAGACTGGTTCGAATTTCCGGCCAGAGAGCGTAGCGCTATTCTTATTCTGGGACTACTCGTTCTGTTTATTTATGCATTGCCCTTCTTCTACAAGGCCCCGCCGATGCCCACGGAAGAGGAATGGAAGGAATGGGTTGCCCCGCTTGCAGCTCCCGATCAACAGGAACATCCCCATAACTATGTCCAAACGGCTAGCCGGGATTCCGGTTTTGCGCGGGTTAAGGTGGTGCCGCCATTTTCGCCCAAACGGTTGTTCCGTTTTGATCCCAATAGTATTGGGGTAGAAGAATGGATGGAATTGGGCCTCACTGAAAAGACCGCATCGGTGATTGTCAATTACCGGATTAAGGGGGGAAGATTCCGCACCGCCGATGATCTCGAAAAGATTTACAGTATTCCCAAAGAAGCCCTACCGGTACTCAGGCCTTACGTGCAGATCAATCCGTCGAATAACCTTCGAGGTGTCCCCGGAAAACCTGAGGTACTTGTTTATCTCAATCGGTCTTCAGCGGCCGACTGGGAGCAACTCCCGGGTATTGGTCCTGTGCTGGCGCGAAGAATTGAAGCCTTTCGGACGCGACTGGGCGGATTTCATTCGGTGAGTCAGGTGGCGGAGACTTTCGGTTTGCCCGATTCCACGTTTCAGAAAATCCGGAACCGTATTAAAGAAGATCATGTGCCGTTGAAGCGAATAGCCCTGAATGAGGTTTCGGAAGATTCCCTGGGGGCGCATCCCTATATTAAACGACCGTTGGCTAAGCGGATTATCGCCTGGAGAAACCAACACGGGCGGATAGCTTCTCCCGAGGCTCTGGATCGGATATTAGCCCTACCGCCGGAAAAGATTGCCCTTCTGACACCCTATCTTGATTTCGGAGAAAACTAACAAATTTCTAAAAATTAACTAACGATTGTTAGTTTTATTGCCGAATTCTGTCTAATATTGTATCAGAATAACCTGACTATGGATTTCGAAACTTCAGCATTAACCAAGGAAATAGCAGCATCGGCAAGAGATTTTGCACGACAATATATCCAACCTCATGTAATGGAATGGGATGAAACCCAACACTTTCCCAAGGATCTTTTCCACCAGATGGGGGAAATGGGCTTTATGGGAGTTTTGGTGCCGGAAGAATACGGAGGCTCGGGTCTGGGTTACCTTGAATATGTGTCCATCATTTCGGAGATCGCCAGTGTGTGCGGCTCGATTGGGCTCAGTGTGGCGGCGCATAATTCGCTTTGTACCGGGCATCTTCTTTATTTCGGAAATGAGGAGCAGAAGAAGAAGTATCTGCCCCTGCTGGCTTCCGGGCAGTGGCTGGGGGCATGGGGACTTACCGAACCAAATACCGGTAGCGATGCGGGCAACATGAAATGCGTGGCCGTACGCGACGGAAACGAATGGGTGATTAATGGTACCAAATGCTGGATTACCCATGGCCTCAGCGCCGAATTGGCGGTGGTAGTTTGCCGGACGGGCGAACCGCGGACAAGGAACAATGCAACGGCTTTTCTGGTGGAAAGAGGAACCCCGGGATTTTCCGGAGGTAAAAAAGAGAACAAGCTGGGTATGCGCGCCAGTGAAACTGCGGAAATGATATTTGACAACTGCCGGATTCCCGATGCCAACCGGCTGGGAGATATCGGTGAGGGTTTTGTTCAGGCGATGAAGGTCTTGGACGGCGGAAGAATTTCCATTGCTGCGCTGAGTCTGGGAATTGCGAAAGGTGCCTATAAGGCTGCCCTGAAATATGCACAGGAGCGCCATCAGTTTGATCAGCCCATTGCCAATTTCCAGGGGATTGCCTTTAAGCTGGCCGATATGGCCACCGAAATTGAGGCAGCAGAATTATTGGTGCATCAGGCAGCGAATCGGAAAAATAATGGTCTTAATATGACGAAAGAGGCCGCAATGGCCAAATATTTTGCTTCAGAGGTAGCGGTTAAGGTTTCCAATGATGCCGTCCAGATTTTTGGCGGCTACGGTTATACCAAGGATTTTCCCGTTGAGAAATTCTACCGCGACAGCAAACTTTGCACCATCGGCGAAGGAACATCAGAAATCCAGAAGCTGGTTATTTCGCGTGAAGTATTAAAATCTTAGTCTCTACGATTGCTTTGCTAATATGTGGGCCCCGCCTTGGCGGGGCCTTAACACGATTATGGGATGGTGGAGCGAACCGGATTATTTTATAAGTCGCGTCATGGCAGATCGTTTCTCAAATAGGGAATTCCTTTCTGGCTGAATGGATTCGCCTTTACATTTTGTGATCGGTTGGATTGCCCCGGATTAAAAAACGGAACAGACGGAAGCTTCCTGCCTGGGCTTAACATTTTTAAACGAATAAGGTGGCGGTGGCGACAAAGTATCTTAAAATGATGGATCTCAGCCGATAGCCGGAATCAGGACGAAGTCTTTTTGTTGTGTTCGAATTTCAATGCAAGAGCCTAATCTTGATTTCTCGTTGGAAACTTACGATTTCATTTTCTGGATTGCTTCGCCTTCGGCTCGCAATGATGGAAAGGGAGGGGGCCGGACGGGAACGATGGCACGATGAAGGAAAAATGGCACACGACGGCCGAGCGGGTCGTTGCGGGGCTTTGCCCGAAGCAATCTAACGGCATAGTCGTCGAAATTCCGAGCCGCGTCTGGAAACAACGATGGCTGCTTTCAATCTGATTCAGGACAACACAGTACCGAGCCTCCGGTATCCCCTAATTGTGTTAAAAGAAAAAGCCGCCAGCGGCGGCTATCTAATGCTTTCTCAGAATGTCACGAGAACGAGATTTCTCTCCTAAGAAAAGAAAATCTTGTCCGTTCACAATCCCCAATCGTGTTGTGTTAGGGGAGAAAGTCCTCGTCTTCTTTCGGCTTATACTTATCGAACAATTTATCGATCGCGCCGGCGAAAAGCGGAAATTTCTCCTTGGTAAAGTCTTTTATGATGCGGACGGCTTTGTAGGCCTGCTCTTCCGTCAGTCCTTCGGCCATCAGTCGTTGAATCAGATCCTGCATAGTCAATGATTTTGTTAGGCTACCTTGAGCATATTCATTTTACTCTTTTCGAATTTGCTTCTTGCGTATTCTTCGGTTACGTGGAAATGTTTCTGTTCTTGTGAGGGCAGTTCGAACATCGCATCGGTAAGGATGCTTTCACAAATAGAACGGAGACCACGGGCGCCGAGTTTGTATTCCATCGCCTTTTCTACCATGAAGTCGAGAACCGCATCGTCGATGGTGAGCTTGATTCCTTCCAGTTCAAACAGCTTGTTGTATTGTTTGATGAGGGAGTTTTTCGGCTCGGTAAGAATCGACCGTAATGTGGTTGCATCCAGCGGGTTCAGGTAGGTTACGATGGGCAGACGTCCCAGAAGTTCCGGAATGAGACCGAAGGACTTAAGATCCTGTGCGTTTACGTACTGCAGCAGGTTTTTCCGTGCTGCTTCCTGAAGATCCTTGTTTACATTGAAACCGATGGCGTTGGTGTTGACCCTTCTGGCGATAACTTTATCGATACCGTCGAAAGCACCCCCGCAGATAAACAGGATATTCTGGGTGTTGATTTTGATAAGCTTTTGTTCCGGGTGTTTTCTACCTCCCTGGGGCGGTACGAGAACATCGGTACCTTCCAGCAGTTTGAGCAGCCCCTGCTGAACTCCTTCCCCGCTTACATCGCGGGTGATGGAAGGATTGTCGCCTTTCCGCGCAACCTTATCGATCTCATCGATGTAAACGATACCCTTTTCGGCAGCAGCCACATCGTAGTTGCAGACCTGGAGCAGACGGGTAAGAATGCTCTCCACGTCCTCACCTACATAACCCGCTTCGGTAAATACGGTAGCATCGACGATGGCGAAGGGAACATTGAGCAGGCGGGCAATGGTTTTGGCCATCAGGGTTTTACCGGTACCGGTTTCCCCGACCATAATGATATTGCTCTTTTCAATTTCCACCTCGTTGTCGCCACCCTTATGCTGAAGACGTTTGTAATGGTTGTAAACCGCTACGGCCAGAACTTTTTTTGCATCATCCTGACCAATTACATATTCATCCATGAAGGCTTTCACCTCCATCGGTTTCTTAACGGTAAGTTTAAACTGGGAGGGAGCGCTGTGGTCGTCTCTCACCATCAGTTCCTGCTCGATGATTTCCTGCGCATGTTCTACGCAGTTCTCGCAGATATGTCCTTCCTGACCCGCGATGAGTATCTTCACTTCATCTCTTCCACGGCCGCAGAAAGAACAATGTAAATTATTCTTTGCCATCTGTTTTGTTTCGGTTTCGAAAGGCAAAGGTACCCTTTTTTAAGGGGAACCTTCCTTAATATAAGACCAAAAGAATCCCCCGTTAAGCTGCTTGCCCGTGGGATTCTCTGTTATAATTTGTCAATGACCTGATCTACAATGCCATAGGCGACGGCCTCTTCTGCGGTCATCCAGTAGTCGCGGTCAAAATCCTTCATGATCTGGGCAACGGTTTTTCCGCAGTTTTCGGCTAAAATCCTGGCCCCCATCTCTTTAACACGTTTGGTCTGCACGGCCTGAATTTCCAGATCGGCAGAAACGCCCTGGATGTAGCCACCCAGGCTGGGCTGGTGGATCATCACTTCGCCGTGCGGGAAGATCTTGCGGCTGCCTTTTGCACCTCCGCTGAGCAAAATAGAGCCCATGGATGCAGCCAGGCCCATACAAATGGTGCTCACCGGGGAGCTGATCATACGCATGGTATCATAAATTACCATACCACTGGTCACCACCCCACCCGGGCTGTTGATATAGAATTTGATCTCCTTTCCGGGCTCGTGGGCATCCAGAAGGAGCAATTTTGTCACAACTTCGCGTGCACTCTTGTCCTCAACCGGTCCCCAGAGGTATACGGCCCTTTTGTCAAAGAAGTATTTCTCCAGTTTTTTGTTCAGCATGATCAGATCGTCCCTTTTGTCTTCGGGCTGTTTTTCTTCTTCTTCTTCGTTCATGCGGAAGGGGGAAACATATTTTGAAGCGTGCATGGTGAATTTTTTTGTCATGATTAGATGATTTTCGGCAATCAGCTCAGCTGAGGCTTAGTCTTTCTTTTCTTTTCTGGGGTTCTGAACCAGAACTTCGTCAACCAGTCCGTATTCCCGGGCTTCCTCTGCGGTCAGCCAGTAGTCGCGGTCGCTGTCTTTTTCGATTTGTTTTGCGGTTTTTCCGGTGTGGAAGGCGGTGATGTCGTAAAGTTCTTTTTTGAGCTTACGGATCTCGTTTACCGTAATTTCGATATCGCTGGCCTGTCCGCCGATGGCACCGCTCGGCTGATGAATCATCACGCGGCTGTGCTTGAGGGCTGTACGTTTACCCTTGGTACCGGCACAGAGCAGCACCTGACCCATTGATGCGGCCATACCAATACAGATGGTGGCTACATCGGGAGTTACATATTGCATGGTATCGTAGATACCCAGGCCTGAATAAACCGCTCCGCCGGGGCAGTTGATGTACATCTGAATATCGCGTGCGCGGTCGGTACTGTCCAGAAACAGCATCTGTGCAATCACGATATTGGCAACCTCGTCGTTGATCGGATAACCGAGGAAGATGATTCTGTCCATCATCAGACGGCTGTAAACGTCCATTACAGCAACGTTCATCGGTCTTTCCTCAATAATATTCGGAGTCAGGTTGGTTACCAGGTGTTTGTTATAATCGTGGAGGGTAAGGCTGGAGATTCCTCTATGCTTTACCGCATATTTTTCGAACTCTTTTCCGTGATTCATATTCTGAAATTTCTGATTTTATAGAATAACTGGCCAAATAGTTCTTTCAAATCTCCGTCCAAACTATCAAATTACCAAATTACTGACAGGCTGGCATGGAGACGCTATTGGCCGGCTTCTTCAAGCGATTGTTCCAACTTGTCCAGTTCTGCGTCAAGTTCGGAGAAATCAGGCCAGCTGTCTGGCTTCTCGAGGGTGAGGGTAGCAAGCCAGATCATGACCATTGCCACATAATCCTGCATATCCTTTCCCGCAAATGCCGTTTTGAACTCCAGGATCTTTTCGTTGACTTTCTTGACGGTTCTGCGTACAGCCTCCTCGTCGCGCGGACTGATCTTGATCCGATAAGTTCGATCGCCGATAAGGATATTTACAGGTATCAGTTGATCTGACATATTGTCTTTTCTTCTAATTAGTCGTTAAGCATGGCCAAACAGCGGTCGATCTCCTTTATGTACTGCTGAAGGCGTTTTTCGAACGATTTCCGGGTTTCATCGTCCCAACCCTGCGATGCAGAAAGCTTCAGCAGCTCAACCTGCTCCGAAAGCTGGGAAGTAAGCTCCGTCTGTACGCGGTGCTTCTCCTTCCAGTCGGCAATTTCACCGCGCAGCTGTTCGTTTTCCTTCTTCAGCTCCTGCTGCCGGCGGATAAGGCTCTGAACCTTACCCTGTATGCGTTTGATATGTTCGAGTTGCTGTTGCATATCAGCCTTTTCGGATTTCACCTTCCAATTCCTTTTCGAGCGTCGTAATCAGCTTCTGCATCATGGAGTCAATCTCCTTATCGGTAAGCGTCTTCTCCTCATCCAGGAAGGTGAAGTTGATCGCGAAAGATTTTTTACCCTTACCCAGTTTTTCGCTCTCAAATACATCGAACAAACGGGTTTTGCGCAGGCGCGGAAGCTTCAGACCGGCGATAGTCTTTTCCACCTTTTCATAAGGGGTGGAAGAGGGCAGCACCAATGCCAGGTCGCGTTCCACCGGCATCTGTTTCGGAAGTTCGCGGAAGCTGATCTTCTGCTTGGCCGCCAGTTCCATGATCAGGTCCCAGTTGAAATCCGCAAACCAAACGGCCTGCTTGATTCCGAACTTCTGCAGGGTAGCGTTGTTCACCTGTCCGAGAACCACCAGGGGCTGCTGACGGAATACCAGACTCATCGCGGCGGACAGGCTGCGATGCGTGGTTTCTGCAACGGCTTCCGGGCGAACACCGCAGGCATTCAGAATCTGGGTAGCCAATCCTTTCAGGAAATAGAAATCAGACTCCTGCTCTTTGGAATTCCAGGAAGCGGCAGCTTTGTTTCCGGTGATGAAGAGCGCCAGATGTTGCTGCTCACTGTACTGGCCGGCACCGGAACAGTTATATGTTTTTCCGAACTCAAAGAAACGGAGATTCCGAATCCTGCGGTTCAGATTATAGGCAATGGATTCGAGACCTGTCTCGAGAATTGAGGGCCGCATAATATTCAACTCGGCGCTCAGATTGTTGATCATCTTTACCGTTGATTCCAGCACTTCCTCGTCGTAATACGCGCTGTTGGTGATGGAATTGGTAAAGATTTCGGAGAAGCCCTGTCCGGTAAGATATCCGGAAACCTTCTCCTGATAACGGTATTTATGTCCGTCGGTTTCAACCGAAGGTGTGATCGTAATGGCTTCGGGTATCTCAACATTGTCGAGCCCATCGATGCGCATGATTTCTTCCACGATATCGGCGGCCAGGGTGATATCCGGCTTGCTGTAGGGAACCGCCCACCAGGTATCGTCGCGGCCTTCTTTGAGAAACTCAAAACCAAGGCTCGTAAGGATCTTACGAACGGTATCGGGGTGGTAGTTCTTTCCGCTGAGCTTTTTCAGATAGTGATGTTTCAGGGAAACCTGAACCCTCTCTTTCGGATCGGGATAAACATCAACGATATCAGAAGAAATTTCTCCACCCGCAATTTCACGGATCATAAGGGCAGCGCGGCGGAGCACATTTACCGTATTGGAGATATCCACCCCTTTTTCGAAGCGGGTAGCCGCATCGGTGCGCAGCCCGTGACGGATAGAGGTTTTACGGATATCTGTTGGGTTGAACCAGGCACTTTCCAGGAAGATTTTCGTGGTAGAATCCTTCACACCACTGGTTAATCCACCGAATACGCCGGCAATACACATCGGAGCTTCCGCATTGCAGATCATCAGATCCCCTGCATCCAGCTTCCTTTCCTTTTCATCGAGTGTAACAAAGGGGGTATTGGCCGCGCAGTTCTTCACCACCACCGTGTTTCCGGTGATGGCATCGGCATCGAAAGCGTGCAGGGGCTGACCGGTTTCGTGGAGAATGAAGTTGGTGATATCAACAATATTATTAATAGGCCTTACACCAATGGCTTTCAGTTTCTCCTGAAGCCATTTGGGCGAAGGTGCGATGGTAACCCCGGAAATGCTTACACCGGCATAACGCTGGCAGGCCTCCTTGTTTTCGATGGTTACGGATATGGCGAGATTGTTGTTGTCGGCCTTGAAACCGTTGGCAAACGGTGTTTTTACGCGGAAGTCCTTCTTCTCGTGATGCGTAAGATAGGCGCAAACGTCGCGCGCCACACCAAGATGGCTCATCGCGTCCATACGGTTGGGGGTGAGCCCGATTTCGTAAATAATATCGTGGTAGGGCTTGAAATAGTCGGCTGCAGCCATGCCTACCTTGGTATCGGCTGGAAGTACCATAATGCCGTCGTGGCTGGCTCCCAGTCCGATCTCATCTTCGGCACAAATCATTCCGTAGCTCTCTACACCGCGGATTTTCGCGACTTTCATGGTGAGTGGGTCGCCGGAAGAAGGATAAATGGTGGTTCCAACAGTGGCAACAATCACTTTCTGACCTGCTGCAACGTTGGGGGCGCCGCACACAATCTGAAGGGGTTCAGGTCCTCCGATATTTACGGTGGTAACCTTCAGCTTGTCGGCATTGGGGTGTTTTTCGCATGCCAGCACCTCTCCGGTAACGAGGCCCTGAAGTCCGCCTTTCACTTCTTCGTAATTTTCCATGCTTTCCACTTCCAGTCCGATGGAGGTCAGAATCTTCGACAAACGTTCAGGTTCTATCTGAATGGGAAGATATTCGCTAAGCCAGTTATAAGAGATCGTCATGCTGTAATTTAATTAAATGCGCCCAAAATTACGGATTTTAAGGATGATGCAGGAGGCTTTCACGCCGGAACGGCAATAAAGAAAGGCAGAACCGCGAATCGCCGATGTAACCGGCTTTCTGTGTGGTCTGGGAAAAAGAATACCCGGTTACCCACAAACAAAAAATATCCGGTGCCCGCAGACACCGGATATTCCCGATATTTCTCAGCCGGTTTAGTAAACCAGCTTCATTTCCCTGATAAGATGTCCGGCACCGGCAAATTTGTCGACAATGAACAGGACATAACGGATATCGACCATGATGTTCCGGCAGATCGACGGATCGTAGTTGATATCGCTCATGGTGCTTTCCCAGGTGCGGTCGAAGTTCAGTCCGATCAGCTGGCCGTAGGCATTCAGGGCCGGACTGCCGGAGTTACCGCCAGTGGTATGGTTCGACGCGATAAAGCAAACGGGCATTTTCCCGTTTTCGCCATAACGGCCGTAATCCTTCTTCTCGTAGAGTTCAATCAGTTTTTGGGGAACATCAAACTCATAATCGCCGGGCTTATATTTTTCCATCACCCCTTCAAGGTAGGTTTTGAATTCGTAGTTTACACCGTCGCGGGGAACGTAGCCTTCTACCTTTCCGTAGGTAACCCGAAGGGTGCCGTTGGCATCGGGGTAGAAGCGACGTTTGGTGCCCATTACATCCAGCTGCGCCTGCATATAGCTGCGCTGAAGGGTATTGATGCGGGGCTGGATCTCGTTGATCTTGCGGCTGACGTTTTCGATATAGCCTTTTTTCAGGGCCAGCGCCATACGGGTAGCCGGATCTTTCCAGAGGGCCCCCCGGATATCGGCAACGGGCTGGGATAAGAAGGCATTCAGCTTGTCGTAGGAGCTGAGTGAAGTTTCTGCAAAAAGTTTATCGGCTGTCGCCGCACCGCTCTTGTTCGTTTCCATCCAGATCTGGTAGGCTTCGCCGCCGATATAGGTCGACTTTACCTTTCCAAAATAAAGATCCAGCAGAGCCACGGCAACATCGCGGTCAACCTGGGCAGAATAGTTCTGATAAAATTTTTTCATCTCCCCCATAAAACCAGCTTTCTGTGCATCCAGCTGGGATTGCGTCTGAGCCTTTTCGAGAAATGCGAAAAGCTTATCGGCCGCTGCGAACAATTCCAGGTTGCGAACCAGTTCGCTGTAATAATCGCGGGCCTCGGCATAGGGAGTAAGTTCCTTGTAGAGTGCGTTCAACTCGGCAAGGATGCCATCGTATTTCTGTTTATGCGCGGGATTGGCGTTCAACAGTTGGTTGAATTCCTTCTCGTAGTTGAGTTTCTTTTCAATTCCGCCTGTGCGTTTAATCCCCTGCATTTCACCGATCCATTTTTTCCAATAGTTGGCCGTGGATGCATATTTAGCCGCATATTGAATCTTGATCTGCTCATCCTTGCGCATATAGCCATCCATCACGCGGAGGGCGGCATCGCGCATTTCCACCTTGGCCGCGTCGAGCACTTCAACGGTCTGCTTTACCGCTTCAGAAGGCAGGTATTCCATGGTACGGCCGGGGAAACCGAATACCATGGTGAAATCGTTTTCCTTCACACCCTTCATCGAGATGGGCAGGAAATATTTCGGTTTCAGGGGAACATTGTCTTTGGAGTAGGCAGCCGGCTTACCGTCTTTTCCGGCGTAGATGCGGAACATGGAGAAATCACCGGTATGACGGGGCCACATCCAGTTATCGGTGTCGGAACCGAATTTCCCGATAGAGGAGGGCGGCGTACCCACCAAACGCACATCTCGGTAGGTTTCGGTTACAAACAGGTAATATTTATTGCCTTCGAAGAAGGGGCGGATCAACACATCCTGCCAGCTTTCTTTTTTCACGGTCTTACGGATTTCCGCAAGTTGTTTGTCGATAGCCGATTGACGTTCCGCTTCACTCATCGATGCGGTAACATATTTCAATGCCGCGTCGGAGATGTCGTCGATGCGGACGATGAAGGTGGCGGTAAGCCCTTCGTTGGGCAGTTCCTCTTCCAGCGATTTTGCCCAGAATCCGTTTTCCAGATAGTTATGGGCAACGGAGGAGAGGGCCTGGATGGATCCGTAACCACAGTGGTGGTTGGTGAGGATCAGACCCTGGTTGGAGATTACTTCAGCGGTACAGAATCCGCCGAAGCTCACGATAGCGTCTTTCAGGCTTCCCCTGTTGATATTGTAGATGTCGGAAGCATTGATCTTCATTCCCAGACTTTTCATCTCCTTTTCGTTGAGGCTGCTGAGGAGCTGGGGCAGCCACATTCCCTCATTGGCCGCACAAAAACGGTGTGAAACCAGAAGGATCAGAATAAGTGAAAGCCGGGCAAGCCTTTTCTGCATAATGTACGAGTTTTAGGGGGCGAAGATAGTTACTTTGGTTTATAACCCGCGTCCTGAAAGAGTTTGCGGTTGTCGAGCTTCATAAGATCTTCAATGGATGTATCCGGAAATTTGCTCATGTATTTTTGGACGATGCGGAAGCCGATCCATTGTCCGATATTGCCCGGTGACGTTTCCGGCATCCCTTCGGTATAGGGAGCATCGCCGATAAACATTCGAATCATGGGCTGATCAATGGTATACAAATCTGTCGCCTTCATAATGAAGTTCCAGATATTGCCCTCATTTTCCGTACAAAACTCAAGCTGGGCAGCGGTAAATCCTGTTTTCAGACTATCTGCCGTATTGGGCAGGAAGAGGTCGAGCAGGTACCATTGTTTTCCGCCCGCGATCATTTGGTCGATGAGAGCGCCTGCTGCGGGCGGCGGAAACATATCGTCGATAACGGAGCGCATGGCGTTGACCGGAATATAGGCTTTCTCAAACCGGCGGGAAATATAGCTCGGATAAAGCGTTTGCCCTTCCGTGGTATTATAGAAGAAAAAATCCTTCCCACCGAAAAGCTGCAGGCCAATGGCCAGGGCGTGTTGAGTCAGTGCGATCCCCGGCGCATCGAGCGGTCCTATATAGGAAACGACTTCCGGAACCTCATAGGACGGGAAATAATATTTGACATGGCGGAAGGCATCCTGCAGTTCCTTTTTGAGGGTCGACATGTCCTTGTACTGATCCTTCAGGGAATCGTATACCGGTTTATAGGATCGGACGAAGAACCGGAACAGTTCTTCGGCTTCGGGGGAGACTTCTTCAGACACCGGTCCTATGCCCAGGATAAAGCTGGTAAACTCGTTGGTAAAATGAGGGAACTGTTTCTGAAGAGCGTCGAATTCCGCGCGGAGATTGGTGGTATCCAGCTCAAACTGAGCTTTGTCGAAACGCTGGATTTCGAAGTCTACGTTTATTCCCGAAACATCCGGTCCTTTTTTCCCGCCGCAGGCCTGGAGGAGGGAAAGCGCAATGATCGTGAGAGCCGTTAATGTCCTGTTTTTCATTGGTGATCTATGATTCATGGTGGTAAAAATAGGATATTGGAAGGATTTGCCGGAGTTTCCGTGTACGAATGCGCGGGTTGGTTCACGGCAAAAACGATGACTTTCGGGTTGACGGGTTGGTGAGGATTTGGTATTTTTATGGAGTAGGAAAAAACTTCGGGAAGATGATCTTAAATAAAAATAAAGACACGGAATGACGCTCACCGGTTATCTCGTTCTAATTCTGCCTCTTTTGGTTGTGGGCTTGATCCTGGGTTTCAGGCGATACAGGAAGGTAAAGGTAAAGCCGAATTTTCCGTTCAAGGATACCTGGGACTACATTGAAGTGGATCTGGATTGCTGCGAAATCTTATCACGCGCGTATTTTGAAGAAATGCAGCCTAAAATCTTTCCTGCAAAGACAGCAATGATCGACTCCATTCGTATAACTCCTCAGGAATCCCGCGTGCAGAAAGAAGTTTCTGCGGTCGTATATCGGCATCCGCAAGTCGGCCGGGGAGATACCGTCTTTCGGTCGGAGGCCTTGCCCGTTTCGGAGGAGCGGCTTCGGCATTTATTTTTCGATAAGAAGATCACCCGGATTTATGGGAATCCGCACGACAGTTCTTCCTATTATTTTGACCTGGATTTTATCAGGAGTTGAAGTATGAATAAAATGGGAGGCAGGTTTTCGATGGTTAGTTCGGGCGGGGGCTTGCCAGGGTTTTAAGTTTTCATAGTTGACGAGGTATTGATTCCAAATTTATTAAGGTAGAGAAGGCCAGGATGTGTGCTGTAAGCGCCGTTTGGTGCAAAACTATTGTTGATGTATAACAAATAAAATACAAAGAATTATGAAAGCAATAGTTTTAAAGGAAGCCGGAAACGTAGAAAATCTGGAATACGTTGAACTGGCCGAACCAACGATCAGTGAAGGCGAAGTATTGATAAAGGTAAAAGCCATCAGTATTAATCCTGTCGACATAAAAACACGCAATGGAAGCGGCATTTACGGGAGGATTAAAACAGAAAGTCCTTTGATTTTGGGTTGGGATATCTCCGGTGTTGTTGAAGACAGCCAAAGCCCGGATTTTAAAAAGAGAGATGAGGTTTTCGGAATGGTCAATTTCCCCGGACACGGCAAAGCCTATGCGGAATATGTCACAGAAAAAGATGTTGAAGAACAATATATTGCCTCCGAGTTACTGCAACTGATCCGGCAGGAAATTGATCTGCTTCCTCCGCAATGCCGACAGGTAATGCAACTGTATCTGCTCGAAAGGACTTTCCAATGAAGAAATCGCCGGGCGGATGAATCTGGCGTACAAATCTGTCCAAAACCAGAAAACAGGGTGTCGGTGTTTGAAAGAAGCAGGAATGGTGACGAAATTATATATGGTGTGAGTAGAACTGGTGAGAATAAACCCCCTTATTTTGTTGAATATAGCATTTCCAGGCAGTCTATAATTGCTGTAAATAAATCTCTTTTAGAAAAAGGTAGTGTAATAGATTACTTAACGGTTGGTGAAATCACAAAAGCCGTGAAAATTATGAGGAGATGCGATTTCTTCTTGTTGTCTGTTGATAGTTCGGGAAATGTTTTTATCAATCCTTTTTCTGCAAACTCACCTGCATATTTTTTACGCTTAAATGTTCCGACGAAAGATACCGTAATAAGGAAGGGATATGTTTACGAGCATTACAAAGAAAATTGGTATATAAACCGAACTAAATGAAGGTCGCCATAGACAAGTACGAATTGGCAGAAAGGGGGGAGCTTCCTCCCATTTTAGGGCCACGATAATTAGAAAATCAGTTCGATTGCCCCTCTGCCTTATAAAAACAATCCGCCCCACAACCTTCCGGTCT
>ENA-UOVV01000122-UOVV01000122.1-compost-metagenome-genome-assembly--contig:-NODE-122-length-115962-cov-21.513360_pt1 | contig 115962 bp, 102 predicted proteins | sample MGYA00238155_ERZ761577 | MGnify/ENA primary metagenome ERZ761577 (study PRJEB28898, sample SAMN06268775) | compost metagenome | isolation source: Emeryville, CA | place: USA:Emeryville, CA...
GCAGGAGCAGGAGCAGGAGCGGGAGTCGGTGCCGGGGCAGCCGGTGCGGGGGCGGCGTCAGCGGCAGGAGCGGGCGCAGCCTCCGCGACAGGGGCAGGTGCTGCGGCCGGCGCGGGGCTCGGCTCGGCGGGCGCTGCGGCCTGGGGCGCTGGTGATCCTGAACCGATGCGGGCGAGAACGGTGCCGACCTCGACGTCGGTGTCCTCCTGAACGAGGATCTCGAGCAGGGTGCCGGCGACCGGCGACGGAATCTCGGTGTCGACCTTGTCGGTCGAGACCTCAAGCAAAGGCTCGTCGGCGGCAACGGTGTCGCCAACGGACTTCAGCCAGCGGGTGACGGTGCCCTCAGTGACCGACTCGCCCAGTGCGGGGAGGGTGACATCGGTCGCGTCGCCACCAGCGGCAGGCGCCGGCGCAGGTACAGCCTCTGCGGTCGGGGCTTCTGCCGGTGCTGGCTCAGCAGCTGCGGGAGCGGGTGCAGGCTCGGAAGTCGGCGCCGGGGCCGCGGTGGGTGCTGGGGCGGCAGGAGCTGCCTCCTGAGGAGCTGCAGGCTGCGCCGGAGCGGCAGAACCGGCCTCGGACGGATCGCCGATGCGGGCGAGAACGGTGCCGACCTCGACGTCGGTGTCCTCCTGAACGAGGATCTCGAGCAGGGTGCCGGCGACCGGCGACGGAATCTCGGTGTCGACCTTGTCGGTCGAGACCTCAAGCAAAGGCTCGTCGGCGGCAACGGTGTCGCCAACGGACTTCAGCCAGCGGGTGACGGTGCCCTCAGTGACCGACTCGCCCAGTGCGGGAAGAGTGACGTCAGTGCTCATGGTGCGATGTCTCCTTGGACTCAGTCGTGCGCGTGCAGCGGCTTGCCTGCGAGGGCCAGGTGGGCCTCTCCCAGTGCCTCGTTCTGCGTGGGGTGTGCGTGAATGAGGGGGGCGACATCTTCAGGGTGTGCCTCCCAGCTGACAATGAGCTGCGCTTCGCCAATCTGCTCGCCGACGCGTGCTCCAAGCATGTGGACGCCCACCACGGGGCCGTCGACCACACGGACCAACTTGATGAATCCCTGGGTGCCGAGGATCTGGCTCTTGCCGTTGCCTCCCAGGTTGTACTCGAGTGCGACCACCTTGTCGTCGCCGTAGGCTTCCTTCGCCTTCGCCTCGGTGAGACCGACCGACGCAACCTCGGGGTTGCAGTACGTGACACGGGGGATGTTTGCTTCGACGATCGGCTGGGGGTTGAGGCCCGCGATCTGCTCGGCCACGAAGATGCCTTGCTGGAAGCCGCGGTGCGCGAGCTGCAGGCCAGGGACGATGTCACCAACCGCGTAGATGTTGCCCACGCCGGTGTGAAGGCGCTCGTCGGTGAGGACGAAACCACGGTCGACGCGCACGCCCTGGTCCTCGTAACCGAGACCAGCGGTGCGGGGGCCACGGCCCACTGCGACGAGCAGGACGTCTGCTTCGAGCGTCGTGCCGTCCTCAAGAGTGACGACCACGCCGGCATCGGACTGCGTCACGCCCTGGAAGCGGGCGCCCAGCTTGAAGTCGATTCCGCTCTTGCGGAAGGCGCGCTCAAGGCCCTTGCTCAGCGACTCGTCTTCATTGGGGACGAGGTGGGGCAGGCCTTCAACGATCGTCACCTTGCTGCCGAAGGAGTTCCACACCGATGCGAACTCAACACCGATGACGCCGCCACCGAGCACGATCGCGGTGCGGGGCACCCAGTCGAGGGCGAGGGCCTGGTCGGACGTGATGACGCGGCCGCCGATCTCAAGACCGGGCAGCGTGCGGGCGTAGGACCCCGAGGCAAGGATGATGTTCTTGCCGGTGTAACGCTCACCCCGGACCTCGATCGCGTCCGGGCCGACAAGGGTGCCGTGACCTTCGATCACAGTGACCTTGCGCGACTTCACCAAGCCCTGCAGGCCCTTGTAGAGGCGGTCGATGACGCCCTGCTTGTACGTGTTGACGGCGGCCATGTCGACGCCGTTGAAGGCGGTCTGGACGCCAATGGACGGGCCGTGCTTGGCCTCGTCAGCAACCTCGGCCGCGTGCAGCAGCGCCTTGGTGGGGATGCAGCCGTTGTGGAGGCACGTGCCGCCCACCTTTGACTCTTCCACCAGGCCCACCGTGAGGCCGAGTTGAGAGGCGCGCAGCGCAGCGGAGTATCCGCCGGAGCCGCCGCCGAGGATCAGGACATCAAACGAGCGGGGGTTGGACTCGGTCACGAGGTCATATCTCCTTGTAAGGACGGGACTGTACCCATCTTGCCATTTGTGCCGGTCAGCGCGAACCGCGCCGCCCATGGTTACCCTAGACAACATGAGCTTCCTGGCACGTTTATTCCGGCGAGGCTCCTCCTCGCCCGCACCAACCGGTTCGTCATCACGGCAGGCGCAGACGGCGACGATGAGTCATTTCCGCCAGTTCGTGAGCGAGCGTGAGGGCTGTGAAGCCTTTATCGAGCCTGCTACGCGGGTTACTCAGACGACGATGGTGATTGTCGCGGAAACAGGGGAGTGGACTCGGCGAAAGGTGCCGGACGAGACGGCCGCCCGAAAAGTGGCGAAGGAACTTGGAATCCCCGTCTTCGACGTCAATCTTTCTGGCTACCCCTCACGGATGCGCGAATGGAATGAGAAGCACCGGCAGATTTGACGTGCCGCGAACAGCACAGCGGCAATAGCAAAGGCCCCGACGCTCGCGTCGGGGCCTTTGCTGTGTTCGGCACGTCGTCTCTACACGCCGGCGCGACTCTCCAGGAACTGGAAGAGCGTCCGCACACCAGCGCCGGTGCCGCCGGGAACCGTGAAACCGTAGGCTCCGCCTTCATTGAAGGCGGGACGGGCGATGTCGAGGTGTGCCCACGGCGTCTCGCCCACGAACTCCTTGAGGAACCACGCGGCTGACAGCATGCCACCGCCGTTCGGGTCTCCGATGTTGCGAATGTCTGCGACCTTGGAGTCGATCGACTCGCGCAGGTGCTCCGGCAGCGGCATCGGCCACATCTCCTCCGCGATCGCGTTTGCGGCGTCGACCACCTCGGAACGGACGTCGTCATCACCCATCACACCGGACGTGCGCGTGCCAAGCGCGAGGCCTTGTGCGCCGGTCAGCGTGGCGATGTCGAGCACCACATCGGGGTTCTCCTCGACCGCACGCGCGAGACCGTCGGCGAGCACCAAGCGCCCCTCGGCATCCGTGTTGAGCACCTCGACCGTCTTGCCGCTGTACGTGCGCAGCACGTCGGAGGGGCGTTGTGCGGTGCCGGACGGCATGTTCTCCGCGAGACACAGCCAGCCGACCACGTTGATCGGCAGCTTGGCACGGGCCGCGGCGAGGACCACGTGCATGACGGCCGCAGCGCCTGACATATCGGACTTCATCGTCTCCATCGACTTCGACGGCTTGAGTGAGATGCCGCCGGTGTCAAAGGTGATGCCTTTGCCGACAAGCGCGACGGTCTGCTTCGCGTCGGCACCCTTCCACTCGATGCGGACGAGGCGCGGCAAGCGCGAAGAGCCCATCCCGACGCCGAGGATGCCGCCGAAGCCCTGTTCAGCGAGCTGCTCCGGCTCCCACACCAACACGTCACAGCCATACTGCTGGCCGTAGCCCGCTGCGGTCTCAGCGAAGGACGCAGGAAAGAGGTCAAGCGGCGGCGTGTTGACGAGGTCGCGCGTGCCCGCGACGGCGCCGGCAATGATCTTCGCCCGCTCGATCGCTGCGTCCGACGCTCCGGCGATGAGCCAATCGGTGAAGACCTGCTCCTGCTCATCGTCGCCCGTCGACTTGTAGTCGGTGAACACGTAGGAACCAAGAAGGGCGCCTTCGGCGATCGCACTGTGGCTCGGGTCGTCGGCCGCGGGCAGCGCGACCACGACGGTGCCCGGCTTCTTTCCGCAAGCACGGGACGCCGCGCCCGCGGCGAAACGCAGATCGCCTTCATTCCCCGAGCCGATGCCCACGAGCACGATCCGGCGAGCCGACGTGGGGCCGCCGGGCAGGACGGCTGTGGCGCCGAGCTTGCCGCTCGCTTCGAGCTCCGACGCCGTTGCCGCGATCGCGTCGCGTACGTCAGCAGGCAGTTGGGGGTGGTCAACGGGAGCGCCCGCGCTGTCGACGCCCAGGATGAGGGCGTCACATGCGACGGTCGACACGGCGTCTGCAAAGGTGTTGAGAGTGGTCATGGTCCCAAGGCTAGCCCGATAGGTTGGGCCCGTGTACGCCGTCTTCTTTCGTCAGGTGATCCTGAGAATGAGCACCGAGCGTGCTCACCACGTTGCAGTCGCGGCCTTCCGCTTCGGCTGGCCACTCATGGTGATCGCACGCTGGTTGCGTGTGATGCCGCCCGCTCCGCAGTCAGTCGGCGTTGACGCGCTCGGCCTGCACTTCTCCTCGCCTGTGGGCGTCGCCGCAGGTCTCGACAAGGACGCGCAGGCGGTGAAGGGCCTCATGGCAGCAGGATTCGGCCATGTGGAGGTGGGGACTGTCACTCCGCGTCCGCAGCCGGGCAACGAGGTGCCTCGCGCTTGGCGAGAGCTCGACGTGCGTGGGTTGCGCAATCGGATGGGCTTCAACAATGAAGGCGCCGACGCTGCGGCCCGCCGACTTGCACAGCTCCGATCGTCTCGCCGCGGCAAGCAGGCCGTGGTTGGCGTCAACATCGGCAAGAACAAGGTGACGACGCCTGAGGACGCGGCTCTCGACTACGCCTACAGTGCGCGAGTGCTCGCTCCGTATGCGGACTTCCTCGTCGTCAACGTCTCGTCTCCCAACACCCCAGGGTTGCGGGACCTGCAGTCGGTGGAGGCGCTTCGGCCGATTCTTCAGCATGCACGGGCCGGCGCCGATGAGGGTTCTCCGCACAAGCGTGTGCCGCTGCTCGTGAAGATCGCCCCCGATCTTGCCGACGACGACATCGACGAGGTTGCGCAACTTGCCGTCGAGCTTGGTCTCGATGGAATCGTCGCGACAAACACGACGATCGATCACGAGCGAGGACCCGGCGGACTCTCTGGACCACCGCTGCGAGAGCGATCACGCGCCGTCATCGCCCGGCTCCGCGACAAGGTGGGGCCGCAGATGTGTCTCATCGGCGTCGGCGGCGTGACAACCGCGCACGACGTCCGGGCGATGCTCGACGCGGGCGCCACCTTGGTGCAGGTGTATACCGCGCTCGTCTATGAAGGCCCCTTCTTGCCGTCGCGCCTCAGCCGAAAGCTGGCGAAGCTGTCCGCGACCGTGTGAGAGGAATCACAAGCAGCAAAGGGAACGAAAGCGCGTGTGCAGCCGTTATGGAAGGTGTACGCACCTGCCAGGCGTACAAGCATTGTTTTCTCCTTTGAAGCACAAAGCCCCCGGCGACCCTCAGGTGCCGGGGGCTTTGTGCTGCGGGCGCTTATGACGGGCGCTGCTTCGGCATTCCCTCGAGGGTCTTGGCTGGGTCACGCTCAACGGCGTCGCCCAGCACCTCGTCGATGCGTGCCATGAGCTCAGCAGGAATAGTCACGCCCGATGCCTTGACGTTCTCCATGATCTGCTCGGGGCGCGAAGCGCCGATGATGGCAGCCGACACGTTGTCGTTCTGAAGCACCCACGCGACGGCAAGCTGGGCCATCGTGAGGTCGAGCTCGTTGGCGATGGGCTTGAGGTTCTGGACGCGCTCGAGCAGGTCGTCCTGCATGAGGCGCTGAATGAAGCTCGCACCGCTCTTCGTGTCGGTGGCGCGGGAGCCCGCCGGCGGTGGCTGACCCGGCTTGTACTTGCCGGTGAGCACGCCCTGAGCGACGGGGGACCACACAATCTGGCCGAGGCCGCATTCCTTTGAAGCGGGAATGACCTCATCCTCGATGACGCGCCACAGCATCGAGTACTGAGGCTGCGAAGAGATGAGCTGGAAGCCGAGTTCCTTCGCGTAGCGCGAACCCTCTCGGATCTGGTCAGCAGTCCATTCGCTGACGCCGATGTAGAGAGCCTTGCCCTGACGCACGATGTCGGCGAAAGCGAGCATCGTCTCCTCGAGAGGAGTCTCGATGTCGTAGCGGTGGGCCTGGTAAAGGTCGACGTAGTCAGTCTGGAGACGCTTCAAGGAGCCGTTGATCGACTCCATGATGTGCTTGCGCGACAAGCCGGAGTCGTTCGGGCCCCCGGGTCCCGTGGTCCAGAAGACCTTGGTGAAGATCTCGAGGCTCTCGCGGCGTTCGCCCTTGAGCGCCTCGCCGAGCACGGTCTCTGCCCGGGTGTTGGCGTACGTGTCTGCCGTGTCGAATGAGGTGATGCCGGCGTCAAGCGCGGCACGGACGCAGGCGGTGGCCTGCTCGTTCTCGACCTGGGAACCGTGGGTGATCCAGTTTCCGTAGGTCAGTTCAGTGATCTTGAGCCCGGAGTTTCCGAGATAGCGGTAAGCAACCATGACTCCACAGTAAACCCAGTCGAGCTCCGCACCGAAACGTTTCGATTGATGTGTGCGTCACATACATCCCGAGCACGGCTGCTGCAACAACACGGCAGGACTCAGACGGGGAAGTCACCTCGTTTTGTCACGGGTCGCGGCACCCGGAGCCGGCGGATGTTGAGCATGCGGGCCGTGGCATACAAGCGCCAGCCCCGGCGCAGGCCTTGGTCACCGAGTTTGTCAACGAGAAGCTTCTTCAGCTGACGCTGGGCCCAGACCGTCTCACCGACGGTGATGAGAACGAGCACGTAGAAGCCCAGCACGATGAGCCCGCCGATGTTGGGGTCACCGTTGAAGAACAGCGACACCATGACAAAGACGATCGCCACGGGAAGCAGGAATTCTCCAAGCCCGGTGCGGGCATCGATGTACTGGCGGATCAGCTTGCGGTCCGGGCCACGGTGCTCGGCGGGCATGTAGCGCTCGTCGCCCGTCATCAAGGCGTGCTGCTCCTTCATGCGACGCTCGCGGGCTGCCGCCTGGCGCACCTTGCGGTCCGCTTTGGGATCGACGATGAAGGGACGCTTGCGCTGTGCCTCGCGCTCCTTGCGCTTCGGAGTGGGCCTGCCCTTGCCACCGGGCTCTTCAATCGCCGGAGGCGCAGTTTCGTCGTGCTTGGCCATCATTGCCTTTCATTCGGGGCGTCGGCGCCCACGTCAGTCCTTCTCAGGTGCAGGAGCGGGGAGAGCGAGCATGCGGTCGAGAGCGACTCGCGCTTCCTGCTGCGTCTGCGGGTCCACAACGATGCGGTTGGGAACGTGCCCCGCGACGAGCGACTCGAGCGCCCACACAAGGTGAGGCAGATCGATGCGGTTCATCGTCGAGCAGAAGCACACGGTGTCTTCGAGGAAGTGCACGGGCTTGTCGGGGTGACGGTTCGCGAGGCGCCGCACAAGATTGAGCTCTGTGCCGATTCCCCACGAGGTGCCTGGCTTCGCATCCGCGACGGTCTTGATGATGTATTCGGTGGAGCCGACGTAGTCGGCGCTTGTCACGACCTCGTTCTGGCATTCGGGGTGGACAAGGATGTTGATGCCGGGCACACGCTCGCGCAGCGCATCGACATTTGCCTTGCGGAAGCGGCCGTGCACCGAGCAGTGACCCTTCCAGAGGATCATCCGCGCGGAGGCGAGGGCCTCGGGACTGTTGCCCCCGAGCGGCTTGCGGGGATCCCAGACCACGCAGTCATCGAGGCTGAGGCCAAGCTTCTCGACAGCGGTGTTGCGACCCAAGTGCTGGTCCGGCAGGAACAGCACCTTGCCGGTTCCAGCGACACCGCCCACCTGGTCAAAGGCCCACGTCAGTGCGGTCTCGGCATTCGAGGACGTGCATACGGCGCCGTTGTTGCGACCACAGAACGCCTTGATCGCCGCCGTCGAGTTCATGTACGTCAACGGCACGGTGACGTCTGCAAGACCGATCTCGGCGAGTTGCGCCCACGCGTCCTCAACCTGGCTGATTCCCGCCATGTCGGCCATCGAGCAGCCCGCCGCCATGTCCGGCAGGATCACTGCCTGGCTGTCGGCCGTGAGGATGTCGGCGGACTCAGCCATGAAGTGCACACCGCAGAACACGATGAACTCGGCTTCCGGGCGCGCCGCCGCATCGCGCGCAAGCTTGAAAGAGTCACCTGTCACGTCAGCGAACTGAATGACCTCGTCACGCTGATAGTGGTGGCCGAGGATGAACACGCGGTCGCCCAGCGCCTCCTTTGCGGCGCGCGCGCGGGCGACGAGCGCGGGGTCCGACTGTGCCGGAAGGTCACCAGGACAGTCCACACCGCGTTCCGACAACGGGTCGGTGCGCTGCCCGAGCAGCAACAGCGCGGGGGATGCAGCTGGCTCCGTGAAGGTCTCGGTCATACGGCCATTGTTCCACGCGGCGGCGACACCGAGCCCCGGGAGGCGGGCCGTGTGCGCCGCCTCGTCTGACCCGTCACACTTGATGTCATGCAGATGGCGTGGTGCGTGCAGTCGTGGGCGGGCGGCCTTGAGCCGAAGGCTGCGGCCTCCGACGTGGCCGACGTCGCGCAGCGCACGGCTCCACACGTGAGCAGCGTCGTCCATGCGGTGGGCGACGGGGGGCCGCGCACCGCAGACGTGTGGGGAGGTGCACCGCGCGAGCGGGTAGGCGGTGCCGACATCGTGCGCCGCGACGGAGCGTCATGGCTCCTGCCCGCCCACGGCGCCACCCGATGGGACCCCGTTGGTCTGTCAACCGCGCTCATCGGCTTGGCCGCGGACCCTGAGCGACGAGGGCGCGTCGTGGTGCCTGTGGGCGACACTGCTCCGGCTGGCGATGCTGCGTCGATGTGGGGCCCGTCGATCAAGGCGTTCCGGCATGCCCTCAAGCCGCTCGACATGCTGGCGCTCGTCACAGCGGACCGGCCGCTCCTTGGCTTCCACGGGATGAGCGCCGCGCTTCTCGAAGGCCGCGAGGGCGACTCCGCGCTGGCCTCCGCCGCGCAGGCTCAAGAGGAGCGATGGGCGGGCCTCGCGCTTGAAGCCGACGCCGTGGCTGCCGTTTCCTCTCTCGTGGGCCCTGCGCGCCCCTCCGACGTTCGCGGCACGGGCGCAGCGGGCGGCCTCGCCTATGCGCTTCATGTGGGGGGTGCACGACTCGTTCCCGCCTTCCGGGCGCTCGTGGCCGAGCCAGACGTCGCCCGCACTTTGAGCCAAGCCGATGTCGCGATCGTGGTGACACCAGAACTGACGCCGCGCACACTCGACCACGGCTTGGCCACGGCGGTGAGCGCCGCTGCAGCGGCACGGGGCATCCCGACCGTGGTGCTGTGCGAGACGCTCCATGTGGGAAAGCGGGACCTCATGGCAGCAGGCGTGGACTCTGCACATACGGCAGGGACCGGCGTGGAGGGACTGCGTGAAGGCGTCCGCAGAGTGCTCCAGACATGGGCGCGGCGCTGAGGCGGAGTGGAATCACCAACCGCCGTAGGACGTTGGGTGTTTCGAAAGGGGCGATGGGAGTCGTACCCTAGGAGAGATCCCGCTTACTGAAGGAGGCGCGTATGACGGATACCGTGACCGACGTTCCCACGCACGGCGTGGTGGTGACTGACGCCGCCGCCGCCAAGGTGAAGAGCCTCCTGGCCCAGGAAGGTCGTGACGACCTGCGCCTGCGCCTCGCGGTTCAGCCGGGCGGTTGCTCGGGTCTGATCTACCAGCTCTATTTTGACGAGCGCACGCTCGAAGGCGACGCAGTTCGCGACTTCGACGGCGTTCAGGTGATTGTCGACAAGATGTCGGTGCCGTACCTCGACGGTGCGACCATCGACTTCGCCGACACCATCGAGAAGCAGGGCTTCACGATCGACAACCCGAACGCAGGCAGCTCCTGCGCATGTGGCGACTCGTTCAGCTGATCTCGATCAGCTGTCAAGACGGACGGTGAGGGCTAAGGCCCCACCGTCCGTTTCTTTTTCGCCGAGGAACCTGTGCCCCGTCATGCGGGCCCATGCGGGCACATCGAGCCGAGCGGCGACATCGGTCACGAGCACCGTCAACGTCGCACCAGGGCCGTGAGCGCGAGCGGCTTTGGCCAGCATGATGATCGGCACCGGGCATGCGGTGCCTCGTGCATCGACGACCTCGTTCTCAGGATCGGTCATGAGCCCGCCGGGGGAGCGCCAAGGCGGGAACGAATGCGCTGAAGAGCCGGGGGCAACTCCATCAAGAACGCGTCGATGTCCGCCGCTGTCACCGTTGGCGGCAGCGACAGGCGGACGTTTCCGTGGGTGAGCGCGCCGACGGCCGCGAGCACGCGCGACGGTTCGAGTGTTCCCGTCGCGCATGCCGAACCCGAGCCGATCGCAAAGCCGACTCGGTCGAGCTCTGACACAAGGGTCTCGCCGTCGGCATACAGACACGAGAACGTCAGCACATGGGGCAGTCGCTCGTGGGGATCGCCAACGAGGTCGATGCCGTCGAGCGTCGACACCCCGTCGCGCACTGTGTCGACAAGGCGCCGCAAGCGGGCGTCTGTCTCGGACCTGAGCTCTTCACGTTCTTGGAGCGCGACCGCAGCGGCAAGAGCAAGCGCGACGTTCACCCCTCCAGGCGAAAAGCCATCCCGGCCCGCCCAGACCGGAAGCCAACGGGTGCGCGGCGTCGTCGCAATGAACGCGATGCCAGCAGGGCCACCCCAGTCGGCCGCGTGACCCACCAGGGCGTCCCAGCGCGAAGGGGGGTCGATGTGGCCGATGCTTGCTGTCGCATCCACGAGCAACGGCACGGCGGCAGATGCCGTGATGTCGGCGATCCGGTCGAGACGTTGGATCGTGCCGATCTCCTGATTGGCATGCTGAACTGCGGCGAGCGCGACCCCAGGAACCCCGACAGCGGCCTCGAGAGCGTCGGCGTCGACATGACCATGGATGTCGACGGGGATCGTCTCCACCGCGTCACCGACAGCCGCGTGGGCGGCATCCATCAATGCGTCGCGCTCCGTTGCGCCAACGATGATGCGGTCGGATCCGCGCCGCGCCGCCACGATGCCCGCAATGACGCGCTCAAAGGCGAGGTGGGGGGAGGGGAGGAAGTGAATGTGCTCTGGCCGCGTCCCCAAGACGTCAGCGATTGCCTCTCGAGAGCCCTCGAGAAGTGCACGAGAGCGCCGCGACTCGGTGCTCAGACGCGTCGGATCGGCCCAGCCGTCGGCAATTCCGGCGGCTAGAGCATCGGCGACACGCCGAGACAATGGTTGAGACCCGCCAGCATCGAGGTAGACCCGGGACCTTTGCATGCCAAAACGGTATCGCGCGTTAGTATGCAGGGGTGGCTACCTTGTCCCCTGTAGCGTCCCGCGGCCTGCGCACTGTCGCCCTGGTCGCCGGAGCATCGTCCCTGCTCGTTGGCTGTGCCGGCCAGGCCAGACCGAATGGTCTGCCCTCGGAACCCGGCATCACGAACCACACGGGTCGCATCATCGACCTGTGGGACTACTCGTGGATCGCGGCCCTTGCCGTCGGAGCCGTGACCTGGGCCCTCATCCTGTGGTCCGTCGCGGTCTACCGCAAGCGCAAGGGTGACGAGAAGATCCCTGAGCAGACCCGCGCGAACATCCCGCTTGAGCTGATGTACGTGATGGTTCCCCTCATCATGGTTGCGGCACTGTTCCGCTGGACGGTTGTCGACACCGCTGCGGTCACCGACACGTCCGGTGACCCCGACATCCGTATCCAGATGATCGGCAAGCAGTGGGCGTGGGACATCAACTATCTCGACGACGACGTCTACACGTCTGGCGTTCAGGCCCGACTCACGGGCGAGCCAGGTGTCGAGGACACGCTGACCACCCTGTACCTCCCGGTCGGTGAGCTCGTCGACATCCAGCTCAACTCCCGCGACGTCATTCACTCGTTCTGGGTGCCCGCGTTCCTCAACAAGCTCGACATGGTTCCTGGTCGCACCAACCACATGCAGTTCATTCCGCAGAAGGAAGGCACCTACCAGGGCAAGTGCGCCGAACTGTGCGGGGAGTACCACGCATCAATGCTGTTCAACGTGAAGGTCGTCGACCGCGAAGAGTACGACGCCTACATCGAGAGTCTTCGTGAGCAGGGCAACGTGGGGTCCATCGGCCTCGAGTACAGCCGTCTGCAGAACGCCGCGCTCGACTCGGGCGAGGAGGGATAAGCATGGCAACGGTGGCTTATGAAGAGAAGGGCACTGTCGTGGCGGCTCCCGAGCTGACTCGCCGCCGCTCCGGCTCAATCGTCGTCAAGTGGATCACCTCAACCGATCACAAGACGATCGGGTACATGTACCTCATCACGTCGTTCGTGTGGTTCATCATCGGCGGCATCATGGCGCTGCTCATTCGCGCCGAGCTGTTCGAACCTGGCATCCAGGTGGTGCAGTCGCCCGAGCAGTACAACCAGCTCTTCACGATGCACGGCACGATCATGCTGCTCATGTTCGCAACCCCGGTGTTTGCGGGCTTTGCGAACGTCATCATGCCGCTGCAGATCGGCGCCCCGGACGTCGCGTTCCCGCGCCTCAACATGCTCGCGTATTGGTTCTACTTCTTTGGCGGAATCATTGCGGCTGCCGGATTCTTCACGCCCCAGGGTGCGGCGTCGTTCGGTTGGTTTGCCTACGCGCCGCTGTCGAACACTGCCTACTCTCCAGGCGTCGGTGGCGACCTTTGGGTGTTCGGTCTCGCCCTTGCGGGATTCGGCACGATTCTCGGTGCGGTCAACTTCATCACGACGATCGTGACGATGCGCGCGCCCGGCATGACGATGTTCCGCATGCCGATCTTCGTGTGGAACACCCTCGTGACGTCGATCCTCGTCATCATCGCGTTCCCGCCGCTCGCCGCCGCACTGTTCGGCCTTGGCTCGGACCGCGTGCTCAACTCGCAGATCTTCAACCCGGACTTCGGTGGCGCGATTCTCTACCAGCACCTGTTCTGGTTCTTCGGACACCCTGAGGTGTACATCATCGCGCTGCCGTTCTTCGGCATCGTGACCGAGATCCTGCCGGTGTTCTCGCGCAAGCCGGTGTTCGGGTACCACGGTCTCGTGTACGCGACGGTCGCGATCGCCGCATTGTCGGTGTCCGTGTGGGCGCACCACATGTACGTGACGGGCGCCGTCCTCCTGCCGTTCTTCGCGTTCATGACGATGCTGATCGCGGTGCCGACCGGTGTGAAGTTCTTCAACTGGATCGGCACGATGTGGCGAGGAAAGATCGTCATGGCGACGCCGATGCTGTGGGCGGTCGGCTTCATGGTGTCGTTCCTCTTCGGCGGTCTCACCGGCATCATCCTCGCGTCGCCCGTGCTCGACTTCATCGTGTCTGACTCGTACTTCGTTGTCGCACACTTCCACTACGTCGTGTTCGGAACCGTGGTGTTCGCGATGTTCGCCGGCTTCTACTTCTGGTGGCCCAAGTTCACTGGAAAGATGCTCGACGAGCGCCTCGGCAAGCTTCACTTCTGGCTGCTGTTCTTCGGCTTCCACCTGACGTTCTTCGTCCAGCACCTTCTTGGCGCTGGCGGCATGCCGCGACGCTACGTGGACTATTTGCCGGAAGACGGCTTCACCGTGCTCAACCAGGTCTCCACCGTGGGAGCATTCTTGCTCGCGGCATCGACATTGCCGTTCCTGTGGAACGTCTACAAGACCGCGAAGAAGGCACCGAAGGTGACCAAGGACGACCCGTGGGGATTTGCGAACTCGCTCGAATGGGCGACCAGCTGCCCGCCGCCGCGCCACAACTTCGTGTCGATCCCTAAGATTCGCTCGGAGCGACCCGCATTCGACCTCCACTACCCGGAGATCGCAGCCATCGACCACGCGGCTGCTCACAAGGCGGGCGTCGACAAGCCGGCCGTGGACTAAGAGGAGATTGTTCGATGAAGGTTGAGTCGCTGGTCTTCCTGTTCCCCGGCGTGTTCTTCGTGGTGGTGGCGTTCATTTACGGCGCCCTCACCGACTTCCAAGAGCTGGTCGGCTTCCCGGCCTTCCTCCTCAGCGCGGGTCTTGCCTTCATGGTCGGTGTGTACTTCCGCATGTTGGCGAAGCGTCACCCCACGCGGCCCGAGGACCGTGAGGATGCGGAGATTGCTGACCTCTCCGGCGAGCAGGGTGTCTTTGCGCCCTGGTCGTGGTGGCCCATTGTCTTGGCAGCCGGCGCTGCACTTGGCTTTGTTGCTCTCGCGGTGGGCTGGTGGATCATGGTCCCCGCAGCGCTGGTGAGCATTGTCGGCCTTGTGGGGTGGGTGTTCGAGTTCAGCACCGGACGCTTCTCCCACTGACCCCTGAACGCAGGAGCCTCGACCCGCAACGGCGCGGATCGAGGCTTTTGCTTTGTGCCTAGCAGCACCTGCAGGGATTGGCGTCCTTATAGAACTCATGGGCCTCTTCGAGAGCAGATTTCGCATCCGGATGCCAGCCAAGGGGCAATTGGAAATACGGCGGCGGTACGCACTCGAGGTCGGAATCACAGTTGTGCACTAGGTGAACCCGCGTCATCGGCGGGTCATGCTTGTCTACGCAATACGTGGGCATCGCATTTACTCCCCGGAAGGTAGGCACCCCGTTGTGCCTCTTGTGACCATACGCCCGAGCACCTGGGGGAGTGGGTGGGACCAAAGACCCGCCTAGGCTGCCAGTCCCGTATCGACGCCCCCAACCGACCCTATGCTCCGTCGCATGACTGAGCAGACACCATCCCTCGACACGATCGTTGCCTTCGCCCGGGCCAATCCGCTTGGCGTGGTCGCGACAGTTGCCCCTGACGGAGCGCCCGAGGCTGCACTGATCGACCTCATCACGCTTGACAACGGCACCATCACGTTCTTTGCGCATCGGGCCGCTCGCAAGCTCGTCAACCTCGCTTCCGAAGGCCGCGTCGCAGTGGTCGTCGGAACAGAAGGCCCGGTGACAGTGCAGCTCGAGGGCCACGCCCGCGTTGTCGAGGGGGACGAACGGGAAGCCTGGGCAGCGCGTACCACCGACGTCCAGCCAGGCGCGCCAGTTGATCGGGAGGATTTCGCCCTCATTGTCGTCACGCCGCTGTGGGTGCGTTACTACGACGGCTCAACCTTCCCGCCTCTCATCGAGGAGCTGAAACTCAGCGTCTAGAGCGTGAGGAGCACCTTCCCCGTGGTCTGACGCCCCTGGAGGGCCTTGTGAGCGTCTGCCGCATCGGCAAGCGGGTATCGCGCCCCGATGCGCACGCGGAGATCACCGCTGGCGACAGCGTCGAAGAGCTCTCCTGAGCGCCAGGCACGTTCCTCAGGGGTGCGCAAGAAGTGACCCATTGACGGCCGCGTCACGGTGAGCGAGCCGTTGCGCGCAAGGAGTTGGAGATCGAATGGCGGGACCTGACCGGAGGCACCACCGAAGAGCACAAGCATCCCGCGCGGTGCGATGGAATGAAGTGACGCGTCAAAGGTCGTCTTGCCCACGCCGTCATAGACGACATGAACGCCTTCGCCATCGGTGAGTGACCGTACAGCGGCCGGCAGCTCGCGCGGCAAGTCGGTGAACGCGTCGTAGCGGATCACGTGATCGGCACCGGCAGCACGGGACAGCTCGGATTTCTCCTCAGTCGACACGGTGGTGATGACGCGCGCCCCGGCGCGATGCGCGAACTGGGTGAGCAGGAGCCCGACGCCGCCTGCGCCGGCGTGAATGAGCGCCGTGTGCGAAGGGCCGAGCTCACATACGGACCGGCTGAGCAAATGCGCCGTCAGACCCTGTAGGAGCGCTGCCGCAGCGATCTCGCTGCTCACGGCGTCGGGTACGGGGTAGAAGTCCTCGCGGCGGACGACGACGCGTTCGGCGTAGGACCCAGGGCTTGCCGTCCACGCAACACGCTGGCCTTCCTGAGCCCACGACACCTCCGAGCCGACCTCGACAACGGTCCCGCAGCCTTCCCGCCCAGGAGTGAGCGGAAAGTCCGCGGGGTAGATCCCTGAACGCTCATAGGTGTCGATGAAGTTGACCCCCGCAACGTCGGCGGCGACGACCACCGCGTCGGCCGGGCATGTGGGTGGGGGAACGTCCCGTAGCTCCATCACCTCGGGACCGCCAGCTTGAGTCGCAACAATCGCCTTCATTCGTCCATCGTGGCACGCAAAAGGCCCCTCACGGCGCCAGAGTGCGTGTGGCGTGGTGTGAGGGGCCTTGCGAGCCTCGGCGTGAGGCCGTCAGCCTGACGGGCTGTCCTACATCAGGAGCAGCACCTTAAGGAACAAGCAGGCCGTCGGCGCCCGTTGCGCGGGTGAAACGCTCCTGGACGTTGGCCCAGTCGACAACGTTCCACCATGCGTTGACGTAGTCGGCCTTCACGTTCTTGTACTGCAGGTAGAACGCGTGCTCCCACATGTCGAGCATGAGCAGCGGCACGATGCCGACGGGCACATTGCCCTGCTGGTCGTAGAGCTGGACGATGATGAGCTTCTTGCCGATCGTGTCGTAGGCGAGGATCGACCAACCGGACCCCATGATCGTCATCGCGTTGTTCGTGAAGTGAGCACGGAACTTGTCGAAGGATCCAAAGTGGTCGTCGATCGCGGCCGCAAGCTCGCCCGTGGGCTTGTCGCCGCCCGCGGGAGACATGTTTGTCCAGAAGATCGAGTGGTTGGTGTGACCACCCAGGTTGAAGGCGAGGGCCTTCTCGAGGCCTGCGATTGCGGCGAAGTTGTCGCTGTCACGCGCCTCGGCCATCTTCTCGAGGGCCGTGTTTGCACCCGCGACGTAGGCGGCGTGGTGCTTTGAGTGGTGGAGCTCCATGATCTGACCGGCGATGTGCGGGTCGAGAGCCCCGTAGTCGTAACTGAGATCCGGCAGCGTGTATTCGGCCATTCTTCCTCCTTGTGCGCCCGGCGGTGCGGGCTTCAGTGCGTTGAGCGCCTTAGGAGGGGCGCCCGAAGTCCTCTGTGGTCAACCACCGTCTCCGCAGTGGCATTCCTTCTTGTCCACCGTATGACAAAGGCGCACCGAGCATCGGCTCGGCGCGCCTTTGTCACGTAATGATCAGGCCGAATGCTTAGGACTCAGCGTCGGTGCCATCCGCGACGGGCGAGGCCTTCGTGGCCATGTCTGCTGCAGAACGAGCCGCCATCGCGTCGACCTCAGCGTGGTGCGCCGCGTGCGCTGCATGGAGTTCGGCGGGAGTCACAGGCTCAACACGGTCCTCGTAGTAGAAGCGGGACAGGCGAGCCTTGACGCGCTCCCAGCGGTAACCCTTACGACGCACGCCGTGCTCGTTGTGCTCAGGAGCCAGTTCTTGCGGACGCAAGACGTCGTACGAGACGAGCACCCAGCGCTCCTCCTCGGAAAGCGGCTCGTGAACCTCGATGTACTCACCGTTCTCGAAGCGGACAATACGACCCGTCTCGTGGCCGTGCAGCACGAGCTCACGGTCCTTGCGCTGAAGACCGAGCGCAATTCGCTTGGTGATGATGAACGCCGCCACCGGGACCGCAAACACGAGGATGCGGAACAGGATGGTGAGGTCGTTGATCGACAGGTGGAAGAGGCTCGCGATGATGTCGTTTGCGCCCTCGAGGACGAGGACCACATAGAACGTGATGAGCGCGACGCCGATGCCGGTGCGAGTGGGTACGTTGCGTGGGCGGTCGAGGATGTGGCGCTCACCGCGGTCACCGGTTGCCCACTTCTCGATCCACGGGTACAGCGCGAGGAAGCCGAAGAACAGCCCCGGCACAATGACCGCCGGGATCAGGATGTTCAGCGACAACGTGTAGCCACCGATGACGTACTCCACGTTGCCCGGCATTGCGCGCAAGGCGCCGTCGACGAAGAGCATGTACCAGTCAGGCTGCGTGCCAGCGGAGACAGGTGACGGGTCGTAGGGGCCGTAGTTCCACACCGCGTTGATCTGCAAAGTGGCACCGAGAAGCGCGATCACACCGAAGACCACGAAGAAGAAGCCGCCTGCCTTTGCGGTGTAGACGGGGAACAGCGGCAGGCCCACGACATTCTTGTTCGTGCGGCCGGCACCCGGATACTGCGTGTGCTTCTGCAGGAACACGAGGAACAAGTGCACGGCAATGAGCCCGAGGATGAGTGCCGGGATCAGCAGCACGTGTGCCGTGAACATTCGTGGGATGAGGTGTTCGCCAGGGAACTCGCCACCGAAGAGCCAGTACGAGATGTACGAGCCAAGGATCGGAATCGACTTGATGACACCGTCGATGATGCGCAGACCGTTTCCGGAGAGCACGTCATCCGGAAGCGAGTATCCGGTGAATCCAGCCGCCAGCGACAGCAGCATGAGGGTGAAGCCGATGAGCCAGTTGATCTCACGCGGCTTGCGGAACGCGCCCGTGAAGAAGATGCGCGCCATGTGCGTGACGATCGACGCCGTGAAGATCAGCGCAGCCCAGTGGTGGATCTGACGCATGAGAAGGCCGCCAGGCACCTCGAACGACATGTGGAGCGTCGATTCGAAGGCCTTGGACATCTCCTGGCCCTGGAACTGGGGGAGGTTGCCGTCGTAGGTCACGATGTCCATCGACGGCACAAAGAACGCGGTCAGGATGACACCCGACAGCAAGAGGACGATGAACGAGTAGAGCGCGACTTCACCGAGCATGAACGACCAGTGGTCGGGGAAGATCTTGCGCGCGATGAACTTGGTGAAGGCACCGATCGAGGTGCGCTCGTCCGCCCAATTCGCGGTCGCACCCGCGGCGCGATTCAAGCGGCTTGACGAAGGTGCGGTCTTTACATCGGTCACTTCACGCGCTCCCAGAAGCTCGGGCCGACGGGCTCGTGGAAGTCGCTCTGGGCCACGATGTAGCCCTCGTCATCCACGGCAATCGGCAACTGCGGCAAGGGACGCTTGGCGGGGCCGAAGACCACTTTCGCGCCGTCCGAGACATCGAACGTCGACTGGTGGCATGGGCACAGCAGGTGGTGGGTCTGCTGCTCGTACAGCGCCACCGGGCATCCCACGTGTGTACAGATCTTCGAGTACGCGACGATGCCGTCGAAGGACCACGATTCGCGGCCCGGCACGTGCTTGATGTCGCGGGGGTCGAGGCGGACCAGGAGCACGACAGCCTTGGCCTTCTCCTCGATCTTGTGGTGTTCGAGCTCGTTGAGACCCTCAGGGATCACGTGGAAGACAGAGCCGATGGTGACATCCGATGCCTTGATCGGCGTGCCGTCAGGGTCCTTGGCCAGGCGGGTTCCCTCGCGCCACATTGTGTGACGGAACTTCGAGATGTTCCAGTCGCCGCCCATGTTTCCGATGGCAGGCACGAGCACGGACAGGGGAGCGATCGCCAGCGCCGTGATCAGTGAGCCTTTGAGGAGGCCGCGGCGGCCGACGCCGACGCCGGAGTCCTTCGCACCCTCCTTGAGGTTCTCCATGGCGCCTGCGCGCGCCTCATCAGAGGAGCGCATGTCGTGACGCTCTTCTACCATCTCGTGGTCACGCATGAGCGTCTTGGCCCAGTGAATGGCACCCGTGCCGATCCCGAGCATCGCAAACGTGAGGCCGAGGCCGATGAACAGGGTGCTGCGCTGGGTGCCCGCGATGTTGTCTGCGCCAACGTCGATCGTTGCCCAAGCCCAGATCGCAAGGACAGTGCCGAGGACGGAAATGCCGAACAGTGCGGCAACCTGACGCTCGGCACGCTTCGCGGCCTTGGGGTCGACGTCAGCACGGCGGGGACGGTGGTCCTGAGGAAGGCCGGGGTCCGTGAACTCCTCTTCCACCGTCTCGTTCCCGTGTGGGGCGTTCTCGATGCTCATGAAGAACGGACTCCAATCCAGACGGTGAAACCGACGATGATGCCCATGCCGATCAGCCACGCCCACAGACCCTCAGCGACGGGACCGATCGAGCCGAGCGACATTCCGCCAGGTGCGGTGCCACGCTGCTCTTCGAGGAACGCGATGATGTCGCGCTTGTCTTCGGGGGTGAGGTTTGCGTCGTTGAAGACAGGCATCGACTGGGGGCCGGTCAGCATCGCTTCGTAGATGTGAGTGGGGGTGGTCTCCCATAGGGCAGGCGCGTACTTGCCCTGCGTGAGGGCACCGCCACCGCCGATCGAGCCATGGCACATGGCGCAGTTGGTGCGGAACAGGTTCATGCCCTGAGCAGGGTCGCCCTTCGAGCCGTCAACAGCCTCAGGAGCGGGAATTGCAGGTCCGGGCGCCAAAGAGGCGACGTACGCAGACAACTGCCTGATCTGCTCGGCATTGAACTGGACAGTCTTCGCCATCGCCTGGGGGCCCGACGACTGCATCGGCATGCGGCCGGTGCCCACCTGGAAGTCGACGGAGGCCGCGCCGACGCCGATGAGCGACGGGGCGACACCGTCCTGGCCCTGTGCATTCATGCCGTGGCAGGTTGCACAGTTCGCAGCAAAGAGCTTCTGGCCCTCTTCGACGTCATGCGCCGTGACCTCGGTCGCGGTAGCAGTCTCCGAGCGCGCAATGGAAGCAGCGATGGTGATTCCAGCGAGGAGGACAAACAGCAGCACGAGCGGCGCTGCACGGTGGTAGCGATTCAGAGCGAGGCGTCGCATGGAGTTCCTACCTCAAGCCGTAGATGACGATGAACAGGGCGACCCACACGACGTCGACGAAGTGCCAGTAGTACGACACGACGATTGCGGTGGTGGCCTCGTGAGTGCCGAACTTCTTCGCGACGAACGAGCGGCCAAGAACGAACAGCATCGCGATCAAGCCACCGAGGACGTGAAGGCCGTGGAAGCCGGTGGCCAAGTAGAAGGCCGAGCCATACGGGGACGAGGAGATCGTCAGGCCATGCTGGACAAGCTCGGTGTACTCGAAGACCTGGCCAGCGATGAAGATCGAGCCCATGATGTAGGTGAGCACAAACCACTCGTGCATACCCCACGTGCGGAAGTTCCACAGGGGTCCGGTGCGACGACGCTGGTAGCGCTCGGCCGCCCACACGCCAGCTTGGGCGGTGAAGGACGACGCGACAAGCACTGATGTGTTCACCAGGGCAAACGGGACATTGAGAAGCGGCACATTGGCTGCCCATTCCGCCGACGCCTCGCCGCGGAGCGTGAAGTACATCGCGAACAGGCCCGCGAAGAACATGAGCTCCGAACTCAGCCAGACTATGGTCCCGACCGCCACTTGATTCGGTCGAGTAGCGTGGATGGGGGAAGGCATCGCCGCTGGTGCATGGGACATGCTCCACATTATGCCTGTCTTTCGTGCGCGCGTCTGCCAGGTCCTAGACGATCGGCGCGGCGCACCTCCACGAGGCCCCGTCCTCACCGCGACGACGTGCCAGAATGGGAGCCATGAGCGACATCGAACGCCGCAGTGTCTTGTCGGCCCCCATCTCGATCCTCGTCTACAGCGATGATGTGAACACGCGCGAGAAGGTGCGGATGGCAGTGGGTCCTCGCATTGGGGATCGCGACATCATCTGGACGGAGACTGCCACCCACGAGGCAACGATCATGCAGGCAGATGCCAACCGCTTTGACTTGCTCATTCTCGATGGCGAGGCCGCGAAGTCCGGCGGCATGGGCATCGCCCGCCAGCTGAAGCACGAGTTGTACGAGTGCCCGCCGGTCCTGCTTCTTGTGGGGCGCGTCGGCGATGCGTGGCTTGCCACATGGTCCGAGGCCGAGGCCGCGGTGGCGCATCCTCTTGACCCGTTCCAGGTCAAGGCGGCTGTTGACGCCTTCTTTGTCGACGCGTCCGCCTCGGCCTGACCTGCTGCTCCGCATCGAACCCCAACGCTAGGAATTCGCTATGGCAACGTGGCCCGACATCCTTACCCGCCTTTCCCTCGACGAGGACCTTGACTCTGCGGACACCGCATGGATGCTTGGCGAGGTATTCGAGGGACGCGCGACGGATGCCCAGCTGGGTGCGTTCCTCATGGGAATGCAGACCAAGGGTGCGACTGCACTCGAGGTCAAAGGCATGGTGGACACGATGCTGGCTCACGCGCAGCGCATTGAGGTGACGGGACGCAATGTCGACATTGTCGGCACCGGCGGTGACCGCGCGAACACCGTCAACATCTCGACAATGGCGTCCATCGTCATCGCCGGCACTGGTGTGGGCGTTGTGAAGCACGGTTCGCGCGCCGCGTCGTCGACCACGGGATCGTCAGACGTGCTCGCTGCGTTGGGAGTGAGCCTCGATGTGCCCGCGGGAAAGGTCCCGGACATCTTGGACGAGGTCGGCATCACCTTCTGCTTCGCGCCGGCTTTCCACCCCGCAATGCGCTTTGCTGCAGGCGTGCGCAAGGAGATCGGCATTCCGACGGTCTTCAACGTGCTGGGGCCCCTCACCAACCCTGCCCAACCTGACATCAGCGTCATTGGCTGTGCGCCGTTGCCGCTCGCGTCGGTGATGGCAGAGGTCCTCGCACTCCGTGGCCGGGACGGAATCGTGTTCCGCAACGACGATGGGCTCGATGAGTTCGCGGCGACAGACACGACCACCGTGTGGGAGATCCGTGACGGTGAGGTCGACCGCACGCGCATCGACGCCGTTGAGGACCTCGGCCTGCACCACATCACCCTCGACGCACTGCGTGGCGGAGAGGCCGATGAGAACGCCGCCGTGGTGCGCTCGGTGCTTGCCGGTGAGAGCGGGCCAGTACGTGAGACGGTGATCGCGAACGCCGCGCTGGCGCTTGCCGCCGAGGGAAGCCTCCCGGGCACGGCCGAGGGCCCGCTTGTCGACCGCATTCGCTCTGGAATGGTCGCGGCAGCGCAGTCGATCGACAGTGGAGCTGCTGAGGCAACCCTGCAGAGGTGGGCTGCCGCCACGCGTGCGGCCTCCTCATGACCCCGTGAGCGGGGCCCTCACGCGTTCGTGTTCGCGCCGCCCAGTTTTCGACAACGGAAAGCCTTGACGCTTGTCATCTTGCCTCGATACGGTCGCGACATCGAAAACGTTATCGGTCGTGTGATGGGTTGCCCTTCCTGCTCATAGCGGCCGGACATTCGGTCACCATGATGTGCCGCGCCGACGCGGAGAATGCGTTGGTGCTCGCGCCGCCGCTGCGGAGCCGGCAGGCGCGACCGGTGACGCGGGGCCTGCTCTCAGCGGGTCTCGCGCACCGGGGTGGGTCGCCCGAGCGTCGTCCTTCGTCAGCGGTACTCGTCACGGTTGCGTGACTCGACGTCTGTTCGCCGCGCGGTGATCCATTCGGAGAAGCGAGCGGCCCCTGTGACCGGGCTTGACCACTCGCCGTCAATCATGACGATGCGGGTGCCGGGTGTCTCAAGCCAGGCAGCGATCATCTCTCGCTCCTCGGTGGTCGCCTGGGGAGGCTCTTCGTCCCAGTCATCGCGCAATCGCGTCGCTGCGCTCCACACGCCTTCGCTCACACGGGCGCTGCCCATGAGGACGCCATCGACCACGGACACGACATCGAAGGCGTAGCCGTTGCGTCGAGCAGCGACGAGCCGGACACCGTTGAGTGCCTTCAGACGTTGTGAGCGAGCAGCGCCGTTCAGGAGGGCCGCGACGCCGTCTCGCAGATGAGCGGCTCGTTCATACTCAAGTCTGTCTGCATACGTCTTGATTGCTTGCCGCACAGCATGGACAACGGGTGACGGGTCGCGAGTGAGAGCAGCTTCCACCTGCGCCACGGACTCGTCATAGCGCGTTGACGCTCCGTTGACGCACGGAGCCGCGCATTGGTCGAGATCCTTGAGAAGGCATGCGCGCGCGCCCGGCCGGGGGTTGATCGGCAAGCGTGTGGTGCACGTGCGCAGTCCCAACGTCGCTTGCAGCACCTCAATCGCGTCCTGCGCGGCACTCGCGCCCGGCATTGGGCCGACCAAGGCGTCGTTGCCATCCCTGCTGCGCCGGACCTGGAGCCGCGGGTAGCGCTCATTGCTCAGTGCGAGCCATACGGTGCGCTCTGGCCGCGCGGATCTGCGGTTGTAGCGAGGACGGTGGCGTTCGATCATGCGGACCTCAAGTACTCGCGCCTCGAGATCGGTGGGACACGTGTGGGCGTCGACCGACACTGCGAGTTCGAGCATCTCTCGCATCGAGCGACGTTGCTCTCCACGCGTGAAGTATGACTTCACACGGGAACGAATGTTCTTCGAGGTGCCAACGTAGAGATGTTCGCCGCGTGGCCCTCTGAACACGTACACGCCGGGCATTGAGGGCAACGCGTCCGCCATGAGCGCCTTTGCGCGCAGCTTGTCCGGGACGGGATTGCGCAGTGCATCGAGATCTTCACGATGCGTGATGCCGAAACGTGCGAGACGCTCGAGCATCCCGTGAAGGATGTGCGACGTCGCCCGTGCATCGTCGAGAGCCCGGTGATTCGGCGTCGTCGGGCTCGCAAAGACTCGTGCGAGAGTCGACAGCTTCTTGTTGGGTGCCTCTTCCTTTGTCGTCGCACGCCGTGCGAGCGTCACCGTGTCGACGACCTCGTTGCCGGGCCATCGGTACCCATGTGCGCGGCAGGCGGCCTTGAGGAAGCCCACGTCAAAGCGGGCATTGTGCGCGACGAGCACCGCGTCACCCAGGAACTCGAGAAAGCTCGGCAGCACCGCCTCGATACGGGGGGCCGCGACGACCATCGCGTCAGTGATGCCGGTGAGGGCGACGATCATCGGCGGGATCGGCGCACCGGGATCAACAAGCGTCTGGAACTCACCGATCACATCGCCGCCCCGCGTCTTGACAGCGCCGATCTCGGTGATCTGGCACGTGGCGGCAGAGGCGCCGGTGGTCTCGAGGTCGACCACGACGAAGGTTGTTGCGTGGAGAGGCTCGCCGATCTCATCCAGGCCCAGTTGCACGCCCTCGAGGCTGGGTGCGATATCGGGGGAGAGGTGAGCCATGACGTGAACGCTACGTCACGTGTCCGACATGCGACCGTGCGTCGCCATGTCAGTGCCCCTCGTTAGCGTCGTCTTCATGAAGATCGATTGCGCGACATGCACAGTACGCGGCCCTGCGTGCGGCGACTGCGTTGTGAGCTTCTTGACGATTCCGGTACGCCCCGGTCTCGTGGAGGTCTCCGACGAACAGGCCACGGCAATGGCCGCCTTGGCCGATGGGGGACTTGTGCCGCCCTTGCGGCTCGTGGCTCCCGACGAACGGGCGTCATGACGTCCGGTCCTTGCGCCATTGTGGAGCCGGACCGAACCTGACGGCCTCAGTCCTCGCCGGTGTACAGGCCCTCGATGCGGTCGGCGTAGGCCGCCATTACGCGATCCCGCTTGAGCTTGAGAGAAGGAGTGAGGAAGCCGTTGGCGACGGTGAAGTCGTCGAGCACGATCGAATACTTGCGAATCGACTCGGCCCGCGAGACTGCGCTGTTCGCACGCTCCACCGCGCGGTCGAGGTGTTCGCGCACCATGGGGTCCTTCGCGGCCTCCGCCACCGTCATCGGCTCGCGGCCCTTGCCGTGCAGCCACCCAGGGAGCGCTTCCGCATCCAAGGTGATGAGTGCGGCGATGTAGGGCTTTCCGTCGCCGACGACGACGCACTGCGAAATGAGCGGGTATGCACGCAGGCGGTCCTCAAGCACCGCAGGCGCCACATTCTTGCCGCCCGCCGTCACGATGATCTCCTTCTTGCGACCAGTGATCGTCAGGTAGCCATCTTCATCAACGGTGCCGATGTCACCCGAGGCAAACCAACCGTCGACGAATGCCCCTGCCGTCGCGTCGGGGTTGTGGTGGTAACCCGAGAACAACTGGTCGCCGCGCATCAAGATCTCACCGTCGTCGGCGATCTTCACCTCAAGGCCTGGCAAGGGCGTGCCGACGGTGCCGATCTTTGACAGCGAAGGTCGGTTGACGGTGCACGCCGCGTTGTTCTCTGTCAACCCGTAGCCCTCGAGCACAGTGAGGCCGAGGCCACGGTAGAAGTGGCCCAAGCGGTCACCGAGCGGCGCCGAGCCTGAGATCGCCCAGCGGGCACGCCCACCGAGAACCGCCGAGATCTTCTTCAGCACCAAAGCGCGGGCGAGGCGGTGGCGCATCGCAAGCATGGGGGACATTGGGCGGCGGGAGTCGAGTGCCTTCGAATAGTCAATCGCCTGCTTTGCCGCCCAACGGAAGATCTTCACCTTGCCGGCAGCGGCAGCCTTCTGCTCCGCGGAGTTGTACACCTTCTCGAACACTCGTGGCACCGCAAGGACGAGGGTGGGCCTGAAGGTGCCCAGATACGGGACGAGCTTCGTCGTGTCGGGGCAGAAGCCGACCGTGGTGCCCGATGCGATGAGGGCGACTTCGACAAGACGCGCAAGGGAGTGGGCAAGCGTGAGGAACAGCACGGTCGAAGCGCCAGGCTCGAAGAGGATCTCGTGCAGCTCATCTTGGATGCCGCTGACGTGACGCGTGTATGAGAACTGCGTGAGGCGCACACCCTTTGGCCGGCCGGTCGTGCCGGAGGTGTAGATGATCGTCGCAAGATCATCGTGGCCGGGTGCGGTCCGACGCTGGGTGAGGGTGTCGTCGGACACGCGCGCACCGTCACTGATGAGGACGTCGAGCGCACCATTGTCGATGACCTCGATTGCGGTGAGGGGAGACTCGGCGTCGGAGGCGACCTCGCGGGCGAGCGATGCGTGGGCCTCGGTCTCGACAAAGATCGTCTGGATATCAGAGTCGGACGTGATCCAGTCGATCTGTGAGGCAGAGGACGTGTCGTAGATGGGGACCGGGAGGGCGCCCGCAGACCAGATGGCGAGATCGAGCACCGACCACTCAAACCGCGTGCGGCACATGATTCCAACAGCCTGGCCAGGCTCGATTCCCCGTGCGATCAGGCCTTTTGCCACGGTCTCGACGCGTTCGCGGAACTCATCCGCTGTGACATCGATCCAGTTGTCGTTCGCGTCTGTGTAGCGCGCCACCACTTTGCTCGGGTCGAGCGCCCACCGGGCGTAGACAAGTTCCATGATGTTGCGCGCATAGGACGATGTCACGGCTGCCTCCATTGGCATGGTGAGAGGTTGTGGTCACGATACCCTCGTCCAAGATGTTTTCAATCCATTTTCGTAAGGGGCAACAGTGGACGCCGTAGGAGTGGACATCGGGGGCACGAAGATCGCCGTCGGTGTAGTCGACCCGTCGGGGCGGATTCTCACCCAGGTGCGTCGTCCTACGCGGCCGGAGGACCCGGCGAGCATCGATGCGGCAATCGCCGACGCCGTGGCGGACGTTGCCGCTCAGTACGAGATCGGCGCGATCGGACTTGCGGCAGCCGGCTTCGCCAGCTCGGATCGTAATCACATGACCTTTGCGCCGAATATCGCGTGGCGCGAGTACCCGCTTGGTGACAAGGTGCGAGAGCTTGTGGGCCGGGACGACGTCGTCGTCGTGGTGGAGAACGACGCCAACGCTGCTGGCTGGGCCGAGTACGCGTACGGCGCGGGCAAGGGCAGCCGCACGATGGTGATGTTGACGATCGGCACGGGACTTGGCTCAGCCATCGTCGTCGACGGAGAGCTTGTGCGCGGCGCCTATGGCTTTGCCGCCGAACTCGGGCACCTTCGCATGGTGCCCGGCGGGGAACTGTGCGGCTGCGGTCTCAACGGCTGCTGGGAGCAGTACGCATCTGGCTCGGCGCTCACGCGTGAGGCACGCCGGGCCGCCGCAGCCGATCCCGTTCGCGGTGGTGCACTGCTTGAGCTTGCGCAGCGTGACGGCGGCGAGGTCAAGGGTCCGCACGTGACCGAGGCGGCGCTGGGCGGCGATCCGCTGTCGATTGAGCTCCTTGCAGACCTTGGCCGCTGGATCGGCGAGGGCTGTGCTCAGATGTCAGCGGTGCTCGACCCCGAGATCTTTGTTGTCGGCGGCGGGGTGATCGAGGCTGGCGACCTCATTCTCGAGCCGGCACGCGCCGCTTTTGCCGACAATCTCACCGCGCGCGGGCACAGGCCGGTGGCTCCGATCGTTGCAGCGGATATGGCCAATGACGCGGGCATCGTGGGCGCGGCAGCACTTGCGCGCGAAGCGGTCCCGCTCGGCCCTGTCGCGTCGTAGCCTGGAACCGAGGAGACGTATGTACTACAAACTGTTCAAGCACGTCCTGCTCGGTCCTGGCCTCAAGGTCTACTACCACCCGTGGGTGGACGGTGCTGAGCATGTGCCGGCCTCGGGCGGGGCGATCCTGGCCTCGAACCATCTGTCGTTCTCGGACTCGATCTTCTTGCCTCTCGTTCTGCCGCGCAAAGTCGTGTTCCTCGGCAAGTCCGAGTACTTCACAGGCAAGGGCGTCAAAGGTGCGGCAACGCGCGCCTTCATGCAGGGCGTCGGCACCATCCCTGTGCACCGTGGGGGCGGGCGCGCATCCGAAGCAGCGCTGCGGACTGGTCTGCAGGTGCTGAGCGGCGGCGAGCTTCTCGGCATCTACCCCGAGGGCACGCGGAGTCCTGATGGTCGTCTGTACCGAGGCAAGACCGGTGTCGCGCGTCTCGCGATCGAGGCAGGGGTCCCGATCATTCCCGTCGCCATGATCGGCACGGACGTGGCACAGCCCGTTGGGAAGCGCGTTCCGTCCCGAACTGACATTGGTGTGCGAATCGGCGAGCCGATCCACATTTCGCCCTACCAGGGCAAGCAAGAAGACCGCGACGCGTTGCGCGAACTCACCGACCGGGTGATGAAGGCGATTCAAGAACTTTCGGGCCAGGAGTATGCCGATCGTGACGCCGCGCAATACAAGCGTGAGCTCGAGCGCAACAAGCGCGCCCGAGCTGTCTCCGAAGGCGCCGACGCCGAGTAAAGCGTCGCCCATCGCGTCCCGTGTCCATGAACGGGACCTGCGGCGTCCTGCGCCCGCGGGCCCACCCCTAGAATGAGCGGGAAACTTCTCACCTGAAAGGCCTTACGCATGTCTGTTCGTCGCGTTGCCCTCCTCACCGCCGGTGGCTTTGCCCCCTGCCTGTCGTCCGCTGTCGGTGGACTGATCGGTCGGTACACCGAGATCGCTCCCGAGGTGGAGATCATCGCTTATGAGCACGGCTACTGGGGCCTGCTGCTCGGCAAGAAGATCGAGATCACCGATGCAGTGCGTGAGAAGGCTGGCATCCTCCACGAATACGGCGGCTCGCCCATCGGAAACTCGCGTGTCAAGCTCACGAACGTCGCAGACTGCGTCAAGCGTGGCCTCGTCAAGGAAGGCGAGAACCCGCTGCATGTGGCGGCGGAGCAGTTGAAGGCGGACGGCGTCGACGTGCTCCACACCATTGGTGGCGATGACACGAACACCACCGCTGCCGACCTCGCTGCCTACCTGCACGAGAACGGCTACGAGCTCACGGTCGTCGGTCTGCCCAAGACGATCGACAACGATGTGGTGCCGATCAAGCAGTCGCTCGGTGCCTGGTCTGCGGCCGAGCAGGCCTCTCTCTTTGCGCAGAACATCATCGGCGAGCACCGCTCAGGCCCGCGCATGCTCATCGTCCACGAGGTGATGGGTCGTGCGTGTGGCTGGCTCACGGCGGCTTCAGCGATGAAGTACCGCAAGTGGCTCGACACCCAGGAGTGGGTGCCGGAGATCGGTCTGAGCAAGGAGCGGTGGGACATTCACGCCGTGTACGTGCCGGAGGCCTCCATTGACCTCGATGCCGAGGCCAAGCGTCTCAGGGCCGTCATGGACTCGGTTGGAAACGTCAACATCTTCCTCAGTGAAGGTGCAGGCGTGCCCGAGATCATCAAGGAGATCGAGGCGTCCGGTGGCACCGTTGAGCGCGACCCCTTCGGTCACGTCAAGCTCGACACCATCAACCCCGGCAACTGGTTCGCAAAGCAGTTCGCCGAGCGCCTCGGTGCTGAGAAGGTGATGGTCCAGAAGTCGGGTTACTTCTCGCGCTCTGCCAAGGCGAACCCCGAGGACCTGCGCCTCATCAAGTCGATGACGGACTACGCGGTCGAGTCGGCTCTGCGCGGCGTCTCGGGCGTCGTGGGCCATGACGAGGAAGACGGTGGCCGACTCAAGGCCATCGAATTCCCGCGTATCGCGGGCCACAAGCCCTTCGACGTGACCACCCCGTGGTTCACGGAGATGGTGGCCGACATCGGTCAGTCATGAAGACAACCGATGAGGCGCTTGCCCGCCTCGGCGTCGACGACTTCCTCAAGCACGAGGCGCTTCAGCAGCCAGAATGGCCGGACCTTGAGGCGCTTGAGCGTGCCACGCAGCGTCTGAAGAAGGTGCCGCCGTTGGTGTTTGCGGGTGAAGCCGACGTCTTGCGCAGCCATCTGGCTGCCGCCGGCCGAGGTGAAGCCTTCGTCTTGCAAGGCGGCGATTGCGCGGAGATCTTTGCCGACGCGACCGCCGACCGCATTCGCAACAAGATCAAGACGATCCTGCAGATGGCCGTCGTGCTCACCTACGGCGCCTCAACGCCGGTGGTCAAGATCGGTCGAATGGCGGGACAGTACGCCAAGCCCCGTTCCTCGGCTCAGGAGACCCGTGACGGTGTCACGTTGCCGGTCTACCGCGGCGACATCGTCAACTCTTACGCGTTCACCGAGCAAGCACGCACGCCAGATCCTGAGCGCCTGCTCGAGGCCTACCATGTGTCCGCCTCCACACTGAATCTCATCCGTGCGTTCACCACCGGTGGATTTGCGGATCTGCGTCGCGTTCACCAGTGGAACCGTGGCTTCGCAGCGAGCCCCGCTTACGCCGCTTACGACGAGATGGCGGGGGAGATCGACCGCGCAGTGCGCTTCATGGAGGCCGCGGGAGGTGACTTCGAGGCGCTGAAGACGGTTGAGTTCTTCTCGAGCCACGAGGCCTTGCTGCTCGATTACGAGCGGGCGCTCACGCGTATCGATTCTCGCTCTGGCTTGCCGTACGACTGCTCGGGCCACTTCTTGTGGATTGGTGAGCGGACCAGGCAGCTCGACGGTGCCCATGTCGAGTTCTTGTCGAAGATTCACAACCCGCTTGGCGTGAAGCTTGGTCCCACGACGTCGGCTGCGGATGCGATCGCCCTTGCAGAGAAGCTCAACCCCGACAATGTCGAGGGGCGCCTCACGTTCATCTCCCGTATGGGCGCTGAGAAGGTGCGTGACGTGCTGCCTGCCGTGGTCGAGGGTGTGCGCGATGCTGGCGTCAACGTCACGTGGCTGACCGACCCGATGCATGGCAACACGTTCACCTCGGAGTCGGGCTACAAGACGCGACGCTTCGAGACGATCCTTGATGAGGTCAAGGGATTCTTCGAGGTTCATCATTCGCTCGGCACGGTTCCCGGTGGCCTGCATGTCGAACTGACGGGTGACGACGTCACCGAGGTGATGGGCGGCACGGCAGAGATCGCCGACGAGGGCCTTGCGATGCGTTACGAGACCCGAGTCGACCCGCGCCTCAACCATGACCAGTCGCTCGAGATGGCGTTCCTCGTGGCCGAGCTGCTCAAGCAGCGTGCTCAGCCGCCTCTTGAGGATCTTGCTTTCGACGACTAGTCAGTGACGGCTGTCAGTCACGGCGTTTGTGTCATCTCAAGAGGTGGCGCAAACGCCGTTTCTGCTTGCCGCTACTTGCGGAAGCACGTCATCGAGACGGTTGTCCCCATCTCGACCTGAGTGCCGCCCTGGGGGTCCTGACTGAGGACTTGGGCGTCGTCATCGCACGCACCCCCGCCGATTGCGGGGCGGAACTTCGGCTCTAGGCCGAGGGAGATTGCCTCGGCACGTGCCTCGGAGACGGTGTCGAGGAGGAACTGCGGAACCGTGACGATCGGCTTGCCGACAGAGACCCAGATCGTGACGGTCGCGGTGCGTGTGGTGCCGCTGCCGGGAGCGGGGTCCGACTGATACACCTCGCCACGTGCGACATCCGCGGATCGGCCGTTCTCAATGATCACGTTGAGCTTGTACTCATCGAGGACAGCGCGAGCCTCGGACTCGGATTTTCCGATGATGTCCGGCATCGTGATGGGTTGAGGCCCGTCGGAGATGACAAGGTTGATCGCCGAGTCATGGCGCACTGTCTCATCGGCGGCGGGGTCGGTCGACAGCACTTCGCCTGCCGGAGCGACGTCCGAATAGACGCGCTCCTTTGATCCGATGGCGAAACCTGCATCCTCCAACGCTTTGATCGCGTCCTCTTCGAGGATGCCGACGACCTGGGGCACGACCGTCATCCGCGGACCCTTGGAGACGATGAGGTTGACGTCTCCGCCCTTGAGGATCTGGGATTGAGCATCGGGGTCTGTGCGGATCGCGATGTCTTCCGGAACCGTGTCTGAATATTCGGACAGGACATTGACGTTCAGTCCTGCCTGCTCGAGGATGAGGCGCGCTGACGCGGTGCTCTCGCCTGCAACTGGCGGGACGGTCGTGTAGGCGCCGGGGCCCTGCGTGTTGTACCACCAGCCCGCAAAAGCGGCGATCACCAACAGCGCACCAAGGACCGCGCCGATCCACAGGCCGATACGACGGCGCTCCTTGACGGGTTCAACTGCTTCAGGATCGTCGTCGAGCACGATCTCGGCTTCAACGGGTACGAATCCCGTCTCGCCAAGGCCGATCGGGAGTGCAATCGTCGAACTCGTCGGCGCAGGGTCGATGACGTCGGTCTTGTCAGAGGCAATCGGAATCTGACCTGAGGGCGGTTCGGCGCGTCGGTCGAGAGTGGGGTCGTCAATCATCGCGCGGGTCTGGCGAAGCAGACTCAGCGCCGCAGTCGCGTCGGCGGGCCGTGCCAATGGCTGGCGCGCGGTGAGTCGCGCAACGAGTTCGTCGATCTCGGCGGGGAGCCACGTGACAAAGGTTGACGGTGCGGGCACATCTTCGTGGACGTGCCGGGCCGCGATGTCGATTGCGGAGGAGCCCGTGAACGGCTGCCTGCCCGTCAGCATCTCGAACAAGAGCACGCCGACCGCGTAGATATCGGAGCGCGAGTCGGCGTCGCCGTTCTGGACAAGTTCAGGTGCCAGATACGCGACGGTGCCGAGGAGCGTGCCTGTGGACGTCGAGGTCACCTCGGTCACCGCACGCGCGAGACCGAAGTCGGCCAGGCGGGGGCGCTTGTCCTCGTCGAGAAGCACATTCTCGGGCTTCACATCCCGATGCACGAGGCCCTGGCGGTGTGCCGCCGCGAGTGCGTCAAGGACGGACTCGGTGACGCTGAGGGCTTCACCGACGGGGAGGGTGCCCTCGCGGTTGAGGTACGCGCGGAGGTTGCCGCCGTCGACGTACTCCATCGTGAGGTACGAGATGTCGCCATCGGTGCCTTGGTCATAGACACGGACCATGCCGGGGTGGGTGAGCCGAGCGGCGGCCTTCGCTTCGCGACGGAAGCGGGATGCGAACTCGTGACGCTCGTGCTGTGAGCCGAGCGTCGTGTGCATGACCTTGACTGCGACCTGCCGCTCGAGCCGCTTGTCGAAGGCGACGTAAACGGTGGCCATGCCGCCCGAGGCGATGCGTTCGCGCACCTCATAGCGACCGTCGATCAGACGGCCCAAGAGGGGATCGGTGAGCGTCTCGGCCACTCTCACATCATAGGTGGCGCCACGCGTTGAGACGGGCGGCCCCACGCCGGTGCTCACCTACTCGAAACGCGCCCTGAGGGCGAGCACAGAATCGACATAGGTCACGGTGTCGCTATTCATGCCGCGCGTGCGCACGGAGCGTTCTCCCTGGTAATAGCTCGCAATGGCGGTTTCGAGATCGTTTCTTTCGAGCAGGTGGCGCAGGATCGCAATGCCGGCCACGACGTTGTCGTTCGGGTCGAGGAGGTTGAGGTTGCGGCCCACCATGCCGGACGCCCACTCACCAGAGGTGGGAATGACCTGCATGCACCCGATCGCGTTGGCGGGGGAGACGGCACGCTGATTGAAGCCGGACTCCTGGTAGGCGACCGCTTGGGCGAGAACTGGGTCGACGCCCATCTCGTTGGCCGTGTCGATGACGAGCTGTTGCATCTCATCGCGGGTGGGCACTGACATTGCGTTGAGCGTTGCCTTGTTGGTGTTGGCAGCGGCCACGACGTCGGCAGGGTAGGTCCGCCCAAGGAAGGTGTCTCCGACAAGGCCCGTGGCCTGCCCGGGTACGAGGATGCTCTGCCCGATGCGAATGAGGGAGGGATTTGCGATGGAGTTGAGCGCGACGAGTGCATCGACGGTGGTGCCGTGGCGCTTGGCGAGGTCCCACAAGGTGTCCCCGGCCTGAATCGTGTAGGCACTTGCCGATGGCGTCGTGCTTGGCGCCGTTGTTGCGGGCGCGATGGAGGCGGGGATGGTGAGGCGCGCGCCGATCCGAATGAAGGACGGGTCTGCAAGTCCATTGGCTGCCGCGATTGCATCAACGCTGACGCCGTGGCGTTGAGCGAGGTCCCACACGGTGTCGCCGGGTTGGACGACGTGCTCATCCGCCTGTGCTGGTGCGGAAAGCAACGTGAGCAAGACGCCGCCTGCGGCCGCAGCCGCGATGCGGCGACGATGGGGTTTGGGGTTCATGATGAGCACCTCTCGACCTGTGGCGATTGTTCCCAATGTGACTAATGTGACAAAAGGGACTAACGCGACTGTATGCCGAGTCGTCGCGGAGCACAACCGGAAAAGCGGTCGCTAGGCTTGCGCCGTGAACGAGTGGATGACCGTCCCTGAATATGCCGAGGCGTTGCAGATCTCGATCTCACAGGTGCGTGAGCTGCTGCGAGAACGTCATGTCGTGGCCGCCCGCCGTGGTGAGAACAACGCGTTGTACCTGCCAGCAGGACAACTTGTTGACGGTGACAGCGGACCCGAGGTGTTGGCGACGGTTCGCGGCACGATCATCTTGCTTGCGGACGCAGGAATGTCAGATGACGAGATCGCGAAGTGGCTCGTCACCGACAACGACGAACTGGGTGAAAGCCCCCTCGCGGCACTGCGGAGCGGGAAGCGTGCGCCTGTGCGACGCGCGGCCCAATCGCTGTTCTAGGCCAGCGATTCACGCCTCGCGTTCGAGCACATCGTCAACGAGTGCGTTGAGCATCGCACCCGATTCGGTTGAGCTCGTCAGTGCGGCGATCGCGGTGCGTGCCTGCTCGCCGTAGCGGGCGATGTCTGCTTCCACTGCCGTGACCGCGCCCGACGCGACGACGGCCTCGATCGCCAGGCTCACATCAGCGTCGGCCGCGTCCGCCACGCCGGCGACCGCAAGAATCGCCTTCTGTTCCGCCTCGCTGGCACGTCCGAGAGCCTCGGCAAGGACGACAGTCCGCTTGCCTTCCCGGAGGTCGTCGCCGGCGGGCTTGCCCGTCACATGGCTGTCGCCCACGACGCCGAGCAGGTCGTCGCGCAACTGGAAGGCGATGCCGAGCGGCACACCTGCTGCGGCCCACGCGTCGACGTCGTCAGGGGAGAGGCCGGCGAGAGCGGCGCCAAGCGCGAACGGCCCCTCGGTCGTGTAGGAAGCCGTCTTTGACCGCATGACCGCGACAATGTCATCGCGCTGGGAGGCGGCTTGTGCGACAGACGTCGAGGCGAGGCGGATATCGAGGTATTGGCCGGCGGTGCACAAGGTGGCCATTGCGCGAAAGCGCTGCGCGACCGCGCTGCCGACGCTGCGGGGCAGGTCTGCGCACGCCACGGCAACCTCGCCAAGGCAGACCATGAGACTGAGGTCACCGGTGAGGATCGCGCCGTTGATGCCGTAGCGCTCGGCGTCGCCATCGAAGCCGTCGGCCTGGTGACGTGCCTCGATCGCCCGGTGAACGGACGGCAGGCCACGGCGCGTATCCGAGCGGTCGAGCACATCGTCATGGACAAGCGCGGCGGTCTGGAACAGTTCGAGTGCCGCAGCGACACGCACAGCAGCCTCGGCCGCCGCGCCGCCGGTGGCATCGTGCGCGGCAATGAGCAGTGCGGCGCGCATCCGCTTGCCCCGCGAGGCAAGATCGCCCAGCGGCTCGAGCACGTCATCGGCCGAGATGCCGACTGGCTGCAGATCGTGGCGCAACGTGAGGAGGGCATCGGCGACGGCGGCGTCGACACGTGCGCGGGCGGCGGCGAGGTCCATGACACCACCCTAGGCCTGAGGCACGCGTGGCCCGGTCACGCTCGGCACGTTGTCCACGTTGCCCGTCAACTGCTCCCCATCCACAGCTCTGCATCGCTCGCAAAGCCAAGCGTCCTCAGGCGCATCACTGTGTGCTGATGACACGTTTGCTGAAGAGTCCAGGCGACCTGCTTGCCGCAATCCCCGCGCTCCTCGGGGCGCAACCGCGCGAGTCGCTCGTCATCGTCGGCATCGGCGCGCGCGGTGAGCTGTCGCCGGTGGCGCGCGTCGACCTCGAGGCGTGCCAAAGCCCCGACGCCGCACGGGCAGTGGCGCGCGAGTCGACCGGCCATCTGGCGAGAGCGGGCGCACAGAGCCTCGTCGTCGTCGCTTTCAGCGAGAGCGACAAGGCTCCTGAGGCGATGTACCACGTGCGAGACGGCTTGCACGGCGCTTTCGAGGTCGCCGACACCTGGGTGGTGACGGGCGGACGCTATCGATCGCCGGACTGCACAGATCCCGCATGCTGCCCTCGCTTGGGGCGGCCGCTGCCGCCCACGCCACACCTCGACGACATGCGGTACGGACCGCAAGGACGCACACGCTCGAGCACCCACCGGTTGACCCCATCGATACCGCGGAGTCTGCGCAAGCCCGCCCGCGATGCCCTGCGGAGGGCCGCGACGGCCCGCGATGTCTCGACACCTGCGTGGCGCCAGCACATGTTAGACACATGGCGCGCTGCTCATACGTCGGTCAAATCACAGGATCACCCGCGAGCGTCAACCCTCGGGCGCCTCGCGGCAGGCTTACGCGACACGGCTGTGCGCGACGCTGTCGTCATCGACTTGGTGCCGGGGGAGCGCGAGGTCGCGGACGGTCTATGCCGCCTCGACGAGTCGGGGGTGAGGGAGGCGTTGGCGAGGATGATCGGCACCGAGAATCCGCTCCACCCCCCACGTGAGGACCTGCTCGCCGCCATCGAGCTCGCCGAATCGATCGCCTGGGTATGCCCTGAAGCGATCGGGCCCGCGTATGCGATCATCGCAATCGCACGATGGTGGAGTGGCGATCTGGACGGCGCCGCGGCCGCAGTGACGAGATCGCTCGACGCTGAACCGGGCTATCGTCTTGCGGAGCTTGTCGCGGCGGCGTTGGCGGTCAAGATGCCGCCAGGCTGGCTGCGCGTCGCCTAGACGGGACAAAGCGGGCAAGTCCCCACGTAATGGGCCCGCGGGCACATCGCGAGGGCCCAAGACGTTGACAAGGGCGCTACAATTTAATGGATTTGCAAGCGGCACAAGGCCGCGGCAGTCCCCCAAGTATCGCTCGAGAGGACACCCGTGTCGCCTGACCGTTCCGGCTCGACTTCCAAGCCCCGAAACAGTCGCCGTACATCCGCTGCAGAGAAAGAGGACACCACGTCTACCGCTATCGCCCCCGAGAAGACCACCGGAGGCGCGTCCCGTGCTGCAAAGGCGACGGCAAAGCGCTCCAAGAAGGCTGCCGAGGCAGAAGACACGAAGGCTGCGAAGCCGGGTGACCTTGACGAGACCGCTGAAGTGGCTGAGGACGCTGAGGTCCCCGAAGAGGCCGCCGAAGCAGAGGACGCAGAGGCAGAGGCCGACGACAGCGCTGGCTTTGTCATCACCGGCGAAGACGACGACGCTCCTGCACAGCAGGTGGTGACGGCGGGTGCCACTGCGGACCCCGTCAAGGACTACCTCAAGCAGATCGGCAAGGTGGCGCTCCTCAACGCCGAACAGGAAGTTGACCTCGCGAAGCGTATTGAAGCGGGTCTCTTCGCCGAGGAGAAGCTCGCTGCCGGCGACAAGCTTCCCCCGAAGCTTCGCCGCGAGCTTGAGTGGATCGCGAATGACGGTCGCCATGCCAAGAACCATCTGCTCGAGGCGAACCTGCGCCTCGTGGTGAGCCTTGCCAAGCGATACACCGGCCGCGGCATGCTGTTCCTTGACCTCATCCAGGAAGGCAATCTCGGCCTCATTCGCGCAGTCGAGAAGTTTGACTACACGAAGGGCTACAAGTTCTCGACCTACGCCACATGGTGGATTCGTCAGGCGATCACGCGCGCCATGGCGGACCAGGCCCGCACCATCCGCATCCCGGTCCACATGGTCGAAGTGATCAACAAGCTCGCCCGCGTGCAGCGCCAGATGCTCCAGGACCTCGGTCGCGAGCCCACCCCTGAGGAGCTCGCGAAGGAACTCGACATGACTCCCGAGAAGGTGGTCGAGGTTCAGAAGTACGGCCGCGAGCCCATCTCGCTCCACACCCCGCTCGGTGAGGACGGCGACAGCGAGTTCGGAGACCTCATTGAGGACTCCGAGGCTGTTGTCCCGGCAGATGCCGTCGGCTTCACGTTGCTGCAGGAAGAACTGAGCAAGGTGATGGACACCCTGAGCGAGCGTGAAGCGGGCGTCGTCGGCATGCGCTTCGGCCTCACGGACGGCCAGCCCAAGACGCTCGACGAGATCGGTCGGGTGTTCGGCGTGACACGTGAGCGCATTCGCCAAATCGAGTCCAAGACAATGTCGAAGTTGCGCCACCCGAGCCGCTCGCAGGTACTCCGGGACTACCTCGACTGATGCACTATCTGCTGCGGTACACGTACGTGCCCGACGTCGCCGAGCGTCGGGCGCCGTACCGCGCCGCCCATCTCAAGGCCCTGTGGGACGAGGCAGACTCTGGACGTATCCTCATTGCCGGAGGCGCGGGGGACCCGATGAGCGAAGGCGTCATCGTCTTCGATGTCGAAGACCCAGCCGTGGTCCACGAATTCGCGCGTACCGATCCGTATCGGGAAGCCGGCCTCATCCTCGACTACTCAGTCACTCCGTGGCACACGGTCGTCGGCGAGCTGTCGAGCAACCCGACGCGCCCTTAGTCGTTCTCATCAGGCGTCGCGGCGTCCGGCACTGTCGGAACGCCCGGTGAGCCGCCCGGTCCCGCAACCGTCTCGGTTGGCTCGACGCGCGCTGTCTGGCCAATCGCGATGCCAACGCACGCGAGGCCCGCTCCCACGATGTGGACGGTGCTGAGCACCTCACCAAGCCATGCCCACGCGACGGCGAAGGCGAAGATCACCTCGGACGTGGCGATCAGCCCAGCCATCGTCGCGCTCACATGACGCATCGCAGTGAAGATCAGCATGAATGGGACAAAGCCGCCGAGCACAGCGATCCACAGCAGCGCGCCCCATAGGGGCACATGAATGCCTGAGAGCGATCCGCTCAGTGACAGCGACGCGCCGACCGCGCCCGGGTCGATCCGCCACCATCCTGACAGGGCCGTCCACAGTGAGCATGCGAAGGCGGCCGCCCAAAAAGACGCTGTCACCGGGTGCGTATGTGCCATGAGGCGTTCGCCGCCGAGGAAGTACCAGGCGAACGCGAGGGCAGCGCCAAGCCCCGCTGTCACACCGAGTGGGCTGAGGGATGAATCCCATACCTCAGCGACAACAGCAAGGCCACCGAGCACAAGCGCGATTGAGATCCAGATGCGCCGGTGCACTCGCTCTTTGAACACGAAAGTGGCGACGAGCGCCACGATGATGACCGCTGTGTACTCGAAGAGCAAGGCAACGCCCACGTGCAGTTCGCGAATGGCCACGGAGTACAGCCACTGCACCATGGCGAGTCCGGCAAGGCCAAGAACGGCGTACGCGGCGAGCTGACGCCACGTCACCCGCAGTCCCGCGCGCTGGAAGAGGACGACGTAGAGGCCGGCAATGACGAACGTTGCCGTGGTGCGGACCCACGTCAGCTGCTGCGCAGTGACTCCCGAGGCCATGACGACCTTGGAGATGGACCCGTTCACGCCAAAGAGCGCCGCCGCCAACAGCGCGTATGCGACGCCCTTGCGAGCTGATTGCGCGGCCATCGTCATGCGCACAGCGTAAGGCGCGCGGATGCTGGAATCTGCACCTGTGCAGGTACGATCAAGACGTTCCTCAACCAAGGAGTCCTTGTGGATACCACGCAGAAGATCCTCGCCATCGCGCACTCAATCGGTGCGGTCCTGGTGCTCGTCGGCGCAATCGTCACGTGGATCAAAGGCGCAAAGGTGTTCCGAGCGATCATGGTCTGGAGCGCCCGTTTCCAGGTGGTGTCGGGCATTGTGCTCGCGATCCTTGCCTTCGCGGATGACGAGGCGAAGCCCGCAAAGCTCGCCGTGAAGCTCCTCATTGCGTTGGCGATCGCAGGTCTTGCTGAGAACGCGGCGCGCCGTGACGTGAGAGCGCCGATCATGGCCGCGATCGTCGTCCTCACGTTGGCCAATATGGCCATCGCCAGCGTCTGGTGACACCGTGGTGCTCGTCCGCGAGGCCCTAGTCGCCGACGCGCCAGAGATCGTGCGCCTCGGTGCGCTCATGTACACGGCGGTTGGAAACGAACCGCACGCCGATTGGCGCCCCTACGCCGAATCACTCATCGCCGCGCGACTGGGCAACGACCTCATCGGGGTGGTCGTCGATGGCGACAACGGCGAACTTGCCAGCTGCGGGCTTGCCAACATCTCGCCGCGTCTTCCGCAACCAGGGGTGTCGGCGACGAATATCGCCTACATCCAGTGGGTGTCAACTGCGCCGCCGTACCAGCGACGCGGCTACGCTCGGGCTGTCATGGAGGCGCTCATCGAGGCCTGCGACGTGCGCGGCGTGCGTGTCATCGAGCTCCATGCGACACCCATCGGGCGCGAGCTGTACGAGTCCCTTGACTTTGTCATCAAGAGCGACAACATCGCGATGAACCTGGTGCGACCCGTCGGCATCCCCGACGGTCGGCCACCGCTGTTCTGGCGACGTTCCTAGGGCGCCCGAACGGAGTGCGGCCCCGGTCCGCGTGCCACGCACGTGCTGGGGGAGTGCGCGCCTAGGATGTCGGGGTGGCCACCTCCGACTACTCCGCGCGTCATCTGTCGGTCCTCGAAGGTCTTGAGGCCGTTCGCAAACGGCCCGGCATGTACATCGGCACCACGGACTCACGTGGTCTCATGCATTGCCTCTGGGAGATCATCGACAACTCAGTCGATGAGGCCCTCGGTGGATTCGGCGATCGCATCGAGGTGGTGCTGTACCCGGACGACTCGGTCGAGGTGCGTGACCGCGCGCGCGGCATTCCCGTCGACGTCGAGCCCAAGACGGGTTTGACCGGCATCGAGGTCGTGATGACGAAGCTACACGCCGGCGGAAAGTTCGGCGGCGGCTCCTATGCGGCGTCGGGCGGTCTCCATGGTGTGGGCGCGTCGGTGGTCAATGCCCTCTCTGAGCGCCTCGACGTGTGGGTCGACCGCGGCGGGAAGACGCACCACATGGCCTTCCGCCGCGGGGAGCCCGGCCGGTGGGCGGACCCGGCAAGCGGGCCGACGCCCGATGCGGAGTTCTCGCCGTTCCTTACCGGGTCTGAACTTGAGGTCACCGGCAAGGTGGCGAAGAACGTCACCGGCACACGTGTTCGCTACTGGGCGGATCGCCAGATCTTCAACAAGAGCGCGGCGTTCTCATACGATGAGCTCGTCACCCGCGCCCGGCAGACGGCATTCCTTGTGCCCGGGCTCACGCTCGTGGTGCGAGATGAGCGTGATCCCGAGAACATCAGCGAGGAGTCGTTCCGTTTCGACGGCGGCACCAAAGACTTTGTCGAGCACATCGCTCCCGACGCCGGCATCACGGACATCTGGGAACTGACCGGCCTGGGCGAGTATTCGGAGACAGTTCCGGTGCTCAAGCCCAACGGGCAGCTCGTGTCCGAAGAAGTCCAGCGCACCTGCCAGGTCGACATCTCTTTGCGGTGGGGTGTGGGTTACGACACTGAGGTGCGCAGTTTCGTCAACATCATCTCGACGCCTAAGGGCGGCACCCACATGACGGGCTTCGAGCAGGGCCTCGCCAAGACCTTGCGCAAGGTGATCGAGCAGAACGCCCGCCGACTCAAGCTCACGGGCAAGGATGGCGCCGAGCGCATCGAGAAGGACGACATCATGGCGGGCCTCACCGCCGTTGTCACCGTGCGACTGCCAGAGCCGCAGTTTGAAGGTCAGACGAAGGAAGTGCTCGGCACCACACCTGTGCGCTCCATCGTCGCAAAGGTGGTCGAGACCGAGCTGACGCAGATCCTCACATCGACAAAGCGCGATGCGAAGGCTCAAGCGAGCACGGTGCTCGAGAAGATCGTTGCCGAGATGCGTGCCCGGGTGGCGGCGCGTAAGCAAAAAGAGATCTCGCGCCGCAAGAACGCGCTCGAGACCTCCACGTTGCCTGCGAAGCTCGCCGACTGTCGCAGCAATGATGTCGAGCAGTCCGAGCTCTTCATCGTTGAGGGTGATTCGGCACTCGGCACCGCCAAACTGGCACGCCAGTCTGACTTCCAGGCGCTGCTGCCGATCCGCGGAAAGATCCTCAACGTTCAACGCGCGTCAGTGACCGACATGCTCCACAACGCCGAATGCGCGAGCATCATCCAGGTCATCGGCGCGGGTTCTGGCCGCACGTTCGACATCGATGCCGCGCGTTACGGCAAAGTCATCCTCATGACGGACGCGGACGTCGATGGTGCTCACATCCGCACTCTGCTCCTCACCCTGTTCTTCCGGTATATGCGCCCGCTCGTCGACGAAGGCCGGGTCTATGCGGCCGTTCCGCCCCTGCACCGAGTTGAGGTTGCCGGTTCCGCGCGCCGCCAGCGCGAGTACATCTACACGTATTCCGAGCAGCAGCTTCACGACACGCTCCGGGACCTGAAGCGCGCGGGCCGTTCATACAAGGAAGACATCCAGCGTTACAAAGGTCTGGGCGAAATGGATGCAGATCAGCTCGCAGAGACGACGATGGACCCGACAAAGCGCACATTGCGCCGGGTGACGGCACGGGATGCCGCGAAGGCCGAAGAGATCTTCGAGCTGCTCATGGGCAACGACGTGGGACCGCGTCGCGACTTCATCATTGCGGGCGCGGCGAGCCTCGACGCCAACCGCATCGACACGTAGTCCGTCGAGCGCATTGGGCGGCGCGGGGTTACCGTTTCGTTGTGAGCCGCGACCATTTCTACCGAACGCTTGATCCGTCATTGCCTGATCTTGGCTGGACGCGCATGCTGCCGCGCACACCGGATGGCGAGGCCGCCCGTGCCATTCACGCATGCACCGATACGGCCGCCCTTGGCGCGATGCTCGGTGCAGCCCGCTCGTTCTTCGGTTCGGCAGGAATGATCGCGATCGGTGCGTTCGGTGGTGCCGCGTTGGCACTCGTGGGGTGGGACGCTGCGGCAGTGGTCCTGTTCGGTGCCGGGGCTTTCGCAGGCAATGGGACGATCGAGGCGCGCCGACGCTCCCGCCAGTGGGCGGCGATCATCGAGGCACGCCTCGCCACGCTGGGACCGGAGCGCTAGCCAGCCGTCGCCACACGGGGGCCTCTGGTCGCACGTGTTGGCGGCGTCGTGCGTCAGAATGTCTGCGTGACTGACGAGACCGGTGCGACCCCAGCGATCGATGCTGACGAGTTGGGACGCCGCTCGAACGCCGTGCTCCGCATCGGCCTGCTCATGCTGTCAGCCGGGACTGCCGCATACCGTGTGAAGCAAGGCATGACGACGGTGGCGCGCGCGCTCGGCATCGATGCCCACGCGAGCATTGTGACGACATCAGAGATCACGGCGACGTCGCGAGCGGGACAGATCTTTCGCACCGAGGTTGCTGAGGCGCCGCACCTTGGCGTGAATGCTGATCGCATCGCGCGACTCGATCGTTTCCGTCGTTCGGTCCCCGAGCGGATGTCAACCGCCGATGTCCACGCTGCTCTCGATGAGATCGAGAATCGCAGCGCGCTCTATCCGGTCTGGGCGAATGCCGCCTTTGCCGGAGCGGCATGTGCCGCCTTCGCGGTGCTCAACCGGGCACGGCCGCTCGAAGTCGTCGTCGTCTTTGTCGCCGCATTCATCGGCCAATGGGTGCGCCGTGCGCTCGCCCGTCGTCACTTCAACGTCTTCGGCTCCGTGATGGCGGCGGCAGGTGCTGCCACAGGCGTGTACATCGGGGTCATGGGCCTCATCAGCGCCGTCGGTTCAGGCCTTGAGACCCATGCCTCGGGCTACATCTCGTCCGTGTTGTTCCTGCTTCCCGGATTCGCGCTCATCACGGGTGCCCTTGATCTCGCGAAGTCGGACTTCTCCGCTGGCATCCCGCGTGTCGTCTACGGCACCTGGCTCACGCTCGCCGCCGCTGCCGTCGTGTGGGCCGGTTCCCAATTGAGCCCGCTCGACACGTCACCTCGTGAGCCGATCGACGTGGCTCTGCCGCTTGAGCTGCTCATCGTGGCCGCTGCGTCCTTTGGGGGTGTCCTCGGCTTTGCGCTCATGTTCAACTCGCCACTGAGAATGGCGCTGACAGCGGCGGCAATCGGACTTGTCAACGTGCCGCGCGTGTTCCTCATCGACAATGGCATGGCCGTTCAGACCGCCACATTCCTTGCATGCTTTGTCCTTGGCCTCTTCGCCGCCTTTGGTGCACGCGGCGGCCGCTGGCCAGTCATCACGCTGCAAGTGCCGGCGTCACTCGTGCAGATCCCGGGTGTGCTTGCCCATGAGGCCGTGGTGAGCCTCAACGACGCTCGTTATGTGGACGCCACCGCAGGCATCCTCCAGGTCCTGCTTGTCGTCCTCGCGATTCTCATCGGTCTCGTTGTCGCGAAGTACGTCACTGACAAGCCGTGGGCTTTCGACCACTGAAGCCACGTTGTTCGCGTCAGCCGATGCCGCCGAGCGGTGTGGGCAGCACCTGACCCGAACCATCGCGTCGGCCGAAGTCCTGCGGAAGGTCAAGCGGCTGGCCAGACGCTGCGGCGGCTCGTGCGGGCGCGGCGCCTACCCATGCGGCGAGCAGGGCGTCTTCACCCTTGAGGAAGCGATGTGCACGCACGCCGCCCGTCGCACGCCCCTTGCCCGGGTACTCAGCTAACGGCGTGACCTTGGCCGCTCCCGGTTGAGTGCCCGGCAGGCCATCGGTGGAGCCCGACACTGTCACCACGACAGCATCCTCACCGGGTGTCACCACGTTGAACGAGATGACAGTGGCACCAGGACCGAGCTTCATGCCCGCCATTCCGCCTGCTGGGCGGCCTTGAGGCCGCACCGCGGCGGCAGGGAAGTGGAGGAGCTGGGCATCCGATGAGACAAGGACAAGTTCGGCGTCGTCCTCTGCAGGCGCCGCGCCCACCACCTCGTCTCCCGCCTTGAGGCCGATGATCTCCCACGCATCGCGCGATGGCGCCGGCTCCGGTGCCACACGCTTCACAACGCCAAGGCGGGTGCCAAGAGCGACGGGGGCCTGTCCGTCAAGAGGGATGAGCGCGACTGGTTCCTCATCGCGTTCGAGCATGACAAGTTCGCGAATCGGGGCACCACCAGCGAGCGACGGCGGATCATCCGTCGACGGCAAGGCGGGCACCTCAAGCAAAGACAAGCGCAGCACCCGGCCCGCCGACGTCACCACGCCGACGTCCGCGCGCGCGGAAGACGACACGACGGAGACGAGAGCGTCGTGAGGGGAGCGGCGTCCGTCCCGCGCGACCGGATGGTCGTCCGCGGTTCGCGCGACCAAGCCGGTTGTCGACAGCAGTGCGAAGCACGGCGTATCAGGGATCTCGAGATCGGGTGCGCTGTTGCGACCACGCGCAGCAGGCGCGGCGCCAGACGCGGCGGAGACAGCAGCGATCGACGCGGGCACAACGGTCCCTGCGTCGGCCAGGAGGATCGTGCGGCGCGGCGTGCCGTGCTCGGCGGCGACAGCTTCCATCTCGCGGCTCACAACTGCCCTCAACACGGCGTCGGACCCGAGAATCTCCTCAAGCTCGGCAATCTCCGCGAGCAGCTGCGACTTCTCGCTCTCGAGCTCAAGGCGAGAGAACTTCGTCAGCCGGCGCAGGCGCAGTTCGAGGATGTACTCGGCCTGGACTTCACTGAGGTCAAAGGCGAGCATGAGGCGGTCCTTGGCGGTCGCCGCGTCATCTGAGGTGCGAATGATCTGGATGACCTCATCGATGTCGAGGATCGCAATGAGAAGCCCATCGACAAGGTGGAGGCGGTCTTTGCGAGCCGCGAGCCGGAACGCGGAGCGACGGCGCGTCACCTCGACGCGGTGCTCGACCCAGACGGCAAGCAGCTCCTTGAGGCCAAGCGTGCGCGGCTCCCCGTTGACGAGGGCGACGTTGTTGATCGCGAAGTTCTCCTCGAGTGGCGTCAGCTTGTACAACTGCTCGAGAACCGCCTCCGGAGAGAAGCCCGTGCGCACCTCGATGACGAGGCGAAGGCCGTGGTGGCGGTCGGTGAGGTCCGTCACCGCAGCAATGCCCTGGATCTTCTTGGCGGAGACGCCGTCTTTGATCTTCTCGATGACACGCTCGGGGCCCACACCATAGGGCAGCTCGGTGACGACAATGCCCTTGCGCTTCGCCGTCACATTCTCGATGCGTGCGGTTGCACGGGTGCGGAAGGCGCCGCGGCCGCTCTCATAAGCCTGGCGAATGCCGTCGAGCCCCACGATCTTTCCACCCGAAGGCAGATCGGGTCCCGGCACGAACTTCATGAGGTCGTCGAGGCCTGCCGACGGGTTCGCCAAGAGGTGGCGTGCTGCCGACACCACCTCGATGAGGTTGTGCGGAGCCATATTCGTTGCCATGCCCACGGCGATTCCGGCGGCGCCGTTCACGAGGAGGTTGGGAAGCGCACTTGGCAGCACGGAGGGCTGGCGGAGCTTGTTGTCATAGTTCGGAACGAAGTCGACGACGTCCTCACTGAGGTCAGCGATCATCGCCATCGATGCAGGTGCGAGACGTGCCTCGGTGTAGCGCGAGGCCGCCGGCCCGTCATCGAGAGAGCCGAAGTTGCCATGTCCGTCGACGAGCGGCAAGCGCAAGGAGAACGGCTGCGCCATCCGGACAAGAGCGTCGTAGATCGCCGAGTCACCGTGAGGGTGGAGCTTTCCCATCACTTCGCCCACCACGCGCGAGGACTTCACATACGGGCGGTCTGGGCGCAGGCCCATGTCGCCCATCGTGTAGATGATGCGCCGTTGGACGGGCTTGAGCCCGTCGCGAGCGTCAGGCAGCGCGCGCGAGTAGATGACGGAGTAGGCGTACTCGAGGAAGGACGACTCCATCTCGGCACTGACGTCGATGTCGACGATCTGACCGGCGGGCTCGCTCATGCACACTCCGTTGAAGGCTCAGCAGGGGTTGTCGGCTATTGTCCCTCGCGTGGGCGAGGCCAGTCGCCACGCCACGCGTGCAGGTGCGACAATATCCCGCATGTCGTCTTCGCTTGCCCAGGCAATTGCGGGCGCTGGCTACTATCCGGCTCTCGCGAACCACGTCCTCCGCAGCGCTATCGGCGACGACAAAGTGCGGGCGCACTTTGTTCACGCGGAGACCACCTTCGACACCGCTGAGGTGCGCCGCCATATGTCGGTCCTCGTGCTGACTGACACCCACTTGCTGCGTGCGCATATTGACGATGGCGCAGGTCCCCAGAGCGGCGGGACCCCCGCTGCGTCGGCGACAGTTGAATCGGCACCGCTTCGGTCGATCAGCTCCGTGGCCTTGACTCACGTGATCCATCACCCTGAGAACTTCTCAGAGGGTGATGTGCCACACGAGCTCGTCCTCGCCGTTGGATGGGGAGTTCACTCTCGCATCGACCTCGAACCCGCTCACTGCGGCGACGAGAACTGCGATGCCGATCACGGCTACACGGGAGATCTCACGGGGGACGACACTCTCGCTCGCGTCAGCGTCATCGCCGACGGCGATGAGTCGGTGCGCGCCCTTGAAGAGTTTGGAAAGGCGCTCAACCGGGCGGTAGGCCGTCACGCGTGAGCCTGGAAGCACGTCTCGCCTCGCTCGGCCTGGAGCGTCCCGACTACGGTGGGCGCGAACTTGGCGCAGTGCTCTCAGCGTGCCTCGATGCGATGGGGTCCGGCCATGTCGTGACCGGTCGAGACGCGGCACGAGATCGGGCGCGCCTCGAGATTCCTCATGCACGTCACGTGGTCGTGGTGATTCTCGATGGGCTTGGCTTCTATCAGCTTGAAGCGCGCAGCGGCCATGCGCCCTTCTTGCGCTCTGCTTTGGCAGGCAGCCTCACAGCGGGCTTCCCTACAACGACGGCGACGTCCTTGTCCCTCTTTGGCACAGGCTTCGGTGCTGGGCGCACCGGCATGACCGGCTATACCGCGCGCAACCCTCGCACAGGCACCCTCGCCAATCTCATCTCCTGGGAGGGTGCGTTCGATCCCGAAGAGTGGCAGGGCTGTCCATCTTTGCTCGAAGAAGCCGCGCGCACGGGCGCACGGGTGACGACGCTGGGGAACTACGGTTTCGAAGGCTCCGGTTTGACTCATGCCGCGCTGCGCGGTGGTCGCTTCGTGGCGACCCGGACGCTCGCTCACCGCGTCGACGTGGCGCTCGACGTCGCCAGAGAGCCAGGCATCACCTACATGTACTGGGGTGATATCGACGCGGCAGGCCACAAGTTCGGCTGGCAGTCGGATCAATGGGTCGCTGCGGTCGAGGACGCGGACCGCGAGCTGCGCCGCTTGGCCATGTCGTTGCCGCACGGAGCGATCATGGTCGCCAGCTCTGACCACGGCATGGTTGATGTGGTGGGCCAGCCGCGATGGGATGTCGCCAGCGATGCAGTGTTGGCGCAGGACGTCGACCTCGTGGCGGGGGAGCCGCGCGCCCTCCACCTTTACGCACAACCAGACTCGATTGATGAGGTTGTGGTGCGGTGGAGTGAACACCTTGGTGACCATGCGGTCGTCATGACGCGTGCGGATGCAGGCGGTCTTGGGCTATTCGGTCCAATTGCTCAAGACGTGACGACGCGCCTTGGAGACATTGTCGTCGCGATGACCCAGCGTGCGACTGTCGTCGATTCGCGCACGCAAACGCCTCATTCGCTCAATCTCATCGGCATGCACGGTTCATTGACGCCAGAAGAGTTGACCGTGCCGTTGCTGATTGCCGGGCGTCCATAGGCGAGGCCTACGTGTCGTTGCGTGCGCCAAAGACGATCTCGTCCCAGCTGGGAACGGAGGCGCGACCCTTACGGGGCTTTGGCCCGTCCTTGTCAGGCTGAGGCGTGCGCGCAGAGCCAGCAGGATGCGGCATCGTGCGCGATTGTGAGGACTGGGGATGGGGCTGGGTCGGCACCGCACCAGACTGGGGTGAACGCGCGGGGCCGAAGCCCTCAAACCGCTCGTCGCCCTCGTCCTCGTCTTCTTCCATCTCAATCGGCTCTCGCGTACCGCGTCGTGCCGCGAGGTCCTCGAGGAGCTCGTCCGTCGCGTCGGCAGGCTTGACGTCAAATGGCGCAGCCTCCTCGGCGGGGGAGGTAACTGCGGCGGGGCGGCGCGGCTCAAGCGGCGCAGCATCGGTGCGCACTGCGCTCAGGTGCCGGCGCGGAATCGGTGCCTCAAGGAGCTCGGTCTCGGTAAGCCACGCGGCTTCCTCGTCTTCGGCGGTGAGCGCCTTGGCGACGTGGTCAAAGGTCCACAGCGCGCGAATCGTGCGGCCGCCCACCACGTAATCGGCGGCGACCTTCCAGGGCTCGTCGACGCCGCGCCAGGCATCCCACTTCACCGACTCGGGGTCGACGCCGCGGCTGGCGAGGCGGTCTCCGACGAGGTCGACGAGTGTGGGCGCTGTTGCGTCGGTGCCCACGCGAGTGCCGTGGGCCAACTGCACGATGTAGGCGCGCTCCGCGAGAACGGGGGCCTCGAACTTCACGAGTGCTTCCAGCGGCTCGCCTGTGAGGTGGGCCAGTTCGGCCGCATTGAGTCCGGCGCGGATGCGCTGCTGGATCTCGCGAGGGGTAAGGCTCGCGACCTGCCCGGGCTCGGCCGCGCGGGTGACTCGCGCGTGACGCACGAGCGCACGCAGCTCATCGGAGATTTCGAGGCGCAGCTCGGCGCCGTCCTCGGTGACCAGGAGCACGTGAGTGCCGTCCTCGGACAATCCCTTGAGGTGAGCAGCGGTCATTGCTCCACTGTGCCACGCAACCACGCTCGGCGCGCGGTACGGCACGCCCGAACGCTATGCCACGCTGGAGTCATGACCACTGCGCTCGAACTCCATAACATCGCTGCGCGGCTCGCGACCGAGGCCGGGGAGCTCATCTCGAATGGCCGAGCGCAGGCGCACGTGACGGCCACCAAGTCCTCCCACATCGACATCGTGACCCAGATGGACATCGCAGCGGAACGGCTGTTGCGCGAGCGTCTGGCGCACGTGCGACCCGAGGACTCAATCCTTGGTGAGGAAGGCAGAGACGTCGTCGGCACGTCTGGTGTCACGTGGGTGCTCGATCCGATCGACGGCACCGTCAACTACCTCTACGGCTTGCCGCACTACGCCGTATCCGTTGCCGCCGTGACAGGTGGTGCGGACCCGACGACATGGACCGCGCTTGCTGGAGCTGTGTATGACGGCAGCGGCGTCCTGTGGTCCGCGGCGCGTGGGCACGGCGCATGGTGCGACGGCCTCGCGATGAAGCGGACCGAGGCGCCGCCTCTCGACGCAACACTGCTCGCCACCGGATTCCAGTACGTCGCCGAGCGGCGCACGGCTCAGGGCCGCATTGTCGCTGAGATGTTGGGCTCGGTCCGAGACATCCGACGCCTGGGCGCGGCGAGCGTTGATCTGTGCCTCGTCGCGGCGGGCCATATCGACGCGTACTACGAGCATGGACTGAAGCCGTGGGACCACGCTGCGGGAGCACTCATTGCCACCGAAGCAGGGGTGAAGGTCGCTGGGATCGATGGTGGGCCAGCCGACGATCACCTCCTCATCGCGGCGATGCCCGAGACGTGGGACGCACTGAGGGATGCCCTCGACAAGGCCGGCGCACGCGAGCCGTGGACGCAAGAATCGGTCTAGAGTTCGCAAAAACCGGTTTTGTGGTGCACAATGCCTGCGCCACACGGGAACAAAATGAGCTCGCTAGGCATTGATCACACACCACAAGGTGAATGGAGACCCACGGATGGCGACCGACTACGACGCCCCGCGCAAGACCGACGATGAGATCGCGGCTGACTCGATTGAAGAGCTGAAGGCGCGTCGCTCGGACAAGAGCTCGGGTGTGGTCGATGAGGACGAGGCCGACGTTGCTGACAGCTTTGAGCTGCCCGGCGCCGACTTGTCTGGTGAAGAGCTGTCAGTACGGGTTCTCCCGCCTCAGCAGGACGAGTTCACCTGCATGTCGTGCTTCCTCGTGCATCACCGCAGCCAGTTGGCCAGCTTCAAGGGCGACCAGCCGATCTGTTCGGAGTGCGCGGCCTAAACGGTTCGAGTTGGGCGCTCCTTGCGCCTAGGGTGGAGCACCATGACGAACGTCGAGGTGTTGATCAGCACGACTGACGGCGACGTGCCGCTGCCGTCGTACGCTCACCCTGGAGACGCAGGTGCTGACCTCACGACTCGAGAGGCGGTCACTCTCCAACCCGGTGAGCGTCGCACGGTCCGCACCGGAGTCCGCATCGCCCTTCCTGACGGCTACGCCGCCTTTGTCCACCCTCGCAGCGGACTCGCGGCTCGTCATGGGGTGACGATCGTCAACGCGCCAGGCACCGTCGACGCGGGTTACCGTGGCGAGATCAGCGTCACCTTGCTCAACTCCGACGCTCACGAGCCCGTCGCTCTCGAGGTCGGAGATCGCATTGCGCAGCTTGTCATCCAGCGGGTTGAGAGGGCGCGCTTCATTGAGGTTGAGACATTGCCTGGCTCTCACCGCGGCGACGGCGGTTTCGGGTCGACAGGTACGTCGTCAACACCAGTCGGGACCCAGTGACGTCCGTGGTCGATATTGAGTCTCCGGCCGGAGTCACACCGGCCGGCGCACTTCAGCCGCGCACCATTGCTCGGGTCCGTGGCCGCGTGCACCACGTTGAGGTCAGTCCCGCTGATCGCCCCGCCACGTTTGTTGCTCGCCTCGTCGACGACAGTGGAGCTCTCGACTGCGTCTTCATGGGCAGGCGCGGCATTGCGGGAATCGAACCTGGTGCCATGCTCGAAGTTGAAGGCAGGATCACTGCGAGTGAGGATGTCCCGGTGATCTACAACCCCCGCTATGAATTGCTTCCCGCATGAGCGATGCGGTGAGTGAGCCCCGCAAGGCGACGCCGGCTCAGCAGCTGTTGGCCGATGACTTCGATTGGGCGGAGGCGATCGGCGGTTGGCGAGGCCTAGCTGAAGCCGTCGCTCCCGGCGCCGTCTTCGTCGCCGCATTCCTCATCTGGGGCGGCTACCGCATTCCGGTGGTCGCCTCCGTCGCGATCGTTGTCGTCCTCGTTGTCGCGCGTCTCGTTCAGCGCACGCCCGTGACACAGGCGCTTGGCGGTCTTTTCGGCGTCTTGCTCGGCGCAATCTGGGCGTGGCGAGCAGGAGACGCGAACGAGTACTTCGTGCCGGGGTTCTGGTACACCGGCGCCTACACGGTCGGACTCACCATCACGATGGCGCTGCGGTGGCCGGCTGTCGGCATCGTCGTGGGGCTTCTCAAGGGATGGTCGACGCACTGGCGATCGGATAAGCGCGCAATGCGACGCTTTCAAGCGGCGACGGGCTTCTACGTCGGCACCCAGATCGTCAAGCTCGCAATCCAGGTTCCGCTTTACCTCGCGGGTGCCACAGCGGCGCTCGGGACGGCAAAGCTCGTCCTCGGTGTGCCGTGGTTTGCCGTCGCGCTCTTTGTCATGTGGTCGATGGTGCGGAATGTAGAACTCGCTGAAGAGCGTCGGGATCCGCCTCCGCCGACAGAATGAACAAGAGCTCGTCGAGCGGCTCAAGGGTGTCTTCTGGGCTCGGCGCAATCGTCCGATCCCCGCGCACGATGCACGAGAGCACCACATCGTCGGGCAGAGTGATGTCTCGCAGGGCGACGCCTCCAAGGGGCGAGTCAGAGGGCAAGGTGACCTCAATGATCGACGCGCCCGATTGGTGAAAGGTGAACACCTTCACCAAGTCACCCACTGCCACGGCCTCTTCCACCATCGCCGTCATGATGCGCGGCGTTGACACCGCAACGTCCACACCCCATTGCGAGTCGTACATCCACTCATTGCGGGGGTTGTTGACGCGTGCGACGGTGCGGGGCACGGCGAACTCGGTCTTCGCAAGCAACGAGATGACGAGATTTGCTTTGTCATCACCCGTGGCGGCGACCACGACGTCCATTGACTCGGTGCCAGCTTCGCGCAGAGCGGTCAGCTCACAGGCGTCGGCGAGCATCCATTCCGCCTGCGGCACTTGCGACACGCGCATGGCGCTAGGGGAGTGATCGAGAAGAAGCACCTCGTGGCCGTGCTCAAGAAGGTCGCGCGCAATTGAACGCCCGACCGATCCGGCTCCTGCGATCAGCACCCTCACGATGCGCTCCTCGGTGCGTGGCTGACGACCTTGATGACCTCACGTGACAACTCATCCGCCATGAGGAAGTGAAGATCGTCCCCGGCCTGGAGGATCGTGGATGCGTCGGGAAGGACGGCGGCGCCAAAGCGCGAGATATACGCGATCCGGGCCCCTGACGCCGACTCGAGTTCACTGACGTGTCGACCAATCCAGGCGTCATTGAAGGGCAGACGACGCATGACGACGTCGACATCGGGATCGGTGTATTCGGCTTCCGCGCCGCCTGGCAGGAGGCGCGTGACAATCTGTGCGGCCATCCACGGCACCTGTGCGACGGTCGCGATCCCGAGGCGTTCGTAGACTTCCGCGCGCCCGGAGTCCGCAATACGTGCGACGACGTTGTCAACGCCGTACGTCTCGCGGACCACGCGGGCGGCAAGGATGTTCGAGTTGTCGCCGTCGGACACGGCGGCGAAGGCGTATGCCTCCTCGACACCGGCGGCAACGAGGGTGTCGCGGTCAAAACCGAGCCCGGTGATCCTTTGGCCCTGGAAGTCAGACGGGAGGCGACGGAAAGCGTCGGCCACGGAATCGATGATCGCGACCGAGTGACCGCGCGACTCGAACTCGACGGCCAAGGTGGCGCCAGTGCGGCCACAACCCATGATCACCACGTGCACGCCACCACGCTATACCGCGCGGAGCCTAGGATGGTGCGACGTGCAGCGGTTTATCGATCGCGTCAAGCTCTTCGTGTTTGGTGCGCCAGTCGCCACGGACGTGGTGAAGCCTCAAACGTTGCGAACGCGCCTTGCGCTTCCAGTCTTCGGTGCAGGGGTGCTCTCGGCCGTGGCCTATGGCCCCGACGCAGTGGTCGAGGCGCTCCGCTCAGGCGGTCAGCAGAGTGCGATTCCTGCGATGGCGCTTGGATCTGTTGTCATCCTCGCGTTGTTGGGCGCCGCCTACGCATCGCAAGTGCGTGCCTTCCCCCACGAACGCGGTGACTACGGCGTGGTCCGTGATCGTCTCGGCCCACGCTTCGGCATGGTGACAGGTGCGTCGCTGCTCACGGACTATGTGTTCACCGTCGCGATCTCGGTGTCGGCCATCGCCTCAGTGCTCACCTTCTTGGTGCCGGAATGGGACGGCAGAGCCACGATCATCGGCGTCGCAGCACTCGCCGTCATGACCCTCATCAATCTGCGCGGAGTCCATGATCGCGTGCGGGTGCTCATCGCCGTGTGGCACGGTTTTGTGCTTGTCATCGTTGCGCTCGTTGTGGCCGGGGCCGTTCGCCAGGATTCGGTGACAGACGTCCTCCGCGATACCCCGGCGTCGGGCGGATGGACGGTGCTTGTCGCCTATGCCGGCGCCGTCGCATCGGGCGCCGTGATGGTGACGGGCATCGAGCACCTCGCCGCTTCTGGACCCGCCCACGCTGAGCCGCGCGGCAAGAGGGCCTCCCGCACCTTGCTCATTGCCGTGCTGGTGAGCGCCGGTGCCTTCTATGCAGTCCTGTGGCTCGCTTCGCACTTCCGCCTCACCGGGTGGAATGACGGTTCAATCCTCATGCAGGTGACGCAACGGGTGTTCGAGTCGTCAGTGCCTGTGTGGATCGTCGGACTATCCGCCGGAATGATCCTGTGGGCCGCGGGTTCAGGAGTGTTCCGACGCTTCTCACGGATCACCGGCGTCCTCGCGCTCGACGGGGTGCTGCCGCGGCAGATGGCGATGCGCAACGACCGCCTGGTCCAACGCGGTTCGATCCTCCTCGTCGCCACCGCCTCCGCCATCATCGTCATCGCGGTCGATGCAAGTGTCAGTCAGCTGATCCACATGTACATCGTCGGCGTCTTCACATCGATCGTCCTGAGCCAGCGCGCGATGGTCGAGTGGACGCGCACCAAGTACCAGACGGCCACCGAACCCAAGGAACGGTTCCTGTTGGGCATGCGGCGAGTGCTTCACATCGCCGCTCTCGTCGCCGCCGCAGGCGTGTTGCTCGTGACGGCGGTGTTCAACTTCGCCAACGGTGCGTGGATCGCGATCGTGCTCATCGTGCTCGTCATCGTGCTGATGGGTGGGATCAAGAGGCACTACGACGCCGTCCGTGTCGACATCGCGCTCGACAAGGGTGCGAACTCGCCGACTTTGCCGTCGGCGACCCACGGCATCGTCCTCGTCGCCCAACTGCACCGACCGGCGCTCCACGCGCTGTCCTACGCCAAGGCGGCACGGCACTCAACGCTGAAGGCGGTCACGGTCCAGATGGATCGCGGCGCCTCTGTTGCACTTCAGAAGCGTTGGACCTCGATGAACGTGGGGACACCGCTCGTCGTGCTCGACTCGCCGTACCGCGACCTCGTCGCTCCGGTGCTCACGTACGTCAAGACGTTGCACCTGCGCTCACCGCGTGAGGCGGTCTTCGTCTACGTCCCCGAGTACATCGTGGGACGCTGGTGGGAGCAGCTGCTTCACAACCGCAACACCGCACGCCTGCGCGCGCAGCTGTTGAACGTGCCCAATGTCGTCGTGAGCGCGGTGCCGTGGAGGCTCGAGTCGGCACGCCGCGAGGGCTTTGTCGCCGATGATTCGGCAGAAGAAGTGGAGATCCCGTGACGACCATTCAGGTCACTGTCGGCGCCCCTGCGCATGGCGGCCATTGCGTTGCGCGCCATGAGGGCCGGGCGGTCTTTGTGCGCCACGCGCTTCCCGGCGAGGTCGTGGAGGCACGAGTAGACGACGCTGCGCCAGACGCTCGCTTCTGGAACGCGGATGCGGTGGCGATTCTTGAGGCGTCTGCCGATCGTGTCGCGCACCCATGGCCGGAGGCCGCACAGGGAGGCGTCGGGGGAGCAGAGCTTGGCCACGTTGCCCTTCCTGCTCAGCGCACGTGGAAGACAGCCGTGTTGCGGGAGTCGTTTGAGCGCTTTGCAGGCGTGACCTTTGCTGGAGAGGTGCAGGCCGTTCCAGGCGACGACGAGCGGGGCGGGCTCCGCTATCGCACCCGCGTCAGTGCGGTCGCAGGGGAAGATGGTCGCGCCACGATGGCGCTCCAAGGCGGAAGGGGCCGGCGAACTCTCACCGCCATGCCACTTGCGACGCCGGCCGCCGAGGCCTCCCTCCTCGCCACCGAAGGGCGCCCCGGAGAGCGGATCGACGTCATCGAGACGTCGACGGGCTGGGTCCATGTGGTTCGTGGGGCCAGGGGTGCGGGAAAGATGCTCACCGAGAAGGTAGGCGATCTCACCTACACCTTGAGCGCGCGTGATTTCTGGCAGGTTCATCGCGGCGGTCCGGCGCTGCTCGTCGACGAGGTGGTGAGACGTGTGGGCGCATCGCCCCGCGTGCTGGACCTGTACTCCGGCGTCGGACTCTTCGCAGCGGCACTCGCCGCACAGGGACGGGACGTGACAGCCGTCGAGGCCGCAGGAAGCCAAGGCACATCATCGCTTGAGCGCAATCTCTCGCGCTTCTCGAACGCGCGGGGCATCATCGCGGATGCGCGGCGCACCCTCGAGCAGATGGCTCGAGACGGCAAGGACATGAAGGGTGCCACCGTGGTCCTCGATCCGCCGCGCTCGGGAGCCAAGGCCGCCACCGTGAAGGCTATCGCGGCGCTTTCACCTCAGAGCATCGTCTACGTCGCATGCGACCCCGTCGCGTTGGCCCGGGACACAGCGCTGCTGGCCCACGAGGGATACGTGGTGGACGACGTCGCGGCATGGGACCTGTTCCCCATGACCCATCACATCGAAACGATCGCCACTTTCGCGCGGGGCTGACGCGGCGCGGCGGGACCTCCGCACTACCCCGGTAGACTGGTCGGCGACAAATCAAGGAGCGCGATGAGCATCAACACCCTGGGATCCAAGTCCACCCTCAACGTTGGCGACAAGGCCTACGAGGTCTATCGCCTGGACGCCGTTCCGGGGCTCGAAAAGCTCCCGTACTCGCTCAAGATCCTCGCAGAGGCGCTCTTGCGCACCGAGGACGGCAAGAACATCACCGCCGAGCATGTCCAGGCGCTCGCTTCGTGGGACCCGCAGGCAGAGCCTGACACCGAGATCCAGTTCACGCCTGCCCGCGTCGTCATGCAGGACTTCACCGGCGTGCCGTGTGTCGTCGACCTTGCGACGATGCGTGAGGCAGTGCGCGAGCTCGGCGGCGACCCGACGGTGATCAATCCGCTTGCTCCTGCGGAACTCGTCATCGACCACTCCGTTGTCATTGATATCTTCGGCCGCTCCGACGCTCTTGAGCGCAACACCGCGCTCGAGTACCAGCGCAACCGCGAGCGCTACCAGTTCTTGCGCTGGGGCCAGACCGCCTTCGACAACTTCAAGGTGGTGCCCCCGGGCACCGGCATCGTCCACCAGGTCAACCTTGAGTACCTCGCCCGCGGTGTCATGACGAATGAGGTCGGCGGCGCGCTCCAGGCGTACCCGGACTCGTGTGTGGGCACGGACTCGCACACGACGATGATCAACGGCCTCGGCGTGCTCGGCTGGGGCGTTGGCGGTATCGAAGCTGAGGCGGCGATGCTCGGTCAGCCGGTGTCGATGCTCATTCCCAAGGTTGTCGGGTTCAAACTGACCGGCTCGATTCCGCCTGGCGCCACCGCAACCGACGTCGTGCTCACGATCACCGAGATGCTTCGCCACCACGGCGTCGTCGGCAAGTTCGTCGAGTTCTACGGCGAAGGCGTGGGCGCTGTGCCGCTCGCAAACCGCGCCACGATCGGCAACATGAGCCCCGAGTTCGGCTCCACGGCCGCGATCTTCCCGATCGACGGAGTCACCGTCGACTACTTGCGCCTCACCGGCCGCTCTGACGAGCAGGTCGCGCTTGTCGAGGCGTACACGAAGGCTCAGGGCCTCTGGCACGACCCCTCGGCCTCCGATTACGTCGAGCCCGTCTTCTCGGAGTACCTCGAACTCGATCTGTCGACAGTGGTGCCGTCCATTGCCGGACCGAAGCGCCCGCAGGACCGCATCGAGCTGACGAAGGCGAAGGATGGCTTCCGCAGCGTCATCCGCGACTACGTGCAGCACGAAGAGGGCGACACGGAGGGACTTGACGCGGCGATCGAGGAGACCTTCCCCGCTTCGGATCCGGTTGCAGCAGAGTCGATCGCGGGCGACGAGGCTGAGCCTGCCACCACGCAGCGCGTCGTCATGGGCCGCCCCCACAAGGAGGTGCCGCTGACGATGTCGGACGGCACGGCGACCACACTCGACCACGGTCGCGTCGTCATCGCGTCGATCACCTCGTGCACCAACACGTCGAACCCGTCGGTGATGCTGGCGGCCGCGCTGCTTGCGCGCAACGCGAACGCGAAGGGCCTGACGTCCAAGCCCTGGGTGAAGACGTCGATGGCGCCCGGCTCGAAGGTGGTGACGAACTACTACGAGAAGGCTGGCCTGTGGCCTGACCTTGAGGCGCTTGGCTTCCACCTCGTCGGCTATGGCTGCACGACGTGCATCGGAAACTCGGGGCCGCTTCCTGACGAGGTGTCGACGGCGGTCAACGAGCACGACCTCTCGGTCGTCTCTGTGCTGTCCGGCAACCGGAACTTCGAGGGTCGCATCAACCCCGATGTGAAGATGAACTACCTCGCTTCGCCTCCGCTTGTCATTGCCTATGCGCTTGCGGGAACGATGGACTTCGACTTCGAGACGGAGCCCCTGGGCAAGGACCGCGATGGCAATGACGTCTACTTGCGCGATATCTGGCCAGACCCGGCTGAGGTCGAAGCGGTGATCGGCTCGTCAATCACGCAGGAGATGTTCACTCGAGACTACGCAGACGTCTTCGCCGGTGACGAGCGCTGGCAGACGCTGCCGACACCCGCAGGCAGCACCTTCGAGTGGGACGGCGACTCGACGTACGTGCGCAAGCCCCCGTACTTCGACGGAATGACGCTGACGCCGGAGCGTGTTGAGGACATCTCCGGCGCCCGCGTGCTTGCTCTGCTCGGCGACTCCGTGACAACGGACCACATCTCGCCTGCCGGTTCCATCCGTCCCGACAGCCCCGCGGGCACCTACCTTGCGGAGCACGGCGTAGAGCGCAAGGACTTCAACTCCTACGGCTCGCGCCGGGGCAACCACGAGGTGATGATCCGGGGCACCTTCGCCAACATTCGCCTGAAGAACCTCCTTCTTGACGGCGTAGAGGGCGGCTACACCCGCAGTCACCTCACCGGAGAGCAGACGACGATCTACGACGCATCGCAGGAGTACCAGGCTGCTGGCATCCCGCTCGTCGTGCTCGCAGGCAAGGAGTACGGCTCCGGTTCATCCCGTGACTGGGCAGCCAAGGGAACCGCGCTGCTGGGCGTGCGTGCCGTCATTACCGAGAGCTTCGAGCGCATCCACCGCTCCAACCTCATCGGCATGGGCGTGCTGCCGTTGCAGTTCCCCGATGGGCACAACGCGGCAAGCCTTGGTCTCGACGGCACCGAGGTGTTCGACATCACCGGGGTGTCCGCGTTCAGCGATGGAGAGCACCCGCGCACCCTCCCGGTGCGTGCAACGAAGGCCGACGGCAGCGTCGTGAGGTTCGACGCGGTGGTCCGCATCGACACCCCAGGTGAGGCCGACTACTACCGGCACGGCGGCATCCTCCAGTACGTCCTCCGCTCACTCGTCACGCAGGCGTAAGCGCGGAACAGGTACGCCCCGCGGGGCGTTTGCAGGACGTACAGTGGGACAACCCCGACGGCAAGGAGCGAGCGTGCTGGAGCGCATCGATTCACCGCAAGCCTTGCGGTCGCTATCCGCGCAGGAACTCGCCGACCTTGCTGAAGAGATCCGCACCTACTTGGTGGAATCGGTGTCACGCACGGGTGGTCATCTCGGACCGAACCTCGGCGTCGTCGAGCTCACGCTCGCGCTCCACCGGGTCTTCGAGTCGCCATATGACAGCTTGGTGTTCGATACGGGTCACCAGAGCTACGTGCACAAGCTGCTGACGGGACGTTCGGACTTCACGAACCTGCGCAAGCGCGGGGGAGTGTCGGGTTACCCCTCGCGGGCGGAGTCTGAACACGACATCGTCGAGAACTCGCATGCGTCAACGGCGCTGTCGTGGGCCGCCGGAATCGCCCGCGGCCACACGCTCAAGGGCGAGGTCGATCGCACCACTGTCGCGGTGATCGGAGACGGCGCGCTCACGGGAGGCATGGCGTGGGAAGCGCTGAACTCTCTCGCCGACTGCGATGACCGAGTGGTGGTTGTCGTCAACGACAACGGCCGCTCCTACGCGCCGACGATCGGCGGGCTCGCTCGCCGTCTCGACGGAATCCGCACCTCGCGCACGTACGAGAACTTCCTCAGCTGGGGCAAGCGAACGTTCGATGGCCGCGGTCCCATCCGCGACTTCACATATCAGACTGTCATGCACGGAAAGCGCGCGCTCAAGGGCCTCATCGGTCCGCATGGCATGTTTGAAGACCTTGGCCTCAAGTACCTTGGCCCCGTTGACGGACACGACCTCGCGCAGCTCGAGGCCGCCCTCACGCACGCGAAGCGTTATGGGGCGCCGGCCATCGTTCACGTGCTCACTGAGAAGGGCCGCGGATACCAGCCTGCCGAGCGCGATCACGCCGACCGCTTTCACGCAGTGGGCAAGATCCACCCGGAGACGGGCCTGCCGATCGAACCGTCGCGCTTTGGCTGGACGAGCGTGTTCGCGGACGAGATGCTCACCGTTGGGGCCGAGCGGGACGACGTTGTCGCGATCACCGCCGCGATGTTGCAGCCGGTGGGACTGCAGCCCTTCGCCGACGCCTACCCGGGCCGTGTCATCGACGTCGGCATCGCGGAGCAACATGCGGTCACCGCCGCCGCGGGCCTTGCCTACTCCGGCTTGCATCCAGTCTTCGCTGTCTACGCGACGTTCCTCAACCGTGCCTTCGACCAGCTGCTCATGGACGTTGCGCTTCACAAGGCGGGCGTCACGTTCATGCTTGACCGAGCGGGCATCACCGGTGACGACGGTGCAAGCCACAACGGCATGTGGGACATGGCGTTGCTGCGACACGTGCCGGGCTTGCGACTTGCGGCTCCACGTGACGAGCAGACGCTCCGCACCGCGTTCCGCGAGGCGATCGAGGTAGACGACGCGCCCACCGTTGTGCGGTATCCGAAGGGTGCTGTGTCGGCGCCTCTTCCGGCCGTGTCGTCGCGTGGCGACATCGACGTCCTTGCGACTTTCGGCGACGGTGCACCACGCGTCGTCGTCTTTGGCATCGGTTCCATGGCAGGAACAGCAATCGATGTTGCGGGCAAGCTCGCTGCACAGGGCCAGACGGTCATCGCTGCGACGGCGACATGGGTGCATCCCGTTCCCGAGGGTCTGCTTGAGGCGATCGGTGACGCTGAACTCGTCGTCACCGTCGAGGATGGCTTGACTGACGCGGGCGTCGGCGAAGAATGGGCTGAGTTCGCTCGATTGGCCGGCCGCACCGCCGTGTGGTCACACCACGGAGTGCCGCGTGAGTTCCTCCTGCATGCAAGCCGGGCACAGATATTGGACGAGATCGGTCTTGAGGCATCGGCCATCGCCGATGCGGCGCTCGCACGATTGGCGTAGGACGCCAGCATCACTCCTCGCGGGCCGCCTCGACATCGACGTCGCCAAGGACCTGGGCCCGCATGAAGCTGCTCGCGATGGGGCCCGCAGTGAGGTCGATCTGCCAGGGTCGCGCCCCCCGTGATGCGAGGAAGGTTCGCACCCACTCCTCTCCGCCTGTCTCGTACTCCCAACAGGCACGGCGCAGTGCGTCAGGCTGAAGCAGGTTCTCAAGCGGCACGCTGTCGCGTTCCGCGATCGCGATGAGCTCCGTGCGGGCCTCAGCGAGGCGGGCGGCCGCCTCGGGGCGCTTGTCTGCCCACGCCCGCGCAGGCGGCGGTCCGTCACCCTGTGGTGCACGTCGCGCGGGCAGTTGCTTCTCGGGGAGATTGAGAGCGGCCTCAATCGCGGGCCACCAGCGCGGCGCAGATCGGCGGGTGCCTTTCGTCTTCCACTCCGGGATCTCGACGAGGGCATCAAAGGTCGTTGGCTTCTCGCGGGCGGCGGCAATGATCGCGGCGTCGCGCAGCACGCGCCCCGGGGTCACATCCCGACGCTGTGCCTCTTTGTCGCGTTCCTCCCACAACGCCCGCACGATTGCGAGACCGCGGGTGTCGCGAACGGTGTGGGTGCCGGAGGTGCGCCGCCACGGATCGACACGAGGTTCGGCGGGCGGTGCGAGGCGCACCGCTTCAAACTCTTGGTGCGCCCATTCAGTCTTGCCTGCAGCCTCGAGATGCGCGGCAAGTGCATCTCGAAGCGGGAGGAGAAGTTCCACGTCGAGCGCGGCGTATGCGAGCCAGGAATCGGGCAAAGGTCGAACTGACCAGTCCTGAGCCGAATGCTCCTTCGCGAGCGTATAGCCGAGCTCCCTCTCGATCACCGACGCCAAACCGACCTTGGGCCAGCCCAACAGCCGTGCGGCGAGTTCGGTGTCGAAGAGTGACGTCGGGTTCAAACCGAGAGCGTGCATGCCGGGAAGATCCTGGCTTGCCGCGTGGAAGACGAACTCGACCCCGTCCAGCGCGTCGTTGAGGCCGGTCAGGTCGCCTAGCGCCGCAGTGTCGATGAGCGCAATGCCGGCACCCTCCCGCTTGAACTGAACGAGGTAGGTCGCCTGGCCGTAGCGGAAGCCGGACGCACGCTCAGCGTCGGCCGCAACGGGGCCCACGCCTTCCGCGTACGCGGCAATCATGTGCTCAAGAGCCTCGGGCGTGTCGATGATCGGCGGCACGCCGCCCTCGGGCGCTGTCAGCAGAACTGGCTCATCTCCGTTGGCCTCGTCTGCGCCAGCGATGTGCGCCTCGCCGGTTTCGGCAATACTCATACGTGTCCTCCAGGCAGCACCGACACGCCTTCGGGAGCGGGCGGAACACCCGCACACATCGCGAGCAGCTCGGTCCACGCGACGATATGCGATCCGAGGTCAGTGTCGTGAGGCGTCCACGACACCCTCAGTTCCACTGTCACCTCGTCCTCTCTTTCCGCGAGCTGCCCAAACGACCGAGACACCACCTTCGTCACTGTGCCGCCAAGGTGTGAGTGCTCGACATCGGACAAGGCCTCGTCAAGCCATGACCAGGCGGCATCGGCCCACAAGTCGTCACGCCCCACCTCGGCGTCCACCCGGGCTTGCACGAGCGCAACTACTCGAAATGTACCGCCCCAGGGCTCTTGGCCCGCCGGGTCGTGCAATGCGACAAAACGGCCAGTCGTCTCAAGGGTCTCTGGCAGCACGGTGCCGTTCACTGCCACCGCGTAGGGCGCGATGCGCGGCGGCGCAGGCGTTTCGACCAAGCGCACGTCACGGCGCGTCCGCGCCCGGCCGAGGGAGTTCAGCGCCTCGCGGAACGCGACCGGAACGGCCGTGGCATCCATACGGGAAGCCTACGGGGGCCGTGCTCGCAGGCTCGGGTACGCCACGCAGTGGCCGGTTACACCGCCGAGCGCGACACCCTCTAGTCTTGACCCGTACCCCTCCCAGCAAGGAAGTGACATGGCGCTTGCGCAAATTGGTGTGACCGGTCTGGCCGTGATGGGCCGCAATCTGGCTCGGAACTTTGCTCGCAACGGTTTTGCTGTTGCAGTCCACAACCGCAGCCCCGAGAAGATGCATTCGCTGATTGCCGAGCACGGCGACGAAGGCACTTTCATCGGTTCGGAGACGCTAGAGGACTTCGTGGCTTCGCTCGAGAAGCCGCGAAAGATCGTCATCATGGTGCAGGCAGGGGGACCGACCGACGCTGTCATCGATGCCCTTGTCCCGCTCGTGGATGAAGGCGACATCATCGTTGACGCGGGCAACGCCCACTACCCGGACACTCGCCGCCGTGAGGCTGCGCTGCGTGACAAGGGCATTCACTTCGTCGGCTCCGGTGTCTCCGGCGGCGAAGAGGGCGCTTTGCTTGGTCCCTCGATCATGCCGGGCGGCCCCGCCGAGTCCTATGCCTCGCTCGGTCCCATCCTTGAGAAGATCTCCGCGAAGGTCGATGGCGTGCCGTGCTGCACGCACGTCGGTCCCGACGGCGCCGGTCACTTCGTCAAGATGGTTCACAACGGCATCGAGTATGCGGACATGCAGCTGATCGCAGAGGCGTACCACCTCTTGCGCGCGGGCCTTGACCTGACGCCCGCCGAGATTGGGGCGATCTTCGAGGAGTGGAACCAGGGCGACCTCGAGAGCTTCCTCATCGAGATCACGGCCGAGGTGCTCAAGCAGGTCGATGCCAAGACGGGCAAGCCGCTGGTTGACGTCATCAAGGACCAGGCGGGTCAGAAGGGCACCGGCCGCTGGACCGTTCAGAACGCTCTCGACCTTGGCGTGCCTGTCACGGGCATCGCGGAGGCCACGTTCGCACGCGCCATCTCGAGCCAGACAGCCCAGCGCGTCGCCGCCCGTGACGTGCTGACCGGCGCGGCGGGAGAGTTCCACATTGAGGACCGCGAGGGCTTCATCGAGGACGTTCGCGTCGCTCTCTACGCGTCGAAGGTGGTGGCTTACGCCCAGGGCTTTGACCAGATCCAGGCTGCGTCAGAAGAGTACGACTGGAACATCGACCGCGGTGCCATGGCCCGCATCTGGCGTGGCGGCTGCATCATCCGCGCGCGCTTCCTCAACCGCATCACCGAGGCATACGAGCGCAACCCCGAGCTTCCGTCTCTCCTCGTCGACCCGTACTTCACCGACGCCGTGGCGCATGGTGTCTCGGGCTGGCGCCGGGTTGTCGCACAGGCCGCCCTGGCCGGGGTTCCGACACCTGCCTTCTCATCGTCGCTCGCGTACTACGACTCCTTGCGCGCAGATCGTCTCCCCGCCGCGCTCATCCAGGGCCAGCGTGACTTCTTCGGTGCCCACACCTACAAGCGAATTGACGCTGAAGGCACCTTCCACACGCTGTGGTCGGGAGACCGTACTGAGGTTGAGGCGTAGATCCTCACGCCCACATGTCACGTCGCATCTGCGTTGAGAGTCACGAGGTGTTGACATGACGCTGGTGGGCCGCAGGCCTGTGTTGGACGCGGAGGCGCTCCTGCGGAGCTTCCGCGTGCCTGCGCATTTCGGGGATGCCACCTTCGCCACGTATCGCCCGGATCCGGACTTCCCATCCCAACGCGAGGGGCTTGATCGCGTGCGCCGCTTTGCTGAGGGCGCTGCGGGGCGGCTTCGCCGCAGCTCAGCAGGCAAGGGCGTCTACCTCGACGGCGGCTTCGGCGTGGGCAAGACGCATCTGCTCGCTGCTCTCGCGACACATCTTGGCGAGAGGGCGTCTTTTGGCACCTTCGTTGAGTACACCCACCTCGTCGGTGCGCTCGGCTTCCAGAACGCCCGCGCAGCGCTGAGCGAGTTCCGCGCTGTCTGCATCGACGAGTTCGAGCTTGATGATCCCGGTGACACGGTCTTGATGGCGCGGCTCATGCGGGAACTGGCCGACGCCGGGGTCGCCCTCGCGGCAACGTCCAACACATTGCCTGAGTCCCTTGGCATGGGCCGCTTTGCCGCTGAGGACTTCAAGAGAGAGATTCAGGCCCTTGCCTCGGTGTTTGAGGTGGTGACGATCGACGGTCCCGATTACCGCCATCGCGGTGAGATGACGTTCACTGCCTCGTCCGATGCCGATGTCGCCGATGTCGCCCGCAAGTGGGGCGGTCACGTGGTCGAGTGGCAAGAGCTCGTCGATGATCTTGCTCATGTCCACCCGAGCCGTCTGGGCGCATATATCGAGGGTGTTCGCTGGCTAGGGATGAGGAATGTCGCGCCGCTTGCCGATCAGACGCAGGCGCTGCGTGTGGTGAACCTCGTTGACCGCTTGTACGACGCTGATGTCAGCGTCGTCGCAAGCGGCGTGCCGCTCGGTGAGATATTCACGCCCGAGATGCTGGCGGGCGGATATCGCAAGAAGTACTTCCGCGCGTTGTCGAGACTCGCCGCGATGAGCGATCCCGCAGAGGGTGCTAACGCGGCGTAACGGCGTTGTCAGCGGACGAGTCGATGAGAGCGACAGAGTCGGGCGGCAGTTCCAGGACATCTCCGGGGGAGCCGTCGACACCGAACACCGCGATGACATCGCCGGTCACAGGCATCGGCTCCGTCGAAAGGTTTGCCCGCACCTCGACCGGACCCGTCATGACGAGTTGGCGTGGAGCGACTTCATAGGCACCTGCTGCGAATCGATCCCACGCCCCTGGACGCAATGTTCGCTCCCGCGCTGCCATGACTTTCGCAAACCAAGCCTCGATGGCGCGCTGCGTTGCGGTGCCGGCGGCGATGCCTGCCCCGAGCTTGGAGCGCATGAACGTGTCGCGGTCCTGGGGATCGGGAACACGGATGTCGCCGCCGTAGAGAGTCTCCCAGCCATGACCGGCGAACTCGCTCATGCGGCCTTCGGACACGGCAGTGCCGAGTGGTTCGTCGTGGTCCGTGAAGAACATGAAGGGCCGGGTCTCGCCGTATTCCTCACCCATGAAGAGCATGGGAGTGAAAGGACTGAGCAAGATGAGAGCGAGGGACGCCGCCTGTCCGCCAGGGCTCAGGGAGGACGCCGGCCGGTCACCGAGCGCCCGGTTGCCCACTTGGTCGTGATTGGAGGCGAACACGACAAAGCGGCGCCTGTCGATGTCCTCGGGCACAGGCGCGCCCCAATGGCGGCCCCGGAAGGTTGACATCGTGCCGTCGTGGACAAAGACGTCGCGATAGGCCTTGTCGAGAGTCTCGATTGCGCCGAAATCGACGTAGTAGCCGTGCCGTTCGCCGGTGAGGTAGGCGTGCAACGCGTGGTGGACGTCGTCTGCCCATTGGGCCGTCATCCCTCGTCCAGCGGTGCCATCTGGCGCCACATCGCCTACGGGCGTGACGGTGGCAGGCAGGTTCTCATCCGATTCGGCTATGAGCGACAAGGGGCGGTCGAGCCGGTGTGCAAGCTCGGCAGTCCGCTGTGACAGCTCGGCAAGGATGTGGATGGGCGAATCGTCGACAAGAGCGTGGACAGCATCGAGTCGCAACGCATCGATATGGAAGTCCTCAAACCACCGCAGCGCATTGTCGATGATGAACTCGCGCGCACCCTCCGAACCCTCCTGATCGAGGTTGACCGCCCAACCCCACGGCGTTTCGTGCGCATCTGTGAAATAGGGGCCGTACTGGCCGAGGTAGTTGCCATCAGGTCCCAGATGGTTGTAGACAACGTCGAGACAGACCCCGAGGCCGACGTTGTGGGCGGCGTCAACGAGCCGCTGCAGTGCAGCCGGGCCGCCATATGCTTCATGGACGGCATACAGGGAAACCCCGTCATAACCCCAACCACGATTGCCGGGGAAGGCGGCAAGCGGCATCAACTCGATCATCTCGATGCCCTTGCTTGCGAGGTCTTTCAGCTGTCGTCCGACGATCGCGTCAAGCGTCCCAGCCGGCGTGAACGTTCCGACATGGAGCTCATAGGTGACGGCACCACGCGTGTCCCGTCCCTGCCATGCGCCGTCGTTCCACCTGTGCGCGGACGCGTCGAAGACTCGGGAGAAACCGTGGACTCCATGTGGTTGCCAGGGGCTGCGCGGGTCGGGAAATGGGCCCTTGCCGTCCACGGCGAAGGCGTAATCGGTCCCTGGGGGCAGCGTCGGCCCACTCCACCAGCCGCCAGCATCGCGCTCCATCGTGACGATGGTGGGGGCAGCGTCGGCCGGGGTGCCTGGGGCGCGCACGTGCACGGTGACATGTGACACATGAGGTGCCCACACCCGCACGGGACCACGAGCTGTCATCGGCGTTCCAACAGCGCGACGGGGAGCGTCTTGAGGATCGCCGCGAGACTCGCGGTGTCCCCTTCAAACTCGGCGCCGGTCAGTGCGTCTCGCCAGTCACCAGCGGGCAGAGTGACGGTGTGCTCACCCCAACCGCCAAGCCTGTCAAGCTCAATACCGAGCCGAGTCGCAACGGTGATGACGCGCGGCTCATCGCTGTGCGTGCGAGCGAAGACGACGGCATGCCCGCTCGACGAAGGCAGGGGAATGTAACCGGCTGTCTCCCCGATGAATGCGCCAGGGTGTGCACGGCGAGCATGGAGTGCTGCCGTCGTCACATGCACCTTCTCCTCGTTGAGCGTGCGAGGCTTGGCGCCCCGAGACAGCCTGTCGAGTTCGGCCTCCAATGCGGCATTGTCGACTGGGAGCCGATTGTCGGGGTCGACGAGGAGCGGCCGCACCATCTCAGTGCCTTGATAGACGTCAGGGACTCCGGGCATCGTGAGATGGATGAGCTTCTGCGAGAGGATCGCAACCCGCGCACCGTCACTCGTCAGTGCGGTCCACTCGGCGACCATCTCGCGCACAAGCGGATCGGCATGAGTCGCTTGGGCAAACCACTGGACGGCGTTCTCGTAGGGCTCGTTGACGCGCACCCAGCTCGTGTGAGTCTTCGCCTCGCGCATCGCCTTGGTGAGGTATCCCTCAAGTCGGTCCCATTCCATGAGGGAGCCGTCGGCTGCGACGGTGCCCACAAGCGTCTGCCACCACAGGTTCTCCATACGCCCGTCAAGTTCCGTTGGGCGCAGTTCCGCGGTGGCGGACCGGACCCGGGTCAACCACGCATCCCATTGATCGGGCACCTCACTGAGGGCACCGAGACGCGCACGAATGTCCTCTGAGCGTTTGGTGTCGTGTGTGGTGAGGGTGGTCATCGCATGTGGGTAGGTCATCTGCTGTTCGGCCGCCCACGCGTGGAACGACGATGGGGGGAGCGCGAAGCGGCCCGCAGGGGAGCCGACCTCACACAGCGGCAACAGGTGGGTCCAGCGGTAGTAGGCCGTGTCCTCCACGCCCTTGGCCATGACGGCGCCGCAGGCTTGCTGGAAACGGGTGATGAGCTCAGCCCGCTGGGAATCGTGTGTGCGTCCAGCGGAGCCGACTTCCAGGCCTTTGAGGAGGTCGATCACCACGTCGAGCGTCTCGTGCCGCTCGTCGTCGAGCAGGGCCCGTGCACGGGCCGCTGCATGGTCAATCGCCTCGACAGACGCCGGCTTTGCAGGCGTTCCGGGCACAACGTAGGCCCTGTAGCGCCCAAAGGTGACAAGCATCGTCCTCAGACAGTCGTACAAGGCCGCCCACGTGTGATCCCGGAGCCGGACATCGGTGCGGCAGACGTCATGGGCGAGGGTCGCGAGGCGGCGGGCCTCAGACGTGAGCGAGTCGGCGACGATCTCACGCTTGGCCTCATCAATGAGGCGCGGCAGCGCGCCCATGGCATCGCCCGTCAATTGATACAGGGTCCCCGCGAGTGGTGCGGAGCCAGCCGCGTCGCGCAACAGGGCACCGATCCGCCACGAGGCGTCGTAGCCAGTGGTGCCTGCGGTCTTCCACGAGCTCGGCAGCCGCTCCTCATCCTCAAGGATCTTCTCGACAACGATCCACGCGCCGTTCGTCGCATCAGAGAGCTGCGCGATGTACCCCGCCGGGTCCGCAAGGCCATCGGGGTGATCGATGCGGAGTCCGTCAAGGGTGCCATCGGCAATGAGATCGATGATGGTGCGGTGAGTCGCCTCGAAGACCTCGGGGTCTTCCACCCGGACGGCGACGAGCGAGCCGACGTCAAAGAAGCGTCGATAGTTCAGTTCCTCGTTTGCGACCCGCCAATACGCGAGGCGGTAGTGCTGTTCGGTGACAAGAGCATCGAGCGGCAGGTTCTCCGTGCCTTCACGCACGGGAAGGACGTGGTCGAAATACCGCAACACCGGCACGGCGCCCGCGTCTTCGAAGCCCGGCACCACCATCGAGTCGAGCGTGAGCTCGCCACGGGCGAGGATAGAGCCGATGCGGTCACCCAGGACGGGCATGAGGACGCCGTCCTGGCTCGACCAGTCAACGTCAAACCAGTGGGCGTACGGGGAGCCCTGACCCTCGGCGAGCACCGACCACAGCGCACGGTTGTGATACACCGGCGTCGGCACCGCCATGTGATTGGGCACGACATCCGCGATGAGGCCCAATCCTTGTGCATGTGCGGCTCGCGCGAGAGACTGCAAGCCCTCGAGCCCGCCAAGCGACGCAGCAATCTGCGAATGGTCGACGACGTCGTAGAAATGGGTCGAACCCGGCGCCGCCGTGAGGACAGGGGAGAGGTAGAGGTGGCTCACCCCCAAAGCCGCGTAATACGGCAGATGAACCTCCGCGTCGGCAAATGTGAACTCGGGGGTCAGTTGGAGGCGATACGTCGACAGCGGAACCACAGCGTCGGCCCGATGCCCGAGGCGCTTGGTACGTTCGTTAGAAATGTCGGCCATGCCACCCTCTCGTCGCGAGCATTCATCATCTCAGAACGGCACGAAAGGGGAGTTTGATTCCACGCGTGGCGGAAGCCTCGCGGGTGGATGAGACATGAGAAATGCCTGGCAATGCTGGTGGGCGATACTGGGATCGAACCAGTGACCTCTTCCGTGTCAGGGAAGCGCGCTACCGCTGCGCCAATCGCCCGCGCGAGGTGGGTACGGGATTCGAACCCGTGTATACGGCTTTGCAGGCCGCTGCCTCGCCTCTCGGCCAACCCACCGTAGTTCCGCTGCCGAGAAGGCTTCGGCACTCCGAGCGGACGACGGGACTCGAACCCGCGACCCTCACCTTGGCAAGGTGATGCTCTACCAACTGAGCCACGTCCGCGCACCGGAAACGTTGTTCCCGAGCGAGTAGAGACTCTAGCCCATGAAAAGGCCCTCGTCCAAATCAGCGCCGGGGGTGTTTCGCTCAAGGTGGGGTGGCACTGTGGGAGGCATTAGGTTGGGCGCCATGACGCCCGATCGCGACCCGCTGTGGGACGGTGAAGCCGCATTCCGCGGTGTCCGTGCGCGTGGTGTCATCGACCATCTTGATGCGCGCGTCGAGGCTGCGAGGCTTGCTCACGAAGGCTTCTGGGTGCTCGTCGCGCAGTTCGATGGCGCTGTTGACGCGTGGCGATTTGCCGAGGTTGAGCGGGGAGCGGCGCGGCCGGAGCATCGGGCGCACGGCCGTAAATGGGTGGGGCCGGAGAAGGACTCATGGCGAAGCTCCCTTGACCGGGACGCATATCTTGCCGGGGTCGAGGCGATCCGGCAGGACATCCGCGATGGCGAGGTGTACCAGGTCAACTTGTGCCGGGTGCTCGAGGCACCGCTGCCAGCAGGCCCGCAGGGGCCCGACGCGGTGGCCCTGTCACATGTGCTCGCTCGAGGGAATCCGGCGCGCTTCGCCTCACGGATCACAATCCCACACACCGACGACGCGCCGGGCACGTGGGTCGTCTCCGCCTCACCAGAGCTCTACCTTCGCGTCGACGGGGAGACAGTCGCGTCCGCGCCCATCAAGGGCACGGCGGCGCCGGGGGAGGCGATGTTGCCGAAGGACGAGGCCGAGAATGTGATGATCACCGACCTCATTCGCAATGACTTGTCTCATGTCGCCCAGCCGGGGACCGTCAGCGTGCCCGAGCTGCTCGGACTTCACGACCATCCAGGCCTCGTCCACTTGCAGTCAACGGTGTGCGCTCAGCTCGCGGAGGACTTTGCGTGGACGGCGAAGATGTGGCCAGCACTTCTCGCGGGGACCTTCCCACCGGGTTCGGTCAGCGGCGCGCCCAAGGAAGCGGCGTTGCGGATCATCGCGCGCGAAGAGACCGCGCCGCGGGGCCCCTATTGCGGTGCGATCGGGTGGATTGACGCTGATCGCAAGGTCGCCGAGCTCGCTGTGGGGATTCGTACCTTTTGGTGGGATGCCGCACACGGCGGGACTCTGCGTTTCGGAACGGGTGCCGGCATCACGTGGGGATCCGAGGCGCAGGCCGAATGGGCAGAGACGGAGTTGAAAGCCGCCAGGTTGATAGGTCTCGCATCGATCGACACAATTGACCCATGAACGCTGTCGTGTGGGTTGACGGAGCCCTGAAAGCGGCGGACGAACCCATCGTCTCCGCACAGAACCACGGACTGACCGTTGGCGATGGCGTATTCGAGACTCTCGCGGTGCGCAAGGGCGAGGCGTTTGCACTGACCCGGCACTTGGTCCGCCTTCAATACTCGATGGACCGCATGGGCATGAGCGAGATCGAGATGGCGCTTGTGCGCGAGGGTGTGGCAGCGGTGATGGATGCACGCCCTGGAGAAGTCCAGCGCATTCGCATCACTGTGGTGTCTGGCCCAGGGCCGATGAGCTCTGTGCGCGGCAAGGAAGCTCCGAACATCATCATCTGGGGAGGCCCCTCAAGCGTTCCCGAGCAATGCCGTGCCGTGCGTGCTCCGTGGAAGCGAAATGAGCGGTCGGCGATCGCGGGTGTGAAGTCGACCTCATACGGCGAGAACGTCGTCATGGCGAAGTACGCGGCTGACAGAGACGCGGACGAAGCACTGATGTCGAACACCTTTGGCTTCCTGTGCGAGGGCACCGGATCCAACATCTTCATCGAGAAGGGCGGCGAGATCGTCACCCCTCCCTTGTCATCAGGCTGCCTCGCTGGAATTACGCGTGGTCTCGCTCTTGAGTGGGGAGCGCGAGCAGGTATTCGCGTGCGGATCGCAGCACCAAGTGAGCTGCCGATGTCTGTTCTTGATGACGTCATCGCAGGGCACGCCTTTGCCGCAGTCACGTCGTCAACGCGCAATGTGCAACACGTGGTGTCACTTGACGGGCTCGACGTAGGGCGAGGCCCACTGCTCACCCAGCTGGCTGCGGTATTCGACGAGCAGGCTGATGCTCAACTCGATCCGGCGCCCCCACGCCAGCGTCACCTTGTGTGACACGATTGCGTTCAGCACCCGCTAGGATGGTGGACGCTTCAGGGCGATTGGCGCAGGGGTAGCGCGCTTCCTTCACACGGAAGAGGTCACTGGTTCGATCCCAGTATCGCCCACACTTTCTGGCCTCGACGGTTGGCACCACGGTTGCCACATGCAGCGCACCTGGCCTCCGCTAACCCCTCATTTCGGCAATTCCGGTGACGATAGTCAATACGGAAGGGTTCGAATGTGACGCCCAACGTGAAGCGAGTGGTCGCAGCGGCGCTGGTTGCCGCGCTGGCGCTCTTTGGGCTTGCCACGATCCGGCTGGAACTCCCGGAGACTGTCGGCTTCATCCTTGATGGGCTCATGGCGCTCGGCGCAGCCGTTGCGATCCATGTTGCGAGCAGGCGAGCGACGCGGGCGCGAAGCCTTCGCTCATGGCAGATGCAGCGGGCCGCGGCGGCCGTGTGGGTGGTCTCGTCGTTGCTTCTTGTCGCAAAGGCGCCTGTCGAGTATGCGGAAGCGGTGCGCCTCATCGCCGTCGGATGCATGGCAATGGCGTGGTGGCTCGCTTCCTATTCCGGAGATGTGTGGTCTCGGATCCGCATGGCCGTCGATGGTGGTATCGCCGTCGCCTCGCTCTTCGTCATCACGTGGATGATCGTCCTGAGAGACGTCTGGGACTACGTCGGCGGTGGTCTTGACGGCGTGCTTGCGCTCATCATCCCTCTGCTCACGGTGTGCGTCGCCCTTTTTGCCGCGGCCGTCGCCGTCACGGAGTTCCGTGCTCATCACCGCACGATGCCGCTGTTGTTCGTCATCGGCCTCTTGACGCTTGCGGCGTCAGACATGTTGTACGCGTGGGGCGAGACTCCGTTGTGGGCGGTCGGGTGGCTGCTGTGGATCTACGCGACGCTCGCGTATCGGGGGACCGCGGCCCGCAATGAGGTCGTCAGCACGCGCCAACGTTTCATCTATGCGCCGTACATCTTCGTGGCGCCCGCCGTTGTGTACCTGACTCTTGAACGCCACCACGGTATCCAGTTGCCGGTCTTTCTCGCAGCGAGCGCGATGGTGGTGCTCCTCCTCGTGCGCCAGCACGTGACGCTCCTTGAGAACGCGGTGCTCGTCGACAAGCTGGCGCATACGGAGCGCATGCTTCGGCACCAGGCCACTCACGACCACCTCACCGGCCTTGCGGGGCGCGTGGTCCTGTGGGAGCGTCTCGCCCATCTGCGGGCCTTGGAAGATGACGTCCCGGTGAGCGTGGCCTTGCTCTTTGTCGACCTCGATGACTTCAAGTCGGTCAATGACCGCCACGGCCACGCAACGGGCGACCACGTTCTCGTCGAGACCGCCCAACGCCTCAGCGACGTCCTCAACAGCTTTGGGGACGATGCGCTCGGGGTGCGGATGAGCGGCGACGAGTTCGCCGTCCTGCTCGTCGGCGATCCCGCTCGCGAGGCTGACACGGTGGCTCACAGGATCTTGGACGATGTGCGCAAGCCGATCAACGTCAACAATCTCGAGCTCAACGTGGGGGCCAGCCTTGGTGTGTCGCTCACCTCGAGCCGCGACCTCAATCCGTCGGAACTGCTGCGGTCGGCCGACGAGGCGATGTACGCCATCAAGCACCACGGCAAGGGGGGTGTCCAGATCGCACGCCCAGACGACGCGATTCGGGATGGTGTCGACCAGGGCGTTGAAGGCTAGAAAGCCGATCAAGCAGGTCGCCTTTCATCGGCGTGTCGCGTGAAACACGCCGTGATCCACAAAAGAACGTGTCAACGCATGCATCTGTGGCCGATAAACTCAATGTGAGGCACATCACATATCAAGTTCTGTGCCTCAGCTGAGGGGACCTCGGTCCCGCCATATGGGCAACCGACAGGAGTGCAGGGGTGGAGTTCGACACCCTCGCCGCGACAGGCGAGAGGGGGAAGAGCGACCCACAAGTCGCGACGACCCCCGCCACAGATCAAGAGCGCGCCGTGTCCGGATCGGACACGGCGGTCAAGGCCACACCCACGCCGCAGCCGAAGAGGCGACGCCGGCAGTGGGGTGCTGAGAAGCCGCGTCCGGCCTTGCCCATGCGCGAGAAGCCGGCCGCGACGTCGGCGACATGGCTTGGCGGTCTTGCAATGGCCGTCACCGTGGTCGCATGGGCGACCTACATCGTCCAAGTGACGGTGTCGCGCTTCATCGATGATGGCTTCAGCGATAGCCGCCTCGTCATCGAGACGGTGCTGTACGCCGGCATCATGACCTTGCTGCTGCTCTCGGCGCTCATGTACCTCCTTGCCCGCCAGGGGGCGCTCTATCGCTCCCGGAGCCACGTTCGCGTGCCACGCGCAGAAATCGATGCACACATGGGCGACGCGCGTCCGTCGATGACCGTGCTGGTGCCGTCATATGCGGAAGAGCCCTCTGTGGTGCGTTCGACGCTGATGTCGGCTGCGCTTCAGGAGTACCCGGGCCTGCGCATCGTCCTCCTCATCGATGATCCGCAGAATCCGAAGACCGAAGCCGCACGCAAGAGCCTTGAAGGCTGTCGCGCGCTGCCCGGTGAGATCGAGGCCTTGCTTCGGGGGCCCTACGAGCGCTTCTCTGCCTCTCTCGCGCGGCACGAGGAGCGCGCCGCGCAGCGTGGAGCGAGCACGTCCGACGACATTCGCAGCCTTGCTCTCGATTTCCGTTGGGCGGCGACGTGGCTTCGTGAACAGGCCGACGCCTACCCGCGTTACAACCACGCCGATGACTTCTTCGTCAACGAGGTGTACATCGCACTTGCCAAGGACTTCGAGACGACGGCACAGGCTTTGTTCGGTGCTCTCGATGAGGGCGCACAAGTTCCTGCCTCGCGTATCGCGCAGCTCTGCAGGCGCTTGGTGTGGACCTTTGACGCCACGCTCACGTCATTTGAGCGCAAGGCGTACGCCCACCTGCCGCACGATGCGAACAAGGCGATGAACCTCAACGCGTACATCGGCCTCATGGGCAGCCGCAAACGTGCCGTCGAGACGCGTCTGGGCCGCGTCCTGCGTGACGCAGGCGACGCTGAAGGCGATGACATCGTCGAGTTCCCGGACAGCGACTACTTGCTCACCCTCGACGCCGACTCGGTGTTGCTGCGTGAGTACTGCCTGCGTCTTGTCCACCAGCTCGAGCTGCCGGGCAATGAGCGAATCGCCGTCATCCAGACTCCGTACTCGGCTTTCCGTGGTGCTGACACGCGCCTCGAGCGGATTGCGGGCGCGACGACCGATATCCAGCACATCCTCCACCAGGGCCTCACGCACTTCGATGCGACGTTCTGGGTGGGCGCGAACGCGGTCATTCGCAAGGTCGCGCTCAACGACATCGTGGAGACGACGTATGTGAAGGGCCAGCCCGTCCACCGCTATGTCCAAGACCGCACGGTCATCGAGGACACCGAGTCGAGCATCGACCTCGTTGAGAACGGGTGGAGCCTTTACAACTACCCCGAGCGCCTCAGTTACAGCGCCACGCCACCGGACTACGGCTCTCTTGTCGTTCAGCGTGCGCGGTGGGCAAACGGTGGTCTCCTCATCGCTCCGAAGTTCCTTCGCTACATCCGTCGCGAACGCAAGGCGGGCCGCCGAGTTCGGAGGTCCACCATCGCCTTGCGCATCAATTACATGGTGTCGATCTCATGGGCCAGCTTCGGATTGCTGTTCCTCCTCGGCTACTGGTTCGACAGCCGCCTGCTGAGCCCGATCATCGTGGCGGCGGCCTTGCCGTACTTCCTCGCGATGGCAGCCGACTTCCGTCGTTTGGGATACAAGCGTTCGGACGTGTTCCGGGTCTACGCCTTCAACCTCATCCTCCTGCCGGTGAACCTGGCGGGAACGCTGAAGTCGCTCCAACAAGCCGCAGCGAAGTCGAAGATCGCGTTCGCTCGCACGCCAAAGGTGAAGGACCGCACGGCAACTCCAGCGCTCTATGTGCTCTTCGCCTACCTCATCGCGGCGTTCTCCTTCTACACGCTGCTCTATTGCATCCGAGCTGAGAACTGGGCCAATGGTGCATTCGCACTCTTCAACGGCGTGCTGACGACCTACGCCATCGTCGCGTTCATCGGTGTGCGGGCGTCGATCACCGACGTGTTCCTTGGCTTCTGGAACTGGATCCGAGTGCCAGCGAAGCCGAAGCGCGTGAAGGGCGCCGCCCAGCCTGCGGCACCCGACTGGGAGTCGGTGCTCTACTTTGGCCCCGACTATGAGCCCCAGCCGGGCGAGGAGCCGAGCGTCGCCGCGACGACGACGCCCGCGCCCCGCCGTGGCGACACGCGATCGCGGGTGCGGACATGAACCCGGCCGACGCTCGTCAGACGTTTTCAGGAGCCGCACGCGTGGCGCGTGCCCGGCACAGCTTGACCAGGAGTGATGCATGAGCAAGAAGGCGCAGGCCACTCAGGCCGCACCACGTAAGCGGATCTCACTGCTTCGCGTCCTCGTGGTCCTGGTGAGCGCGACCGCGATCGGTTGGGGAGGCTTCCAGGCCTTCGCCGCCGTCATCGTCGGGCCGCCGCAGCCAGGCCCCTCGACCTTTGCCGCCTATGTCGACGTCACTGTCACCCCGACGTACTCATTCGGCACTCCGTCGGGCCCTGCACAGTCACACGTGATCCTCGCGTTCATCGTGGCAAACCCAGCCAATGCGTGCGAGCCGCTGTGGGGTGGGGCGTACACCCTCGATGCCGCGGGTGAAGACCTTGAGGTGGACCGTCGCATCGAGCAGCTGCGCTCAACCGGCGGCAGCGCTCGGGTCTCCTTCGGCGGACAGCTCGGCACCGAGCTCGCTGCCTCCTGCAGCGATGTCGACGCCCTGAGCAACGCGTATCAGAGCGTGGTTGATCGCTATGAGCTGACGAGCATCGACCTTGACATCGAGGGCGCATCGCTCGCAGACCGAGAGGCGTCGAAGCGTCGTGCTCACGCGATCAAGGCAGTGCAGGACCGCGTGGAAGACAACGACGGCCGCCTGGACGTCTGGGTGACGCTGCCGGTTGCGCCGTCGGGCCTCACGGCAGATGGCGTCGCAGTTGTCGACGACATGCTTGAGGCGGGGGTCGACCTCACCGGCGTCAACGGCATGACGATGGACTTCAACACCGGTGTGGAGGCGGGCAAACCGTACTCGGACGTCGTTCTCCAGGCGGCTGCCGCCCTGCACGGTCAGGTTCAAGATGCGTTCGAACGACACGGTGTCGACCTTGACGATGCGCGTGCATGGGAGCGTGTCGGCATCACGCCGATGATCGGCCAGAACGACATTCCGGGCGAGGTGTTCACAATCGGCGATGCCGAGCGCGTCAATCAGTTTGCCCGCGACAAGGGCGTGGGGCTTGTGTCGATGTGGTCTCTCAACCGCGACTCGACGTGCGTGAGTCCTCTGCCGACGGTCGTCACTGTTGTTCAGACTCATTGCTCCGGCATCGACCAGGAATCGCACTCGTTCGCTGACGTTCTCGCGCACGACCTTCCGTACGTACTGCGCACGGACAAGACGACCCCTTCGCCTTCGGCGCCAGCTCGCCAGAGCGAACCGGTGATCACCGACGTCACGGATGATCCGGCTACCTCGCCCTACCCGATCTGGGAGCCGCTCGGCACGTACCCAGGCGGCACCAAGGTGGTGTGGCACCGCAACGTCTACGAGGCCCGCTATTGGACGAGCGGGTTCGCGCCGGACACCCCCGTGTCGAACCCCGCGGATTCGCCATGGACTCTCGTGGGTCCGGTGCTTCCGGGTGACCGTCCGGCGCCGCTGCCGACATTGCCCGAGAACACCTACCCGCAGTGGGACAAGGAGCAGGCATACACGGCCGGAACCCGCGTCCAAGTGGGACTCGTGCCGTACGAGGCCAAGTGGTGGACGCAGGGTCAGGAGCCGGGCAAGGCGATTCCGGGCGGTTCGCCGTGGATGCTCGTGATCCCGGAAGGATCTCAGTAGAGGCGCCGATCTCCATGCCGGTGCGGCGCGGGCCTGTCAGGATGGGCGCATGAGTCATGCCCCAACGTCGGACCCGCGCCTGCGCCGGGTGATTCCCGAGACGCTCGCTTCATCGGAACGTCTTGAGCGAAACCCTGAGTACCGGATTGACCTTGAGAGGATTCGCTTCTCGCCGTACTTCTCCCGGCTGTCGGCTGTCACGCAGGTCATTTCGCAGTCGGGAGCCGGTCTCGCGGTTCACAATCGCTTGAGCCACTCGGTGAAGGTGACAGCGGTGGCACGGGCCATCGCGATCTCTTTGCGACATGAAGACCAGCGCCGTGCCACCCTCGTTGAGGAGCTCGGCGGTTGCGACCCGGTCGTGGTGCAGGCTGCCGCAAGTGCCCATGATCTGGGGCACCCCCCGTTCGGGCACCTTGGTGAGCAGACTCTCGACCGTCTCGCGCGTGATCGCTTCGGCCTTGAGGAAGGCTTTGAGGGCAACGCCCAGACGTTCCGGATCCTCACTCGCCTCGACGAGCACGATCGTCCCGGCGCGGGTCTCAATCTCACCGCGGCGGTGCGTGCCGCAGTCCTGAAGTACCCGTGGATCCGAGCCGAGGGAGCAAAGTGGAGGCAAGGCCCCTCCACTCCTCGAGGCCTCGCGCCTCACCATGGTGGCGCGGGTGCGCGCAAGTTCTCGGCATACGTGCTCGACGCCGAAGGGCTCAACGAGTCGCGCTCTGCATTTCCCGCAATCAAGCCGCTCATCCAGACAGTTGAGTGCTCCGTCATGGACATCGCAGACGACGTCGCGTACTCGCTCCACGACCTCGACGACTTCTACCGAGCGGACCTCCTCAACCAGGCGGCCGTGTCGGCAGAGTTTCGCACATGGAGCGCGAAGCGGGCCGAGTTCGCTGCGAAGTCGGAGGAAGAGCTCGCAAAGAATCAGCGAGCGCCGGGCCACAGCCTTGAGGCATTCCGGCGGCGCCTCATCAGCCGTGACGCTTGGATCGCAGCGGACGACGCTTTTGGCGAGTCCGTCGATCGCGTCACCCGGGAAGTGATCGACGGCCTGCTGTCGGTGCCCTTCGACGGCTCGCTTGCCGCGGATCGGTCTCTCACCGTCTTCATGTCAACCTGGATCGCACGCCTGCAGCGCTCACTCGTCGTCACAGCTGAGCCACACGTGCGTTCCGGACACGTCCATCTGGCGAGTGATGCCTGGCATGACGTGGCGGTTCTCAAGTTCCTTCATGAGCGTTTCGTCCTTCACCGACCCGATCTCGCTGTCTACCAGCGCGGCCAGGCACGGGTGATCGAGCGTCTTGTCGATTCCTTTGCCGCATGGCTCGACGACGAGCACGAGGTGCGTCGAGCGCCGAGAAGGCTTCTCGACCTTGTCGATGTCGCGACTGCCGACTATGAACGGGTGGTCGCGAATGCTCCGCAGCTGCTTCCCACGACCAACCTCGATGAACTGCGCGCCCTCGCACAGGGCAGAGGCATCATCGACTACGTGGCCTCGCTCACCGACGCTCAAGCGACGCAGCTTTCTGGGCTCTTCACCGGCGCACCCGAACGCCTCTGGGAAGGCGGGCAGGGACTGTAGGCGGGGGATGCGGATGAAGAGCGTGGCGATCGGTAGCATCGTGGGGGCGGACCATCGTGGCCCCCGTATCACGTGAGGAGCACACTCGTGCCAGATTTGACCGCAACCGTTGACGGCGTCGACCGGGAACTGGCTGCAGGCACGACCGGCACGGAGCTCTACGCAGACCGTGCGGACGTGATCGTCATGCGCGTCAACGGCGAGCTGTGGGACCTTCACCGCGAAGTGCCTGCGGGAGCCCAGGTTGAGGCCGTGCTCGTCACTGAGCCCGATGGCCTCAATGTGCTCCGCCACTCGGCCACGCACGTGATGGCGCAGGCCGTCCAGAAGATGTTCCCGGAAGCCAGGCTGGGCGTCGGGCCGTACATCGCTGACGGCTTCTACTACGACTTCGATGTCGAGCGGCCCTTCACGCCGGAGGACCTCAAGGCGATCGAGAAGACGATGCAGCGCATTGTGAAGGAAGGCCAGCACTTCCGCCGCCGCGTGGTGAGCCCAGAGGACGCTCTCGCCGAACTCGCCCACGAGCCGTACAAGTGCCAGCTCTTGAGCAAGGCCTCCGGGTCCGAGGGTGCCGAAGGGGTCTCGGTTGAGGTGGGCGCTGGCGAGACGACGATCTACGACAACGTCAATCGCCAGGGTGAGACCGTGTGGAGCGACCTGTGCCGCGGGCCGCATGCACCCTCGACCAAGGTGCTGGCCAACGGCTGGAGCCTCATGCGATCGGCCGCTGCCTACTGGCTCGGCAATGAAAAGAACCCGCAACTCCAGCGCATCTACGGCACCGCATGGCCCACCAAGGATGAACTCGTCGCTTATAAGGATCGCCTCGCCGAGGCCGAACGCCGCGACCACCGCAAACTCGGCGCCGAACTCGATCTGTTTTCTTTCCCCGAGGAGGTCGGCTCGGGTCTACCGATCTTCCATCCCAAGGGAGCGATGATTCGCATGGAGATGGAGGAGTACTCGCGCCGTCGCCACGTTGAAGCGGGCTACTCCTTTGTCAACACGCCGCACATCACCAAAGCGCAGTTGTTTGAGACATCCCGTCACCTCGATTGGTACCGCGAGGGGATGTACCCGCCCATGCAGCTTGACGAAGAGCGGGACGAGAAGGGCAACGTCACTAAGCAAGGCCAGGACTACTACCTGAAGCCCATGAACTGCCCCATGCACAATCTCGTCTTCAACTCGCGGGGCCGCTCGTACCGTGAGCTTCCGTTGCGTCTTTTTGAGTTCGGCTCGGTGTACCGGTACGAAAAGTCGGGCGTCGTTCACGGTCTCACTCGTGCGCGCGGATTTACGCAGGACGATGCGCACATCTATTGCACGCGGGAGCAGATGAAGGATGAGCTCACCTCTTTGCTCACCTTTGTCCTTGACCTCTTGAAGGATTACGGGCTCGACGACTTCTACTTGGAACTGTCGACCCGGGACCCCGAAAAGTCCGTTGGTGATGATGAGACGTGGGAAGAAGCGACCGAGGTCTTGCGCCAGGTAGCCGAGGAGTCCGGTCTTGACCTGGTGCCGGATCCCGGTGGCGCCGCCTTCTACGGCCCCAAAATCTCAGTCCAAGCAAAGGACGCGATTGGGCGCACGTGGCAGTTGTCGACGATCCAACTCGACTTCTTTGAGCCCGAGCTTTTTGAGCTTGAGTACACCGGTCCGGACGGGACGCGGCAACGCCCGGTCATGATCCACCGTGCCCTCTTTGGTTCGATCGAGCGCTTCTTTGGCGTGTTGCTTGAGCACTATGCGGGAGCGTTCCCTGCCTGGTTGGCCCCAATCCAGGTGACGGCAATTCCGGTAGCGGAAGCCTTCAACGCCTACCTCGAGGACGTGGCAACCCGTTTGCGCGCACGTGGAGTGCGGGTGGTTGTCGACACGTCTGACGAGCGTTTCCCCAAGAAGATTCGCACGGCTGCAAAAGAAAAGGTGCCGTTTGTCCTCATCGCGGGCGGTGAGGACGCAGAGGCGGGCGCAGTGTCATTCCGCTTCCGTGACGGAAGCCAGGACAATGCGGTGCCAGTGAATGACGCGATCGAGCGCATCGTGTCAGCGATTGAAAGCAAGGTTCAGGTCTAGTGACGGAATGGGCGGATGCCGAGCGGCTCGGGGGAGACCCCGACGGCTTCGAGCGCTTGTGGACACCGCACCGCATGGCGTATGTGCGGCGCGCGACTGACCGCCCTGACATCAATGATCCCGATGCCTGCGCTCTGTGCAAGACGGCTGACGACAATGACCGAGAGCACCTCATCGTCCATCGCGGCGAGCAGTGCTACGTCGTCCTCAACCTCTATCCGTACAACCCCGGGCATCTCATGGTGTGCCCGAATCGCCACGTCGGCTGGTACACCGATGCGACCGACGCCGAGCGTGACGAGATGGGCGTGCTCACCCAGACCGGCATGCGTGTGCTCCAGCAGCTCACGGGGACTCAAGGCTTCAATATCGGCATGAACCAGGGCCGCACCGGAGGAGCCGGAATTCACGAGCACCTCCATCAGCACATCGTGCCGCGGTGGGTGGGGGACTCGAACTTCTTGCCGATCATCGGCCAGACCAAGGCGTTGCCCGAACTTCTCGATGAGACGTGGCGGCGTGTGAGTGAGGCGTGGCCTGCCTAGGCTGCGCTCCAAAGGAGAAACATGTTTGGCAAGCTGCGCCCGGTGATGACGGCGTTGTGGACGGCGCCTGCTCGGGCGCTCACCAACGCTGGGGTTCACCCCAACGCGATGACGATCACAGGGACCGTCGGTGTCGTCTTTGGGGCGCTGTTCTTCTTCCCTCAGCGCGGTTCCATGCTGTTCTGGGGTGTCATGGTGATCACGTTCTTTGTCATCACCGACATGCTCGACGGCACGATGGCACGGCTGTCAGGCAAGGCCTCCCGTTTGGGTTCGTACCTCGACTCAACGCTTGATCGCGTGGCAGATGCGGCGATCTTCGGTTCACTTGTGTGGGCATACCGCGAGGTGGATGCGGCGACCTCGCTTGCGGCGCTTGCGTGCCTCACGATCGGGTCCTTTGTGCCCTATGCGCGTGCAAAGGCGGAGTCGTTGAACATCGAGGCGAAGGGCGGGATCGCCGAGCGTTCGGATCGTCTCGTGATCGGCCTCACCGCCACCGGCCTTGTCGGCCTCGGTCTGCCGCTGTGGGTGTTGACGTGGACACTCGCCGTGCTCGCCGCGCTTGGCCTTGTGACGGTCGTGCAGCGCACCCTCATCGTCATTCGTGCGAACGCCGTGGACCACCGGCTTCCCGATGCAGCGGAGGCTGAGGCCGGCTCGGGCCGCTGATCCATGAATTCCTTCCTCATTGCATGGCGGGTCGCGCGCTGGCTCCCGCGCTCGTGGGTACGCGCAGTTGCGTGGGCGCTTGTCGCGTACGCCTGGGCGACTCGAGGTAAGCCCGCCCGACGCTTGGAAGAGAACTACGCGAAGGTGACGGGGCTGACCGGCAAGCCACTGCGTCGGCTGAGCCGACGTGGCCTCGCCTCAGTGGCGCGCTACTACGCCGAGACGTTCGAGATGTCGCGCCTCACGCCGCGCCAGCTTGACGCCCGGGTGCGGATGGACAATCCCGAAGCGCTTGACGGTGTGCTGGCGGAGGATCACGGCACGGTCGCCGTGCTGGGGCACCTTGGCAACTGGGACCTTGTGGGCGCGTATGCGTGCCGCCACATCATCCCGGTCACGGCGGTCGCGGAGGTGCTCGAGCCGCGTGCTGTCTTTGACGAGTTCGTCGCGCTGCGAGCGAAGTGGGGCATGCGCATCCTCGGTCATGAGGGCGGCGCGACCTTCCGTGAGCTCATCAGGATCTCGAAGGCTGAGCGCACTCTTGTGTGCTTGCTCAGCGACCGGGACTTGTCGGGAAGCGGTATTGCGGTCACGATGTGGGGCCATGAGGTCAAGGTGGCTCCCGGTCCGGCGGCATTGGCGCAGGCTGTGAAGACGGTGATCCTGCCGGTGATGATTCGGTACGAGCGCTTGAGGGGACGGCAACGGTTGCGCGCTCGCTCCCGGTGGGGAGTCGTCCTCCACTTCGGTGACGTCGTTCGGCCGGAGGACTTCACGGGGGAGAGCCGACTTGCCGACATGACGCAGGCCTGGGCGTCGCAGATGGCCGACTTCATCAGCGCGTACCCCGAGGATTGGCACATGATGCAGCGCTTCGGGTGGGTGGTGTCGCAATGAGAATCGGCATCGTCTGCCCGTATTCGCTCGACAGGCCGGGCGGCGTCCAGCTTCACGTCATCGACCTCGCTGAGGCACTGATTCGCCGCGGCCACCACGTCTCGGTCCTTGCCCCGGCCGCGCCTCACACGAAGGTGCCGGGCTACGTGCGCACGGCTGGGCGATCGATTCCCGTTCAATACAACGGCTCGACGGCGCGCCTCACTTTTGGCCTTGTCGCGGCCGCACGGGTCCGACGCTGGCTCGCGGATGGCGACTTCGACGTGGTCCACTTGCACGAGCCGGGCACGCCGTCACTGAGCCTCATCGCAATGTGGGCGAGGCTCGGTCCCACCGTTGGCACCTTCCACACCTCGACCGAAGGATCGACGCTCATGCGAATGGGCAAGCCGTGGATCAAGCCTGGCTACGAAGAGCTTGACGCCCGCATCGCCGTGTCGCCTTCGGCCGCCCGCACCATTGCCGAGCACCTGCGTGTCACGCCGACACACATCATCCCCAATGGCGTTGACACGAGTGCGTACGTCAATGCGGAGCCGCGCGAAGAGTGGATGGGCAGCCGCAGCGCCCCCACCGTGGGAATCCTTGGGCGGATGGACGAACCTCGTAAGGGTCTCGAGACGTTTCTCGATGCGATTCCGTTGGTGCGCGCTGAGCATCCGCGGGCGCGCTTCCTTGTCGCTGGACGTTTCTCGGACCGCGTTGCCGCGAAAGCCGCTCGGGCCGGTGCCGAAGTGGTGGGGGAGCTGGACGAGGCGCAGAAGGCACGCTTCATGGCCTCGGTCGATGTGTATTGTGCGCCCAACACCGGTGGCGAGAGCTTTGGCATCGTCCTTGTTGAGGCGATGGCCGCCGGAGCCGCGGTTGTCGCGAGCGACCTTGTCGCCTTCCGCGATGTCGCGACGTCGGACGATGGTGACGAGTGCGCGGCGTTCTTCCACGTGGGTCACGCCGGAGCGATGTCAGAGCGGATCAACACGCTGTTGTCGGACCGCGAGGGTCGCAACGCGCTTGCCGCACGCGGTCGTGAGCGTGCAGGCACCTTTGACTGGCACCAGGTGGCGCCCCGGATCGAAGAGACGTACCAAGACGCCATTAGACTTGACGCAAGTTTTTTCCCACAGCGAGCGAAGGAAACCCCAGCATGAGCGAGCCCACGTCCACGGCACCACAGGTCGGCACCGATCTGGTGAAGCGCGGCATGGCCGAGATGCTCAAGGGCGGCGTCATCATGGACGTGGTGACGGCCGACCAGGCAAAGATCGCGGAGGATGCGGGCGCCGTTGCGGTGATGGCTCTCGAGCGCGTTCCCGCAGACATCCGCGCGCAGGGCGGTGTCGCTCGCATGTCCGATCCAGACCTCATCGATCAGATCATCGAGGCTGTGTCCATCCCCGTGATGGCGAAGGCGCGTATCGGTCACTTTGTCGAGGCACAGGTCCTGGAGAGCCTTGGCGTCGATTACATCGACGAATCCGAGGTGCTGACGCCTGCGGACTACACCCACCACATCGACAAGTGGAACTTCACGGTTCCTTTCGTGTGCGGTGCGACGAACCTCGGTGAGGCGCTGCGCCGCATCTCGGAAGGCGCGGCGATGATCCGCTCGAAGGGCGAAGCGGGCACCGGTGACGTGTCGAACGCGACCACGCACATGCGCACGATTCGTGCGGAGATCCAGCGCCTCACGTCGCTTCCCGAGGACGAGCTGTACGTTGCGGCGAAGGAGCTCCAGGCGCCGCTTCCGCTCGTCAAGGAGATCGCCTCGACCGGCAAGCTGCCTGTTGTCCTCTTCACGGCGGGCGGTATTGCAACCCCTGCTGATGCGGCGATGATGATGCAGCTCGGCGCTGACGGCGTGTTCGTCGGCTCGGGAATCTTCAAGTCGGGCAACCCGGCCGAGCGGGCCAAGGCGATCGTCAAGGCAACGACTTTCTACGACGACCCCGCCGTCATCGCCGATGTGTCGCGCGGCCTCGGTGAGGCCATGGTGGGCATCAATGTGGACGAGATCCCGGAGCCGCATCGCCTCGCCGAGCGCGGCTGGTAAGCCGACAGCGCACGTGGGGGCTGACGCCGCGGCGCATCGCGTCGAGAGGGTCGGTGCTCGTGTGCTGTTTGTCGACGCATCGGGGCCTGAGCCCCAGCTGTTGATGATCCTGGGTCACGATCCTCACCTGCCGAGCAGGAGCTTCTGGTTCACTCCAGGGGGAGGGCTTGAGCCAGGCGAGGGCGGTCGTGAGGGCGCAGTTCGTGAACTGGGTGAGGAGACGGGTTTTCAGCTCGCGCCTCATGAGTTGATTGGTCCCGTCTGGCGACGCACTGCCGTGTTTGACTTCGCGTCGCGCCCCTTCACACAACACGAAGAGTTCTACGTCGGGTGGCGTTCGGATGCTGATGCGCGTCCGCTCACGCCGAAGGCGTTGACGCGTGGCGAACTCGAGGCGATCGATGCCGTCGCATGGATGACATGCGCCGAGCTCCGGGCCGACACCCGTGAAGTGTTCCCTGCGCGGCTGTTGGCACCATGGGAGGAGTTCCTCTCATGGGACGGAGTGACCCGCGATTTTGGTCAGGAGAGTGAATGACGACCGTCGGAGTCTTGGCACTGCAAGGTGACGTCCGCGAGCACGAGGCTGCCCTCGTTCGTTGCGGCGTGCGTGCGTTGCGAGTGCGGAGGCAGAGCGAACTCGACTCGGTCGATGCTCTGGTGCTTCCGGGGGGCGAATCGACCACGATCGACAAGCTGCTGCGTGTCTTTGAGTTGGCGGAGCCGCTCAAGGAGCGCCTCGACGACGGCATGCCGGTGCTTGGCACCTGTGCCGGGATGATCCTGCTTGCCAAGGACATCATCGGCCGTGCGAGCGATCAGCAGACGCTTGGCGTCATCGATATGACGGTGAAGCGCAATGCGTTTGGGCGCCAGGTCGATTCCTCTGAGGTCGAACTTGTGTGGCGTCCGGACGGATCCGTGATGCACGCGACCTTCATCCGTGCTCCTTGGGTGGAGGCTCATGGCGAGGGTGTTGAGGTGCTTGCCGTCAATGAGGCTGCGGGCGGCCATGTGGTTGCGGTGCGCCAGGGCAATGCGATTGCGACGAGCTTCCATCCAGAGGTGTGCGGCGATGACCGTGTTCACGCCCTCCTGGTCGACCTCGTCTCGGCATAGATTCGTCACCATCAAGGGCTAAGCCTTGATTTGCCCCTATCAAGGTATTAGCCTTGATCTATGTTCGTCATCACCGCAGATCAGCGCGGCTCCACGACCGCCGGAGACCACGTTGACCGCCTCCTCGCCTCTCTCAAGCCCTGGCTGGCCGCATGGCGACGTGATGTGGCGCTCCCGCCTGAGCGCACCGTCGGCGACGAGATTCAAGCCGTCATCACCACGCCCGACGCGGCTGTCGACTTCGCGTTGAACCTGATGCGGGCGGGGGAGTGGTCCGTCGGCATCGGCGTGGGAGCCGTCGATTTGCCCTTGCGCGAGTCCGCCCGGGCAAGTTCAGGTCCTGCCTTCGTTCACGCCCGGCGGGCCGTCGAGCGAGCGCGCGGTAGGGGTGAGCCCGTTCCGCTCGTCGTCGCAGCCCAGAATGCGGGCGCTGAGGAACAGGCGACGGCCATCATGCAGCTGCTTGCAGCGGTGGTGCGACGGCGCACCAGCGCAGGGTGGGAAGTCAATGACCTCCTCATCGACGGCGCGACGCAGAAGGATGTCGCGACGCACCTCGGCATCAGCACCCAGGCGGTGAGCCAGCGGGTCGCTTCTGCCATGCTTGACGAGGAGCGGCGGGCGCGCCCCGTTGCTGCCGCACTGCTCGAGCGAGCCGATGATTCGGGGGAGAACGCATGACGGTGTTCTGGAGTGTCCTCATCGTGCTTGGAGCGCTCGCAGCCGCCGCAGGCGGCGGAATGTGGGTGGTCGGCTCACTTCTCAAGATGGTGGGGCCAGAGGTGGAGGCCCGCGGTCTCCTCAGGGGCGGTCGGTGGATCGGCATCCTCGAAAGGCTCGCAATCACCGGCGCCATCATCAGCGGCTTTCCCGAAGCAGCCGCCGTGGTGATCGCCGTCAAGGGTCTTGGGCGTTACCCCGAGCTGCGTGGGCGCACGGGCGAAGACTCAAGCGCCGCGTCGGAGCGATTCATCGTCGGGACACTTGCCAGCTTTGTGTGGGCGGCACTCCTCGGAATCGGCGCCCTTGCCGCACTTTCTGCGCTGAGGTGAGGTGAGCGGACACGCGCCCGCATACACTGAGGGGCGAATCATTCAAGGGCAAGGAGCATTGTGGCCGGTCACTCCAAGTGGGCTACGACAAAGCACAAGAAGGCCGTCATCGACGCGAAGCGTGGCAAGCTGTTTGCCAAGCTCATCAAGAACATCGAGGTCGCGGCGCGCGTGGGTGGGGGAGATCCCACTGGCAACCCCACGTTGTTCGACGCCATCCAGAAGGCCAAGAAGTCGTCTGTCCCCAACGACAACATCGATCGTGCCGTCAAGCGCGGCTCTGGTCTTGAAGCCGGTGGCAGCGAGTACGAAACGATCATGTACGAGGGCTACGGCCCCGGCGGCGTCGCGTTGCTCATCGAGTGCCTGACGGACAACCGAAACCGTGCGGCCATGGAAGTGCGTACCGCGCTCACGCGCAACAACGGCACGTTGGCCGACCCAGGCTCGGTCGCGTACCTCTTCAGTCGCAAGGGTCAGGTCATCGTGGCGAAGGATGCCGCAGACGAGGACGCCATCATGGAAGTCACTCTCGAGGCCGGCGCCGAAGAGATCGAGGACCTCGGCGAGGTATGGGAAGTGCTGTCCGAGGCGACCGACTTTGTCGATGTCCGCACAGCACTCCAGGAGGCGAACATCGACTACGAGTCGGCGGAGGCCACGTGGGTGCCGTCAATGAAGATCGAGCTCGACGTCGAGGGAGCGCGCAAGATGCTTCGCCTCATTGACGTGCTCGAGGACTGTGACGATGTCCAGAACGTCTACGCCAACTTTGACGCCTCAGATGAGGTGCTCGCGGCGGCAAGCGAGTAGTCGAGCCCCATGCGCGTGCTCGGCGTCGACCCGGGGCTCACACGGTGCGGTCTCGGGGTCATCGACGCCCCAGGTCCGCGCCGTCTCCACCTGGTCGATGTCACCGTGGCGACCTCGTCCCCCGATGCGGAGACCCCACAGCGCCTCGTCGCGATTGCGGATGCAATCGAGGCTGCGATCGAGTCATTCGCCCCGGACGCCGTCGCCGTCGAGCGCGTGTTCGCCCAGCACAATGTGCGCACCGTGATGGGCACGGGCCAGGTGTCGGGTCTCGTCATGGTCGCCGCGCGCCGACGCGGTCTGCCGGTCGTCACATATACGCCGTCCGAGGTGAAGGCAGCGGTGACGGGCCACGGACGGGCGGAGAAGTCCCAAGTGGGATTCATGGTCGCAACGCTCCTAGGTCTTGACTCACCTCCAAAGCCCGCCGACGCGTCGGACGCGCTGGCCATCGCGATCACCCATGCGTTGCGCGGGGGTGCACGGTCACAATCGGCCGGTCAGCCGACCCCAGCGCAGTCAGTATGGGCCGCGGCGGAACGCGCGGCGCGCCGTCGCGGCTAGTGGGGGCCCCTCACCTAGGCTGTTCGTACACACGTTCGAAAGGCCACCAGTGATCGCACAGTTGACGGGCACAGTGCTGAGCGTCAGCGCGTCTTCGCTCGTGCTCGATGTCGGCGGCGTCGGATACCGCGTCGTGGCAACCCCCTCCACGCTCGCGACTGTGCGTCCTCAGCACGCCGCCTCCCTCGCCACGCACCTCGTCGTCCGCGAGGACTCGATGACGCTTTACGGCTTTGAGACGCATCACGAACGCGACATGTTCGAGACTCTCCAGTCTGTCCAAGGAGTGGGCCCACGATTGGCGTTGGCCCTCTTGGCAGTTCATGATCCGTCCTCGCTTGTCGACGCGATACATGCGGGGGACCAGAAGGCACTGCAGCGAGTTCCGGGCGTCGGTGCAAAGGTCGCGGCCCGGCTGCTGTTGGAGCTCGGCGGCAAGCTGACGTTGCCTGACGGCGGGGCGGGACCATCTGCGGCGCACACGGATGCGCGTGATCAGGTGATCGCCGCGCTTGAGTCCTTGGGGTGGAGCGCCAAGCAGGCGGCCGCAGCCGTCGAGGCAGTGGCAACCGGCCCGATCTCGGAGGCCGACGTTGCCGTCACCTTGCGTGCGGCGCTCCAGTCACTTGGCGGTGGGCGTGGCTGACGAAGAGCTTGAGGCCGCGGGGATCGCGCGCGTCGTGGGTGCCGACGCCGATGCCATCGAGAGATCGGCGGAGGCGGCACTGCGGCCACGGTCCCTCGACGAGTTCGTGGGCCAGGCGGTCGTTCGTGATCAGCTTGCCCTCGTGCTCCGCGCGGCGACCCGCCGTGGCGGCAGCGCAGATCACATTCTGTTGTCCGGCCCTCCCGGTCTTGGGAAGACGACGCTCGCGATGATTGTCGCGGGGGAGCTTGGGGCGTCACTGCGGGTGACCTCGGGCCCGGCGATTCAGCATGCGGGTGACTTGGCGGCGATCCTGTCATCGCTTGAAGACGGCGATGTCTTGTTCGTTGACGAGATCCATCGCCTGGCACGCCCGGTGGAGGAGATGCTGTATCTCGCGATGGAGGACTATCGCGTCGATGTGGTCGTGGGCAAGGGCCCTGGGGCGACGTCGATTCCGCTCACGTTGCCGCCGTTCACCGTGGTCGGTGCGACAACGCGCGCGGGTCTGCTGCCTGCACCGTTGCGTGACCGCTTCGGCTTCACTGCTCACTTGGACTTCTATGAGGCAGATGACCTCGCGACCATTGTGAAGAGGTCGGCGGGCCTTCTCGACTTCTCCCTCGACGCGGACGCCGGCGCCGAGATTGCAACACGTTCACGGGGCACTCCACGCATTGCAAACCGGCTCTTGCGCCGTGTGCGCGATTGGGCGGAGGTGCACGGTGATGGCAGAGGCGATCTCACTGCTGCCCGTGCCGCCCTTGACGTGTACGAAGTGGACTTGCGAGGACTCGATCGCCTAGACCGAGCGGTCCTCGGCGCCCTCTGCCAGCGCTTTGGAGGAGGCCCGGTGGGTCTCAGTACCTTGGCGGTGTCTGTCGGCGAAGAGCCCCAGACAGTCGAAGAAGTCGCAGAGCCCTTTCTCGTTCGCGAAGGACTCATGGCCCGCACCCCACGCGGACGTGTGGCGACGGACGCTGCCTGGGCCCACCTTGGGCTTGAACGGCCACAGGCCGGGCGAGGGAGCGTCGGCCCTGGCGATGCCGTGACGCGTCTGTTCGAGGCATAGCGGCGCCACCGGCAAGGCAGTTCGACTCATACACCGCGAGGGAACTAGAATCGCGGGGGCCCCGCTCCGTGCGGGAACCACACCCGCATGGAAAGCGTAGGGAAAGCGTGTCTTCAGCTGCCAGAGGCGCCAGAAGGACCTTGGCAGGCCTGTTGTGGATCCTTGTGATCATTTACGGCCTGTTGGGTTTTGGAGTCGCCACCGACAAGACCGAGATCACCCCGGGACTCGCCCTTGACCTCGCAGGTGGTCGTCAGATCATTCTGCAGGCACAGTCTCTTGACGGTTCGGAGATCGATTCGAACGACCTCAAGCAGGCCGTCGAGATCATTCGCAAGCGTGTCGATGCCTCTGGTACGTCTGAGGCGGAGATTTCGACGCAGGGTGACCGCAACATCGTCGTGGGACTTCCCGGCGAGCCCGATGAGGCGACCCTCGACCTCGTACGCAAGTCGGCGCAGCTGCAGTTCCGCCCCGTGCTCTATGTGGGAATGCCGCAGCCGACTCAGGCCGGTCCGGTGGGCGGAGCCGCCGAAGGCGCTGATGACATCGAGCGACCCACGCCGACGAACCCCTCGGACCCCGCATGGATCACCGTCGAGGTCGACGCGCAGTTCGCGGCGCTTGACTGCACCAACCCCGAGAACCTGACGAACGGTGACCTGGGCGACCCAGACAAGGCCCTCGTTGCGTGCCGTGCTGACGGCGCTTCCAAGCTGATCCTCGGTCCAGTCGAGTTGACAGGTGAGGACGTGTCGACGGCGTCTGCGGGGCCCACGCTCAACCCCCAGACCGGCGCTCCGACAGGCGGTTTCGAGGTGCGCCTCGACCTGACGGGTGGAGGCGGAGACAAGTTCCGTGCTGTCACCGAGCGCTTGTCGCAGACGCCCAGCCCGCGCAACCAATTCGGCATCCTTCTTGATGGCGTTGTCATCACCCACCCGCAGGTGACCACCCCGATCCCCGGCGGGAAGGCACAGATCACCGGTGACTTCACCTTGAAGGAGGCGGAGCAGCTCGCCAACCAGTTGAAGTTCGGTGCGATTCCGCTCACGCTCGAGCTCCTCACCGACGACCACATCTCGGCGACGAAGGGTGCTGACGAACTGCGCAACGGCCTCATCGCCGGTGCGATCGGTCTGTTGCTCGTCGTCATCTACTCGATGTTCCAGTACCGCGCTCTCGGCGCGGTCACCGTGGGTTCGCTCCTCATCGCCGGTGGCGTCACCTACGGCTTCATCACATTGCTGTCGTGGGGCCTCGGCTACCGCTTGTCACTTGCCGGTGTGGCTGGCCTGATCGTCGCGATCGGTATCACTGCTGACTCATTCATCGTCTACTTCGAACGGGTGAAGGACGAGTTGCGTGAAGGGCGCTCGCTTCAATCGGCCGTCGAGCACGGGTGGAGCCGGGCGAAGCGCACCATCATCATCTCGGACGTTGTCAGCTTCCTCGCCGCTGCGATTCTGTACTGGCTTGCGGTGGGTTCGGTACGAGGCTTTGCGTTCACCCTGGGTCTCACCACCATCGTCGACCTCATCGTCGTGATCCTGTTCACGCACCCCACGCTCGTCCTACTCGCCCGCACCAAGTTCTTTGGTGAGGGTCACCGCTTCTCCGGCCTTGACCCCCGGCAGCTTGGTCGAGACGTCATGTACAAGGGCCGGGGACGCGTCGCGACGCAGACCGGTGGTGCAGGCAACGCCGCGGAGCGTGGCGCGGAAGGCCTCACCCTTGCCGAGCGCAAGGCGCTCAAGGCGAAGACCCGTACTCAATCCGATGCCGGCGCGGCAGTTGCGACTGAGGAGAAGGAGTAGCCATGGCCGGCCTTTCAAACTGGGGCAACCGTCTCCACTCAGGCGAGACCTCGTACCCGATCGTTCAACAGCGCAAGCGTTGGCTGCTCATCAGCCTCGGCCTCGTTGCCATCTGCATCGGGATCTTGCTGATCAAGGGCCTCAACCCGGGAATCGACTTCCGCGGGGGTACCGAGTACACGCTTTCTGAAGTCTCGAACGTCGACACCGCGATCGCACGCGACCTCATCAAGAACGAGTTGCCTGCAGAGGAGCCCCGCATTGTTGTGGTCGGGGGCGACAGCATCCGCATTCAGCTTGGTCAGCTTGAGCAGTCCGACATCCTTGACGTGCGGCAGAAGCTTGCCGAGGCGTACGACATCGCTCCCGCTGACGTGAGCTCGACCTTCATCGGCCCCACATGGAGCAAGGACGTCTCGAACAAGGCGATCCAAGGTCTTGTCGTCTTCATACTCATTGTCACGCTCGTCCTCACGGCGTACTTCCGTGCCTGGCGCATGGCGGTCGCGGCCCTCGTCGCGCTGTTACACGATCTCGTCTTCACCGTCGGCATCTACGCGCTCATCGGCTTCGAAGTGACTCCTGCCTCCGTCATCGGCTTCCTCACGATTCTCGGATACTCGCTCTACGACACCGTCGTGGTGTTCGACAAGGTGAAGGAGAACACGAGCGACCTGACGAGCCAACATCGTTACACGTACGCAGAGCTTGCGAACCTCGCTGTCAACCAGACGCTCGTACGATCGATCAACACGTCAGTTGTCGCATTGCTGCCGGTCGCGGCGATCCTCTTCATCGGCTCCTACATGCTCGGCGCGGGCACGCTGCAGGACATCTCGCTGGCACTCTTCGTCGGAATGGCAGTGGGCACGTTCTCGTCGATCTTCGTTGCAACGCCCCTTGAAGTGGTGCTGCGACAGCGGGAGCCGCGGATCGCAAAGCACAACGAAGACGTGCAGCGCGCTCGTGAGGGCGGCAAGTCAGACGTCGTGCGTGAGGATGGAACGGTGCGTGTCGGTGCACTCCAGCCCGGCCACCACCAGGGCACGGCGGCGCAACCGCGCCGCAAGCGCCGCAAGTAGACTGGTCGCCACCCCTTTTTGAATCGGAGGCCACTGTGACGGAAACGAAGCCGCAGACCTCCGCTGGGCGGAAGTTTGCGTTGCGCCGTCACGCTCAAGAGCCCGCTGCGATCTCTTCGTTGCTTGAGATCTACCGCCGCATGTATCCGCGCGCGAAGGTCGGGCTCATTGAGCGCGCCCATGCGATTGCCGAGCAGGCACACGAGGGACAGCTGCGTCAAAGTGGCGAGCCGTACATCACGCACCCGATCGCGGTTGCGGAGATCATTGCCGGCCTTGGCCTGCCGGACACGGTGATCGCTGCCGCGCTCCTTCACGACGTCGTCGAGGACACGAACTTCCCGCTTGAGGAGGTGCGTGCGGAGTTCGGTGACGAGGTCGCGTCGTTCGTTGATGGCGTGACAAAGCTCGACAAACTGAAGTTTGGCGAGGCCGCCCAAGCCGAGACCGTTCGCAAGCTTGTCGTCGCAATGGCGCGTGATATTCGCGTGCTGTTGCTCAAGCTTGCCGACCGCCTCCACAACGCACGCACCTGGGAGCACGTGAGCCCGGCGTCGGCCCGACGCAAGGCTCAGGAGACGCTCGAGATCTACGCGCCGCTCGCTCACCGCATGGGTCTCAACGCGATCAAATGGGAGCTCGAGGACCTCTCATTCAAGACCCTCTACCCGAAGATCTATCAAGAGATCGTTGAGGTCGTCGCTGAGCGCGCGCCGGAGCGGGAGAAGTCGCTCGCCGAGGTTCGCTCACGGATTGCGAGCGTGCTCAAGGCCAAGAAGATCAAGGCCGAGATCACCGGCAGGCCCAAGCACTACTACTCGGTCTACCAGAAGATGATCGTTCGAGGCCGCGACCTCAACGACATCTACGATCTTGTGGGCATCCGCATCCTCGTGGAGTCGGTCCGCGACTGTTACGCGGTGCTCGGTGAGATGCACTCGATGTTCCAACCGGTCCCGGGCCGGTTCAAGGACTACATCGCGATGCCCAAGTTCAACCTTTACCAGTCGCTTCACACCACGGTGATCGGTCCCCAGGGCAAGCCGATCGAGCTCCAGATCCGCACGTGGGACATGCACCGCAGAGCGGAATACGGACTGGCCGCCCACTGGCGTTACAAGGAGAACGCCAAGGGCGAGAAGGTGCCGGCCGGTGCAAGCGATATGGGATGGCTGCGCCAGATCGCCGACTGGCAGCAAGAGACGGCCGACCCGAGTGAGTTCCTCGACTCGCTGCGCGGTGAGATCTCTCGAGCTGAGGTCTACGTCTTCACCCCGCGCGGCAAGCTGCTTGCACTGCCGCAAGGGGCGACGCCTGTCGATTTCGCGTATGCCGTTCACACCGAGGTGGGGCACAAGACCGTAGGCGCCAAGGTGAACGGCCGGCTTGTGTCGCTCGACTCGACGCTCGAGAACGGCGACACAGTCGAGGTCATCACCACCTCAGACGAGAACGCACATCCCAAACGCGACTGGCTCGACTTTGTCCAGTCGACGCGGGCGCGCAACAAGATTCGTCAGTGGTTCACGCGCGAACGCCGCGAAGAGTCGATTGAGACCGGTCGCGACATGCTGGCGCGCGCCATCCGTCGCCAGCATCTGCCGATGCAGCGGCTCATGTCGAAGTCCACGCTGCTCGCTCTCGCGCGTGAGATGCATTACGACGACGTCGACTCCCTTTACGCAGCAATCGGTGAGCACAAGGAGCAACCTGCCGACGTCGTCGAACGGATGATCGAAGCGGTTGGCGGCCGCGCGGGCGCCGATGAGGATCTTGCCGAGATCACCCGACCGGGTACTCGCCAGACGGCACGCCGCGGTGACCCGGGAGTCTCGGTGTCGGGCATGACCGATGTGGTCGTCAAGCTCGCCAAGTGCTGCACGCCGGTGCCCGGCGACCCGATTCGCGGCTTCGTCACTCGTGGCCAAGGCGTGTCAATCCACCGTTCGGACTGCGAGAATCTGCTACAGCTCGAGCAGCAGCCTGAACGCATGGTGGATGTCCAGTGGACGGGTGCCTCTGATTCGACGTTCATGGTGCAGATTGAAGTTGAGGCACTCGACCGCAACCGGCTCCTCGCCGATGTGGTGCAGGTGCTCTCGGACCATCACCTCAACATCTTGGGCGCTCACGTGTCGACCTCACGCGACCGGGTCGCACTCAACACCTTCACCTTTGAGATGGCGGACCCGTCTCACTTGGGTGCCGTGCTGAGTGCCGTGCGTCGTATCGACGGTGTCTATGACGCGCGCCGTGTGACGGGCGCCCGCCGGGCCTACGACGGCTCCTGAGCGTCCGTCGCCGCGGTGGTGACCGCACGCCACGCAGACGCCGCTCGGCGCGCTGACGGGCCACGTCTTGGGAGCAGCTTGTCGACCTGCGTCGCCAGTGCGGAATCGGTTCTGAGCGCCCACCAGGCTGCGGGGATCGCATCGGCGAGAGCGTCGTGGCTCAGCGCCATCGCGAGCGCGGCTGCGGGATCTGCGACCGCAACCCCGGCGAGGGAGCGAGAGTGTGCGAGTGATCCATCGTGGGTCACAGCTCGCCACCGCACGAGCGCACCCGCAGGCTCACTGAGCCTCACTCCGGTGGGCGCTGCAATCGTGATCGGCGTGCAAAGAGGGTGGCGACTGCGCCATCCATGCACCCACAGCGCTGCGAGCCCCGTCAGTGCGCCACGCGCGGGGACAAAGTGAGCAAGTGAAGCCGCACGCACGAGGGGAAGTGCCGCGAGAACGTGAGGCGCAGCAGAGCCGGTGCTGAGCTCGCGCACCACACCATCACGCACGAGACGTGCGAAGGCCCCCACACCAAGAACAGCCGGAGTGACCACGAGGTGCCCGGAGATCGCCGGGGCGTGCCGTGCGCGGATGCGGGCAGTCGCAGCAGCGGAGGGTGCGTGAATCATGCCCCCACGGTGTCACGCGATGCGACGCCACGACAGTGCAGCGCGCACAACTGTGGACAGTGACGCCCTGACAGGGCTACTTCGCGACTGCCTCGATCTGCTTGAGCCACGCCTTGCGCGCTTCCAGGGCTTCAGTGAGCTCCTTGATCTTGCGCTTGTCGCCAGCTGCCGTGGCATCGGCGAGGCTTTTCTCAAGGTCCGCGATCGCGGCATGCAACTGTGCGGCAGCACCGGATGCACGAGCCTCGATCTCTGGGTTTCGTGACGTCCACGCCTGCTGGTCGGCTTCACGGACAGCACGCTCAACGGCGGCCATTCGCTTGCTCAAACGCGCCGCGTCGGCCCGCGGTACCTCACCGGCCGCATCGAAGCGATCCTGAATCTGACGCAATTCACGCTTGGCCGCACGAATATCGCTGATCGGCAACAAGGCTTCGGCAGCGGCGACGGCCGCCTCCTTTGCAGGCACATTGGCCGCCCACTCGACCTCTTGGGCGTCGGCTTCGGCTCGGCGTGCGGTGAAGAACGCCTCCTGGGCGGCCTGGAAACGCTCCCACAGGGCGTCGTCGGTGGCCCGACGGCCGCGACCGGCGCTCCGCCACTGATCCATCAGCTGCTTGAACTGACGGGCCGTACGGTCCCAGTCAGTCGACGTCGCGAGCGCCTCAGCCTGGGTGACGAGCGACTCCTTGGTTGCGGCGACTGCGGCGTTCTCCTTGTCAAGATGAGCGAAGTGTGCCTTGCGTGCCTTCTCGAACGAGGAACGCGCCTTGGTGAACCGCTTCCACAGCTCCCGTTCGACGTCCTTGCCGATGCGAGCGCCGGATCGCTGCGCTTCCTTCCACTCATCAAGCAGTTCGCGCATGCGCGCGGTGTCGTTCTTCCAGTGGACCTGACGCTCAGGCTTCGCAGCGAGCGCCTCAGCCTGGGCGACGATCTCTTCACGAGCGGCAGCGGCCTGCTCCCGTGCGGCAGCACGCGCGGCGCGGACCCGCTCGGCAACCTCTTGAGCCTCGGCTTCGACGACGGCAAAGCGAGCGCGGAGCGCAGCGATGTTGCCGACCACCACGGGCGACTCAATCGACGCCTTGAGGCCGGACAGAGCGTCGTCGATGTCCTTGGGGCTCAGCTCAGCGCCCACCAGGCGGGCGTGAAAGCGCTCGACCGCGGCCGCAAGCTCGATGAATGCCCTCGCGTACGGCGCGATCGGCTCATCACCTACAGCGGGGCCCACCTCCGTGCGTGACGTGCCGTCGACCAGCACCACGGTGTCGCCGTCGACTGCACCAAACTCGGAGGCAGCGGCGATCTGCTCTGGGGTGATTTCATCCACCACGGGCACGCGCACAGGATGCACACCGTGACCGGCCAACGCAGCAGGCGATGGCGCTTTGGGGCGGGGGATAGGCCGGGGCTTAGCGGGGCTCATGCGGTAGCGACCTTCGTGAGAATGACGGACTGGGCGGGTTGGCCATCAGAGGCACCCGTGATGGTACCGCCTTCGGCCACGTGTCTCACGATATCGAGTCCTGCTGTGACCCGACCAACGACTGTGTACCCACGTCCGTCGGCGGTTTCAATCGTGGAGTCTTCGTAGACGATGAAGAACTGACTTCCCATCGAGTACTCGTCGTCCCCGCTGCGCACCATCACGACGCTTCCCGCGGGGTAACGGTTGTCCGCAGGCGCATTCTCCACGGGGCCGAAACGATAGGGCGGTCCACCGGCCGCAGTGCCATCAGGGGAGCCGCACTGCAAGAAGAAGGGTTCTTCGGTGCGCACGCGATGGCAGTCCGTTGACGCGAAAAATCCTGCTTGGTTGAGGGACAGCAGCACCGAGGCGGCTTGGGGTGCCGTGTTGCCGTCAAGCACGATGGAGATGTCGCCCCGGTTGGTCTCGATCACCCAATCCCATTCATGCCCGCGCGCATGGTCAGCTGAGGGGACGAGTGACGAGTTCGCTCGTGGCGGCGCAGCGGCGTCATCGTTGTCACGCGAGTTCACGATCGCGACAATGACAAGCCCGATCAGCAAGCCGAGCAGCACGGCGGCGAAGATGAGGGTCCGTCGGTGCTCAGCGCGCACGCGCTGTTCGCGAGCCGCCGCCTTTGCGCTCTGCTTGGCTCGTTGAGCCGCAGATGGGCGCTTCTTCTTGCTCATATGCTCCCGCTCCTGCGACCGATCACCGCCGCGTGTGCGTCAGTCTACGGCGCGCTCAATGGAACAATGGTGGCCATGTCGCGACGTGCGCCCTTGTCCGGATTCCCCGAGTGGTCCCCTGCGGAGCGTGCCGTCGAGGCGTCCGTGCTGTCGACGCTGCGCACGATCTTCGAACTCAACGGCTTCGCCGAGATCGAGACGCGGGCTGTGGAGCCGCTCGATCTTCTCGGTGGCGCTTCCGAGGCGTCGAAAGAGGTATATGTCCTCACTCGGCGTGGCGGCGACACGGCCGACGCTGAGTTCGGCCTTCACTTTGATCTCACCGTGCCCTTCGCTCGCTACGTCGAGGAGCGCCAGGGCCAGCTGCACTTTCCGTTCCGCCGGTATCAGATTCAGAAGGTCTGGCGCGGGGAGCGCCCCCAGGAGGGTCGTTTCCGCGAGTTCTACCAGGCAGACATCGACATTGTCGCGAGGGACACTCTGCCGCCTCACTTCGAGACCGAGGTCGCCGTCGTCATGGCTCGTGCCCTCGCTGCCCTCCCGGTGCCGCGCGCCACGATGCGAATGAATGACCGCAGGCTTGTCGAGGGCTTCTACCGCGGGGTCGGCATCGCCGACGTCGCCGGTGCCCTGCGCAGTGTCGACAAGATCGCGAAGATCGGCGCCGACGGTGTCGCGAAGGAGCTGGCGACGCAGAACGTGAGCGAGCAAGCCGCGCAAGCGATTCTCGAGCTCGCGAAGATTCAGTCGAGCGACGGCTCATTCAAGGACGCGGTCCTCGACCTGTGGGAGACGACCCCGACCGTTGACGACGACGACGCTCAGCGGCTGCTCGGTGAAGGCATCTCCTCGCTCGTTCGCCTCGTCGAGTCCGTCAATGCCGCCGTGCCTGGAACCGCTGTTGCTGATCTCAGCATCGCCCGAGGTCTCGACTACTACACGGGTGCCGTCTATGAGACGACTCTCGACGGACACGAGGACCTCGGATCAATCTGCTCGGGCGGCCGCTATGACTCCCTTGTCGCGGGCGGAGGCTTCCCCGGCGTCGGCATGTCGATCGGCGTGAGCCGTCTTGTGTCCCGCCTCGTCTCCCAAGGACTGGTGACGGCGAGCCGGTCAGTGCCGAGCGTCGTCCTCGTCGCAGTGGTGAATGAGGACAGCCGGGGGACATCGGATGCGGTCGCGAGCAGACTGCGCTCACGCGGCATCGCATGCGAGGTAGCGCCCGCGGCGGCGAAGTTCGGCAAACAGATTCAGTACGCAGACAGGCGCGGCATCCCCTTTGTGTGGTTCCCCGGCGATGAGGGGGACGGCGAGGTGAAGGACATTCGCTCGGGAGAGCAGATGGCCGCCGACGCCGATGCGTGGGTTCCGCCCCCGACCGACCTCAAGGTGCGGATTCAGCGCCGCTAGACTTGCGTGTGCGCTCTTGTGAGAGCGTCTCACCTTTACGAAAGGCCTTTCACGTGCTTCGCACTCATCTTGCCGGGAATCTCCGTGCTGCCGACGCTGGCGCGACCGTCACCCTTGCTGGGTGGGTGGGACGCCGGCGCGATCACGGCGGTGTCGCCTTCATTGACCTGCGCGACGCATCCGGATTGGCGCAGGTGGTGCTTCGTGAAGAGGTGGCGCACTCGCTGCGCACCGAGTTCGTCATCCAGGTGACGGGCGAGGTGCGGCTGCGCCCCCAGGGTTCGGCAAACCCGAACATGGCCTCCGGTGAGATTGAGGTCGTCGGCACCGATGTTGTTGTCCTCAACGAGTCGATCCCCACGCCATTCCCCATCGACGAGTACGTCACGGTCGGTGAAGAAGCACGTTTGAAGCACCGCTATCTCGACTTGCGTCGCCCGGCGCCGCGTTCGGCGATGGTCTTGCGTTCGCAGGCCAACGCAGCGGCACGCCGCGTGCTCGACCGCCACCAGTTCCTTGAGATCGAGACACCGACTCTTACTCGCTCGACCCCTGAGGGCGCTCGTGACTTCGTCGTGCCCGCCCGTCTCGCGCCGGGCTCGTGGTACGCGCTGCCTCAGTCGCCGCAACTGTTCAAGCAGCTCCTCATGGTCGCGGGCATGGAGCGCTACTACCAGATCGCTCGCTGCTATCGCGATGAGGACTTCCGCGCCGACCGTCAGCCTGAGTTCACTCAGCTCGACATCGAGATGTCCTTCGTGGATCAGGACGATGTGATCGCGCTCGGCGAAGACATCATCAAGGAACTGTGGGCACTCATCGGTTATGACGTGTCGACGCCGATTCCGCGTCTCACCTATGCCGAGGCGATGGCCCGCTTCGGCTCGGACAAGCCGGACCTTCGTTTCGGTATCGAGCTGACCGAACTGACGACGTACTTCAAGGACACGCCCTTTCGTGTGTTCCAGGCGCCGTACGTTGGCGCCGTCGTCATGCCAGGGGGCGCGAGCCAGCCGAGGAAGACTCTCGACGCCTGGCAGGAGTGGGCCAAGCAGCGCGGCGCCAAGGGCCTCGCATACGTACTTGTCGGCGAGGACGGTACGTTGGGCGGTCCGGTCGCCAAGAATCTCACGGAGAGCGAACTTGCTGGACTCGCCGAGGCAGTGGGAGCGAACCCGGGCGACTGCATCTTCTTCGCCGCTGGCGATGCCGACTCTTCCCGCGCCCTGCTCGGCGCTGCCCGAGGCGAGATCGCAAAGCGGGCGGGCCTCATCGATGAGTCACGCTTTGAGTTCGTGTGGATCGTTGACGCTCCGCTGTTCAAGCCCGTCAAGGCTGACGACGATGACGTCGCCCTCGGCACATCGGCATGGACCGCACTCCACCACGCATTCACCTCGCCAACGCCCGAGTGGATCGACCGCTTCGAAGAGTCACCCGGCGAGGCTCTGGCCTATGCATACGACATCGTCTGCAATGGCAACGAGATCGGTGGTGGCTCTATTCGTATCCACCGCCGTGACGTGCAGGAGCGTGTCTTCAAGGTGATGGGCATCGGCCCCGAGGAAGCACAGGAGAAGTTCGGCTTCCTGCTTGATGCGTTCCAGTACGGCGCTCCGCCGCACGGCGGTATTGCGCTCGGTTGGGACCGTGTCGTCATGCTGCTCGGCGGCTACGAGTCCATTCGTGACGTCATCGCCTTCCCGAAGTCGGGTGGCGGCATGGATCCGCTCACTGGTGCACCCGCGCCGATCCCGGCGGAGCAGCGTGCCGAGACTGGCGTCGACTATGTGGCCGAAGAGGAGCCAGACGAGGCGTAGTTCGCCGTCGCTTCCTGCTCGGTTGCGGTCGACGGTGCATCGCCGAGTCGATTCCAGCCCACAAACGCGAGTGCACCGCAGGACATGACGGTGGCGACGGCGATGAATGCCGGGGGAGTGCCGGCACGGTCAGCGAGCCATCCGGCGCTCACGCTCGTCAGCATGCCGACGGCCTGAAACGCCATCGACCGAATCGACAGCATGGTGGTGCGGTGCTGAGACGTGACGGCGTCGTGCGTGAGCTCATCGAGCAGCGGTTCGCCCGCACCGAGCGCCGCATAGAAGAAGAGGTACATCCCACCTGCGGTCACGGTTCCGGGCAGACCGACGCCAGCCAGCGCGACCGCCGCGACGATCGTTGTCGCGATGAGAGTGACCGGTGCAGACCCGAAGCGACGTGCGAGGAACGGCGATGCCCATGCGCCCGCTCCCGCGACAAGGAATGCCGCACACGCGAGCAGGGCAAACACTGTGGCAGTCGCGTTCGTGTCGGTCGAGAGTCTGCTCAAGTGCAAGGGCGTCAGGAGCTCGATGCCCGCAAGCGCGGCGCCGATCGCGGCCGTGTAGAAGAGGAGGCGGCGGAGCGGGCCACGGCTGCGTGCGAGCCCGAAGCCGCTCGTGAGGGTGCGTGGGACGTCGGCGAGCACCTCTCTGAACCGAGGGCGCGGGCCACGGCGCACGGGTACGAGCCAGAGAGCAACGAGGATGCCGTAGAGGCCGAACATCGTGGCGGCGACGAGCGGCGGAATTGCGATGGCGATGACTGGTCCGCTTGCGCCTCCTGCACCGCCCACATGCGTGATCGCTGCGGTGATGAGCGCTCCGAGAGCGATCGCGACAGAGGCGGCGGCACTCGCACGAGACAGACCGACGCGCACCGGCGCGTGTGGATCGTGCGCACGCTCGTGGTTGACGTACCAGGACTGCAAGGGACCTGAATCGAGCGCGCGGGAGACCCCGAAGATCGTGTACCCCGCGAGCATGGCGGGAAAGGTGTGGGCGGACGAAACGATGATCGTCGCCGCCACAGCGAGCGCTGTCGCCGTCAGCAGCACCGGTCGCGCCCCGACGACATCTGCGAAGCCGCCGGTGGGGAGCTCGAACAGCACGGTGGTCGCGGAGTAGGCGCCGAAGAGAATGCCGATCTGTGCTGGGCTCACGTCTCGAGCCACCGGCAGCAGCACAAGGACTGGCAGAACGAGCCCCGAGGGAAGCTGGCGCAATGCGGCCAGGGTGATGAAGCGTCGGCGTGTGGTTGCGTGCGTCACGACCGCTCTCCGGGGAAGGTGTAGGTGAAGAAGCGGATCGCCCGAGCGTCGGCCGGGCGTGTGCTCTCGTCAGCCATGCGCTCGGCGTAGGGGGCGATGAGTGCGTAGAGCCGCGAGGTGAACTCGGCCAGCTCCTCAGCGTTCATCCACATGACGGCGTCCATCGAGCCGGCGAGTTCGCGCCACGGCTCAGGCTCCTGCGAGCGCCGGGCCTTGAAGCGTTCCCATGCGCTGAAGCGATAGGCGTCGACGGCGTCGGTGACAGCGCGTGCCGCCGCCGCAGCACCTGGGCCGGTCTCGTCGAACGTGATCGCCTCTTCACGAGCCTTCCAATACCGTTCACGCCCGTGACCTCCTGCCGCAGGGGTGACGTGACCGTACTTGGCGAGTTGGCGCAAGTGATACGAGCAGTTCGCCGGCGTCTCACCGAGTCGCTCCGCACATTGGGTAGCGGTGAGGGGCCCTTCAGCGAGCAGGTCGACGATCGCGAAGCGCACCGGATGGGCAAGCGCCTTCAACTCGGCAGGGTTCGTGATGCGGCGTACTGGCCATGGCGCAGCGGGGTCCACGTGAGTGCTCATGGCTCGAAAGTAACCTTTCGAAAGAAATATTGCAATAGGCGTGTCGTCAGCGTCAGCCGTCCCGCCTAGAGTGGCCATGTGGACCTCTTCGACGCGATCGGCACCACCTCCACCGGCGTGCCTGAGCCGAGCGCCTCATCGCCGCTCGCTGTGCGGATGCGTCCGCGTGGAATCGATGAAGTCGTCGGTCAAGGTCACCTCCTCGGGGAGGGCTCACCATTGCGGCGTCTGATTGGGGACACCGCGCCAGCGACGAGCGTCATCCTGTGGGGTCCGCCAGGCACAGGCAAGACGACTCTCGCGTATCTCGTCGCCGGAACGAGGCGATTTGTCGAGCTGAGCGCGGTCACAGCCGGCGTCAAAGACGTGCGTGCGGTCATCGAAGACTCAAAACGTCGCCTCGCGATGGGGGAGCGGGAGACTGTCGTCTTCATCGACGAGATTCACCGGTTCACCCGCAGCCAACAGGACATCCTGTTGCCGGCGGTCGAGAACCGCTGGATCACGCTCATCGGTGCGACGACAGAGAATCCGAGCTTCTCCGTGGTGGGGCCGCTGTTGTCGCGATCACTCCTTCTTACGCTCAAGGGCCTCACCACTCAAGACGTGGCGGAACTGCTCGAGCGCGCGACGGCGGATCCGCGTGGCCTCGATGGCTCAGTCACACTCGAGGAAGAGGCCCGCGACCACATCGTGCGTGTCGCAGGAGCCGACGCCCGCAAGGCCCTCACCTTGCTTGAGTCGGTTGCGGACTCAGCGAAGGATGGCGATGGGCGGATCACTGCCAAGATCGTCGAGGCCACGATGGATGCGGCGCTTGTTGCGTATGACAAGTCGGGCGATCAGCACTACGACGTCATCAGTGCGTTCATCAAGTCGGTCCGCGGTTCTGACGTGGATGCCGCGCTTCACTACCTGGCGCGCATGGTCGTGGCAGGCGAGGATCCGCGTTTCATCGCTCGTCGGCTCGTCATCCTTGCGAGCGAGGACATCGGGCTGGCCGATCCCCAGGGCCTCGTGATCGCTCAGGCAGCGGCCGACGCTGTCGGCTTCATCGGCATGCCAGAAGGCAGAATTCCGCTCGCCGAGGCGACCGTCTACTTGGCACTTGCGCCCAAATCAAACCGTGCATACGTCGCGATCGACACGGCGATCGCAGATGTGAAGGCTGGCAAGGCCGGCGTCGTCCCCGATCACCTGCGGGACGCTCACTATCCCGGAGCGAAGGACATTGGCCATGGCACGGGCTATGCCTACGCTCACGACGCGCCTCATGGTGTCGCGGCCCAGGATTACCTGCCAGAGACACTGCGCGCAGAGCGCTATTACGAGCCAACCGATCACGGGTTGGAGCGGGCTCTCACTGAACGTCTGCAGACCATCAGGCGCCTGCTGGGCAGGGACCGATAGCGGCGCGCCGACGTGGCTCCCGTTGATGCGTCCTTGTTGCTACACTTGTCAGGCCCTCGCGGACGGTTGGCTGCTGGCGCCGCGAACAAGCACACATCGATTTCATCGTGGCACTTCCGCGTGCCTCGATACACGTAAGGACATCATGACCTCAGTTCAGAAGGCACGTCGTCAGGTTCGCCTGTCGCGTTCGCTTGGCATTGCGCTGACACCGAAGGCTGTCAAGCACTTCGAAAAGCGTCCGTACCCCCCGGGTGAGCACGGCCGCACGGCGCGCCGCAAGGAAAGCGACTACGCCGTTCGTCTGCGCGAGAAGCAGCGCTTGCGCGCCCAGTACGGACTCCGCGAGAAGCAGATGACGCGCACGTTTGAGGAAGCACGCAAGGAGCCGGGCCTGACCGGTGAGTCCTTCGTCGAGCTGCTCGAGATGCGTCTCGACGCTCTCGTGCTGCGCGCTGGCTTCGCCCGCACCATCCTGCAGGCTCGCCAGGCGGTTCTTCACCGCCACATCCTCGTTGACGGCAAGATCGTCGACCGTCCCTCGTTCCGCGTGACTCCGGGCCAGACCATTCAGGTCAAGCCCAAGGCCGTCACCATGGAGCCCTACATGGCCGCCGCCGCCGGTGCACACCGCGACGTGCTGCCCGAGCTTCCGGACTACCTCGAGGTCCAGCTCGAAAAACTCACCGCAAAGCTCGTGCGTCGCCCCAAGCGCGCCGAGGTTCCGGTGATCTGCGACGTTCAGCTCGTCGTCGAGTACTACGCGCGCTAACACGCACTAGTCTCGGCAGGAGACCTGACCACAACGGCCGCTGGGCCCCTGGCACACGTCGGGGCCCGGCGGCGTTGTCACGTATGGAGGACTTGATGCGCACCGCCGATATTCGTCAGCGTTGGCTCGATTACTTCGAGTCGAACGGCCACACCGTGGTGCCGTCGGCATCGCTCGTCTCACCTGATCCGTCACTGTTGTTCACGGTGGCCGGCATGGTGCCGTTCATCCCCTACATGCTTGGTCAGCAGAAGGCGCCGTGGCCGCGCGCCACGAGCGTGCAGAAGTGCATTCGCACGCTCGACATCGACGAGGTCGGCAAGACCACCCGTCACGGCACGTTCTTCCAAATGAACGGGAACTTCTCCTTCGGCGACTACTTCAAAGAAGGTGCGATCACGTACGCGTGGGACCTCGTCACGGGTCCCGAGTCGGAAGGCAAGTACGGTTTCGACCCGGATCTCATCTGGGTCACGGTCTATCACGAGGACGACGAAGCCGTTCATCTGTGGAAGACCATCGCCGGGCTGCCGGACGAGCGCATTCAGCGCCGCGGCATGAAGGACAACTTCTGGTCGACTGGCCAACCTGGCCCCGCCGGCCCGTGCTCGGAGATCTACATCGACCGTGGTCCCGAGTTCGGCAAAGAGGGCGGGCCTGTCGCCGACGAGGATCGCTACATCGAGATCTGGAACCTCGTGTTCATGCAGTACGAGCGCGGCGCAGGCGGAGGCAAGGACGAGTTCCCCATCCTCGGCGAGCTGACTCAGAAGAACATCGACACCGGTCTCGGCCTGGAACGAGTCGCCTTCCTCAAGCAGGGTGTCGCGAACATGTACGAGATCGACGAGGTGTTCCCGGTCATCGAGACCGTGCAGGAGATGACCGGCCGTCGGTATGGCGCGAACAATGATGACGACGTCCGCATGCGGGTGATCGCTGACCACGTTCGCTCCGGTCTCATGCTGATGGACGACGGTGTGGTTCCGGGCAATGAAGGCCGCGGCTACGTGCTGCGCCGCCTCTTGCGCCGCTCAGTGCGGTCGATGCGACTCCTCGGGGTCCAGGACCCATCGCTCGTCACACTCCTTGACACCAGCTATCAGTCGATGCGCGCCTCGTACCCGTCGCTCGATGCGCGTTTCGAGCACATCTCCGGTGTCGCCGGGGCCGAGGAAGACGCGTTCCGGCGCACCCTCACGCAAGGCACGTCGATCTTCGACACCGCTGTCGCGAGCACAAAGAAGTCGGGTGGTTCCGTCATCGGCGGAAACGACGCCTTCACGCTTCACGACACGTACGGCTTCCCGATCGACCTCACCCTTGAGATGGCCGCTGAGCAGGGCTTGAGCGTCGACGAAGAGGCGTTCCGATCTCTCATGCAGGAGCAGAAGGACCGCGCCCGGGCCGATGCGAAGGCAAAGAAGGGCGGTCACGGTGATCTCACGGCGTACCAGCAGGTTGGTGCTGCCACCCCGAGCGTGTTCCGCGGCTATGACGAGCTCCAGGTTGCGTCCCGCGTCGTCGCCCTCATCAAGGACGGGGTGAGCATCCCTGTCGCGCAAACGGGCGACACAGTTGAGGTGGTGCTGGCCGAGACACCGTTCTACCCGGAATCCGGTGGGCAGGACGCAGACCTCGGCGTCATTCGCGGCGCGAATGCGTCGCTCGAGGTGGTGGACGTCCAGCGTCCCATCAAGGACGTCATCGTTCACACCGTCCGTGTCGACGAAGGCGCCATCGCGGTCGGTGACGCGGTCTCCGCCGAAGTCGACGCGGTGAATCGCCGTCAGGCATCGAAGGCGCACTCAGCGACTCACCTCATCCACTCGGCTCTTCACGAGGTGCTGGGCGACCAAGCGAACCAGGCTGGCTCGTACAACAAGCCCGGTTACATGAGGCTCGACTTCTCGTGGCCCCAAGGCGTGAGCGCGATGGCCCGCAGCGAGATCGAGGATGTCGCCAACCGTGCCATCCGTGAGGAGCTGCCTGTCAGCACCCAGATCATGGCGCTCGACGAGGCGAAGGCGCTTGGTGCGATGGCACTCTTCGGCGAGAAATACGGCGAGCGGGTGCGCGTTGTCGAGATCGGTGGCCCCTTCTCGCGCGAGCTGTGCGCTGGCACTCACGTGGAGAACTCCGCCCAGATCGGTCTGTTGACGGTGACAGGCGAAGGCTCCGTGGGGTCGGGTGCTCGACGGATCGAAGCGCTCGTCGGCGCCGACGCTTTCAGCCACCTGGCTGCCGAGAGGTCGATCGTCTCTGAGCTGACAAGCACGCTGAAGACGCAGCCCCACGAGCTGACGAGCCGTGTCGCCTCGCTTGTCGAGCGTCTCGGCCAAGCGGAGAAGGAGCTCGCGGCATTGCGCCAGCAGGCTGTCCTGCAGGCCGCAGGAAGCATCGCCGAGACGGCACAGGATGTCGGGGGTGTCAGCGTCGTCACCAGCCTTGTCGCGGACGCCGGCAGCGCTGACGATCTTCGCACTCTCGCTCTTGATGTTCGCCAGCGCCTTGGCGACGCGAAGCCGAGTGTCGTGGCACTTGCCGCGGACACGAGCAGCCGTCCCAGCGTCGTCGTCGCGACGAACGGCGCTGCCCGCGACGCTGGCCTCAGCGCCGGTGACCTGGTGAAGGTGGCGACGGCTGTGCTCGGCGGCGGCGGTGGTGGCAAGCCCGATCTCGCCCAAGGCGGCGGACAGAATGTCGATGCGATTCCTGCGGCGCTCACCGCAGTGACAGAGCGCATCGCGGCGCGTGGATAGGGGAGTGCGGCTCGGCGTCGACGTGGGAACGGTTCGCGTCGGCGTCGCTGCGAGCGACCCCGAGGGGATTCTCGCCTTTCCTGTCGAGACGGTCCAGCGAAATGCCGACGCTGTTGCCCGAGTGGCGCAGATCGCTGCCGAGAGGGAAGCGATCGATGTGTTCGTCGGCTTGCCTCGTCACATGTCGGGCGCCGAAGGGGCCTCAGCAGCAGACGCACGGAACTTTGCCGGCGAGTTGGCGGAACTGTTGTTATGTCCGGTCCGTTTGATCGACGAACGGCTGTCAACAGCGTCGGCCTCACAGGCGATGCGGGCCGCAGGTAGAAATGCTCGCAAGCAACGTGACAGCATTGACCAGGCGGCAGCCGTGGTGATTCTGGATACGGCCCTCGATGCCGCCCGCAAGGGCAACCTGAGTACAGTAGCCCCGAGGGTGGCACTCAAGGAGAACGATGACTGACCTGTTCGAGGCAGAGACAACGACGACCACGTCGCTTGATCTGCGACGATTGCAACGTCAGAAGCGACGTGCCACACGCCGCAAGTGGGCGCTCGTCTTGGTCTCTTTGGGGCTTGTGCTCGTGGCGATGGGCGGGTCCATTGCGTACAACTTTGTGCAAGGAGCCCTCGAGACCGAAGAGGTGGGGATCGCCGACTACGAAGGTCTCGGCCAGGGCACGATTCAGGTGGAGATCAAGCCCGGCGACACCGGTGCCATGATCGCGAAGACTCTGTACGAGCACGACGTCGTCGCATCTGTCGAAGCCTTTACGAAGGTCTACTCTGACAGCGCTGACGCGATGAACATCAAGCCTGGCTTCTACTTCATGCAGCGCCAGATGAAGGCCGAATACGCACTGGCCCTCTTGCTCGATCCGAACAACCGCGACCTGCGCAAGATCAACATCCCTGAAGGCAAGACCTTGCCGTTCTACTTCCAGAAGATCGCCGATCTCACCGGAGCCTCGGTTGACGAGGTGAAGGCGGCCGCTGAGGACACCGAGAAGCTCGGCCTGCCGGCTGAGGCTGGCGGCAACCTAGAGGGCTGGCTGTTCCCCGCGACCTACGAGTTCAACCCTGGTGTCACGCCCACTGCGGTACTGCAGGCGATGGTGAAGAAAACGGTTGACGTGCTCGATGCCCAGGGAGTGGCGCCTGAGAACCGTCAACGCGTGCTCACCGTCGCGTCGCTCGTGGAGATGGAAGCGAAGCTTGCCGAGGACCGCCCGCTCATCGCTGGGGTGATCTACAACCGCATCGAGCAGGACTGGAAGCTCGAGCTCGACTCAACCGTCAAGTACGTGTCGCCGGACACCGAGGGCGCCTTCATCACGAACGATGAGAAGGCCATCGACAGCCCGTACAACACGTACAAGTACGCAGGTCTGCCCCCGGCTCCGATCTCGGGTGCCGGCGAAGCCTCGATTGCTGCCGCCGTTGCTCCTGCCGCGCATGACTACATGTTCTTTGTCACGGTCAACCTCCACACGGGGGAGACGGCCTACGCCGCCACCCTCGCGGAACACCAGAAGAACGTGCAGGCAATGCGCGCGTGGATTGACGCGAACCTGGGCGACTCGTGACCACTCGGGCGGCCGTGCTCGGTCACCCGATCAGCCACTCGCTTTCCCCTGCGCTCCATAACGCCGCGTACGAGGCCCTTGGCGTCGACTGGCATTACGAAGCCATTGATGTCGATGAGCCTGCGCTTGAGGGTTTTCTCGCGTCGTGTGGGGACGAATGGGGCGGACTCTCGCTCACAATGCCGCTCAAGGTGGAAGGCGCGCGGCTGGCGGACTTTGTCGAGCCGCAAGCGAAGCTGCTCGGCGTCGTCAACACGCTCGTGCCGTCTGGGCGGGGTGAGTACCGCCAATGGGTGGGCGCCAACACCGACATCCACGGCATCGCTGAGGCCTTGGGGGAAGGCGGATGCTCTGCCGCAACCCGCGGCGTCGTGCTGGGGGGCGGTGCGACGGCGGCGTCGGCCGTTGCAGCACTTGGCGCGCTCGGCGTCAAGCAGCCCGCTGTTGTCGTGCGCTCTCGCTCCCGTGCCGGGGGGCTTGTCCGTGCGGCGACCAAGATGGGCCTCTCCCCGCGACTTGTCGCGTGGGACGATCCGGCCGTTGTCTCCGCGCTTGCGGACGCCGACGCTGTTGTCTCCACCGTGCCGGCCGACGCAGGCGAGGGCGTGGGGGAGAGGCTGGCGGCTGCAGGGGTGACGGTTCGTGGAGTCCTGCTCGACGTCGTCTACAAGCCTCGTGTCAGCCCGCTCGCCTTGCGATGGAAGGAAGCCTCTGGCACTGCCGTGGACGGCACGCGGATGCTTCTCCACCAAGCGGGCGAGCAAGTGCGTCTCATGACCGGCAAGCCGGCGCCGCTAAGTGCCATGGAAGCAGGCATGACAGCGGTGTTGAATAACTCATAACTCCATTCCCTACAGGTCGTGCCGATGTTATGTTCGGCGCTTGATAGGCAAGGGCCTCATAGGGCGGAGGAGGCTGCGTGCGACAGCTGGGAGACATCCTCATTGCAGACGGTGTTCTGACGGAACACCAGCTCCTCGACGCAATGGAGGAGAAGCAGACGCGCGGCCAGACTTTGGGGCGCACGCTCGTCGAGCTCGGCATGATCACCGAGCCCCAGCTTGTGCGCGCTCTTGCTCAGCAAGTCGGCATGGAGTTCGTCGAGTTGACGAACTATCCCGTTGATCAGAGCGCCGTTGCGTTGGTGTCGTCCACGCTGTGCCGTCGCCACAACGCACTCCCGGTCGGCCGCCAAGGCGACTCTCTCAAGCTTGCCATGGCAAATCCCTCGGACGTGGTCGCGGTCGACGACTTCAGGTCAGCCTCGCGCATGAACGTCATCCCGGTGATCGCGACGCACGATGACATCGCTGCCGCGATCGATCGCTACTGCCGCGCTGACCACGAGCTTGATGAACTCCAAGACGAGATGCTCGAAGGCGAGGCCGACCAACCTGACCTCGAGTCGATGGGAGCGACGGCCGAAGACGATGCGCCGATCGTGCGCTTCGTCAACCTGCTCATCTCGCAGGCGATTCAAGACCGCGCGTCAGACATCCACATCGAGCCAGCCGAACGCGACGTCGCAATCCGCTACCGCATCGACGGTGTCCTCCACGAGATGCAAAGAGCGCCGAAGGCCTCGGCAAATGGTGTGGTGTCACGCCTCAAGATCATGAGTGACATCGACATCGCGGAACGGCGTAAGCCTCAAGATGGTCGCCTGTCGGTCAACCACCAAGGACGCAAGATCGACCTTCGCGTTGCCACCCTTCCCACGGTGTGGGGCGAGAAAGTCGTCATGCGTATTCTCGACAACTCGACGGCGACACTGGATCTTGAGGACCTCGGTCTTCGGGAAGCGAACCTCAACAACTACCGGCAGTCGTTCACCAAGCCCTACGGAATGATTCTTGTGACAGGGCCGACAGGTTCGGGAAAGTCGACCACACTGTACGCGACGCTCAACCAGATTGCGCGCCCTGAGATCAACGTCATCACGGTAGAGGACCCCGTGGAGTACCGACTCCCCGGCATCAACCAGGTCCAGGTCAACGTGAAGGCGGGACTCACCTTCGCTGCCGCGCTCCGATCGATCCTCCGTGCCGACCCCGATGTGGTGCTCGTCGGTGAGATCCGCGACAAGGAGACCGCGCAGATCGCGATTGAGGCGGCTCTCACGGGCCACCTCGTGCTCTCGACGCTCCACACGAATGACGCGCCCAGCGCGGTGACGCGCCTTATCGAGATGGATGTCGAGCCGTTCCTCGTCGGCTCCGCGGTCGACTGCGTTGTCGCGCAGCGCCTTGCACGCCGCTTGTGCACGCATTGCACGGAGCTGCAGGAGTTCCCGATCAGTGCCGTTCCAGAACGCTTGCGCTCGCACGTGTCGGGGCAGACGATCAGCCTGCATGTGCCCGTAGGATGCACACACTGTTCGCAAACGGGATATCGCGGACGCCTCGCACTCCACGAGATCATGGTGGTGACCGAGGACCTCGAGAGGCTTGCGGTCGCCCGGGCGTCTTCCGCAGAGATCGCTCGCGTGGCGCAGGAAAAGGGAATGGAACCGTTGCTGATCGACGGCTGGGAGAAGGTCGTGGCAGGCCTCACCTCGCTCGAAGAGCTTCTCCGGGTTGTGAAGTAAAGTCAAGTCAATCGATGACGATGCAAGTGGGTGACTGATGAGCTTTGGTCAAGACTCTGGTCTCGGATGGGATCCGAACCCCGGCGATGCTGCTCCACGCCCTCCTGCGCCTGAAGCCTCCGGTCAGGCAGCGCCCGCACAAGCGCCTGCAGTGAGCGTTGCCGCGGCACCGCCGACCCAGCCGGTCCCGGCAGACGGGGCCTCACCCGCGACAGGCGCCACTCCCACGGCTGCGCCGGGCGTCGGCCAAGCGCGTCCCGCGCGTGTTGGCCTCTCGCAAGAGATGCAAGCGGGGGATCTCGACATCGCCGATGCGCTCCGGACGATGCTTCGCACAGGAGCGTCGGACCTGCACCTCACGACGGGGGCGCCGCCGATGGTCCGCCTCGACGGTCAACTCGCCGCGCTTCCCGGTTTTGAAGTGCTGAAGCCGGACAGTCTCCAGCGTTCTATCTATGCATTGCTCACTCAGAAGCAGCGCGAGAAGTTCGAGGAGAACCTCGAACTCGACTTCTCACACGCTCTTGTCGGTGAGGCCCGGTTCCGTGTCAACATCTACCGTCAGCGCGATTCAGTGGGCGCTGCCTTCCGAATCATTCCCTACGAGATCAAACCGCTCGAAGCCCTTGGCATCCCAGCAGCAGTCGCTGGCTTTGCTCACCTGCCGCGTGGCCTCGTGCTCGTGACCGGACCGACTGGCTCGGGAAAGTCGACCACGCTCGCATCACTTGTCGACCTCGCCAACCGGTCGCGTTCCGCGCACATCATGACGGTCGAGGACCCGATCGAGTTCTTGCACCGCCACAAGCGATCTCTTGTGAATCAGCGCGAGGTCGGCTCGGACACGCTCTCATTCCAGAACGCTTTGCGTCACGTGCTGCGTCAGGACCCCGACATCATCCTCATCGGTGAGATGCGTGACCTCGAGACAATCCAGGTTGCGCTCACCGCAGCAGAGACTGGACACCTCGTCTTCGCCACTTTGCACACGCAGGATGCGGCACAGACGATCGACCGCATCATCGATGTGTTCCCGCCTGGCCAGCAGGGTCAGATCCGCGCACAGCTCGCGACCGCGCTCCAGGGCGTCGTGTGTCAGTCGCTGTGCAAGAGGTCTGATGGTCCAGGCCGCGCCGTGGCCGTCGAGGTCATGATGGCGACATCCGCGATCAGGAACCTCATCCGTGAAGGAAAGACGCACCAGATCTACTCGGCGTTGCAGGCTGGCTCCAAGATGGGAATGCAGACGATGGACCAGCACCTCGCAGAGCTGGTGCGCCTTGGCCGGATCTCCTATGACACAGGCCTTGAGATGTGCCACCACGTCGAGGACTTCAACCGCCTCGCAGGCCGCGGAGTGGGGACGGAGGTCCGCTGATGGCTTCCTCAACGGCGCTCAAGAAGTACGAGTACCAGGTCCGCGACCGTCAGGGAAAAGTCCAGACGGGTCAGATCGAGGCGCAGAACGAAGCACTGGTCGCCAAGCGCCTGCGAGAGATGGGACTTGCCCCCGTTGCGATCACGGAAGTGAAGACGGGTGGCCTCAACACGGAGATCAAGATCCCGGGTCTCTCGGACCGGATCGCCCTCAAGGACAT